>Ga0172365_10000068_pt1 | contig 54451 bp, 53 predicted proteins | sample LakKivSesite48cm_FD_114535 | JGI IMG/M metagenome (GOLD analysis project Ga0172365, IMG submission 114535) | Sediment microbial communities from Lake Kivu, Rwanda - Sediment site 48cm | ecosystem: Environmental > Aquatic > Freshwater > Lake > Sediment | place: Rwanda: Western Province, Lake...
CGCCGCGGCCTTGTCAAACGGGTACCTGCGAATGGAGCACGCCTGACAATCCAGCCCACAGGCAGCGATCGCTTCAGACTTCTTCAACCTCGGCATGCCGGCACCCCTCCTCGGATGCTCCGCCGCCGTCGCCAGGCTTGCGGACACGAACGTGAAGGAAGTACGGGACTACCTGAGCATCTTGCACCGCGGGGCATCGTTCGACAACTGCGTCCGTCGGACACGGCTCCCCAACGCGCTCGATTCGAAATCCAGTCTCGACGAACAGGTTGAACCACTGGCTGAGCGTCCGCGTGAACCGCGGAACCTTGAACTTCGGCAGCTCGCGGCGGACGTCGGCGGGCGCGGCACTGAAAGTCCACAGAGCAACATCGCCCTCGAGCGGGTGGAAGTAGCCGCCGACCTCGTAGGCGTAGGTCCGTCCCGTGTCGTCCCGGAGGTTCCGGTGGTGGGGCATATCGAGGCAGGGGTGGGTAATCGAGAACTGGAGGAATCCACCCGGCTTGAGGACCCGGAATGCCTCGGCGATGGCGCGCTCCACGTTGGGCATGTCCATCAGGCACATCACCGCGGTGACGAAGTCGAAGTGCCGATCCGGAAACGGAAGCTCGAGGGCGCTCGAGACGCGGTAGTCAATGCCGAGCGGCTCGCGCTCTTCTTCCTCGCGGGCGTGCTTGACGAAGACCTCGGCGATGTCGATGGCGGCAAGGCGGGTGCCGCGCTTGGCGATAAGGCGGGTGTTGTGGCCCTCGCCGCAGCCGATGTCAAGCCCGTACAGACCGCCGACGTCGGGGAGCATCGCGAGGAACGCCGGGGTGTTGAGGACGTCGCGGTAGACGTCGTAGCCCGCCCGGGCGAGCCGCGTCCACGCCTCGGCGTTCTCGTTCCACAGACGTCCGACATCGCGGTCGTCCATCCTTCCCCCTACGCGTCGCTCGGCCCGGGTTCCCACCCGTTTTCCTGGCTCCAGCGATCGGCCTTCGCCATGACGCTCCAGATGAACGGCGCCTTGGCGTCGGTGTAGCCGATGCGGTCCTCGCCGTGCTTCTCCGCCAGGGCACGCTTCCGCTCCGCGTACTGCGCCGCGTCATCGGAGTGCGTCCGCAGGTAGTCGCGGAAGAGAAGTCCGAACTGCTCCGACCAGCTCCCGGCGCGGCGAACGTGGATGTGGGTCCGTCGTTGGGCTGGCGACTCGCGGAAGTATCGCTTGGCCCGCTCGGGGTTCTCCGCCCGGAAGACGTAGCCCAGCCGTTCGAGCGGGAGCCGGTACCCGTCGAGCGGCTCGAACGACACGACGGAGATCTGAACGTCGACGATCGGCTTCGCCGCCAGCCCTGGGACGGCCGTCGATCCGATGTGGTCGATGCGCACGGCGACCTCGCCGAGCGCGGCGCGCAGCCTTCCGCCCAGCTCCGCGAACCGCCTCGGCCACTCGGGATCGTACGGGACGACGATGATGCGGTCCGCCATTTGCTCCTCCCCAAGCGGTAGCGTACTCGCCGCCGGGCCGCGGAGCGAACCGCGCCGCCTACGACTGCGGCTGAGGCTGTCTATCCATGCGCCACTCATCACCGTCCTCGGTCTGCCACACCAGGGCGGTCGATTGCCCGTGCTCCACGACGAAGGTCACGCGTTGCATGCCGTGGTCGAACTCGAACCGATCCTTCGCCAGCGGGACGAGAGCGTGGGCGCGCCGGCGGTCCCAGGAGATCGAGAGTGAGCCAGGCCCCAGTTCGACCTCGACCGACGAGCCGTACCCCCCGGCGTACGTCGTGAGGAGGGCGCGATCGACGCTGTACGGATTACGCCGGAGCCGCACGCTCTCGAGCGCCCACTGCCGCCGCCCGCGCTCCTCGTCGTCGGCCGCCTTGGTGAGGAGGACCTCGAGGGCCTCCTCATGGGCCACACCCAGGGCCTCGTCCGCGGGGACGACGATGTCGGGCACAACGCCGGTCTCCTCCCAGTTGTCGTGCGTGATGGGGTTCTCGGAGTACGCGTTCGGGATCATGAGCTCGAGAAAGAGCTCCGGGAAGCGGTAGAACTCGATCGGGTGCGCCCCGCCGCGCGTCTGCTCTCCGATGACGGTGACCCGGCCGAGCTGCTGGAGGTTGTACGAGAAGTCCTCGGCAGCGGAGAACGTCGAGCGGCTGGTCAGCACGTAGACCGGTTGCTCCGCGAACCGCGAACCCGGGACGTACCCGTAGGTCCAGTTCTGCTCGTCGTGGTCACGGTGCCGCGCGGTGTGGACGTGGGTGGGCTTGTCGAACAGGTAGCTCATGAGGAGGTAGACAAGGTCCTCGCCTCCCCCGTTGTCGCGCAGATCGAAGATGAGCGCGTCGGTGTTCGCGAGGAACTGCATCGCGGCTGCCGCCGTCGGCCCGGCGGCTTCGGCAGAAGGAAACCCGCGAAGGTCGAGGTAGCCGACGTTGCCGAGAAGGATCTCGAGCTTGCGGAACTCGTAGTTGTGGCGCGGCCACGCACTCCGCCACGCATCCAAGAACCCGTCCGAGCCCTCCCCGTCCGCCGGCGGCATCCAGGGGACCGCCGCGAGGTGCAGGTCATCGTGGACCGATCGCAGCGCCCGGGTGACTGCCTGCGTCAGACTCGGAATCGCGTCCGCCGCGTCGAACTCACCCTTCTCGAGCTTCGCGAGCAGCGACTCCGACATCGCCTTGGCGTCACCCTCGAAGATGTACTTGTCTTTCACCGTCTCTGCTGTCTTTCGAACGATGCGAGCCCTGAGATCAGGATCGAGCGCCGGGAACTCCCGCTCTTCCTGGGCCATGGGATCCCAAACCTCCTCGTAGTGAGTACCGACCACCTACTTGTGAGTGGGCCCTGGCTGCCTTTGGGTTCACCGGAAACCCGTGCGGCGTTGCGCGCCTGCGGCCGCCGCAGTAGCCTTGCGGCATGAGAGGCCGGGCATGCTTCTAGTCAACGTCATCGTCCCCGTCATCCTGATCGCCGGCGCGGGATACCTGTTCGCCAAGCTCACGAGGTTCGACGCGACGCCGCTCACCCGGTTGTCGTTCTACATCCTCAGCCCTGCGCTCATCTTCCAGTCGATGCTCAGCTCGTCGCTCTCCGGCACGACGCTCTCCCAGGTGGTGATCTTCGTCTTCGCCGCTCACGGCGCGCTGCTTCTTCTGGGCGCCGTCGGCGTTCGCTGGACCGGGTGGGACGCGGACACCAAGGCGTCAGCGCTCCTCTCGTTCACGTTCTCGAACTGCGGCAACTATGGGCTACCTGTACTCCTCTTCGCGTTTGGGGAACCCGGGTTCACCCTCGGAGTGGTGTACATGGTGGCGCACCAGGTGTACCAGACTCTCTTTGGAGTGGGCGTTGCGAGCTGGCGGAAGGGGATGTCGCCGCTTGCCATGGCGCGGCAACTGCTTGCCGTGCCGTGGCTCTACGCGGTTGCCCTCGGCCTCGTCGCTCGAGCGACGTCGTTCGAGCTTCCCACAGTCCTCGCCCGCCCGGTCGAACTGGTCGCCGCCGCCGCGATCCCGATTCAGCTCTTGCTCCTCGGCATGGCGCTCGCCGGAGCGAAGGTCGGCCACCTCGTCCGGCAGGCTACGCCGGTCTCGCTCGCCAAGCTCGTCGTTCCGCCACTCCTCGCCTGGGGACTCTGCGCCGTCCTCGGGTACGACGGGCTGCTCCGCGCGGTGCTGATCCTGGAAGCGAGCACACCGACGGCGGTCAACGCCCTCGTCCTGTCACTTCAGTACAACCGCCGCCCCGAGCTGACGGCGTCGATCATCCTTCTCACAACGATCGGCGGGGTCGCGACGACAACGCTCCTTCTGTGGCTGCTCGCCTGAGTGGAAGGGGCTAGAGCCAAGCCCCATGACCTGGCGATTCCGCTGCGCCGCGCCCCAGCGATTCCCCGAGAAGTGACTCGCAGGAGCCGCCCAGCGTACACTCACAGCAGCGAAGGAGGTTCCCGTGAGAGACGAGATGACGAGCGGCCCCATTCGCGTTCGTGCGTTCCGTGAAACCGACATCGAGCCGCTGCACGAGGCGGTCTCTGAGTCGATCGCCGAAGTGGCACCGTTTGAGACGTGGTGCCACCCCGACTTCTCGCTCGTCGAAGCCGAGGAGTACGTCAAGTGGTGGATCAAGGCGCGCGCGAGGCGACATGCCTTCTACTACGCCGTGGAAGATGCCGCCGCGTCGCGCTTCCTCGGCGCCTGCGGCGTCAGCGGCTACTCGAGCGAGCATCGTCACGCCATGCTCGGGTATTGGGTCCGCACGTCCGAAACCAGGAAAGACGTTGCCACGACAGCGGCCCGCCTCGTCGTTGCGGCCGCCTTCGCCGACCTCGATCTGCTTCGCGTGTCCATCGGCGTCCCTGTCGCGAACATCGCCAGCCATCGCGTGGCCGAGAAACTCGGCGCCGCGCGCGAGGGTGTCATGCGGCAGGAACTCGTCCTCCCGAACGCCCCGTCCGACGTCGTGTTCTACAGCCTGCTTCCCGGCGAGCTGCGAGCGGCTAGGGCGAGAACGGACGAAGTCTCGCACAGGGCCCACGAAGCCGCCTCCGGCCTCCCCCAGGCGACGTTGCCCGCGGAAACGGAACGTCCTTCTTGGCCTCAGCACGCCCTACTTGTCTCGCGACGATCCCGGAACTAGGCTGCTATGATGATGGATGCAACTAGACGAACCGGAGGCAGCAGCCGCGGCGAGGACGGGGCGGAAAGAAGACTGGAGGCGAAGCGATGGCAAGGATGCGTTCGACCGAGGCAGTGACCAAGTTGATCATGGCAGCGCCGGCAGTACAGAAGGCGCTGAAGTTGGATCAGGGACAGGAGGGTGCAGAAGCCGAACTCAGGACGGCGATCCAGGAGGCCGTAGCCGGCGCGGCGTTTCTCAGCGACCGGCTGGTCTACCGCCTGGCCATCGGCGTGCTGAGCCTCCTTGCGCTGACCGCGGCGGGGTGCGCCGTGAAGTTCGGACTCGACGGCAACGCCGTCCCGGAAGTCCTTGTCAGTCTCGGCTCCGCCTCGGTCGGCGCCCTGGTCGGGCTGTTCGCCAACCCCCCATCGAGCACCTAGACGGCCCAGTCACATCACCGAGGCTTGCCGGCTCTGAGCCGGCCGCTTGCGCCACGTTCCCCGCCGGTCCGGAAGGCCCAGACGAGGACACGAGGCGCTGCCTAGCGCCGTGTCTGTTCGTCGTCTCTTCCCGCGACGCCTTGCCCCAGTCAGAGCGGGAGTTCGCCCGCCTCCTAGCTACGGCTTTGCCGTAGCCAGTCTCCCAGCTACGGCTTTGTCGTAGCCAGCCTCCTAGCTACGGCTCTACCGTAGCCCGCTTCCCAGCCACGGCTTTGCCGTAGCCAGCCTCCTAGCTACGACTTCGTCGTAGCCAGCGCCTTTTTCACGTGTGGGATGAGGCCGCCGTCGTTGAGGATGGCGAGGACTTCCTTCGGCAGCGCGGGGAAGCGGTACTCCTTCCCCTTATGGGTGACGACGCCTCGGTCGAAGTCGATCTTCACGGTGTCGTTCTTCGCGATCATCGACGTTCCCGACGCCAGCTCGACGACGGGCAGGCCCTCGTTGATCGCGTTGCGGAAGAAGATGCGGGAGAACGAGACGGCGATGACGGCGGCGACGCCCGACGCCTTGACGCAGGTGGCCGCCTGCTCGCGCGACGAGCCGCAGCCGAAGTTGGCGCCGGCGACGATGATGTCGCCCGGCCTCACGCCCTTAGCGAACGTTGGATCCAGGTCCTCGAACGCGTGCTCGGCCATCTCGGCCGGCGTCATCGGCTTGTAGGTGTACTTGCCGGCGAAGATGACGTCGGTGTTGACGTCGTCCCCGTACTTCCAGACCTTGCCCTCGATCATGCGCCACCTCCACGCACGGCCTTCCTCGGATCGGTGATCACGCCGGCCACGGCGGACGCGGCGACGGTTGCCGGAGAGGCGAGGTACGTCGACGCCTCCGACGAGCCCATCCGCCCCTGGAAGTTGCGGTTCGCCGTCGAGATGCACACCTCACCCGCGGCGAGGACGCCCTCGTGCGCGCCGAGGCACGGGCCGCAACCGGGGTTGAGGAGCATCGCCCCGGCGCGGAGGAAGATGTCGACGAGCCCCTCGCGCAACGCATCGAGGAGGATCTCGCGCGACGCGGGGAGGACGATCATCCGGACGCCCTTGGCGAGCTTCTTGCCTTCCAGGTAGCGGGCTGCCGCGTGCAGGTCCTCGAGCCGGCCGTTCGTACACGTGCCGAGCAGCGCTTGATCGATCTTCGTTCCTTCGACGTCTTCGACGGGGACGACGTTGTCGACGGTGTGCGGCTTCGCGACCTGCGGGCCAAGCTTCGCGGCGTCGTAGGCCAGCACCTTCTCGTACTCGGCGTCCGGGTCGGGGTAGACGGGCGTGTACGTCGTCTGGGCCCGCGGCTCGAGGAAGGCGAACGTCTTCTTGTCGGGCGCACAGTAGCCGTTCTTCGCCCCCATCTCGATCGCCATGTTGCAGAGAACGAGACGCGATGCGACGCTCATTGCCTCGATCGCTTCGCCCGCGTATTCGACCGACTTGTACAAGGCACCGTCGGCGCCGATGTCGCCGATGATCTTCAGGACGAGGTCCTTCGACGTCACCGAGTCCTTGAGCTTGCCACGCACGTCGACCTTGAACGACGCCGGGGTCTTGAGCCAGATGCGCGACGTGGCGTAGAGGGCGGCCATCTCCGAGCGGCCGACACCGGCGGAGAACGCGCCGAGCGCCCCATACGCGGTGGTGTGCGAGTCCGAACCGACGATCAGCCGCCCGGGAAGGGCAAACCCCATCTCGGGAAGCACTTGGTGGCAGACACCGACGCCGACGTCGTAGAACGCCTCGATCTTCTGTTTCGCCACGAACTCGCGGATCTCCTTGTGCCCCTTCGCGTACTCCTCGGTCGACGCGGGCACGGTGTGGTCGAGGACGATGACGAACCGCTCCGGGTTCTTCACGCGCTCGACGCCGATCTTGGCGAACGTCTTCGCGATGGCCGCGGTATTGTCGTGCGACAGGCAGACGTCGGGCTCGACGTCCACGATCTGCCCGACATCCACTCGTGGCAGGCCCGCCTTCTTCGCCAACACCTTCTGGGCGAACGTCTGTCCCATGCGCCTTATCCCTCCAACGGATCGAAGTTCATGAAGTCGGCCAGGTGGAGGACGATGGCTTCGGCCGTCCGCTTCCCGTGGTCGCCCTCCTTCGAGTGCGTGCCGATGATGTGCAGGACTTCGGCGGGAAGCCCCTGCGCGTCGGCGAGGGCGAGCCCGGAGAACGGGTGCCGCACGAGGGCGCCGTCCTTCGACTTCCCGAACTTGCCGTCCCTTTCGGTCGTCTCGAGCAGCTTGCCCACGTCGTGGAGCAGCGCTCCGGCGACCAGGATGTCGCGGTCGACCTTGAGCTCCCCCTTGTAGATCTCGTCGAACGTGTCGGCCGCGGCGATACAGATCTTCGTCACACTGCGCACGTGGTCGGCAAAGCTGATCTTGACCGGCTTCAAGAGCGTGAACGGAATCCGCGCGATGTCGGCGGGTTTCCAGCCACCGCGGGCAAGCCCCGCTTCCCACGTCGCGAGCACTCTCTCGCGCAGGCCCTTGTCCTTGATCTCGTCGACTTCCGGCAGGATCTTCCGGATCTCGTCTCTCACTGCCATCCTTCCACCTTTCGCACCACGTCGATCACCGTTCCGTCCCGCCACTCGATCGCAGCGATGACTTCGTCCCCGAACACGGGCTTCCCGAGAGGACGCACGAGCCCGTCGGCCTCGGCCTTGATCTCGGCCAGGTCGCGTACCGGCAGACCGGCCGCGAGGAGGCACTCCTTGAGGTCACCGCGCTTCGGGTTCACGGCGAGCCCGCGCTCGGTCACGATCACGTCGACCACCTCGCCCGGCGTGGTCACGGTGGTGACCCGGTCGAGGATCACGGGCAGGCGTCCGCGGATCGACGGCGCGGTGATGACTGTCATCTTGGCTCCGGCGGCCACGTCCTGGTGCCCACCGATCCCGTGCAAGAGCTGCCCGTCCGAGTGGGTGTTCACGTTGACGTTGAAGTCGAGGTCGACCTCGGTCGCGCCGAGGAACGCCGCGTCGAGCATGTACGTCGCGCAGCCGCGCGAGTCGTAGTTCGCGTAGAGGCCGGGGTTCATGATCACGTGAGCCGGGTCCTTGCCGAGCGATGCCACGGCGATCGGATCGAACGCTTGGCCGTCGAGAATCGTGCGCACCAGGCCCTTGTGGAGCATTTCGACCATGACTCGCGTCCCGCCGCCCATCACGAACCCACCGACGATCTTCGCCTTCTCCATCGCTTCCGCGAGGTACATCGTCGCGGCGAGGGAGACGCCGCCCGCGCCCCCCTGAAAGCTCAGACCCTCTCTGAAGTACGGCGAAGCGACGACGGCGTCCGCCGCCAGGCGCGCGATGCGCAGCCGGGCCGGAGACTTCGTCATTTCCAGGGTGCCCGACGCAATCTGAGCCGGGTCACCGACCTCGTCGACGACGACCACGTAGTCGACCCATCCTTGCTGGATCTCGAGCGGGTAGGCGGGGTACGGAGCCAGGTCGTTCGTCACGACGACGGTCTTCTTCGCGTGCTGCGCGTCGACGATGCAGAAGGTGATCGGCCCGCACGGGGTCCGGCCATTGATCCCGTTCGCGTTTCCGTAGGCATCGGCCTGCGACGCGGCAATGAACGCCACGTCGATCTCCACGTCGCCCGACTCGATCGCCCGCCAGCGGCCGCCGTGCGAGCGGAGGGTTGCCGGCTCTCGCAGCTTCCCGCCTTGGGAGATGTAGGCGCCGACGGGCCCGTTCATCGATCCTTCGATCCGCGACACGACGCCGGCCTTGATGTGGTCGACGAGCTTGGCATGCGTCCCGAAGAGGGCGGTCGGCAACAGGCGCAAATCCTTCAGGCCCATCCGGGCGCAGGCGTCGACGACCTGGTTGATGACGCGGTCGCCTTCGCGGAACGAGTGGTGGAACGAGATCGTCATTCCGCTCTTCAGGCCGGCGGCCTCGATCGCCGCTTCGAGAGACGGGAGGACCTTGTTCTCTCCGGGCACGCAGGACTTCTGCGGCTGCGGCGCCTTCAAGCCGGATCGCTTCTTGGCGAACGCCCCGGCGTACGGCTCCACCGATCGGCTGCCGATCGTCTTCGGGATCTCTCGACCGAGCGCGTTCTTCATCTTCGCGCCTCCCTTCCATCACAGCCGTCTACCGGGGAGGCGCGCCGACTCCCCAGGCGTTCCGCCAGCTTGATGGCGCGCTTTGCGCGCTCGAGCACCGGCCGGTCGATCATCTTGCCGCCGATCGCGATGGCGCCGATGCCGCGCGCCTCGGCCTCCTCGGCTGCGGCGACGATCTTTCGCGCCTCTTCCATCTCCTTCTCGCTCGGAGTGAATGCAGCGTGCAGAGCGGGAACCTGCGCCGGGTGAATCGCTCCCTTGCCGTCGAACCCGAGGTCGCGCGCGAGCTTCGCCTCGGCCGCCAGGCCGGTCTCGTCGTCGACGTTGGCGTACACGGTGTCCGACGCCTGTACTCCGGCAGCCTTGGCTGCGGCGACGATCATCGAGCGCGCGAAGAGGAGAGCCTCCGGCGTGCGGCGCGCGCCGACGTCGCGGGTGTAGTCCTCGGCGCCGAACGCGACCGCGACGACGCGGGGGTCGGCGGACGCGATCTCCTCGGCGTGGAGGACGCCCTTTCCAGTCTCGAGGATCGGCATGATCCACGTCGAGCCCCTCGGGGCCCCGACGGCGCGCTCAGCATCCGCCAGCTCCTTCGCGAGGGCGAGGATGTCGTCTTTGGACTCGGCCTTGGGGAGCGCGACGCCGTGCGGTCGCGCGAGGAGAACCTCGCGAACGTCGTCCGCGCCGCCGAGGGAGAGCGGATTGATCCGCACCCAGACTTCGTTCGGGAAGTCGATGGCCGTCAGGAGGTGCTTCACGAGGACGCGGGCCGCCGCCTTCTCGGCAGGAGGCACGGAGTCCTCCAGGTCGACGAGCACGCAGTCGGCGCCGTGGAGCTCGATGCCCACGAGAATGCGAGGGCTGTTGCCCGGAGCGTAGAGCCGGCTGCGCCGCGGCGCGTCCTGTTCGCTCGGTCGGCGGCGGGTTTCGGGGACGATGGCCTTGGGTGCTTGCGCTCCGGTGCCGGGAGACATAAGCCGCACGGCGGCCTCGACGCGCGCCGCAAGGACGTAGTCGAGCGCGCCTTGGTCGGCCACGGCGACGTCCGCCCTCACGCGCCCGAGCTTCGCCAAGGTCTCGTCGACAACCTCGCGAATTCCCCGTTCGAAGAGATGCGGGTCGCCGGTCGTCACCTCGACCGCCGTCACCTTCGCCGGCGCCGCGCTGATGCGGCAGTCGCCCTTCGCGTCCGACCCGACGACGATTTCGTCTGCCATCCGTCCCTCCTACTTCACGAGCAGGGCGAGGACCGCCTTCTGAGCGTGCATCCGGTTCTCAGCCTGGTCGAAGATCGCGCTCCCCGGGGAGCGCGAGGCTTCGTAGGTGATCTCCTCATCGTAGTGCGCCGGCAGGCAGTGCAAGACGATTGCGTCCTTCTTCGCCGCCGCGAGCAGCGACGCATCGATCGTGAACCCGTCGAACGCGTTCTGCTTGGACTTCGCCTCCGTCTCCTGCCCCATGCTCACCCACACGTCCGTGTACAGGACATCGGCGCCTTTCGCCGCGGCGAGGGGATCATCGAGGATCTCGATCGATGCGCCGAGCGCGCGCGCCGCGGCGACGATCTTCGCGTTCGGCTCGTAGCCCTTGGGGCAGGCGATGCGGAACGCCATGCCCACCTTGGCGCATCCCTCGATGAGCGAGTGGGCGACGTTGTTTCCGTCGCCGACGAAGGTCAACGTCAGTCCCTCGAAACCGCGCTTCTTCTCCCACACCGTAAGAAGGTCGGCCAGTCCCTGGCACGGATGGTGCAGGTCGCACAGGCCGTTGATCACCGGCACCGTGGCGTACTTTGCCAGCTCGAGGATCGTCTCGTGCTTGAACACGCGGGCCATGATGGCGTCCACGAAACGGGACAGGTTGAGGGCGATGTCCTCGGTCGTCTCGCGCTCCCCGAGCTTGATGTCACTCGGTCCGAGGTAAATCGCGTGGCCGCCGAGCTGCTCCATTCCCGCCTCGAAGGACACGCGCGTCCGGAGCGACGGCTTCTGGAACACCATCGCCAACGTCTTCCCCGCGAGCATCGCGTGACGGATCCCGGCCCGATGTTCGAGTTTGAGGTTCCGGGCGGTCTCGAGGATCTCGAAGACCTCCTCCGAGCTGAGCCCTCCGAGGGAAACCAAGTGGCGAGCGTTCATCGTCGGCCCATCCTCCTGCACGTCGTGACGAGGCCCGGGACACTCCCGGGACGCTGGGAATGATAGCCGACCCCGCAAGGGCCACCAACCCGCTTCACAAGGGAAGGACGGCCTACGTCGAGAAGCCGGACACACGGATCGAGTGGATCCGGCAGCGGTTCGCCCCGAACACGTCCGTCAGCGTGCGGTCGCCGATCATGACCGCCTCGGCGGCCGAGACTCCGAGCGCGGCGAGAAGGGCCGCGTATCCCTTGCGGGACGGCTTGTGGGCCATCCGCACGACCGGTACTTCCGACCCGAGCTGGCTCATGAGCTCTTCCACGCTTCGCCACCGGCGGTTGGTCAAGACCCCAACGCGAAAGCCGCGGGCGGAGAGCTGGTCGAGAAGCGCGCGAACCTCGGGACGAAGCGTGGTCGTGCTCCGCTCGCCGAGGGTATTGTCGAGGTCGAAGATGACGGCCCGCTTCCCGTCCGCCCACAGGCGGTCGTAGTCGACCTCGAAGATCGACGACGCGGTCTCACTCGCACGAAGCTGGCGCATCCTCGCTCCCCCGGATGACGGCGCCGATCGCGGCGCGCGTCTTGAGGCGATCCATGACCTCGAGGAACTCGGACTCCATCCCCGCCGCGACGTAGATCTTGTACATCGCGGAGCCGTCCTTGAGCTTGAACTCGCGCCGGACCGTCGCCAGGCCGTCGTACGCGCTCAGGATGGCGTCGACGAAATGGACCTCGTCTTCCGTAGTCCCGATCCAGTAAGGGATGGCGCCGCAGGAGCGACTAGGCGACACGGCGACCCTCCAGCGCGGAGCGAGCGGCCTCGACCGCCTTCCGGAGAGCGATCTCCGGGTCGACTCCGCGTCTCCACGCGCGCGCCACGGCGCCGAGAAGATCGAGCCCCGCTCGCTCTTCCTCGTCGGCGGCATCGAGCAGAGCCTCGACGGGAGCGCCGTCGGGAAGCGAAGCAACGAGCTTCCGCGCCGCGACGATCGGGGGAAGCTCCACCGTGGCCCGCCCCGGTTCGGCGGCCTTGATCTCGTTCCATCGTGCCCGAACCGCAGCGAGATCGGACGGCGCGTCTCCGAATACGTGGGGGTGACGCCGCTCGAGCTTCGTGGCCAGCGTGTCCATCACGTCGTCGAGCGTGAACTCCCCCGCCTCTTCGGCGATCCGGCTGTGGAGGAGGACCTGGAGGAGCAGGTCGCCAAGCTCGGACTCGAGCGCGTGGGGATCACCGCCGTCGATCGCGGCGACCACCTCGTGAGCCTCCTCCACGACGTAGGGACGGAGCGTCCGATGATCCTGAGCTCGATCCCACGGGCAACCGCCCTCCGGATCGCGCAGACGGGCGATCAGCCCGACGAGTCGGGCAAGCCGTTCGGCGAGCCGCTCGCTCATCCTACGGCGTGCCTTCCCCGGCCTCGCCGGCCTCCGGCGCTCCACCGGCGTCGACGATCAACCCAGCCACCTCGTCGGCTCGGTACTCCGGGCTGGTCGCGCGGACCTTCTCGAGACGCGTCAGCGCGTCCGACGTGTTCCCACGCGCCAGCTGGAGCTTTGCCGACTCGACGAGCGCGTCGAGCCCGACCGAAGTGAGCGGCTTGCCTTGCCCGACGTCGGACTGCACGGTCGTCACGATGGCGTCGTACAGCTTGACCTTCGCCGCGTCGCGCTCGATGCGAGCGAGTCCGCGCTCGAGGTAGTCGAGCGCCGAGTCGAACTCGGTTCGCCAGCGGTACGCCTCGGCAATGCCGAGGTAGGCATCCTCCGACGTGGGTCGCAGCTCGATCAGCTTCGCGTACTCCCGAATGGCGGAGCTCCACTTGTACTGCTCGGCGTAGACCTTGGCCAGCCGGGACAGCGTGTCGGCATCGGTGGGGTCGAGCGACACGATCTTCGTCGCGATCCGCTCCCGCTGCTGGGTGTCGAATGAGCGGGCGAGCGCCGTCCGGAGCTGCGTCAGTCCCTCTGCCGTCTCGCCGCGCGCGAGGTAGACGTTCCCCATCCCCTCGTACGCGTCGGCCCTATAGGGAGAGCGCACGATGACCGAATGGAACGCCCGCTCTGCGTCCGCCAGCTTGCCCATCGCAAGGTGGGCCTGCCCGAGCTTGATGTCGAGGTCCAGTCCGCCGCCGCTCTTCTGACCTTCTTCGTAGCGGGTCACCGTCGTAGCGTACAGGTCGTTGGCCTGCTGCCGGAACGTGGCGAGAAGCTTCTCCTCGTCCTCCGTGCGGGTCCCCTTGCCGGCCAGCGCGTCGCGCTCGCGGATCGCGCGCTTCAGGCGGGCGAACGCGACGTCTCCCTCGGCGATCGCGAGCTTGGCGTTCGCCGGATCGACCTGGCGAATGGCCGCAATGAGGTCTCCCGCCTGGTCGACCTGGTCCATCGCCAGGTCCACGCTGACGAGTTTGAGCATGACGCTCGCGTCGTTCGGCCGGACGCGCAGCGCCGCCTCGTAGCGGGTCTTCGCCAGGCTGTAGTTCGCCTGCTTCACCGCGAGGTCCCCGGACGCCACGTACGCCCCGACGTTCGCCGGATCCTTGCTCACGACCTGGGTGTACTGCAGCTCCGCCTCTACGTAGGCGCCGCGATCCGCGTACAGCTTCCCGAGGAGGAACGTTGCCGTCACGCTGTCCGGGCTGAGCTCGAGGATGTGGTTCAGGAAGTCCTCGTCGGCGTCGACCTCCTCCAAGGCGGCCAGGTACGCGGCGAGCGCTCTGTCCCTGTACTCACTCTGCAGTCTGCGCAGCTCTTGCATGCGCTCCGTCTGCTCCGTGCTGGGATCGTCGATCTTCGCGAGCTCGTCCAGCTCCGAGGCGAGAGAGGACGACTTCAGCTCGTACAGCTGACCGATGTAGTAGGGGAGGTACGGGTCCCCCGTCGTCCCTTCCTTCTGCAACCGCTCGAACTCGGCCAGGCCCAGGTCGGGGTCCTCTTCCTGAAGCAGGAACGCGCGCACGACCTCGATCTGGACATCCGCGTTCTTCGTCTTGTAGACGCCGTCGTACCACGCGCTGACGCGCGTCGACGTTTCATCCTTGACGTAGTCCTCGACCACCTGATCGCGTACCTCGGCGAGCGTCGGCGTGTGGGCCGCCTTGTGATCGACGACGTGGATGATGTGGTATCCGTACGTGGTCTTCACCGGGGCGCTCGTCCGGCCGGCGTCGAGGGAGAAGGCGGCCTCCTCGAACTCCCCGACCATCTGCCCGCGCTCGAACCAGCCGAGGTCGCCGCCATTGTCCCGGGTGCCAGCGTCGAGCGAGTACTCCTTGGCCAGCGCGGCGAAGTCCCCGCCCGCATCGAGCTTTTCTCGCACGGTCTGGGCCGTCTCGAGAGTGTCCACGAGGATGTGCGACGCCTGGACCTGTTCGGCCTGGTCGTACGTGGCGAGGTTCTTCTCGAAGTAGGCGCCGAGCTGCTCCTCGGTGGGCTGGATCGTCCCGGCGACCTGGGCGTCGACGGCGTTGACGATGTACTGGGTCTCGATGCTCGACCGCATGCGGGCTTTGAACGTCTCGAGCGTGTCCCCCGTCTGACTGAGGTACGTGACGAGCTGCTCCTCGGTGACGTTGTACGACTTCAGAAGCTGGGCGTACTGCTCGGCAAGGGTTGCGTCCACGGTCTCCCGCGACGCGCGGATCCCGCGGGATTTCGCTTCCTGGACGTAGATCGTCTGGCGGATCAGGTCGGACATCGCGCCCGCGTAGAGCCGGAGTCGAAGCATCGCCCCGGCGGCTCCGGAGAAGATGCCGCTCGCATCCTGTCCTGCTTGGGCGTACAGGTTCTGGTACTGGGTGACGAGCTGATTCACTCGCTCCTGGTACGCCTCCAGACTGACCTTCTCTCCCCCCACACTCACCGCGTAGTCCGGTGCCTCGCCGTCGTCCCCTCTCGACGACCCGCTGAACAATCCGGACTGGTTCGCGCTGAATAGCCCAACGCCACCCACGAGGAATGCGACGACCACGGCCCAGATGATCGCGCGCTGATGCCGCTTGAAGAACGTTGACATTGCAGTACGTCACTCCCTTGGTGAGGATTGCAGACTCGCCCGAATAGTACAAACCTCGATCCCGCCCAACAAGGAACCGCCGAACTCCCGGGTCAGGCGAGGTCGCCGCCCCGGATCGCTCCGGCGTGCGGCTCATGCCGAGGCCGCACGACCAGGTGGATCGCCGTCTTCTCGTCTTCGCTGTCGGCGATCCGGACGCTGGAGAAGCTCGGCGTGCAGTACAGGTCCAGCCCGCTTGGGGCGATGTACCCTCGGGCGATCGCGATGGCCTTCACGGCCTGGTTCACGGCCCGCGGACCGATCACGTGGATCTCCGCCGATCCGCACTCTCGGATGCCGTTGGCGATCGCTCCCGCCGTCGCGCTCGGATCCGAGCTTGTCGACACCCTAAGGACGTTCATTCACGCCCTCCGCTACTTCGCGCTCTCACTGAACTGCGTCTGCCGGATGACGTTGACCTTGATCTCTCCGGGGTAGCTCAGCTCCTGTTCGATCGCCCGCGCGATGTCGTAGGCGATCTTCGCCGCCGCGTCGTCGCTCGCCCGGTCCGGCTGCACCATCACCCGCACCTCGCGGCCGGCCTGCAGCGCGTACGCCTCCTGGACGGCGGGGAACGATCGGCACAGCTCCTCGAGATCGTGCAGCCGCTGGACGTAGCGCTCGTACGTCTCCTGTCGCGCCCCGGGCCGGGCCGCGGACAGCGTATCGGCGGCCTGAATCAGCACGTCGAGAATCCCGGTTGGCTCCACATCCTCGTGGTGCGCGGCGATCGCCTGCACGACGTCGCGGCTCTCGCCGTACCGTCGGGCCAGGTCTGCGCTGATCACCGCGTGCGGACCGTCCACCTCGTGGTCGACGGCCTTTCCGATGTCGTGCAGGAGTCCGGCGCGCTTCGCCTTCTTGGAGTCTACCCCCAGCTCGTCGGCAAGGATCTTCGCGATGACGCTGACCTCGATCGAGTGCACGAGTTGGTTCTGCCCGTAGCTCGTCCGGTAGTGGAGCCGGCCGAGAAGCGCGGCAAGCTCCGGGTGGAGGTCGATCCCAAGGTCGAAGGCGGCCTTGCGGCCTTCCTCCTTGACCCGCTCGGCAAGGCGCGCCTTGGCTCGCTGGACCTTCTCCTCGATCTGCGCGGGGTGGATGCGCCCGTCCTCGATGAGGCGCGCCAGGGCCATACGCGCGACCTCGCGGCGCAGCGGGTGGAAGCACGACAAGACGACCATCTCCGGCGTGTCGTCGACCAAGAGCTCGACGCCGGTGAGCGCCTCGAACGTCTTGATGTTGCGGCCTTCCCTCCCGATGATCCGGCCCTTGAACTCCTCCGAAGGCAGCGGGACCGAGCTGACGGTGTTCTCCTCGACGTACTCGGGCGCGTAGCGCTGGACGGCCGTCGCCACGATGTGCGCCGCCCGCTCCTCGGCCTCCTCCCGCGCCCGGCGCTCGATTTCCTCGACCTTGCGTGAGAAGTACCGCTGGGATTCGGTTTCGACGACCTTCAGGAGGTGCTCCCTCGCCTGGTCCTGCGTCCAGCCGGCGATCTGCTCCAGCTGATGCTTTCCCTGCTCGAGGAGCTTCGTCCCCTCGGCCTTCAGCTTGGTGAGCTCGTCCTCGTCGGTGCGCAGCGAGTCCTCGATCCTTTCAAGGTTCGTGGCGCGCGTCCCCAGGCGCTCCTCGCGCCGCGCGACCCGCTCCTCAGCGCGAGCCACGTCCTCCTCACGGCGCTTGGCGCGCTCTTCCACCTCGTCGCGCAGCTCCTGAGCCTGCTGACGGGCCTCGAGCAAGAGCTCCTTCTTCAGCTGCTCGGCCTCTTCTTGGGCGGCCTTGACGATCTCGCCCTCGCGGCGGCGGCGCGGGACGCTGCCGATCAGAAGGCCGATCCCAATGGCCGCGATCAGGCTCAAAGCCAACCCAACGTAGTTCAAGATCGGGCTCAAGCTCTGTTCCATCCTTTCGTGAGGCCGCTAGGACGATTATACCCTCTTCCCCCCGTGGACAGGGAGAGATCGAGGTGGGAAGAAGACTCGAAGAGAGTGAGAGGAAGACTCGACCCTGCCAGGACCCGGCTCGCCGGGAATGACTCGGGGAGGACGCAGGGATCAGGCTTCCGCCTTGGCCGCCTTGGCCTCCTCGGACGGGCTCGTGACGTCGATGTCGAGTCCGAGGAGCTTCGCCGTCAACCGGACGTTCTGTCCGCCCTTGCCGATCGCCAGGGACAACTCGTCGTCCGGCACGAGAACCTTCGCCTTACGGTTCTCCGTATCCAGCTCGACGGACAGGACCGACGCGGGCTCGAGGCCGTTCTTCAGGAGCTGGACGGGATCCTCGCTCCACCGAACGAGGTCGATCTTCTCGCCCGACAGCTCCCGCGTCACCATGCGAACCCTGGCGCCGCCGGCCCCGACACACGTTCCGACAGGGTCAACGTTCCGGTCGAGAGACTCGACCGCGACCTTGGATCTCCGCCCGGGCTCGCGGGCGATGGCCCGGATGACGAGCGTCCCCTCGTCGATCTCCGGAACTTCGAGCCGCATGAGCTCGGCGACGAACTCCTTCCGCGCCCGCGAAAGGAGGATGCGCGGATCGCCCTGGGTCTCCTCGACGCTCACGAGGTAGCAGCGGAGGCGCTGCCCTGCGTGGTACCGCTCCCCGGGGATGCGCTCCGGCTCCGGAAGGATCGCTTCGGCCTCCCCGAGGTTGACCCAGACGCTCTTTCCTTCGAACCGATGGATCGACCCGCTGATGATCTCACCGACGCGCGTCACGTAGAGGTTGTAGACGATCTCCCGCCGGCGCTGCACGATCTCCTGTCGGATCGTCTCCTCGGCCTTCTTGGTGGCGATTCGCCCGAAGCTTGCGAGGTCGATCCGCTCGCCCTTGATCAGGATGTCCCCGGAGTGCTGGTCGATCTCGACCTCCACGTCCTCTTCGAGGCCGTGTTCCTCCTGGTAGGCGGCGGCGAGGCCCTTGCGAATGGCCGCGTAGAGATCCTCACGCGGGATCCCCTTCTCCTTGGCCATCTCTTCCAGCGCCTCAATGAACTCGATGTTCATCGTCAGCCCATCCTGTCGTGCCGCTCCGCGCCGCCGCGCGACCCCGCGCAGTGGACTTCCCGACCCCGGCCTCTTACTCTTCTCCCTAACAAACAACGCGGTCGCACAAGTGGCGACCTGCAGTCCGTCCCCATTGGACGCGCTCTACGCATTATACGGGAGTCCACGTGAGCGAACAAACGAGTCCCCAACCCAATGGAAGACATCATCCGGATCGTCCTGGCCGATGAAGAAGGCGAGCGACTGGACCGAGTCCTCGTCGCCGCCGGCGGCGGGCTTGCTCGGAGCGAGATCCAGAGGCAGGTCCGCGCCGGGCGCGTGCTCGTCGACTCCGTTCCGGTCACTCAGCCGTCCCGCCGAATGCGGGCCGGCGAACGCATTCTGTGGCACGTCGCCCCCGAGGAGACCCTCACGCCGCGAGATCTCGGGATCCCGATCCTCTACGAAGACGCCGCTGTCCTCGCCGTGAACAAGCCGGTGGGCCTCGTCGTGCACCCTGGGTCTGGGACGAAGGAGACGACGCTCGTTGAGGCCCTCCTCGCCGGCCGCGACCTCCCTGCGTCGGACGACCCCGTCCGACCGGGCATCGTCCACCGTCTCGACAAGGAGACGAGCGGCGTCCTCGTCGTCGCGAAGACGCCCGAGGCTCTTGCGTCCCTGAGGCAGCAGTTCGCGGCGCGGACGGTCATGAAGCTCTACTTGGCGCAGGTCGACGGGGTCCTCGACGAAGAGGAGGGCCGGATCGATGCCCCGATCGGCCGGGATCCCGCGGCTCCGCGTCGCATGGGCATCCAGGCAGGCGGACGAGCGGCCCAGACCGTCTTTCGCGTCATCGCTCGCGAACGGGGCCGCACGTTCCTCCTCGTGCGCCCGCTCACCGGCCGCACGCACCAGGTTCGCGTGCACTTCCGCTACATCGGCCACCCCGTCCTGGGCGACGAGATCTACGGTGGGCCCTCGGCCTCGCGGCTTGCCCTCCATGCGTGGAGGCTGACGATCGCTCACCCGATGTCGGGAGAGGCGATGACGTTCGAGGCACCTCCCCCGCCCGAGTTCCCCGTGTACGACTACGCGGCGCTGCGCTTGAGCGACCTCGCGGCGACGTAGTAGTCGACGCCGGCGGCGTAGGTGACGGCCGTCGCAGCGTAGAAGAGCTCCAGGCCGCCGGGCCATCCGATCATCACGAAGGCAATAGCGACGAAGGCGGTCGCCGACGCGATCTTCCCGAGGAGCCGCGCCGCTTGCACGATGTTCCCGCGCATGCGGAGGACCAGGGCGCCGACTCCGATCCCGACCTGCGGAACGCAGAACAGGACGACCCCAAGCGTCGGCAGCTCCCCGAGCGAGTAAAGCGTGAACAAGACGGAGAGATACATCGCCTTGTCGACCAAGGGATCGAGAACCTGGCCGAGCCGCGTGACCTCGTTCCGCTTCCGCGCGACGAGGCCGTCGATCAGGTCCGTCGAGCAAGCGAACAGGAACAGCCACCACGCCGCGGTCCGGTGGCCCGAGACGAGAAGGAAGACGACCGGAACGATCGCGAGCCCGCGCGTGAGCGTGATGCCGTTGGCGAGAGACATGGTCCCGAAGAATCATAGAGCGCTCTTCCCCGCTTCACAACTACCCTTGAAGCGGTTTCGTCGCGCTCGGTATAATCCCGTCCTTCGCGGGTTCGTCGAGGATCCGGCAAGGGGAGGCCAAGTCATGAAACGACGCGTCATCATCATGGGAGCTGCGGGGCGCGACTTCCACAACTTCAACGTCTACTTCCGGGACAACGCGGACTATGAGGTTGTGGCGTTCACCGCGACGCAGATTCCGGACATCGAGGGGCGAACGTACCCGAAGGAACTGGCGGGACGCTTCTACCCGGCCGGCATCCCGATCCGCTCCGAGGATGAGCTCGCGAAGCTCATCGCGGAGCACAAGATCGACATCGTCGTGTTCAGCTACAGCGATGTGTCGAACCAGTACGTCATGGAGCGTTCCGCGCTGGTCAATGCGGCGGGGGCGGACTTCATGCTCCTTGGCCCCAAGTCGACGATGGTCCTCCCGAAGAAGCCGCTGATCTCGATCACCGCCGTGCGCACGGGGTCGGGGAAGAGCCAGACGACTCGTCGGGTGTGCGACATTCTCAAGGCCAAAGGCAAGAAGCTCGCCGTGATCCGCCATCCGATGCCGTACGGCGATCTCGTGAAGCAGGAGGTCCAGCGGTTCGAGACGTACGCCGATCTGGACAAGCACGAGTGCACGATCGAGGAGCGCGAGGAGTACGAGCCCCACATCGAGAACGGGACGATCGTCTACGCGGGCGTCGACTACGAGAAGATCCTCCGCGCCGCGGAGAAGGAGGCCGACGTCGTCATCTGGGACGGCGGCAACAACGACTTCTCCTTCTACAAGCCCGACCTATCGATCGTCGTCGTCGACCCGCACCGCGCCGGCCACGAGCTGCTCTACTATCCAAGCGCGGTCAACGTCCGCATGGCCGACGTCGTCGTCATCAACAAGGTGGACACCGCGGCCCTCGACGACATCCAGTTCCTCCGCGACAACGTGACGATGCTGAATCCGCACGCGATCGTCATCGAGGCCGCCTCGCCGATCCAGGTCGACAACCCGGTCGTCATCCGTGACAAGCGCGTCCTCGTCATCGAGGACGGGCCGACGCTCACGCACGGGGGCATGGAGTATGGGGCCGGCGTCCTCGCGGCGCGGCGCTTCGGGGCCGCGGAGATCATCGACCCGCGTCCGTTCACCGTCGACTCGATCGCCGCGACGTACCGCAAGTACCCGAAGATCGGGCACCTGCTCCCCGCGATGGGGTACGGCGAGAAGCAGATCCGCGACCTGCAGAAGACCGTCGACCGCGTGGAGTGCGACGCTGTCGTCATCGGCACCCCGATCGACCTCGGCCGGCTCCTGAAGTTCAAGGTTCCGGCGACGCGGGTGCGCTACGAGCTTCAGGAGATCGGACTCCCGAACCTCGAGCGGACGCTCGCAGCGAAGTTCCCGAAGATGTAGAGGTCTCTAGAGATCTTGAACCGACGGCCCGTCGCGCGCGCAGCGCGGCGGGCCTCCTTCTTCTGCTAGGCGTGCGGGGCGCGCCAGGCGAACAGAAGGCCGAAGACGGCGCCGAACCCGGCGCCCACGCCGAGACCGAAGAGAACGTCGTGGAAGAGCACCCCGACGACGGTCCCAAACGCTACGCCGAGGGGGAGAAGCAGGACCAGGTGGCGCCAGCGCCCGAGTCCCCTACGCAAGGTCGTCCTCCCCGATGACCGATAGGAAAGCACGGACAACGCGGGGATCAAACTGCGTGCCGGCGTTCAACTTCAGTTCGAGAACTGCGGTCTGCTTCGCGAGGGCTTCCTGATACGGACGCTCGGACGTGATCGCGTCGTAGGCGTCAACCACCGCGACGATCCGCGCCTCGATGGGGATCTCTTCTCCGCGCACCCCGTTCGGGTATCCGGATCCATCGTAGTTCTCGTGGTGGGCCAGGACGATGCGCGAGGCTTCCTTGAGGAACGCCTTCTCCCGCAGCATGTCCGCTCCGTGCTCCGGATGGCGTCGCATCTCCACCCACTCCTCGTCGGAAAGCGGGCCCGCCTTGTTCAGGATCCCGTCCGGAACGCGCACTTTGCCGATGTCGTGCAAGTAAGCGCCGTACGACAAGTCGATCAGCCGCTGCGCGGACAGCCCCATGCGCTCGCCCGTGCGGATGGCGAGCCGCTCCAGACGATGGCAGTGACCCTCGGTCTCCTCGTCCTTCTCTTCGACGGATCGAGCAAGGGCCATCATCTCTTGGATCTCGTCCTTGATCAGGTGGTAGCTCGGCGGAGAGGACACCATGAGGAGATCCACGTCCTCGTCCACGCGGAAGTACGCGCGCTCCGGAAGCCCGCGGTGGTAGAGGTAGTCGCCGCTGCGCAGCGTGCTCCCCTTGCCCTCACCGGTCAGGGACAGCGATCCGCCGAGGACGTAGATGAACTCGAACCCGGACCACTCCTTCGCCTCGTCGAGGAAGAAGTGCTTCCCCGCGACGATGCGATGGCGCGTCACCTCGACCGCTCCCTGCTGAACCAACAGCTCGAGCGTCGTCGACTTCTTCTCCGTTTTCGGCCGGTCGCCTTCGGATCTTCCCAGCGTCAGCCCGTCGATCACGGAGTCCCCCTCCTTCATCCCCGCTCCCCGCGCCCTCGGGCATGGTCCTCGCTCCACGTCCCGGATCCCATCGGACTCTCGATGTGGCCGTCACGGAGCCGGAAGACTCCCCCGAGCCCGCGCTACTTTACGTGATTCCGACCGCCTCGATCCACGTCCGGCCCGCGCCGGTCCCACCAAGCAGACGCGGTGAGCACCGTGGCTCACCGCGTCTCCATCCCCATTCCTGCGCCGCGGGCATGTCGCCCGGGCGCAGCACTTACTCGATGGTGGGGCCGCCTCCGACGTGGATCGGCGAACTCAACATCTTGGGCCCGCCCCCGACGTGGATCGGCGAGCTGAGTGACTTCGGTCCGCCGCCCACATGAATCGGATCGGCGAACACGCCCACCGCCACGGTCAGAAAGAGAGCGACGATCAGGCCGACGACTACCCAACGTTTCATCGTGGTGTGACCTCCTTGGTCCGCACTCGCCGAACAGCGTACACCTGGTTATGCCTGCCAACCCACGGTCGTAGACCGATGCAACACGCGTTGTGCCGGCCTTCGTGTCCCAAACCTGCGGGGGACGCATGTCCCCGTCGGCGACCCAGCGCCGGCCGTCGACCCGAAATCCGCGCCCCTGCAAGCGATTGTGAAGAGCCGAGCCCACCGATACAATCCGCGCGGATTCCTAACGTCGTTCGTCGCTGCTTCGTTCCGAACGGCGGACGGCTTCGCGATGAGGAGGACGCGCCATGCCACAGAGCACGCGCCAGATGATGTCGATCGACGGGAACACCGCGGCGACCCACGTTGCCTATGCATTCAGCGACGTCGCGGCGATCTATCCCATCACCCCAAGCTCGAACATGGGCGAGATCGCCGACGCCTGGGCGGCCCACGGGCGGAAGAACCTGTTCGGGCAGGCCCTGCAGGTTACCGAGATGCAGTCCGAGGCGGGCGCCGCAGGGGCGGTCCACGGATCGCTCGTCGCCGGCGCTCTGACGACGACGTTCACCGCCTCGCAGGGACTCCTGCTGATGATCCCAAACATGTACAAGATCGCCGGCGAACTCCTACCCACGGTGTTCCACGTCTCGGCGCGCGCCCTCGCCGGCCACGCGCTGTCCATCTACGGAGACCACTCGGACGTCATGGCCGTGCGTCAGACCGGCTTCGCACTCCTCGCCTCGGCCTCCGTTCAGGAGGTCATCGACCTGGCCATCGTCGCCCACGTCGCGTCGCTCAAGAGCAAGGTCCCATTCGTCCACTTCTTCGACGGGTTCCGCACCTCGCACGAAGTCCAGAAGGTCGACGCCGTGCCGTACGAGACGATGGCCAAGGTCACGCCGTGGGCCGAGATCGACGCGTTCCGGCGCCGGGCGATGAGCCCCGAACACCCCCACCTGCGCGGCACGTCGCAGAGCCCCGACATCTACTTCCAGGGGCGCGAGGCCGCGAACCCGTACTACATCGCGGCCCCCGGCGTTATCCACGAGGTGATGCGCCAAGTCAGTGATCTCACCGGGAGGACGTACGGGCTGTTCGACTACGTCGGCGCCCCCGACGCAGAGCACGTCATTGTAGCCATGGGCTCGTCGTGCGACGTCATCGAGGAGACGGTCAACTACCTGAATGCCCACGGCGCGAAGACCGGCCTCGTCAAGGTGCGTCTGTACCGCCCGTGGTCGAGCGACCACTTCCTCACCGCGTTGCCAAAGAGCGTGAAGCGGATCGCCGTCCTCGACCGGACCAAGGAGCCGGGGAGCCAGGGCGAGCCGCTGTACCTCGACATCTGCGCCTCCTTCCAGCAACGGGGAGTCAAGACCCTCGTCGTCGGAGGACGTTACGGGCTCGGCTCCAAGGACTTCACGCCCGCGATGGCCAAGGCGGTGTTCGACAACCTCGCGGCAGCGCAGCCGAAGAACGGGTTCACCGTCGGGATCGAGGATGATGTCACCCACACGTCGCTTCCCGTCGAGGATGAGCTCGACGTCGCACCGAAGGGAACCATCCAGTGCAAGTTCTGGGGACTCGGTTCCGACGGGACCGTCGGCGCGAACAAGAGCGCGATCAAGATCATCGGCGACAACACCAACCTCTACGCTCAAGGCTACTTCGCCTACGACGCCAAGAAGTCGGGCGGCATCACGATCTCCCACCTGCGCTTCGGGAAGAGCCCGGTCCAGTCTCCCTACCTCGTCGAGAGCGCGGACTACATCGCGTGCCACAACCCAGCCTACGTCGACCAGTACGACCTGTTGGCCGGCATCCGAAAGGGCGGAACCTTCGTCCTCAACTGCCCGTGGGACGCCAAGCAGCTGGAGGAGAGGCTGCCGGCGGCGTTGAAGCGGACCATCGCCGAGAAGGGTCTCAAGTTCTACATCATCGACGCCGTCAAGATCGCTGGCGAGGTCGGCCTCGGCGGCCGCATCAACATGATCATGCAGACTGTCTTCTTCAAGCTCGCCGGGGTTCTTCCCGTCGAGCAGGCCATTGCCCAGCTCAAGAAGGCGATCGAGAAGCAGTACGGTAGGAAGGGCGAGAAGGTCGTTCAGATGAACTACGCCGGCGTCGACGCCGCAATCGGCAACCTGGTCGAGGTGAAGATCCCGGCCGCGTGGCGCACCGCGACGCCGTCCGGCGCGAAGCCCAAGCAGCCGGAGTGGGTGCTCGCCGTGATGCGTCCCATGCTGATGCAGGAGGGCGACAGCCTCCCGGTCAGCGCCTTCTCCGCGAAGCTCGACGGCAAGTACGCCTGGACCGGCCCCGACGGCTCGTTCCCCACCGCGACGACGCAGTACGAGAAGCGTGGCGTGGCGATCGAGGTGCCGGAGTGGATCGCGGCGAACTGCATCCAGTGCAACCAGTGCGCGTTCGTCTGCCCGCACGCGACGATCCGCCCGTTCCTTGTCACCGAAGAAGAGAAGGCCAAGGCCCCGCAGGGGTTCGAAACCCTGCCCGCCATGGGCAAGGGGCTCGAGGGCTACGGGTTCCGCATCCAGGTCGACCCACTCGACTGCCAGGGGTGCGGCAACTGCGCCGACGTCTGCCCGGGAAAGAAGGGCGAGAAGGCGCTCGTGATGAAGCCGCTCGACAGCCAGCTCGCCGAGCAGCCGCGCTACGACTACGCCTTGACCCTGCCGGTGCGCGACAACCTCGTGGCTGTCGACACCGTCAAGGGGAGCCAGTTCCGGCAGCCGCTGTTCGAGTACTCGGGCGCCTGCGCCGGCTGCGGCGAGACGCCGTACGTCAAGCTGGTCAGCCAGCTCTACGGAGAGCGGATGCTCGTCGCCAACGCCACCGGCTGCTCGTCGATCTACGGCGGATCGGCCCCGTCGGTTCCGTACTGCGTCAACAAGGACGGCCACGGCCCCGCGTGGGCGAACTCGCTGTTCGAGGACAACGCCGAGTACGGATTCGGCATGACGCTCGCGCTCCGCGCTCGGCGTGCGCGCCTGGCGCGCCTCGTCGCCGAGGCCGCCGAGACCGGCGTTGCGCCCGAGCTGAAGGCGGCAATGACCGCGTGGCTCGCCGGAATGAACGACGCCACAGCATCGCGCGAGACCGGCGCCCGTATGGCCGAGCTCCTCGAGAAGGCGGCCAAGGGCGACAAGAAGCTCGCCGAGATCCTCTCGATGCGCGACCTCTACACGAAGAAGTCGGTGTGGGTCATCGGGGGCGACGGTTGGGCGTACGACATCGGCTTCGGCGGGCTGGACCACGTCGCGGCGATGGACCAAGACATCAACGTCCTCGTCCTCGACACCGAGGTCTACTCGAACACCGGCGGACAGTCATCCAAGGCCACGCCGACCGGGTCGGTGGCCAAGTTCGCCGAGTCGGGGAAAAAGACGAAGAAGAAGGACCTCGGCCAGATGCTGATGACGTACGGCTACGTGTACGTCGCCTCGGTCGCCATGGGCGCGAGCAAGCAGCAGTGTCTGAAGGCCTTCCTCGAGGCCGAGAGCTACCCCGGCCCGAGCGTCGTGATCGCCTACGCCCCGTGCATCAACCAGGGGCTGAAGAAGGGGATGGGCAAGAGCCAGGAAGAGGAGAAGCTCGCCGTCGAGGCCGGCTACTGGCCGCTCTACCGATTCGACCCGCGGCTCATGGCTGAGGGCAAGAACCCGTTCCAGCTCGACTCCAAGGAGCCGACGGGCGACTTCCGAGACTTCCTCATGGGCGAGGTGCGGTACGCAAGCCTCGTGCAGAGCTTCCCCGAGGAAGCCAAGCGTCTCCATGCGCAGTTGGAGGCCGAGTACAAAGAGCGGTACGAGACGTACAAGAAGATGGCAGCGTAGCGCACAGATCCTGCCTGCATGCGAGTGGAAGGGGACGGCGTTGCCGTCCCCTTCTCTCCGGACCGGCATGATGCTCCCCATGCCTTCCTGAAGGAGCCCGGTCCCGGTCGGGCCGAGACGCCCTCGAGACGACGCGGAGCGAGAATGAACCGGCACACTTCACGCAGGAGGAACCGGCATGTCCGACGTCCGAGCATTCGATCGCGCCTGGAGAGCGAAACTCACGCGAGAACTAAACCGCGTCGTAGGCAGTGATGCTCGCAGGCAAATCATGCTCGGCGAGGAAGGGCTCGACGCGCAGGGCGACGCCGATGGCATCTACGCGTGGACTGTCAGCATGCTCAAGCGAATGGAGGAGCGCCTCCCCGAGGCAGCACAGAAGGAAGTTCTGAACGCCTGCGGCTGCTGGATGGGCAAGGAAGACCTGAGCGATCTCCACACCCTGTACGAGGCGACCCACGATCTCGACCTGATTCTTCAGAGGGCCGGAGCGGGTCTTGTCTCCTACCTCAAGGACTCCTGCAGAGTGAGCCAGGCTGTCATCGACGAGGTTGGTCGCCGCGGGTGGGGCTGGCCGGGCTGCCGCGACGGGAACACGATACGCGTCACCAAGATCCCGTTCGAGGGCACGATCCAAGCATTCTTCGCGGAGCCGGATCCGGCAAAGCGTCGAGCCCTCAACTACTGCCACTGCCCGCGCGTGCGGGATGTCCTCAAGACGGGGAACCGCCTGTCGACGACGTACTGCCTCTGCAGCGCGGGGTTCTACAAGAAGAACTTCGAGGAGATCCTCGGGCGCCCGGTCGACGTAGAGATTGTTCACACCGTCCTCTCGGGCGACGAGGTCTGCTCCTTCGCCATCCACCTGCCCGCCGGCGTCTAGCGCTCTCGCTGCACGCCGGCATCGAAGCACAACGTACCGCTCCTACGCGCGCCAGACCTGAGCATCCGGCCCTCCGCCGATCGGCAGAAGCTCGATCACGGTCGGTCGGATGGCGACGACGGCAAAGTCCGGGTCGTCCGGCCCCGAGAACCGTTTCCGCTGCAACGGGCCCCACACCCGCAGTCGGTCACCGGGGTCCGTCGAGATGCGGGCCTCGCCCCTGATCTCGAAGTACGTTCCGGGCCGCGATGGATCGGTATCGCCGCACGTGAAGGCGACGCCGGAGTACGCCCGGATCTGCCGGACCTTGTTCGTGTCGAGGAACGTAGGACATCGAATCGTGAGGTCGTCATCGATCTTGCCGCGCACGTAGCGAACGCAAGAATCTCCGTTCGTGCCGACGGTAGCGAGAGGCCACGAAGAACTCGTCCCGCCGCAGTCCCGTGAGAATCCTCCCGAGAACGTCCCCCGCGTGGCCTCCTCCGAGTTGCACGACTTTTCACAAGATTGTCCCCGCGACACGTGTTGCCCCCCCCGTCTCGAAAAGACGAACGCCGTCCCCCCCGCCTCCCGTGGGACGTAGCGAAACCCGCGTCCACTGCACGATGTGGTGGAACCCCCCGGGCTCTCGGTAGAATTGCGACATGACGTGGGTCGTGACATCCGCCGCGCTGGGCCTGTGGTTGACGGCGATCCTCGCGCTCGCCGTCGTCTGGATCGTGCTGCGGCACGAGGCATTCCCCGGCAGCCGGGTGTTTCCCTTCCTGATGCTCGCCGTGGCGGAGTGGGCCCTCTTCTCCGGTCTTGAAGCGGCGGCCACGCATGTCTCGGTCAAGATTCTCATGTCCCAGGTGGAGTACATCGGAATGGCGGCGACCCCGATCCTGTTTCTTCTCTTCGCCGCGCGGCACTCCGGCTACGACCGCTGGCTTGGCCGCTCGAGCCGACGCATTGCGCTCTGGCTCCCCGCCCTCGCCACGATCGCCGTCGCCGCGACGAGCCATCACCACCGCTGGCTGTGGGTGGACTACCTGCCTGGCCCGCAGGGCTCCAACGCAGTCATCTACACCCACGGCCCGGCCTACTACGCCATCGCGGCGCAGGTCTACGCATTCGTCTTCGTGGGGTGCGCCCTGGTCGTCCGATCGGCCGTTCACCACTCCGGTGCCCGCCGCCGGCAGGCCGTCACCATCCTCGTCGCGTCGGCGTTCCCCGTCGCCGCGGGCGCGCTCTACGTCGCCGACGTCAACCTGGTTCCCGGACTCGACCTTATTCCCGTCTCCTTCCTCACCACGGGGCTCGTGTTTCTGGTCGGAATCGGGCTCTTCCGAGTGTTTGACCTCGTCTCCGCCGCCCGCAACGCCCTCATCGAGCAGACAGCCGACGCGGTTCTCGTCGCCGACGCAGATGGCCTGGTTGTCGACGCGAACCCAACCGCCGTGCACTGGCTCGGCGGCGGCTCGCCCCTCGTGGGATGCCGCATCGCTTCGGCGTTCGCGGCGTGGCCGAAACTGCGGTCCGCCTGCCTCGCAGAGCAGACGGACCGCATCGAGCTGACCCTGCGCGAGGACCCCTTGCTGCACGTGGACATTCATGTGACTCCGCTGCGCGAGCCAGAGGGCCGGCAGGCAGGGTGCTTCGTCGTCCTGCGCGACATCACCGAGCGCTACCAGGACGAGGTCACGCTTCAGCACGCAAACGATCAGCTCAAGAGGCACGTGCGAGAGATCGAGGCGCTGCAGAGCGAGCTGCGCGACCAGGCCTTCCGCGACAGCCTCACCGGCCTGTTCAACCGCCGCTACCTCGACGAGATCCTGCCTCGCGAGCTCGGACGAGCGGCGCACGAGGGCGGAGTCCTCTCCGTCATCATGATCGACATCGACCACTTCAAGGAGACGAACGACACGCGAGGCCATCGCGAGGGCGACCGGCTGTTGTCGCTCCTCGGACAGGTGTTGCGCAACGGCACCCGCCCGGGGGACACCGCCTGCCGATACGGGGGCGAGGAGTTCCTGCTCATCCTCCCCGGCGCGGCGCCGGAGGTTGCCCGAGACAGAATGAACACTCTACGCCGGGAGTACGCTGCGCGCCTCCACATCGAGGGGTTCGAGTCGCCGCCGACCCTTTCCGCCGGCGTCGCCGCGTTCCCGGCCCACGCCCGGTCGGACGACGGCCTTCTCCGCGCCGCCGACGCTGCGCTCTACCAGGCCAAGGTCGAAGGCCGCGACCGCGTCTGCATCGCCATGGCGGGCTTGGGGCATGCCGTTCCCACCTAGATCTCCTTGTCCCACGGTCTGCACCCCGTCTCGCGCCGATCGGCACGGTCCGGTGTTTGCCGCCCCATGCGCCCGTGCGCTGGAGCGACCCGCCCGAGAGCTGTACGATTCCGCAACGCGCTCGCCCCCATGCCGCGGCTCGAGTTGCCAGACAGATGAGGGATGCAGAGGTGCTCTCGGCACTGGGGAAGATGCCGACAGCCCTCATGAGGCATGGCCAGCGTGGCTCGTGATGGGTTGCTGGCACACGACCGGGCCTGGCAGCCGGGGATCAAAGCCCCACAACTGAACCTCCACCATCCGTCTCGGATCACGCCCAGGCGGTATGATCAGCCTCCCACCCTCCATTAGGTGCAATCCCCGAGCTTGAAGGGAGCAAGATGAATCGACAGGAGATCCTCGATTTCGTCCACAAGAACCCGACATCGTTCATGGCCACCGTCGAGCGGGGACAGCCCCGCGTCCGCGGTATGCAGACGCCCCATGTCGACGATGACGGCCTCGTCTTCTGTACCGGCGCGCAGAAGAACGTCTGCAAACAGCTCCAGGCCGCCGATGGAGCGGTGGAGCTGGCCTACTGGAACGCAGAAGAGAACATGATGCTCAGGCTCCGCGGCCGGATGACGGTCGTAGACTCGCTCGAGCTGAAGAAGCACATCGTCGAGACGACGTTCCAGTTCCTGAAGCCAATTGTGGCCCAGCACGGCTACGAAGTACTCACTCTCTTCCGCCTGGCGAGCGGGGAATACCGGACGTGGAACGGACGAAACGGTGGCCGAGAGGAGACCGGCACGTTCTGAGAACCCGGGACATCGCAAACCCTATTTCCTGCCTGCAGCATGGTGCGCACCTCTGATTCGCACTTGACGAAGCCTCCCGGATCCGCTATTAAGTATACACTTAATCTCGTCGGAGGGCAGGGTGAACGAGAACCACGCAGCGGAGGTCTTCCGGGCGCTCAGCGTCCCAAGCCGAATGCAGATTCTTCTCCTCCTGAAATCGAGCGGGCCGCTACCGGTCAAGACGATCGCCGGAACGCTCGACATGACGTCTCCCGCGGTCTCCCAGCATCTCAAGGTGCTCCGACAGGCAGGTCTCGTCCAATCTGAGCGGCAAGGCTACTTCGTCCCGTACGCCGTCGATCCTCATGCGCTCTCCGACTGCTGCGGGATGGTCGTGCGCGTGTGCGCGTGCCCGGGCCATGGCGACGCCGAAGCCCCGACGGGGAAGGAGACCGAGACCTCTGCGCTCGTGCGACAGCGTGAAGTGCTGCTCCGTAAGTTGGAGCGGGTTGAGAGGGAGCTTGCGTCGCTGCGGGGTGAGGAGGGTTAGTTTTTTTCGCCGCGCGTGTAAGTGCTTGCGCAACTAGTGAACATCGAGACGGTGTCCGTCGACGAGAGAAGCGAAGAAGGAGGTGACAGACGAATGAGGATCGTGCGCATCGAAGGTGACTGCGGCGACGGCCAGGAGGCCGATTGCTGCACCTCGGTTCACGGTGGCGCGGGGGAGTGCTGCGGGATGGCCCGTCAGTTCGTGACGAAGGAGGAGCGGCGCGAGTCGCTGGAGGCGTATCGCGAGGAGCTCAAGAAGGAACTGACCGGCGTCGAAGAGCACCTGAAGGACATGGGGAAGTAACCCGGCGGACGTGGGAGGGGCGGACGACTTCCTCCCGCTCCTCCGCGTCTGCTTGCGCTGCAGCAGCGCTGAACGAGATAGCCGCGAGCAGGGACCACGCATCGTCGCTCGGCGGGAAAGGCGGTGAAGGATGACCTATCATTCGCACCTGCGGAAGAGGGAGTGACATTGCGTGGAGATCGCTCTTGTCAGCGAGGGGCACGACCTTCCGCGCGAAGGAAGGAGCTGGACGATGACGGATCGCCAGAGCGAGGGGGCACGCAGGACCACACGAGACAACCTGACTGGCGAGCATGCTCTGACGGATGTGGGGCAGCTTGTCCTGGCCGTCCTGTTCTTGGGAGGCTGGATCGCGGACATGCTGTTTCTCAGGTTGGCGCCGTCCCTCGCGATGTACGCGCCGGACGCCGTGCGGCTGGCTGTCGGCCTCGTGCTTCTGGCTCCCGCGGGGGCGCTTGCCTGGACAAGCCACAGGACCATCTTCGGCGAGCAGCGCGAGAAACCACACGTCATCCGAAGGAGCGTGTTCGCGCTGGTCCGTCATCCCATGTACCTGAGCGAGATCCTGGTCTACCTCGGCCTCTTAATCCTGCAACCGTCGATCATCGCTGGGGGCGTCTGGCTGCTGGCGATCGGATTCCTCCACTGGATCGCACGACGGGAGGAACGACTCCTGCTCGGACGGTTTGGCGACGAGTACGAGAAGTACATGCGAGACGTTCCGATGTGGATTCCCTTCTTGCGTAGAAAGTAGGGGAGTGGCGCCTCTTCACCGCCGTCACGGCCGGGGACGAACCAGTCAGACCCTCCCGAATTGCGGGGCCGACGAGTCGTTAGGCAAGCCTCTTCCGCAGGAAGTGCTTCTTGTGCCCCGGGGGAAAGTCGTCAAGCGTGGCAAACAGCTTGTACCCGTTCTTCTCGTAGAACGGTCGGGCTTCGAAGCTGTAGGTGTCGAGGTGCGCGTTCCGGCAGCCGATGCGCACGGCTTCCTCTTCCGCGCGAGCGAGGAGCTTCGCACCGTGCCCCTGGTTGCGCAGCGCAGGCGCGATCCAGAGGAGCTTGATGTAGACCCAGCCCCCGAAAGCCATGGCGTCGATCCCGCCGACTACCTTGCTTTCGCCGTCCTGCAGGAAGACTCTCACCACCCGTCCGAGGTCGATCGGCCCGCATCGCTCCTGAATGTTCTGGCCCAACCCCTCGTAAACTGCTCCCAACTTCGCCTCGCTCTCGTCGAGTTGCTGTCGCGTCTCGCAGACGTAGACCTTGGTTGCGAGCTCTTCCATCCCGTTCGCCTCCCTCTGACTGACGGATTGGCCCCGACCGACACCAGCCGCGCTCAGGATGGCATCTTCACGTCTCATTGGCGTCACACGGTCGGTTCGGGGGACGGCGCGGCCCGGAGCTCGGATCGTTCTCTGGGTACTGCCGCTACGCCTCGGGCACGCCCCAGAGACGAACGGCCCCACCTCAGCTTGTGGAGACGATGAGGCTTCCGTCAGGGCTGAAAGCAACGCGAAGGACTTCCGAGGTGTGCCCGCCGAGCGTCGCTAGGCGGCGCTGGCCCGCGACATCCCAGACGCCGATGGCCTTGTCGTGGCTGCCCGATGCGAGAAACGCGCCGTCCGGACTGAACGCGACCCCATTGACGCAGCCGGAGTGGCCGGCGAGCGAGGCGACAAGGGAATCGTCGGCCGCCCTCAAAAGGCAGATGACGTTGGCGTCGGTTCCTGCGGCGAGGAGGTCGCCGGCAGGGCTGTAGGAGACGTCACCGACGGGGCCCTGCGGCTCGGGCAATTACGCCACTACTTGTCCGCTCCCGACGTCTAGCATGCCGGCGCCGTCCCAGCGACCGCCGTAGGCAAGCGTCGCCCCCGTCGGGTCGAAGGCGACGGACAGGTAGCCGCGCGTTCTCCCGAGCGGCTTCAGCAGGCTGAAGCAGCGCCCCAGCTAGTTGGCGTCGCGAGCTCGAGAAAGAGAAAGGGCACTGCGTCCCCGCGGGCAGTGCAACGAGAAAGGAGAGCGCACCTCACAAACCGTGCGTTCTCCCGAGCGGCTCCGCCGCTTCGAAGCCGCCCCCTAGCCGAATCGCGCTAAAGCGCGATTCGGCCCGGTTCCTGCATCTTCGACCGCAGGCCGGCCTCGTTCTTGATGACGATTCGGTAGCGGCTCTTGTCGAGAATCCCTTCCCGCTCGAAGCGGTTGAGCGCCAGGGTGGTATTCTCGCGCGCCGAGCCGATCATGTCCGCGAGTTCCTTGTGCGTCACGGGGAAGCCGATCAGGATCCCCTCGGTCGTCGCAACGCCGTACTCGTCGGACAGCTTCAGCAGTTGGCGGGACAGCCGCGCCTGGATGTCGCGGAACGCCAGGTCCTCGAGCGTCTCCTCGTACTCCTTCATCCGATGAGCGAAGTGCTTCACCAGGTGCGAGAGCGCGGCCATGTCGCCGCCGACGGCGTCCGAGAACGCCTTCTTCGAGATGCATCGCAGCACGGTGTCTTCGATCGCCGTCGCCAGGTGCCGGCGGAACTTCTCCCCGACGAGGCACATCTCACCGAAGATCTCGCCCTCGTCCAGGATCGAGAGAGTGAGCTTCTTCCCGCTCTCGTCGAGGTACGCCAACTTCACGCGCCCCTTCTCTACGAGGAAGACCGATGTGCTCGGAGTCGCGGGATGGTAGATCGTCTCTCCGCGGTCGGCGTGGAGCAGATCTCCGAGCTCCGACAGCATCCGCGCGAAGCTCACCTTGTCATTGGCGGTCGATAGCATCCGTCCTCCCTTTTTAGAGCCGGGAAGAGGCTACCTCGCGACCGATACTCCTAAGGGGAAACCCAAGGCAGGGAATGGGAAGATTCCCGCTCGCCAAACGGTACAAGCGTCCCGTTGGAAGGTGAACTACGACGAGGAATGGGATGAAAAGGGATAGCGTGGCCCTGACACCGATGATTGTTGGTCCGTCTTTTGCTCCCTAGAAAGGAGGTGATCCAGCCGCACGTTCTCGTACGGCTACCTTGTTACGACTTCACCCCTCTCGCGGAAGTTACCCTAGGCGCCCTAAGAAGGACGACTTCAGGTACCCCCCACTCGGTTGGTGTGACGGGCGGTGTGTACAATCCCTGAGTACATATTCACCGCGGTGTGGCTGACCCGCGATTACTAGCGATTCCGGCTTCATGAGGTCGAGTTTCAGACCTCAATCCGAACTGAGAGGGGTTTTTTGAGATTGGCGCCCCCTTACGGGATTGCAGCCCTCTGTACCCCCCATTGTAGCATGTGTGTCGCCCCAGGCGTAAGGGACATGATGACTTGACGTCATCCCCGCCTTCCTCCGGCTATTCACCAGCAGTCTCGTTAGAGTCCCCGGCATTACCCGCTGGCAACTAACGACAAGGGTTGCGCTCGTTTCGGGACTTAACCCAACATCCCACGACACGAGCTGACGACAGCCATGCATCACCTGTACTAGCTCCCTACCCGAAGGCAGGGTCGTCCCCCTTTCAGGTTCCTACCACTAGTATGTCAAGCCTGGGTGAGGTTCTTCGCTTATCATCGAATTAAACCACGTGCTCCACCGCTTGTGCAGGGACCCGTCAATTCTCTTGAGTTTTAGCCTTGCGGCCGTACTCCTCAGGCGGTTCACTTAACGCGTTAGCTTCGGCACCGACCAGTATGAGCGTCCGACACCAAGTGAACATCGTTTGGGGCGTGGACTACGGGGGTATCTAATCCCCTTTGCTCCCCACGCTTTCGCGCTTCAGCGTCGGTAGTAGGCCAGAGAGTTGCCTTCGCCATCGGGGTACCTCACAGTATCTACGCATTCCACCGCTACTCTGTGAGTTCCACTCTCCTCTCCTACACCCAAGACAAGCAGTATCACGAGACCCTCCCCGGTTGAGCCGGGGGATTTCACAAGTGACTTGCTCACCCGCCTAGACGCCCTTTACGCCCAGTAATTCCGGATAACGCTTGCATCCTCTGTCTTACCGCGGCTGCTGGCACAGAGTTAGCCGATGCTTATTCCTGAGGTACCGTCATCGGACGGGCATTTCCTCCCGTCCTTATTCTTTCCCCAGAAAAGAGGTTTACGACCCGAAGGCCTTCATCCCTCACGCGGTGTCGCTGGCTCAGACTTTCGTCCATTGGCCAAGATTCCCCACTGCTGCCTCCCGTAGGAGTCTGGGCCGTATCTCAGTCCCAATGTGGCTGGCCGTCCTCTCAGACCAGCTACCCATCACAGCCTTGGTGGGCCGTTACCTCACCAACTAGCTAATAGGACGCAGCCCCATCCCCTTGCGACGGCAGGACCGTCTTTGGAGAGGAGTCCATCGACTCCAGACAATATCGGGTATTAGCCGCCCTTTCGGGTGGTTGTCCCCGTCAAGAGGGTAGGTTAGCCACGCGTTACTCACCCGTCCGCCGCTCCGTCACCAATCATCGTTCCCGAAAGAACTCAGTTTGGCTCGATCGCACGACTTACATGTGTTAGGCGCACCGCTAGCGTTCATCCTGAGCTGGGATCAAACTCTCTTGGTTTAATCTTCTGATTCGAGTTGATCTCTAGGTGATCAGGGTGTTCTTACGAACACGTTCCCACGCTATCCACTTTTCAAGGACCAACAGCAACGCGAAGTGTATCCGTGCCGTCTCGGGCTGTCAAGGAAGCGATCGAGTAGTCTTATGTCCGTTCCCAACAGCCTTCCTTGACCCGGGACGCTCGCCGCGCGACAGTATACTGTCTCCATGCACGACCCACGAAAGGCCAGACCGCGAATCACCGTTCTTGCAGGAGGGGACTCGCCCGAGCGCGACGTTTCCCTTATCTCCGGCGAGACCGCCTATCGCGCCCTGATCGAACGCGGGCACGACGCTCGCCTGCTCGTCATCGACTCGCTCGACGACCTCGTTCCAGGCCTCTCTGGAACCGATGTCGCTTTCCTGTGTCTGCACGGCGGGGCGGGGGAAGACGGCACGGTGCAGCTTCTGCTCGAGATCCTCGGTATCCCCTACACCGGGTCCGGGCCCCTCGCCTGCCACCGCGCCATGGACAAGCTCACCGCGCGTCGCTGCTTCGCACAGCATCGCATCCCCATTCCTCAGGGTTTCCCCATCGACGCCGCGGCACCCGAGCGTGGGGTGGAGCAGGCGATCGCGGGGCTCGCGTTCCCCGTCGTCGTCAAGCCGGCGGCCCTCGGTTCCAGCGTCGGCGTGTGCGTCGTTCGCTCCGCGGAAGAGCTGCGGGAGATGGTCCCGGGGCACGCCGCGAAGTTCGGTCCCCTCCTCGTCGAAGAGCTCCTCCCGGGACGCGAGTTCACGGTGGGGATCCTCGACGTCGACGGAGCCCCGACCGTTCTGCCGGTCGTCGAGGTCATCCACGAGAGCCCCTTATTCGACCACGACGCCAAGGAGACGAAGGGCGGCTGCACGTTCGCATGCCCCGCCAAGATTCCCGGGGCTCTCAAGAGGCAGGCGAACGACCTTGCCCTGAGGGCGCACGAGGCTCTCGGATGCTCCGGGTACTCGCGTACCGACATGCGCCTCCATGCGGACGGGAAGCCCCGCGTGCTCGAGTTGAACGCTCTCCCCGGAATGACGCCCACCAGCGACCTACCGCGAGCCGCCGCGGCGGGAGGCTACGACTACCCAGCGCTCGTCGAAGCGATGCTCGCCACCGCGCGGTGCGGCGCCGACCGCCCGTGGCCCGCCTCGCGCATCGCAGGCGACGCGGAGGAGAACGAAGCATGAAGATCACGTGGATCGGCCACTCGTGCTTCCTGATCGAGGCCCAGGAGGCTCGCGTCGTCACCGACCCCTTCGCGGCCGAGATCCCCTACGCGTTTCCCCGCACGTCAGCCGATGTGGTGACGACGAGTCATGACCACTTCGACCACAACGCAGTGGGTCGGGTCGAGGGAGTGCCTGCTGTCGCCCGAGGCCCTGGAGTCCAGCACGTCGCCGGGCTCGAAGTCTTCGGCATCGCCTCGTCGCACGGAGTCGGGGGAGGAAAGGACCGCGGAGCGAACACCGTGTTCGCCTTCACGCTCGAAGGGATACGGATCGCCCACCTCGGAGATCTCGGAACCCCGCTCGCCCCCGCGCAGCGTTCCGCTCTGCTCGACGTTCAGGTCCTTCTCCTGCCGGTCGGCGGTGTGTACACGATTGACGCCGCGGCGGCCGCGACCCTCGCCCGCTCGCTCCCCAACGTGCGCGTTGTCTTTCCGATGCACTACCGCACGGAACTCATTGCCGAGTGGCCCATCGCGCCGGTGGACGAGTTCCTGCGAACCATGGACAATGTCCGCCACATCGGGAGCTCGAGCGTTGCCCTAACCAAGGCGACGCTCCCTGAGGCTCTGGAGGTGTGGGTTCTCGACCATGCTTAGCATTTCCGACCGCGTGAAGTCCCTCAAGGGGTCCCCGATTCGGCGACTCACCCCGTTCGCCAACGCCGCGAAGAAGCGCGGCATCCACGTCTACCACCTCAACATCGGCCAGCCGGACATCCCGACACCGACATCCTTTATGGAGGGCGTACGCAACGCCAAAGTCGGCGTCCTGTCGTACAGCCCGGCGATGGGCATTGCCGAGACGATCGACGCCATGGTGGGGTACTACGCCGAGCTTGGCATCTCTCTCACCCACGACGAAGTGATCGTGACCATCGGCGGGAGTGAGGCGTTCTGCTTCGCCCTTCAGGCGACGTGCAATCCAGGCGACGAAGTCCTGATCCCCGAGCCGTTCTACCCGAACTACGCCGGACACTCGACCATGAACGGCAACCGGATCGTGCCCATTCCCACCCGCATCGAGGACGGCTTTCACCTTCCGCCAGCGAAGGAGATCGAGCGCCTCATCACCCCGCGGACGCGGGCGATCCTCTTCTCCAACCCCGCGAATCCGACAGGCGTCGGGTACCGGTACGACGAGATCGAGGGGTTGGCCAAGCTTGCGCTGAAGCACAACCTCTTCGTCATCTCCGACGAGCCCTATCGGGAGCTGATGTACGAGGGCAAGGCCGTCAGCATCATGTCGTTCCCCGAGCTCGCCGAGAACGCGATCCTCGTCGACTCGATCTCCAAGCGCCTTTCGGCGTGCGGCGCGCGCATCGGTTGCCTGGCCACGCGGAACAAGGACGTCCACGCGGCCGTGAACAAGCTCTGCCAGATTCGTCTCTCCCCGCCGACGTTCGAGCAACTCGGCCTCGTCGCGTTCCTCAAGGACAAGAACCACAGAGAGGACATCGCCAACATCGCGCGGAAGTTCCACGCGCGACGGGACACGCTGTTCGACGCGCTGCAGACCGTTCCCGGAGTCGTCTGTCGGAGGCCCGAAGGCGCCTTCTACATCTTCGTCCAGTTCCCGCAGATCGACGACTCCGAGGCGTTCGCCAAGTTCCTCCTCACCGACTTCCAGACGGACGGCGAGACCGTGATGGTCGCCCCCGGCGCCGACTTCTACGCGACGCCGGGCCGCGGAACGAACGAGGTTCGTGTCGCCTACGTCCTCGAGGAGCCGAAGCTCGTCCGAGCGGTCGAAGTCCTCAAGGCCGGCCTCAACGCGTACGTCGAGGAGAAGGCGGGGGTGGCCGCGGCGCGATGAGAAGACCTATGGTAGCGAACTTATCGCGAGCGCGATGAAAAAGCTCATGGTTACGGCCTTATCGCGGGCGCGATGAAGAAGTCCATGGTCACGGTCCTATCGCGGGCGCGATGAAGAAGTCCATGGTTACGGCCCTATCGCGGGCGCGATGAGAAGAACTGCGGCTATGTACTTGTCGCGGACGCAATGAAGGAACGGCTCGACAAGGTCATCAAAGAGCGCCGACTCATCCGAAGCCGCTCGCGCGCTCAGCGAATGATCGAGGCCGGCCGAGTCACCGTCAACGGGCAGATCGTCAATCGCCCCGGACACCCGATCGACACCGATGCCGAGATCGAGATCCTGGGCTACGAGCCATACGTCAGCCGCGGCGGCGAGAAGCTCGAGGCCGCGCTCGAGCAGTTCCGCGTCGACCCCAAGGGCCTCGTCTGCCTCGACGTCGGCGCCTCGACCGGCGGATTCACCGACTGCCTGCTCCAGCACGGAGCGACGAAGGTCTATGCCATCGACGTCGGCCACGATCAGCTTCACCCCAAGCTGCGCAGCGACCCGCGCGTCGTCGTACGCGAGGGGTTGAACGCTCGCTACGTCGAGCCGAAGGACATCGGCGAGCCCATCGACCTGATCCTCGTCGATGTCTCGTTCATCCCCCTGAAGCTCGTCCTCCCGCCGCTGGTCGACATCCTCGCGCCGGGCGGCGACCTCATCGCCCTCGTCAAGCCGCAATTCGAGGTCGGAAAGGACCTCCTCCCCGACGACGGCGTCGTGAAGGACGCCGCCCTTCAGGCGCGGGCGCTTCAGAACGTCACGCGGTTCATCGACAACGAGACCCGATGGCGCGTAGTCGACGACATGCTCTCTCCCCTCGAAGGCGAGAAGGGCAACGTCGAGTTCTTCGTCCACGCGCGCTAGATGTAGAGGCTTTAGGCCTCACCCGCAGCGGCGCGGGTGCTGATCAGCCAGCCGTTCGTCCCCGCGTCTATAGTCCCGGTATAGCGGGCCATCGTCTCCTGCGCGTCGGCCTCCTCGGCTCCATCCACCTCGGCGAGAAAGCGTCGCGCCGCGTCGTGTCGCAGCTCGGTCACCGTGCGACCGCCTCGTCCGATGAAGACCGCGCCACCCTTCGTCACCCGGTAGGAGAATCCGAGATCGGCAGTCGGAGCCTGGTCGTCTCCGAGCGTCCGCCCTGACCCGGAGGACCGAAGCTGAACCACGTAGACGCCCGCGCACGGAGAGGATTGCTCGTACGTGGTGGTCATGCCGGCCTCTTCGCAGGCTCCGGTCGCGTCTTCCGCAACCCAGTAGTGCTCCTCAGGGTCGAATCGCCGTCTCCACGCCCTCTTCGCGTCGCAGAGCGCTCGCCCGGTGGTGAAGGAGACGTCTCCAATCACGATCTGCCCACCCTCCGCACAGTGCTCGCCGAGCAACCACGACAGCTGCTTGATCTTCGTCGGTGGGTCAAAGTGATGGAACACGTAGGCCGAGACGATACGGTCAAACCGCTTGGGAAGCTCGGACGGCCACCCTTCGGCGATGTCGCCGTGTGCCAGACGGACCGACGGCAGCTTGGCCTGCGCGAGCGCAAGCATCTTGGATGAGATGTCGACGCCCCACACCTCACACCCCCGACCGACGAAGCGCCGGGCGAGGTTCCCCGTTCCGATTCCGAAATCCAGAATCCGATGGCCGGGTTCTGCCCTCGCAAGAGCCGCTACGCGGTCGAGCGTCGCCTCGTACCCGGCGAACGGAAACCCGTCCGCCGACCGCACCGCCTCGTCGTAGTGGGCGGCCCAGCGATCGAACAGCTCCTCCCGCCGATCTGACTCGCGTGCCATGGCGGAAGCATAGCCCGAGTTCGCGACCGCGGAAGACCGTCTTCCCGGCCTACGTTCCGACGCGATACCAGTACTGGTACGCCTGGCGGAATCCGAGCTTCCGGTAGAGGGACAGGGCGCCCACGTTGGAGAGCATCACCTGAAGGTACGCCCTCTCGGCGCCCGCCTCGCGGCCCCACGCAAGAAGGCCGCACATCAGACGCTCGCCATGGCACCGGCGCCGCTCGCCCTCGTCGACCACAACGTCGAAGATGCCGAGCCAACCGTCCTGAACGACGCCGAGTCCGCAGGCCACGACCCGACCGACCCGGCCGATTGTCGCGTAGCCAACCTGAGACGGGATCTGGGACAGCATTCGGTCGTGAAGGGTCCGCCGTTCCCGCGGAACGTCCTTCATTCGGTGGAACGCCTCCCGCCACGCCGCCGTCTGCGCCCACGCGGTCTCGACCGCTACGTCGGAGCGTTCCGACGGGCCGATGTCGGCAACCTGGACGCTCGTCCCCGCCTCCCAGGCATAGCCGCGGACCGCGAGCGCCGCATCCAGGTCAGCCGGCTGACTCGTCTCGGTCATCTTGAACGTCGGCGGAAGGCCGTGAGCCCGGTAGAGATCCTCGGCCTCGTCGATCTTGGCCGCCAGGCCGCGAACCCCGCCGTCAAGTGGATGGACCGAGTTCGCACGGCGCGTGTATCCCTGAGAGAAGCGGAGAACCCAACCATCGCTTCGCACGGACTCGAGCGCCGGCCAGGCGTTCATCGAGAGCTCTTCGAGCGTTCGGATCACCCGCAGAACGTACCTGGATCGCGAGACGGGCTCAACCCACAGCCCCGGTCGCGCCCGCACGAGTCCGCACGCCAACCCGTCACGCGTCCCGCCAGGCTTCGCCCCTTCGCCTCCGACGGCGGGCGTACACACCGAGCGCCTGCTCCGCGAAGTCGGCCAGGGTGAGACGAAGCGCCGATCCTTCGCGTTCGGAGACGTTGCGGCGAGCGACGCTTTCGGTGAGAGTGTCCCGGATGACGGGACATCGAGCGCCATGAGTCAAGGAGACCATGTTCACGATCGTCGACCTCACGCGAAAGCTGACTAGGGGCAGCCTCTCGTATCCCGGAGATCAGATCGGCGTTGTGGCGTCCGCCGTCGATGGGGGTGACCCGGAGGCTCGGGTCACACAGCTCTCCCGCCTCGACATGCACCTGGGAACTCACATGGATGCGCCGCTGCACTTCATCCCCGGCGGAAGCGACATCGCAGCCCTCGGCCTCACGGCGTGGCCGGGGGTGGTGATCCGGACGCGGGAGCACATCGTCTTGGAGAGCGCCTTGCCGCGAACGTCGCTCGAGGGCTGCGCTGTTCTCTTCGACACTGGGTGGACGGCGAGCCTCGAGTCTCCCGCGTACTACGAGGGATTCCCGTACCTCTCAACGGAACTGGCCGAAGCTCTGGTCTCGCGCGGCGCCACCATGGTCGGCGTCGACACGCCGAGCGTAGATGCCGTGGACTCCGCTCCCTGCTACCCGGCCCATCGAGCCCTCCTGGGCGCCGGCATTCTGATCGTCGAGGGGCTCTGCAACCTCGACCGGCTCCCCGGTAGGGCCGGCGCGTTCTGGTTTGCCGCCTTCTCTCTGAAGATCGAAGGCGCTGACGGCTCGCCGGTGCGTGCCGTCGCGCTTCTCCCTGCGCAGACCGAAGCGGGGCAACGACGCTAGGCGGTAGTCCAGAGGAGCACCACTCACGGACCAAGTAGACTGCCTTCGAGTCGAAGGAGGGTATGCATGGGGATCCGATTTCAACACGTCGACGCGTTCACCGACCGGCCGTTCGCCGGGAACCCCGCCGGGGTCTGTCTCCTGACCGCTACGGCGACCGCGGAGTGGATGCAGCACGTAGCCGCGGAGCTGGGGTTCTCGGAGACCGCATTTCCCGTTCGCCGCACGGACGGCGACTTCGACTTGCGGTGGTTCACGCCGGCAGCAGAGGTCGCGCTGTGCGGCCACGGCACGTTGGCCACGGCGCACACGCTGTGGGAGCTGGGGGAACTCGCGCCCGCCGAGCCGGCGAGGTTCCACACCCAGAGCGGCCTTCTGACTGCGACGAAGCAAGGAGCGTGGATTGAACTCGACTTCCCGGCGAATTCCCCGCGCTCCGTGGCGACCCCCAAAGGCCTCCTCGAGGCACTCGGGCTCCACGCGACCTATGTGGGACAGACGCGCTTCGACTACCTGGTCGAGGTCGAGAGCGAGGACGCCGTCCGCGCGGCGACGCCCGACTTCAATGCACTCAAGGAGCTCGGCGTCCGCGGGGTGATCATCACCGCCCGCTCGGCAACGCTAGGTTTCGACTTCGTGTCCCGGTTCTTCGCGCCGGGCGTGGGCATCGATGAAGACCCCGTGACGGGCTCGGCCCACTGCGCCCTCGCGCCCTACTGGCGGGCAAAGCTCGGCAAGGACGAACTGGTCGGGCGCCAAGTGTCGGCACGCGGCGGGGTCGTTCGCTGCGCCGTAGCCAGTGACCGCGTCCGTTTGAGTGGCCAGACTGTCACCGTCGTCCGCGGAGAGTGGGTCGGCGCATAGCGGCTCTCCGACCTCCACTATCGAGTCGGAGGCGGCGAGTCGGACTCCGAGGCTTCGCTCCCTTCCGCAGGATGTTCCTCGGCGGGTCGCGGCGAGGCGTCATCGTGGGCCCTTCGCTCCAGCAGGTGCGCGACCAGCGGACCGCGCTCCGCGCACAGTAACCGAGGACCGTCGGCGACTCTGGGTGCGCTCGAATAGACCTGCTGGGCGCGAAGCCGCCACACAAGCCGGTACACGCCGCCGAGCGTGACGATGACCACGACGATCATCAGGACGAGGAACCCGAACGCTTGGACGCCCATCTCGGCGAGCGCCTGCTCGTCGGCCCCGAGCCGCGCCAGAACCATCGGCCCGAAGTCGTACGCCCCGTGGATGAACACCGCGATCGCGAGCCCTGTCCAGATGGCGCCTCGGCGGAAGAGAAGCCGCGATCGAGCCACGGAATACCCGAGAATCGCTCCTTCCGCGGCATGCATGGGAACTGCGGTCACGCCACGCAGCACCGCGACGATCCATCCTCCGCTGGCCACATACAGCGCGTTCTCGATCGCGGCGAAGCCGAGCGCGGCGGTCGCTCCGTACACAAGCCCGTCCATCGGCTCATCGAAGCTCCTGCGGCGGGCGCAGTAGCAGGCAATGACCAGAAGCTTCAGGAGCTCTTCGGTGATCGCCGCGACCGCAAACGCGTCATACGCCGCTCCGCCGAAGAGGCCGAACGACCTGCCCGGAATGGCCGCTATGACGAGCGAGACGAAGATCGCGGGGAGCGCGATGACGATTCCGAGAAGGAATGTCACGGCGACGGTCGTCCGCGGCTCGCGGCGTAGGTCCCGGGTGAAGAAGAACCGGAGCAAGAGCGCGATCGGCAGAATCGTGAAGATAACAGCGACAAGGACCCGGATGCTCGCCACGCTCTCCGCTGGACCCGTCCGTCGGGCCGTACCTCCCCTCGCTTCCAGGCAGTGCCAACATAACAGCCCTGAGGACGCGAGTCAACCAACGTCCCAACGCATCTTCACATCCAAGACGTAGGGGAGTCCGCAGTCTTCCGCGGGGTGCCGTCCGGCTGCGAGTGGTGCCCCTTCCCAGCCGCCTCAGGTCGCCGCGGGGCGGCGGTGAGTCTGGCTCAGGGTATTCTCGTCACGCTCGTACTCCCTCTCCATGAGAGGGCTGGACAGCACGAAGTCGGCCGTGGACCGGTTGCAGGCGATCGGCGTGTTGTACACGACGGCAATCCGCAGGAGCGCCTTGACGTCGACATCGTGCGGCTGTGGCTGGAGCGGATCCGAGAAGAAGACGACAAGGTCGATGCGCCCCTCGGCAAGCGCCGCTCCAACCTGTTGGTCGCCTCCGAGCGGACCGCTGAGGAATCGGGTGACGGACAGCCCGAGTTCCCGCTCAAGAAGGGCTCCGGTCGAGCCCGTCGCGAACAGCTCGTGGCGCTCGAGCGTCGCTCGGTTCCGGCGAACCCACTCGAGCAAGCTGGGTTTCTGATGGTCGTGGGCGATGAGGGCGATCCGCTTCTTCACCGCCATGCGCGTGGCCTGGATGTCCATAGATGCCTCCGTCCCGTCCTCTGGTTTTTCCCCAGCGTAGTCCGCAGTGCGTTTCCCGACCAGCCCCGGCGCTTCCGCAGAATAGCCCCCGTGGGTACGATGGTTCGTGGACGCCGCTGCTTGCGGCCCCGAAAGGAGAGATCCGTGAACCCCAAGCAAGCCGAGTTCTACTCCGCGGTAGAGACCTTCGTCGATGCGTTCCTGCGCCAGGCACCGGTCGCCGCCACGGAGCTGGGAGATCACCGGTTCGACGGGATCCTTAGCAGGCACACGCCCGAGGCGCTGCGAAGCCAGGAGGCCCAGCTGCGAGACGGCCTGCGAACTCTTGTCGAACTGGACGTCGTGGGCTTCACTCCGGATGCGGCGATCGACCACGCCGTCATGGTCCACTTGGTTCGAGCGCTCCTCCGAGACTTCGACCCTCTCCGCTCGCACGAACGCTCCCCCGGCACGTACATCGAGGAGTGCCTGGGAGGCGTCTTCCTCCTCCTTATCCGTGACTTCGTGCCGTTCCCCGCGCGGATGAGGTTGGTGCTCGGCCGCCTCCGCGAGGTGCCTCGCGTGCTCGCCGAGGCGAAGCAGGTCCTTGTTCCGGAGCAGGTCCCGCCGGTGTGGGCCGAGATGGCCCTCGACAGCGCCGCCCAAGGGCGAGGGCTGTTCACGGTTCTCGTTCCTTTCCTTGCTCTGCGGACGCCGTGGCTCTTCCCGCAGATCGTCGTCGCTGCCCGCCGCGCGGCGAGGGCCCTCGACAGCTACGCGCGCTTCCTGCGCAAGGACGTCGCCCCCCGAGCGCGCGGCGACTTCGCCGTCGGCAAGGTCGTATTCGAAGAGATGCTCCACGACCAGCACCTGCTCGACGTCTCGGCCGACGAGCTTCTCCAGATCGGGCAACGCCTGTTCGACGAGACGCAACGCTCGATGGACGAGCTCGGGCGAAAGCTCTCCCCCACGAAGAGCGCACGGCAGATCCTCGAAGAGGCCAAGAAGAGACATCCGGAAGCAGACGAGCTGCTTGAGACGTACCGTCGCGAGGTGGCCCGTGCCCGCGCCTTTGTCGTTGAGCACGGGATCGCCACCATCCCCGACGGAGAGACACTCCGCATTGAGCCGACCCCCGCGTACCTGCGCGGCGTCCTCCCGTATGCGGCCTACATGCCGGCAGGGCTCCTCGAGTCGAAGCAGGAGGGTGTGTTCCTCGTGACCCCCGTGCCGCGGCGCGCGTCGGTCGAGGCCCGCGAAGCCAAGCTGCGGGGCCACAACACCGCCAAGCTCCCGCTCACCACGTTGCACGAGGGGTACCCCGGCCATCACCTTCAGCTCGTTCACGCGAACCGAACCGCGACCCTGCCGCGCAAGTTGGCGTCGGCCTTGTCGAGCCTGTTCGTCGAAGGGTGGGCCTTCTACTGCGAAGAGCTGATGGAACAACTTGGGTACCTCACGGACCCGGTCCAACCGCTGGCGCGGCGCAAGGATCAGCTCTGGCGAGCGGCGCGCATCATCCTCGACGTCTCCCTTCACACGCGGGGCATGACGGTCAAGGATGCGATCGCCTTTCTCGTCAACCGCGTAGGACTCGAACCCGACGACGCCAAGGCCGAGGTCCACCGCTACACGCAGAACCCAACGCAGCCCATGAGCTACCTCATCGGGAAGCTCGAGATCCTGAAGCTCATCGACGCGTACAAGGCCAAACACCCAGGCACGCCGCTGCGCGAAATGCACGACGCCATGCTTGCCTGTGGCTCACTGCCGCCGAAACTGATGGCGCAGAAGCTGCTCGCGGGCTCCTAGGGGGTTCGCGTGAGACGTAGGCTTTCGATCCTGCGCCGCGCGTAGGCGTGGAAGTCCGTCACTCCACACTCGAGGGCTCGGTTGTCTTCCGGCGACGTCTGCTGCGCGTAGAACTTGAGGGCGAGGTCGATGAGCGAAGCTCGGTCTGGAAGGCGAGTCCTCGCCCACGCCGCGGACGCCGCCTTGGATGTGACCACGTCCCGCGTCTCCCAGCTGTACAGGAGCCGACACAGGTTGAGGACGCAGTAGGCCGGATACTGCTCGAGGTGACGCGTCACGTAGTCGAGCTCCCCGTCGAGCGCCTCCGCGATCTCGACCCACGTCGGAGCGGCATAGAGGGTCGCTGGCTCGGGCCCGTACAACGCGAAGACGCGACCAGCGAGGATGTGGGCGCGGTGGAGGGCCCAGGATTCGTCGGCGATCTCCGGGAACAGGAGATGGTGCGGCCGAGTCCGCCCGCGCGCGTCGGCGAGAAGGATGTAGTAGCCGTCGAGCTCCGCTCCGAGGGGCGGAAACTCCCGCGCCAGGCGCTCGCGGAGCTCGAGGGGGGCTGCCCGCTCGGCGGCGTCCGGCGGCGCCGTCAGGATCACGTGAAAGTCGACGTCCCCCGTGTGCTCCGTCTCGGGAAACGTCACCGCGCCGTAGACGTACACCCCGTGCAGTTTGCCGCCCAGCGCATCCCTCAGCCCGACAACGAACGCGTCGCACAGGTCGCGGACCTCAGGACGAACACCCACAGGCTCTCTCCTCCTCGTGCCGCGCACGCAGCTTCGCGGCCAGGAACTCGCGCGCGACGACTCGGTAGGCAGGCCGGTAGTGCAGAGTGAACGCCGCCGAGTGGTGAACTGCCGGAAGCCCTGCCGCGTGCATTCGCCCAAGCAAGCGGACAAGCTCCTCCTCGGGGAACGCCAGTCTCCCGTCGCGCGCCAGCCGAGCCGCCTCGGCGAGCCCTGCCGTGATGCGCTCCGGCAACCCGCGGAACTCGTCCGCTGTCCGCACGAACGCCTCGAGCAGGGAGTCCACGTCGAGGCCTAGGCGCGTGTAGGAACGCAGGTGAACGCGCACGATCGCCCCGTCGGGCGAGATCGGATCGAGCAGAGGCTCGTCGGGCCCCGACCCCATCTCCGCCATCTCCCGGACAAGCCATGCACGAGCGCGAGCCTCGTCATCTACCGCGTGCTCGCTGCCGAGCGCCGCTTGGTGGACGAGCTTGTAGAGGTCCTCGGGCCGCCACTGCGGGTAGCGCCGCGCGTGATCGATCAGGATGCCGCGCATGGGCCACATTCTGACGCATCGGCCCTCGCGTGCAAGACACCTGGCGCTCGGCCGCTGAGGACTCAGCCTCTTTCCGACGCCCACGTCCCCGTGGGAAGGATCCGGGCGCCCTTTGGTGCGTAGAACTCCCCGTGTCCGGGATCTGTCTCGAGGCGGATCAGCCTACTCCCTCTCGTCCGGGCACACCTTGGCCTCGCACTCCTGCTGGGCATCTCGATCTCCCTTTGCTGCCGCGGCATCTCCCAGATGCTCGTGCGCCTGGGCGCGAGCGGAGTAGGCTCTTGCAGCTCCAGGCCAGTTCTCGATCGGCAGGAGCTCGGCCAACGCCGAGTCCGCGGCGACGATCACGTCACCAGCGTCCCCCGCCACCAGCCCAGCGTTCATCAGATCAGCCTGGAGGATCCAGTACCAACCCAGACCCTGGCGATGGTCGCGGCTGTCGCCGTCCGCAAAGAGGGCCTTCGCTTCCCTGAGGAGGCGAGTCCCCTGCTCGACATCGCCGCCGACAAGCACGTTCGTCCCGCGCGACATCAGGCTGCGGGCCAGGGTGATCGAGTCGCCACATGCGCGGGCCGCTGCAATCTCGCGCTCGCTCAGTCGCGCCGCCTCCTTAGGCCGCCCCATGGCGCGCAGCACGTTGCCCTCGCGCATCAGGCAGTACGCCAGCACACGCTGGGCCTCGACAACCACAGCCGGGGCGGAGTACGGCAGGACTGCTCCCAACTCGGCTTCCACAGCTCGATACGCCTCGAGAGCCTTGTCGTTCTCGCCGGCGATCTCGGGCCCCCAAAGGGTTTCTTCAATCCTGGCCTCCCACTGCTTGATCTCCGCTAGTTTCTGGTTCATTGCTCCCTTCTCGATCGCTTCCGTCACGGTTCGCGTGACGGCGATCGCAGCCTGCCGCGAGTTCCCCTCTCGCGACAGCTGCCTCGCGCAGGCAATCTGGCAGCTCGAATTGCGCCTGCCCCCAAGGTCTGCAGCGATCGAGGATGCGTCATCGCAAGAGGCCTTCTGGTCGGCCTACGTGACGTGAGGGCGGACCGCGTTGCCTCGTCGAAATGGTTACCGAAGGAGGGATCGGTTCCTCGTAGGTTGGGTTGCCGAAGAGGAAGGGGACCCGATGACGAGGACGGAGGACGAGTGTGGAAGAGCTTGTGGAGGCCGTCCGGCCCCGCTACGTCCGGGGAAGCCGCAGCAACAAGACGAGTATCCTCGGCGAGTTCGTGGCGGTCACTGGGCACCACCGCAAGGCGGCGATTCGTTGCCTGCGCGGCCGACGACGCAGGAGTCGGAAGCGCCAGGGACGTCCCCCGGTGTACACGCCCGACGTGGTGGCGGCCCTGAGGCGGGTGTGGGAGGTCTGCGGCCAGATCTGCTCTAAGCGTCTGGCCCCGTTTCTCCCCGGGGCCGTCGCCCTGCTGGAACGGGAGGGCGAGGTCCGCTTCCCGCCCGACGTGCGCGCCCGGTTGATCGCGATGAGTCCAGCAACCGTCGATCGTCTGTCGAGAGGGCATCGGGATGGCGGCCGGAGAGGACGTTGCGCGACCAAACCGGGGACCCTGCTGCGCTCGCAAGTGGCCGTGCGCACGTTCTTCGACTGGGCGGATGCCGCCCCCGGGTTCTTCGAGATCGACCTCGTCGCGCACTGTGGCGAGACCACCGCGGGGAAGCTCGTCCACACCCTGTCTGCCGTCGACGTGACAACGGGATGGTCTGAGCCGGTCGCCCTCACCAACTGCAGTCAGGGGGTGGTGGAGTGAGCGCTGGAACGAACGAGGACTCAGCTCCCGTTTCCTTTGCTCTGCATCGGCTCGGACAACGACTCTGCGTTCCTCACCTGGGCGATGAAGGGGTACTGCGACACACATAAGATCACGTTCACTCGCTGTCGGCCGTACAAGAAGAACGGCCAAACGCACGTGGAGCAAAAGAACTGGGCGGTGGTTCGCCAGCTGATCGGCTACGACCGCTGCGAGGGACTGGAAGCGACGGCGGCGCTTCAGGCTGACGAACCGCCCGATCCATATCGTGCCGACGAGCGGCTCCAAGAAGACAAGTTCGTCGATCGGCTCCGCATCCACCGCGGCGGCTTCTAGCGCCACTGCAGCGATCAGCCCAGGGACAGCCGTGAGTCTTCGTGTGTGCATCGGCCTCCTTCATCCACAGCAGCGTCTTGACGGTGTCACGGGAGCCCGCATACGGATGGACTCGCCCACCGGCTTGTGGCCGTAGTGCGCGAGGCGCGCGCCCGTTCAGGCGGCGGGCGCCGCCTGTGCGTCGTGATCAGGAAGAGCCCTCTCGACCGCGCGCAGCGGGCGGTAGATGTAGCCGACGGCTGCCGCCACCGCCGCGAGGAGACCGCCAAACACAAGCATCAACGCCATCCCCGCACCCGGACCCGTTCCGACAAGCGGGCCGAACACCCTCGCGAGCGCCGCTCCGCTGCGCATCCCCGGCTCGAACACGCGGTCGGCCAGAGGTCCCGCGAGGAGCATCGACAACGGAGTCCCGAACTGGGCCATCATCAGTCGCACGGAGAAGACGCGCCCCTGCAGATCGGGCGGCACCTTCGACTGCCAGATCGTCTGGCTCGACGCGTTCACCGTCGGGAAGATCATAGCCATCGTGAACATCGCGCCCGCCCACACGGGCAGCGACCGTCCAAGACCGACCGCCGCCAGCCCGACGAGCCCGCCGAGCGCGCACCCAATCAGCACCCCGTGCACGCGCCGCTTCGGGCCGCCCCACAGGCTCAGGAGCACCCCGCCGACCACGCCGCCAAGGCCGGCCGCCGATTGCACGCGACTCAACACAATAGCGTCGCTCGCCGTACGGGCAAGGATCATCGGCGCGAGGACGGTGAATCCGAATGACGTCGTCACGTTGAATAGGAAGAACATGCACAACAGGCCCAGCAGACCTCGTCGCGCCACGATGTAGTGGAACCCGAAGCCCGCCTCGCGTAGCAGGCTGCTGCGCGCCTTCACCCCCTCGGCCGATCGCGCCGGCTGGGGGATCTTCGCCAACAGGAGGATTACGATCGCCGTCGACATCGTCGCGAGGTCGACGCCGAGGATCCCGGCGATCCCGATCGGCGCGAGCAGGACTCCTGCGGCCACTGGCGCGAACACACCCGAGATCGACCCAGCGAGCGACATCATGCCGCTTGCCCTCGCGTACTGCGACTTGTCGACGAGCACGCTGATGGTCGCCGAGTACGCTGGGAACTGAAATGCGCCAAACGTCCCGATGAATGCGACGACAATGTACAGGTGCCAGATCTGGAGAGCCCCCGACAGGTACAAGAGAAGCACCGTCAGTGTCCCGAGGCCGGCGGCAAGGTCCGACAGGATCATCAGGAGCTTTCGGTTCGCGCGGTCGACAATCGCTCCGGCCAGCGGACTCACAAGAATGACGGGTGTGAATGCACAAACGCCGATGAGGGCGAGCGCGGTGGCCCGGCCCGTCATCTGCCACACCCAGATCGTCATCGCGAACTGGGTCATTCCTGTGCCGAGAAGCGACAGGAGTTGACCGGCCCAGATCGCCGTGAACGTCCCCATCCCTTTCCACTGCTCGCGCTTCATGTCCACTCCTTGGGGCGGCGCAGATCACCTGGTGTCCGGCAGGCTCTCTGAGGCTCGTCGTCCATGCCCGGGAGTCGCACTCCACGTCCTCCGATGTTCACCGCCAACCCGAAGCCGTCACGTCCCCGACGAGAGGAACACGAAGCGCTTCGTCGGCGACGGCGTTGTACGGCGCGACGAACGACATCGGCCCGGTCGCGATCGTGTCTGTCAGCGCTCCACGACCGCCCCGCTCGTCGAGGACCCGTGCCATGTGCGCGCCACCGACGTAGAACGCGCGACCGAGCACGCCCTGGTTCCACGCCAAGTCGCGCATCGCTGCGTCGTCAGGATCGTGTCGCTTCGCCAGAATCGCGTTCATCGCCTCAACCTTGCGCCACCTCGATCGGATCGTCGGGCATCCGGGAATCCTGTTTGGGCTTCGCCCGCTGAACCGGCCCGCGGGGCCGAAGCACTCCGGCAGATGCATCACTCCAAGACACGCCACGGCTGCCGAAGCAGCGCGGTCGCCGGAACGCGAACAAGATGCCTCATTGCTGGGCGTCACCTCCTCGCCTGGAGCGGCTGCGGGTGCTCAAAGCCGCGCCAAGGCATCCTCCGGGCGCTCTCCCCGTTCCCACATCGAGCGAAATGCCTTTTGGATCCGCGCCCGGACCGTGAGCCACTCCGGACAGGCCGGCGAGGAGAAGACGCGAGCGTGGTCCCAAGCGAACCGAAGATCGGCGAGCTTCGGGTTCGGGTGGTTGGCGACAAATCCGGATGACCAAACGGAGAGAGGGGACACCTTCCCCTGGCCGAGGGCGAGAGCCTCGATTCGGGCTGGAGCGAGGAGGAAACCGAGGAAGGAAGAGGCTCCCTCCGGGCACCTCGCCCCGGTCGGGACAGCAAGCAGATCGGCCTCGAGGAGAACGCCACCAGTCCCATCCCGCGTCGGGAAGGGGGCGACACTCCAGGCAAACCCCGGCTCCCGCACGAGCCGTCGAACGACCCAATCCCCTTCCAGGACAATGAGCACCTCGCCGGCGAGGAACGGCTCAGGGGTGAGGGTCCCGATCGGGTTCACCCCAAGAACGAATCGTTCCAGCGGGAAGCGCTTTCGCAGGCCGACGGCCCACCGATAGGCACGGGCATTCTCAGCGCGCTCGGGCGTGAAGTTCCCGCGCTCGTCGAACCACTCTCCCCCGAAGAGCAGGGGCCATGTCTCAGGCCACCAGCCGGGGTAGCTGGGCACGAACCCGATGCGTCCCTGCCGGGCCACCGCGTCGAGCGCCGCGTCGAACGAGGCGGTCGCCATGGGGATCCCCTCCTCAAACGGAGTCCCGCGGACCGCGCCCTCGTTCACGTATAGGGTAACGATGTCGGCGACGATGGGCAGGGCATACCAGGCGCCCTCCCGCCCGCCGAGGCACGCCACCGCGGGCCTAAGGAGGTCGCTCGCCCGATCGGCGAGGAACGAGGACAAGGGGAGAAGCGCCTCGCGGCCGACAAGGTCGCCGATCTCGTGCGCCTCAAGCCCAACGAGGTCGGGCGGGCGGCCTGCGCGTTGCGCGGCTAGAAACCCTTCGAGGTCCGGGCTCGACGTCGAGTCCCCCGCAGAGATCAGGACAACCTCGTACTCGCCCTGGCTCTCGTTGAACGCCCGCACGAGGCGGGCCATCACCGCGAGCTCCTCGCCGCCCCATTTCTCCCAGTACTCGACTCGGGTACGCATGCTCGGCCTCATTCTGCCGCGGCCGTGTGAGCAACGGGGGGTATGGCGTGCAGCGCTCTGAATCGCTCGCACAGCCACGTCATCCGTTGGGCAATCTCCTTCGATTCTCCGGCGATGAACGTTTTGACCCGGTCGCACGTTGCGAACTCCGAGCACGCGGCGCAGTTCTGCACACCCCTTTCGATCGCGCAGGCTCGGATCACGCAAGTGGCACAGTACTTGGCGAGGAATCCTTGATCGGCTGGTGTGCATCCGAGGCAGACCCACTCTTGAGCGCTGTGCTTCCCCTCCCAGTAGCTTCCTGCTACTCGCTCCAGCAGATCCATCCGCGTCGCAACGGTGCCTTGGTACGCTGAGCAAGCACCGCAGCTGATTCCGCAATAGCCAAGCACTTCTCCTCCTTGAGCGCGATGCGCCGACCGCACTAACTCTCTATACACATGACGGTGGTAGAGTAGCGTACTCTCTCCATCTCGTCAAGCTCGTCGCGTGAGCTACAATGCCAACGAGGCCGCAATGTCCAAAGGAATGCACGAGGTGAAGGAACTGAAGCTGGTTGGCGGCGTGGTCTGCTTGGACTTCGCGAACACAGTCAACCACCGAAGAGGCGAAGAGTACGAAGAGGTTCTGCACAACTACGACGACCTGGTTGTCTGGAGCGAGCACGCCGGCCTTCTTACCAAGCGTCAGACAGAAACTCTCCTTCTCCGTGCCTCGTGGAAGTCCGCGGAGGCCGAGCGCGCCTACGCTCGGGCCATCGAGCTGCGCGAGGGGCTCTATCGCACATTCTCCGCGTTGTCTCGTGGGCACCCGGTGGACCCGGATGACCTTGCCCGCCTCAACGCCGTGCTCTCGGCGGCTCTCGGTCACTTGGGGCTGGAACCGCAGGAAGGCG
>Ga0172365_10000071_pt1 | contig 53690 bp, 61 predicted proteins | sample LakKivSesite48cm_FD_114535 | JGI IMG/M metagenome (GOLD analysis project Ga0172365, IMG submission 114535) | Sediment microbial communities from Lake Kivu, Rwanda - Sediment site 48cm | ecosystem: Environmental > Aquatic > Freshwater > Lake > Sediment | place: Rwanda: Western Province, Lake...
GTGATCCTCTCGTAAGCATCGTGATATCCATGCTTTTTTAAAATTATTTGGAATGCCTCTGTCACAACTTGGGCATTTTCCTCTAAATCTCTTCTAATTCTATCAATATTCGGGGTTATCTTTCTCAGTCCCTCTATGGTACTTTTATAGGCAATCAGACAATGGCCTAAGGCTGTGCCATAATTCCTTCTGATTGTAGAACCGGAAAGATCTCTTTGGAGTCTTGAAATTTGTAGTTCATTAGACAACAGCCAAAGTAAAGAATTCGCAACCTTTAAGTTTCCCTCACTGTTCTCGAAGTCTATTGGATTTACTTTATGTGGCATAGTAGAAGAGCCAACCTGTTGTTTCTCTAATCTCTGATGAAAGTATCCATAGCTTATGTATAACCACATGTCTACATCCAATTCAAGAATGATATTATTTATTCTGATTAAATTCTGGAGAATATCACTGATATCTTCGTGAGGAACAACCTGCGTCGTCACAATCTTTGGTTCTAATCCAAATTTTTTTATGAACTCTTTAGAGAATTTTAGCCAATCTATGTTTGGAAAAGAAATATAATGGGCATTGAGGTTTCCCGTTGCTCCAGTAATTTTTCCAGGTAATTTTTTGCTCAAAAGTTTTTTCACTTCATTTCCTAATCTTTCAACGAAGACTGAAAATTCCTTTCCGAGAGTAGTCGGAGAGGCCGGTTGACCATGGGTTCTTGATAAAAGTGGTAAATTTTTATGCTCAATAGATAATTCGGCTAAGAGTTTTAACAATTCTTTTAGTGTTGGAATTAACAATGATTCAAAAGCCTCTTTTATCATTAGGGAATAAGCAATGTTATTTACATCATCTGAGGTTAATCCAAAATGGATGAATTGGTTTATTTCTTTTAGTTTATTGTGGTTTAACAAATTTCTTAAATACAATTCAATAGCTTTTATATCGTGCTTAGTTTTTCGTTCTATCGTTTTGATTTTTTGAGCCTCCCTTAGCGAAAAGTTCTTATAAATTCCTCTCAAGGATTTCTTCTCCTTATTTTTCAACCTCCTGATTATTTTGGCGCGTCCAAATTCGGAAAGAAAAATTAAGTATTCTACTTCAACTTTTATTCTATTTTTTATGAGTGAGCATTCAGAAAAAATCTCAGCCAGAGGTTTTGTGATATCCGCATACCTTCCATCCAAAGGCGTTAATGCTTTTAATTTTTCCATATTATTGTCTCTTCCCTGCTTGGACCAATAGAAATTATCGTTATTGGTATCTCGATAATTTCTTTTATTTTGTTTACATAAGCTTTTACATTTTTAGGCAGGGCCTCAAAACCTTTTCTTGCGATTTCTTTCCATTCGTTTCTTTCGAGCTCTTCCCATCCATCTAGTTCAATGTACAAAGGCTTGCATTTTTCTAATTCGCTAATAGATGCTGGAAATTCATTTATAACTTTTCCATTCAGTTCGTATGCTGTGCATATCTTTAATTTTCGCATTCCACTCAGCACATCCAACTTAGTTAATGCTAATTCGTCTAGGCTGTTTATTCTCTTTGCGTACTTTAAAATCACTGTATCTAACCATCCACACCTTCTTGGCCTTCCAGTTGTTGTTCCGTATTCTCCCCCTCTTTCTCTTAAAAAGTATCCGATTTTATCGGTTAACTCAGTAGGAAAAGGTCCAGAACCAACTCTGGTGGTGTAAGCCTTAGCAACTCCTATTACTCTATTTATCCTTTTTGGTCCTACGCCGGTACCCGTACAGGCACCGCCTGCGGTTGCATTGGATGATGTGGCGAAAGGATAAGTTCCGTGGTCAACGTCTAGCAAAGTTCCCTGGGCTCCTTCAAATAAAACAATTTTCCCTTCGTCTAATGATTTATTGAGAAATAAGGATGTATCAGAGACAAATTCCTTTATTTTCTCTGCGTATGATGAGTATTCTTCGATTATTTTTTGTTTGTAATTTTCTAACCCACCTTTGTTTTTTATTAATTTAAACTCAAGCAACTCCGAAACTTTTAATTCAAGCACTTTTGACAATTTTTTACTGAACTGTTTAGAAATTAAGTCCAAGATTGTTATCGATTCAGTTCTCTTCATCTTGTCGGCGTATGTGGGGCCTATTCCCCTTCCTGTTGTCCCTATCTTTTCCTTACCCCTCTTTTTCTCCTTTCCCTCATCAAAAACCCTATGGTATGGCATAGTTACGTGTGCCCTATGGCTTATCAATAAGTTTAGCTGGATTCCTTCACTCTTTAACGTTTCTATCTCCCCCACTAAAACCTTTGGGTCTATTACTACACCATTACCGATGACTGCTATTTTTCCCTGGATTACACCTGATGGTATGAGGTGGAATTTGAATGTTTTGTCCCCTACTTTTACAGTATGACCGGCGTTGCATCCTCCATTATATCTTACAACTATGTCTACTCCTTCAGCGAGGAAATCAACTATTTTCCCTTTACCCTCATCACCCCATTGAGCACCGACAACCACTATCGAGGAACCCGAAATATTACCCCCGGTGCCTACAGCATTATTCATATTTCTTAATTATAGTAAATTAAAGCGATTAATAAAAAATGGTCAACGATGATCCATTTTCAATTTAGCATTCTTAAGAATTTGAGAATGTTTTATTAAATTATTTTTTCCTATTCGGCGTCCACAAATTATCCCACCAGAGACTCGGTTTTTGCTTTTTGGCTTCTTTGGCGATTTTTTTTGCCAATTTTGTGAACATCATTTTTTCTTGCTGACTTTCCTTACCCGGGCCTTTCTTATGAGTTCCTTTTAGCCAATCGATTGCTTCTTTACTTCCTTGCATTTCATATTCTTTCAAAAGAAAAATTTCATCTAATAAGTCGGCATCTTTGGCAATTTTTGCCTCAAAAGTTTTTCTTTCATTGTATTCATTCGAAAGTTCCAATAATTCCTTTGAGTTTAGCAATTCTTTCAACTGCCCTTTTCTGATTTCGTCTTCAAAAACTTTAATATATCTTTTATTTACCCAATTTTGATCTCCGGCTCTTGCTTCTTCAATATCATGTAAAAGGCACATTTTTACAACTTTATCAGCATCAACTTTTGATTCTTTTGCCAAAAAATATCCAATAAATGCTGTTCTAAAAGAATGGGAGGAAATATTATCGGTTGGATCGTGGGAGAGTAAAGTTTGCTGATGAGCTCTTAAAACTCTTCTTAAAGTTCCGATCTCATAGAAAAATGAAACCAATTTTTTAATTTTATCGTTCTTCATACCTACCTTATATAACTTTTTTAATTTTATATTATATAATTTCTTAATGAAAATCAAGAAGCCGGTTTAAAATGATGAAAATGACTTATTCACACTTGACACCTCTTTTGACCGAGTTATTATTATAGTAATAAAAATTATTTGCGATGAAAAATTCTAGTTCTAATATCAAAAAATCTTCATCAAAAATTGAAAAGGAGGAAGATGATCCTCCAGATAGTTTAACTGTTAGAAAGAAAATTTTTCAGAAGGAGTTGATAGACAAAACAGGTTCTTTTTTTGTTGGAAAATCGCAAGAAATAACTATCAAATCAAATTTTTCTCAGAAGGGAATTCGCCTCGAAGTGGGGGACGTGCCTTTTGAAATAATTTACCCTGAAAATTACTGGTTAAAATTTCCAAATTTTTTCAAAAAAATTCTTTCAGAAAATTTAGCCTTTGCCTCAACTTTTCATCTTCCCTATCTTTTAAATATAAACTCTTTAAATTATCGAATGCCAAGGCCAATCACCGAATCACTTTTCTTTAAGGGATTTGTTTTATCTTTGCCTTCCATTGCCCTAATGAAAGTAAAGACAGGAGGAAAAACCTCAGATTTGCTCAAGAAATTTTTTGCTATTAACTTCCGTTTCGATGGGGAGAGCAATGTTTCAACCCCTAATTCTTTGGGAAGACAAATAACCAAAACAGCTGTTTTACCATTTACCTTTGGCAAAGATAGTTTATTAACTTATTCCCTATGTAAAGAACTGGGAATTAAATCTATACCCGTATTTGTGAAAGAACCCCTTCCGGAATCAAGACAGGAAAATTATCATAAAGAAAAATCAGCCAAAGAATTTTTAAAAGAATTTAAAGAAAAAGTTATCTTTTTAGATAACGAAGCCGGAAAATTAAGGGAAGACGGCGGATGGTATGGTTGGGAACTTCAGTTAACCCAGTATGCCCTTTTGATGCTTCCGATAGTTTTTGCAAACAAAAGTCACTATCTTTTTTTCTCCAATGAACAATCTTGTAATGAAGAATTTTTGGACGAAGAGGGCTTTTGGTGTAATCCAGTTTTTGAACAAAGTGCCGAATGGTTGATGAAAATTAATAAAGTTATAAAAGAAATGGGGGTGGAAAACCTGAGGGTTAGTTCTTTGATTGAGCCCCTTCATGAGTTAGCCATCGTTAAAGTTTTACATTCAAGGTATCCTGAGATTGCCAAGTATCAATCTTCCTGTTTTGCTGAAAAACCGGAAGCGAAATTTAATCGTTGGTGCGGTAACTGCTCAAAGTGTGCACGAATTTATATTTTCTTCTTAGCTAACAATATTAACCCAGCGAAAATTGGTATTCAGACCAATATGTTGGAATCAAAATACAAGACAAAGTTTTCGCTTTTTGAAAATGGAAATATCAAAGATTCGGAATATGATCAATCAAGATTAGGGAGAGATGAACAACTTTTGGCTTTTTTGCTGGCATATAGAAATGGACATAAAGGCGAATTGATGGATTTATTTAAATCCCTATATTTAAAAGAGGCAGAGAAAAGAGAAAAAGAATTGAGAAAAAAATATTTTGGTATTCATTCAACTAAAACTATACCAGAAGAATTAAAAGATAAGGTCTTAAAAATTTATCGAGAAGAACTTAAAGATTTAAAATGAATATAGTCCTGACTTTCAATCTAAGACATGTAAGGCCATCGCTTTCCAATAAGCAGGCAATGGAGGAAGCCGAATTTGATGAGCATTCAACGATAAATGGAATTTCAAAAGCCCTAAGAAAACTTGGCTATAGGGTTTTTTTAGTTGAGGCAAATGAAAATGCCTATTTAAAATTGAAAAGATTAAAATCAAAAATTGATCTTGTTTTTAATCTTGCTGAGGGGATTGGTCAAGACCGAGAGGCCCAAATCCCGGCCATGCTGGAAATGTTGAAAATCCCCTATCTTGGTTCAAAACCAATTACTCAAGCAATTTGTTTAAATAAAGCCAGGACAAAAGAGATTCTGGAGCTCAATCATATTCCCACTTCAAGATTTCAACTTTTTAAAACTGGAAAAGAAAAATTAAAAAAGGATTTAAAATTTCCTTTAATCGTCAAACCAAATCAAGAGGGTTCCTCAAAGGGGATTTTTCAAAATTCGGTTGCTAAAAATGAAAAAGAATTGAGAAAGAAGGTAAAAGAAATAATAAAAAAATTAGAGCAACCAGCTTTAGTAGAAAAGTTTTTAGAAGGAAGAGAATTCTCAATTGGTTTATTGGGAAACAATCCGGTAGAGGTCTTGCCCCCAGTGGAAATAAACTTTTCAGCCTTACCAAAAAATTTTGTCCCCATGGACTCTTACGAAGTAAAATGGCTAATAGATAATCCCAAAAGTGAAGTGAAAACGGTGATTTGCCCAGCTAAAATTGGAAAAAAAATGTGGCAAAAAATAAAAAAATTTTGTTTAAAAGTAAAGGAGGTTTTAGAAATTTTAGATTGGTGCCGAATTGATTTGAGGTTGGATAAAAATGGGGTTCCAAACATTTTGGAGGTAAATCAAATTCCGGGAATTATTCCCGACCCAAGGGAAAACTCTCGTTTTCCCTTGGCTGCTAGAGCGGCGGGCTATTCCTATGAAGGAATGTTAGGAAAACTCATAAAGGTTGCTTCAAGGCGCTACAAAATAAAATGTTAGTCAAAATTAGTAATCATTTAAGAAAATTGGCAGAAAAATCAAGGGCAATCAGGAAACAATTTTTTCCTTCGCCGAAGGAAAAATTGTTTTCTCCCGGGGTTTCCCTTGACCCTCTTTTGGAGGAGAAATATAAGAAAGTCAAAGGATTAATTCATAAATATCCAAAAAGAGTTTTGATAGAGTTAACTTTAAATTGTGCCTCCTTCTGCCGATTTTGTACCAGAAGAAGAGAGGTTTCTGATATAGAAAAAGGAAGGCTTTCCAAAGGGGATGTTGAGAAGATAATAAATTATATAAAATCTCATCCCGAGATTAATGAGGTAATTTTCTCTGGCGGTGATCCATTGACCGTTCCAGATTTGTTAATTTATACCCTAGACAGATTTTCAAAATTAAAACAAATAAAGATTTTAAGAGTTCACACAAGAGTTCCGGTATCTGATCCTCGACTTTTGACCAAGGAGATTTTGAATGCCTTATCTAGGGTTCAAAAGAAAAAAACACTTTATTTTAGTATTCACTTCGAACATCCGGATGAATTAACCCCGAAAACTATAAAGGCAATAAAAGATCTAAGAAAAACTGGTGCAATTTTACTTTCCCAATCGGCTTTCTTAAAAGGTATCAACGATTCTTATAGGGTTTTAGGAAAATTATTTACAAGACTTTCTGAACTCGGGGTTAGACCTTATTATATTTTTCACTGTGATTTAGTTAAAGGAATTGAACATTTCATCGTCCCAATTGAAAAGGAAATCGAAATTATGACAAAACTGAGAAAAAATATTTCGGGAATTGCCTTTCCATTTCATACTATCGATGCTCCTCACGGCTCTGGGAAAATACCCATCCCCCAAAAATTTTGGAAATTTAATGAATCCTCTTTTAAAGATTTCAAGGGAAAGAAAATAAAGATGTATTAAGATTGCTGCGGGGCTTGGACTCGCACCAAGAATCTTCAGGTCCAAAGCCTGACGTGTTACTATTACACCACCCCGCATTACTAGTAATTAGTTTATTAGTTTTTAGTTATTAGTCAATCTTGTAGCTTCAATTATGGCTAATTCCAAAGGTAATTGGGGGATTGGCGAATATTTCATTTTATTTTGGGCTTCCAAAAAGAGATTCAAAATTCTTCTGAGCTCTTCTTCTTTGAAATTCTCAGATTGTTCTTTCAATTTTTGGAGCCCCTCTTTTGTTAATCCAGAAATAATTTGATTTCCCTCTATTCCCATTATTTTCAAAATCAATGCCTGCCTCAAATATTCAATTAGGGCTTTAGTAAATTCCTCCAAATCTAAACCTTTTTCTGAGACTTCATTCAAAAAGTTTATTGCCTCAGAAGATTTTTTCTGACAAAGAAAATCGGTAAATTTGCTCACCAATTCTATTTCCACCAATCCCAACAAATCTTTGATATCTTCGGTCTTAATTTCCTGACCTGAATTACCGTAAAGGGTAAAAACCTGGTCTAACAAACTTTCGGCATCCCGCATTGAGCCCTCGGAATTTAAAACAATGAGTTCCAAAGCTGGTTTTTCAATCTTAATTCTCTCTTTTTCAGAAATTATTTTCAATTTTTTTATAATCTCTGACAGAGTTAATTTTCGAAAGTCAAATCTTTGACACCTTGAGACAATTGTCGGAATCATTTTATGAATTTCGGTTGTGGCTAAGATAAAAATGGCGTAAGCTGGTGGTTCTTCTAAAGTTTTCAAAAGAGCATTGGCTGCTTCTCTAGTTAGTTGGTGAGACTCATCGATGATAAAAACTTTATATTTTGACTTTGTGGGAAAAAATCGAATTCCGTCCCTTAATTCTCTGACTTCATCAATTCCCCGATGGGAAGCAGCGTCAATTTCGATCAAATCCATTGCATTACCCTCCGTGATTTCGAGACAAGAAGTACATCTGTTACAAGGTTCAAATTCGCCATTTTTTCGATTTTGACAATTTACTGCTTTGGCAAAAAGTCTGGCAATCGTTGTTTTCCCGCTCCCCCTTGGTCCAGCAAATAAATAAGCGTGAGAAACCATTCCACCGGAGATGGCATTGGTTAAAGTTTTGACAATGTGTTCCTGGCCAATAAATTCGGCAAATTTCTGTGGTCGATATTTTCGATAGAAAACCTGAGACATAAATTTATTTTTGAAATACAATAAATTTTGAACCAAAGAAGTTCCACAAAAAAGTGAAAAAGGCAGCTATTATCGCCCCGAAGGTTGCCCAAATTTTTTCAGTTATCCCAAATTGAGGGCCAATAATATTGACTAAAAAAGAAGCCACCCCAACGTTAATTAAAAGACCAAAAAAAGTGATAACTAAAAATTTAAGAAATTCTCTTGGCTGTAGAACCTCTCCCCCTTTTTCAAAAGTCCAATATTTATTCCAAAAATAACTATTAGTGGTTGCCGCCAAAAAGGAAATAGATTTGAAAATGGCATAAAAGAGACCCTTGGCAATTCCTGAGAACCAGATGAAAAAATTCAAAACTCCTAAATCAATAAAGGTATTTAAAGTTCCGACTAGAAAAAATTTGGCTACCTGAAAAACAATTAAGATTTTCTCTCCAATTATTGAAGCTATATATAATCCCAAAGCACCAAAGAGAGCAAAAATAAAAGGTAAAATCCAAGAAAAAGGAACCCACATTCCCATCTGCCCCAAAATAAAAAGGAAAAAAATTCCATTTAAAAATCCTATTATTACTCCCAAAATTGCATCTATTTTCCTCATTTTTTTATCTTAGTTCATTTTAAACTTTAAATCAAGAGAAAGATAAAACTTTCCTCATTTTAATTATTTTGTTAAAATAACTTAAGCCTATGTTAAAACTTTACAACACTTTATCCCGAAAAAAAGAAGTTTTTAAATCATTAAAAAATAAAAAGGTGGGGCTTTATACTTGTGGCCCAACCGTTTATCTCTATGCCCATATTGGCAATCTCAGAACCTATATTTTTGAAGATATTTTGAAAAGAGTTTTAGAATACAATGGCTATAAAGTAAAACATGTAATGAATATTACCGATGTTGGTCACTTAACTTCCGATGCTGATACTGGCGAAGATAAAATTGAACTCGGGGCAAAGAGGGAGAGAAAAACTGCCTGGCAAATTGCTGAGTTTTACACAAAGGCTTTTAAAAAAGATTTGAAACTCTTAAATATTAAAGAGCCGGATGTTTGGATTAAAGCAACTGATACTATAAAAGAGCAAATAAATTTAATCAAAATTTTAGAGAAAAAAGGATTTACTTATAGAATTTCAGACGGAATTTATTTTGATTCTTCAAAATTAAAAGATTATGGAAAATTAGCTGGGGGAAAGAGAAAATTGAAGGCCGGAGCGAGAGTGGAAATGGTTCCTGGGAAAAAAAATCCAACTGATTTTGCCTTATGGAAATTTACCCCTCTTGGGGTTAAAAGGCAAATGGAGTGGGCTTCTCCCTGGGGACGTGGCTTTCCAGGTTGGCATACTGAATGCGTGGTAATGTCAGCTAAATTTTTAGGAGTTCCATTTGATATTCATTGTGGCGGTATTGATCACGTTCCTATTCACCATACCAATGAAATTGCCCAAGCTGAAGCTGCTTATAATAAAAATTTAGCTAATTTTTGGCTTCATGGAGAGTTTTTGACTGTCGAAGGGAAAAAAATGGCCAAATCTGAAGGAAATATTTATATCTTAGAGGATTTAATAAAAAAAGGTTTTAATCCCCTCGCCTATCGATATTTAGGTTTGGGTGCTCATTATCGTTCAAAATTGAATTTTACTTGGAAAGGTTTAAAAGCCAGCCAAAACGCCTTAAACAATCTTTATCAAAAAATATTAGAAATTAAATCTACAAAAAAATCAATAGTCTATTTTTCACGATCGTGGAAATCGCACTATCAGAAGAAATTTTTAAGTTTTATCAATGACGATTTGAATACGCCGAAAGCATTGGCTTTAATGTGGGATGTAATAAAAGATAAAAGATTAAATATTAAAAATAAAAAAGAGCTTTTGCTTAATTTCGATAAAATTTTCGGCTTAAATTTAGCTGAAATTAAAAAGACAAAAATCCCTCAAAAAATAAAAGAATTGGTGGAAATTAGAGAGGGGTATCGGAAAAAAGGAGATTTCAAAAAAGCCGATGAAATCAGAAGAAAAATCAAGGAGATGGGCTATTGGATCGAAGACACCAAAGAAGGGCCAAAGATTAAAAAGATTTAAGATTTAAGATTTAAGATTTAGGATTTAGGATTTTTATTTTAGTAAATCTAAAATATCTTTATTTAGAATCTTCTCTGTTTTGGAGAGGATTTTTTTAATGGGAAAAACCTCCCTTTTCTTTTTTTGCTTTTCTTTTTGACAAAATTGATAAAAACTTAAAACTTTATCGGTGATTCTTTGCCAGGAATATTTTTTCGCCTCTTTTATCCCCCATTCGCCCATTTCTTTTCTCAATTTTTCATTTTTAATTAAAATTTCAACCTTTTGAGCTAATTCTCGATAATCTTTTGGTTTTGCTAAAAATTTTTCACCTTTTTTGCCTTTTAAAAATTCCTTATATCCTTCGTTGGCAAATGCTACGACTGGTTTTCTACAAGCCATGGCTTCCAATAAAACAATGCCGAAACTTTCTCCAAAAATTGCCGGACTGCAAAATATATCGCAGCTATTATAATAAGAAACCAATTCTTTTCCCGTTTTTGTTCCTTCAAAATAAATTTCTTTTAAATTATTTTCTTTAACATAATTTTGGCATTCTTTTTTTAATTCCCCCTCTCCAATTATAATTAGCCTCACCCCGCCCATTTGTTTAATGGGCGGGGTTTTTTCCAAAATTTTGAATGCTTTTAATAAATAAATTAAACCTTTTCTTTCTTCGATTCTTCCAATAAATAAAATATTAATTTTATCATCACAAAATTTCTTCAATCTTGGAACTCGAGGATTAAATTTCCCCAAGTCTACTCCATTGGAAATTACAATTTTTGGCCCTTTATAATTTTTGAAAGTTTTTAAAATCAAAGGGGCTACTCCAATTATTCCATCAATTTTCCATTGACAGATTTTATTCATAAAATAAAGAAGGCTGGGAAATCTTTTTAAAAATTTACTCCCTTCGATATTGGCATGAAAGGTTAAAATATTTAAAGTCCGAGGAGTAAAGGGAGACGCCAGAATTTGTAAAACTGAAGGGAAACCAAAATTATGAAAATGTAAAATATCAAATTTTTCTTTCCCCAAAGTTCTCTCAATGGCTAAGGGATTGAAATTTATGTTAAAATCGGATTGGGTTCCACCAAAATTTATCGGAAAAGAAGTCCCCAATAAAATCACATCCTTTCCATAATCCTCTTTAAAATTTCTTCTCGGAACAATGATTTTTGTCTCAATTCCTCTCTTTTTAAACTCTTTAGACAATCCCAAAACATGAGATTTTACTCCGCCCGGTTTTAAAAAAGAGTGAAAAGAAATTAGTGCTACTTTCATAAAGATATAATACGAATGAGACGAATTTTTATGCGGATGTCGCGAATATACAAATATTTTTAAATTTTAGCAAGAAATTAAACACTTGCCAAACCTTTATGCTTATGTTAAACTAATGATATATGCCAAACGAATTGCCAGAAAAACTTCCTCCTCAGTCAATCGAAGCTGAACAGTCCCTGCTTGGTTCTTTGATGCTTGATAAAAATGCCATAATTAAGATGGCTGATTTTTTGAGGCCAGAAGATTTCTATCGAAAATCTCATCAAGAAATTTACTCTGCCTGTCTCGAACTTTTTGGAAAGGGTGAGCCGGTTGATTTTTTGTCGGTTTCAAACAGATTAAAAGAAAAGAATTTATTAGAAGAAATTGGGGGAAACAGTTATCTGACGGAATTAATAAATTCGGTTCCGACCCCAAGTCACGCCTTAAATTATGCCAAGATTGTCCATCGAAAAAGAATTTTGAGGGATTTGATTGCTGCCTCTCAAGAAATAGGTTTGATGGGTTATGATGAAACCGAAGACATAGACACCATCTTAGATGGGGCCGAAAAAAGAATTTTTAGTATTGCCCAAAGAAGTCTTACTCAAGAATTCACGCCGGTGAAGTCAACTTTAGAAGAGGCCTTTGAAAGGATTGATAGATTGTCCAAGCACCAGGCCGGGCTTCGCGGCCTACCAACCGGTTTTGCCGATTTGGATAATATTTTGGCCGGTCTCCAAAAATCTGATTTGATAATTTTAGCTTCCAGGCCCACCCTGGGAAAATCAAGTTTATCCCTCAATTTTGCTGCCAATATTGCCATAAATGAGAAAGTACCAATAGGGATATTCTCTTTAGAGATGTCAAAGGACCAGGTAGTTGATAGATTGATTTCCGGCCTTTCCGGGGTTGACCTATGGAGATTAAGGACTGGCAGATTATCTGCCGAAGGTGATGACAACGATTTTACCAGAATCCAACAGGCGATGGCTATTTTATCCGAAACTCCAATTTATATTGATGACGCTCCCTCCCCCACCGTTTTACAAATGAAAGCAATGTGCCGAAGGCTGCAGGCAGAAAAGGGCCTGGGTCTGGTGATTATCGATTATTTACAGTTAATGGAACCATTAAATCCCAATGCCAATCCAGTCCAACAAGTTTCAGAAAATTCGAGGGCTCTAAAAGGCATGGCCAGAGAACTCAATGTTCCAGTTTTGGTTGTTTCCCAATTATCGAGAGCAGTTGAGCAAAGGTCTCCCCAGATTCCAAGATTAGCCGATTTAAGGCAATCGGGCACAATTGAACAAGATGCCGATGTCGTTTTATTCATTTATCGAGAGGATAGATATAGGCCGGAAAGTCCCAGAAAAGGAATTGCCGATATAATTATTGCCAAACACCGAAACGGTCCGGTTGGCCGAGTAGAACTTTATTTTGATGAAAGAAGAGTGACATTTAGGAGTTTGGAAAAAGGAATTTCGGAAGAATGATGTATCCAAAAACTATTCAAAAACTTATTGATTTATTTTCTAAATTCCCAACGGTTGGACCAAGAACTGCTAGCCGTTTTGTTTTTTATTTAGTGGGAAAAAACAAAGAAGAGGTTGATAATTTGGTGGCGGCAATTCTGGATTTAAAGAAGAATGTTAAACTTTGTCGGTTTTGTTTCAACTCCTTTGAAGGTGAAGGCGAGCTGTGTGAGATTTGTTCAAATCCGACAAGAGATAAAAGTTTGCTTTGTCTTGTTGAAAAAGAAACCGATTTGGTAGCCATTGAAAAGATAAAAAAATATAAAGGTCTTTATTTTGTTTTAGGAGGACCAATTCCAAAATTTAAAAAAGAGGAGGTTAAAAAATTAAGAATCAAAAAATTGGAGGAAAGAATAAAAAAACATCCCGAAATAAAAGAAATCATTATCGCCACTAATTCAACAACTGAAGGTGAGGCCACCACTTTATATTTAGAAAGAATTTTGAAACCCTATAATAAAAAAATCACTCGTTTGGGCCGAGGATTACCGGTTGGTGGAGAATTAGAATATGCCGATGAAGAAACCTTGAGCAGTGCTTTTGAAGGAAGAAAATAAAAATGAATAGAGCCTCGATTTAGCTATATCGCCGCCAAGGAGGCACGCCCGGGTCTTTTCCCCAGACTAGGCTCGGCTCTTGGCCAAGCCCGCCCCCCGTGACTTCGACGCCAAAATCGAGGCTCTTGTCATCTAAGTGGCTTTCTCGCACGTGTCCCGTGAGGGATTTCTCGCCCCCGAGTAGCCCGAAGTCTAGTCTAAAAGAAGAAGGCAACGGATCTAGCGATGTTATTCACAACCACTACTCGGAAGGTGATTTCGAGGCCCTTAGATGACTTCTTGCCATTCCGAGATCTCCACCTGGAAGATCAGATTCAGGAAATTTCCTTTCCCCGCCATCACCCCCTCCCCCGGAGGCATGATTATCAATGCAAGCGGCGACTAAGCGTCTTTCTTCCGATCTTCCTGCTTATGGTCTCGGATATGACTCTACAGATGATGAAAGAACTATAAATTGGATAGAAAAATTGGAAGAGGAGAAGATTACGGTCTGAGGGTGAAATGTACCCCGTTATCCTCATCTATCGCAGTTTGGACCTCTTCTTCCCACTCTTCTTCATTTCTTTCTCTTTTCAGGCTTTCCTCTATTGTTAGATCTTCCGGCGGGTCTTTCTTCGTTTTCATGTGTTCACACCTCGAGGTGTAAACAAATGTATTTTACTACTAACCCAATACCTTTGTCAAGGCCTTTTTCCAGCCCGCGATTATTTAAAGAAAAAAATATAAGGGGCTCTATTTTATTTTAGGTGGAACGATTTCAGCTTTGAAGAAAGAGGAGATTAAAAAATTAAGAATCAAAGAATTAGAAAAAAGAGTAAAAAATCATCCCGAAGTTAAAGAAATAGTTATTGCCACAAATCAAACAACTGAAGGTGAGGCCACCACTTTATATTTAGAAAGATTATTAAAACCTTTTGGAAAAAAAATCACCCGTTTGGGTAGAGGTTTGCCAGTAGGTGGTGAGTTAGAATACGCTGACGAAGAAACTTTAGGGAGTGCTTTGGAAGGACGAAAATAAAAACTTTATTTCCGAAAATGAAGAAGCCTCGATCTCATATGTAAGTCAATCGAGGCTATAAGGTTTCCGAAGGTTTAAATCCACCACCGCAGGACGCGCTTGGGCAAACCCCTTGAGGATTCCTATAGAATCCTATGGTAGGTTCTTCCCTTCGGTCTCCTTACACCCTTATCCATTCTTCGGTTCTCCGCCAAAAGTTCAGCCCCCATCGGATTCCTTGGAGACTCTTCCCTACCGTGAGCGCCGGGGAACACCCGGTTCCCTACACAGTCTTGCTGGGATTAAAACTGCTGGGAAGAGGTAGAATCCGAATCTTTCTGAACTCCTGTTTGTAGACCAGAGAATAGCTTCGGGATTAGTAAGGAGCGGGCTATCCTCTCCTGAGCTTGTTGAAGGACAGAACAATCCGCTCCTTATTATCGAATTTTTAAAGTACTTTCTCTCACATTTCTATTATAGCATATCCAAAATTCTTGTCAATAGCACAATTTCTACGATCGTAGAAAAAAGAGAGGGAAGGATTATTTTCTTTCGTTTTTAAGTGTCGTTCCATGATCCTACGTATCGTTTCCCGTTTAATCCTTTCTATTTCTTGTTCTATTTTCTCGGTTGAGCACATTAAGAATCCCTCCCCTTTTATTAGCTCCCCACGGAATTCCAGCCGCTGGAGCGCGATGTAAAAGAGCACTTTTTCCTTATTTTCCATTTCCCATCTTTTCTTATTATACACCCTACAAAAAATTTGTCAAGCTTTAGACAAATTTTTAATCAATTTCTATTTATTTTTACGAATTTTAAGAAGCTTCAATCTTTAATATCTCAACTTCCGTAAATGGCTGTCTGTGGCCCAATTTTTTCTTATATCTCGTTTTTGGTTTATATTTAAAAACAATTACCTTTTCTCCTCTTCCTTGCCTCAAAACTTTTCCAATAACCTTTGCCCCCTTAACTATGGGGGTTCCAATTTCTAATTTATTTTGTTTTTCCAATAACAAAACATCTTTAAAAATTATCTCTTTTCCCTCTTTTCCTTCAATTTTTTCAATTTTTATTTTATCTCCTGGAGAAACAAGATATTGCTTACCCCCGGTTTTAATTACAGCTAAAGCCATATCATTTTTTTAATTTTCTAACTTCCTTTAGCTCCTTTATTTGAAGTTCCTGGAGAGAGGCCCTGATTTTGCTTATCATTTGCTTATAATCCAAATAAGCATTTTGAACCATTGTCGCGCCCCGATAAATTTTATTTTCTAAAATGCTTTCCATTTCGTCTAAATTCCTGGAAATTGAAATCAAATGATTCTTTAAATTTTCCATATCAATTGAAATGGCGTATTGGAGGTGAAGCCTGTACATATACAGAATCAAGGGTAAGACCATTGAATAAGGCATCAAAATGACATCATTTTCCCTGGCCCTCAAATGAGCTTGGCGGCAAACACTATAAACGGAATCTGGCACCGCGGCAATAGCCTGCGACCAGGTTATGTTTGGATCTATATATTGCCTGACCTCTTTAACCCTTCTTATCGTTTCTCTTTCAATTTCTTCTATGATTTCTTTTTTTCTTTTTGGAGAGGTTTCTTTTTCTAATTCCAAAAGCAAGTTCCCAGCTGGCCACTTGGAATCAATTGGTAGCCTTTTTTGGTTTGGTAAAACCAGGGCAAATTCCACCTGCTTTCCCCCAACGCTAAAATTTGTTTCGATCATTTCGGCCGGCAATTTTTTAAAGGTTTCCCTCAAAACTTCTTCTCCCGAAATTCCTTTTGCCGATGTCCCGGCAATTATCTCATCCACCCTTTTTATCCTTTCCAAAAATTCTGCCTCTTTTTCTTTCCTTACCTCATCTGCTCTTTTTAAGTCTTCTAATAAATCCCTCGTTTTTTCTAGACCATTCTTTAAATGATCCTGAATTTGGGTGCCCAAAGACAGTTTTTCCTTAATTTCTTGAAGATCCTGGGCCTGCTGTAAATTTATTTGGGTTTGTCGGCTTAATTTTTCAGTAATTTTTAAAATAAAATAAAAGAAAATCCCAATCAATCCAATTAAAACTAAAAGGAATAGAATTTCGTTCATTATTTTAATTTAACATTATTTTGTTAAAAGTTCAATTGTTAAAAAGGCAATGTAAATTGCTAACAAAAAAAGAGCCTCTTTTTGAGTAATCTTTTTACCAGTTCTAATAAAAATCAGGAAAAAGAGAGCCGAAATTATCAAAAAGATTCTTCCAATGGCAAATGGTGAAAAATCAAAAATTTTAATCGGGCAGATCAAAGCTACCACTCCCAAAACAAGCGTTGCTGTCATTATTACCGAGCCCATCACATCTCCAACAATAAACCAATCTTGAGATTTTCTTGCCGCCTGTAAAGTAAAAGAAAGCTCTGGCAAGGCGGTACCCAAACCGATGACCAAAATACCAATTAAGGCCAAAGGAAAATTAAAATAATCGGAAAAGAAAACAGCCGATTTAACAATTCCCTGTCCAGATAGTAAAAGCAAAACAATGGAAAAAAACAATAAAATCAAGTTCTTTAAAAAGAATTTTAAACTTAAGGGCTCCTTAATTCCATCATAAATTTTTTCAAATCTTTCCCTTTTTTGAAAAAGCCAACTGAGATATAAAACAAAGGCAAATAGTAATAAAATTCCATCAGCTTTGCTAAGATTCCCATCCCAAATAAGAATCAGGGGTAAAATAGCAACAAAAATTGTAAAAATAGAGCTTCCCTGAACTGTCCGACTAGGAACTGAAAGTCCGGCTTTAGAAATTAAGGCAGATAAAGCAACAATTAAAGTTAGGTCGGCAATATTGGTTCCGACGACATCACCGAAAGCCAAATGAGGAACTTTATTTATGGCTGAGATTGTATCGACAATAAAATTGGGAATGGTGGTGGCGAAAGCGACGATAAAAAAAGAAACGACAAATTCTTTCCAGCCCAGAAATTTGCACACCCTTTTTAAAACCTCAACTAAAAAATTACTTGACCAAAACAAAAGCCCGAAAGAGAATAAGAAAATTAGAATGTAAGTTGCTAATTCCATTTTTATCTAAAAAAATAAATTATCTCATAAATAATTCCACCAAAAAGGATTAGAAATAAGGGATAAACCAAGATTTGTTTCGGTTTAATTTTACGGTACATTAATAAAATTAAGATTCCATCAATACCAAGCATTACTCCGCCAGCAAAACCTATCACCGGAATAAATTTTTTAATACCAACTAAATAAAGAATTAAAGGTAAAAAAGAAGTTATCGCCCAGGCCAAATTCTTTTCTATTTCAAAATCATACCAGAAAACCTCCTTTAGAGTTAATCCCAGAGCAATAAAAGAAGTAAAAGTGGTTAAGACTCCAAATAAAAGCATTGGAAAAACTATTCCCTGACCCAAAAAATCTTTTAAGCCAATTAGAGCTGATTCTGTTGTTCTCTGCCCAGTGATCCCCAGAATAGAAAAAATAAATAAAAGATAAAATATTGCTGGTATTAAAACAGAAATTAAAATTATTTTTGGTAAAAATTTCTTGTCTTCCTCCAACATTTCTTCCACTTCCGGAATTAAATCTGCCCCCCACAAAGAAAACAAAATTGGACCGTATGGCAGGAAAATTTGAGAAAAATCGGGAGAAGGAAAAAGGTTTTTTATTTTAAAATCGGAGAGTCCCTTAAAGAGTAACAAAATTAAAATTATTAAAAAAGAAATTAAATCGAAAATTTCCACTTTTGAAATAATTTTTATTCCAAAGAAAATCAAGATTGTACCAAAAAACCAATAAAAAAGAGTGTAAATTAAAGAATTTCCACCAAAAATTGGTGAAAACAGTTCTGTTAAAAATTCGCCACCAACAATTAAGTAGGCCAAAATTGCTCCAAAAGTACCAAAAATTATTGAAACTAAAGCCAGATTTTGGCCAAAATTGCCAAAATAAAATTTGGCAAAGCCGGGTAATCTTTTAAAATCAGGGGTTTTAAGAGCTAATTCACCAAAAAATAGATGGGTCAAAATAACTAAACTTCCTAAAACAAAAAAATATCCAAGAATTACTCCAAATCCTACCTTAGAAGTTATATAAGGTAAAGAAAGAAATCCTACTCCAATAATGGTGCCAGAAAGAGTGGCTATTGGATGAATATAATTTTTAAACTTATCCCAAAAGGCCTCAGGCATTATTTCATTCTAATTTCTGATTTCTGCGCCGCCTACCGGAGTCGAACCGGTGTTACAAGAATGAGAATCTTGCGTCCTTAGCCACTAGACGAAGGCGGCCTCTTTCTAATTTATCATAAAATTTAAATAAAGTAAACCCTTTAGAAAATTTTCTAACAGGGTGAATAAAAAGCTGGGGAAAAATCCCCAGACCAAAGAAATTTTTTGTTGTTAAAGAACTATTGTTTTTTTGATTCTTCCCCTTTTGTCCGTTTCAATTCGCTGCCCACAACCGCATCTGGGGCAGATTGCCTCATGCCAACCATCTGGGGAAGGGTTTTTTGAATTAATTCGAAGAATATTCTTGCATTTGTGATTGGCACACTTGGTTTTTATTATTTTGGTCAACCTTTCGCCTCTCACCTCCTTAATTCTTTAGCCCTTTTCCAAGAGATAAAAAATTAAAGAGCCAATCCATATGACAAATTTTAACTTATAAGATTAATTGGAGTTTTAACTTTCCCTCCTAAATTCTATCAAACTGGAAAATTTTTTCAAGTGTCACCCCTTTGAGGTTGATAATTTTTCAAGGTTTGAGATATTTCTACCAAATTCAAGTTAAGAACTGACCCAACAGCAACTGTCGCCAGGACTGAATAAATTTGTTCTTTACCGAAAATTCCTTCTAACCAAAAGGGAACAATATTCCCCCTAAAATTTATTTTTAAATTTGTTCCTCTATTCGATTTGACATCGGTTGCCCGAAAATCTGCTTTCTCCTGAAAGCCAAAGGTTAAAGTATTTAAATTAGTTATATCGTTTATTCCCCCAACCGTTTCGTCATCGAAATTTAAAATCAAATTTGTCTGGGCTGGTAATCTTTTTGCTAAATTAATTATTTCTTTTATTTCTTCCATTTCTCCAGCAAAAAAATCAATATCTGAGGGAATGTTGCCAATGTGAGTAATAACCAAAATTGCCCTTGGTGATCTTTTCAAAAAAAATTCAAAATTCTTTATCTCTTCATTTTTAACATCGAAAATTAAAATTTGTTCTCCTGCTCGAAAAAATTGCTTTAAAACCCGAGAGATTACCTCGCTGGCACAGGTTCGGCCATTACCAGCAACAACGACAACACTAGGTTTTTTCAAAAGGAAGATGAATTTATTCATAATCCGGTGGAATTTGCCAGTAATGAATAATATATTCTGCCAAGTCATGGAAAATTGGAGCAGTTGAATATTCGGCGGTTTTTGTTTTTGGGTTGTCAAGTTTTACCAAAATTAAGAATTGGGGGTTGAAAGCCGGAAAAAAACCGACAAAGGTTTGGATTGTTTTATCAGATAAATATACTCCTCCCTCGGCAACCTGGGCAGTGCCAGTTTTTCCGGCAATATAATATCCTGGTATCTTGGCAGCCTTTCCAAAGCCATTTTCAACAACGCTAACGAGCATTGCCGTCAATTGGTGAGCAGTTTTTGAAGAAATAACTTCTCGAGAAATTTCTGGTTTAACTTCGGTTTCCTTTCCGTCTTTCAAAATTTTATCTACTAAATAAGGTTTAATTAACTTTCCACCATTAGCTATTACGCAGTAGGCCCTGGCCAATTGGATTGGTGTCATTTCTATTCCCTGGCCAAAAGAAGCGGTAGCAAAATTTATTTCATAGCCCTTTTTAAATTCTTCGTTTTCAGAATAAGTTTCGGGAAGGTCAATTCCGGTTGGCTCAAAAATCCCAAATTTTTCAATATAATTTAAAAAAACACTGTGAGGAATTAATTGTTCGACAAATACTGCCCCGGTATTAATTGATTTTTCCAAAACCTCAATCATCGTCCTCTTTCCCCAGACCCACCCATCGTAATTGAAGATAGTCTGACCGCCAATTTGGACTTTTCCTTCATCAACATAGGTAGTTTGGGGAGTAATTTTGTCTTCCTCAAGGCCGGCAGCCATAGTGATTGGTTTAAAAACTGAACCTGGCTCAAATAACTCTTGGGTGGCGCCATTTTTAAAAATTTTTAAATTTCCTTCTTTAGCATATTCTTCATATTGATTTGGATTAAAGTTGGGAAAACCGGCTAGAGCAATTATTTTTCCAGAATTGGGGTCGATAACTATAATTTGACCCGATTCAATTTCTAAATTTTCTTTCGCTTTCTCTAATAATTTTTCCGCCTCAAACTGAATATTATAATCAATTGTTAAAATTAAATCTGACCCCCTTTCTTTAACCTCAAATCCATCTTCCCCCCTCAAAATTTGGTCATAAAAACCCTCCAAGCCGTATTGGCCCTTTCCCTCCGCTCCTAAAAAACCAACTAATTGCGAAGACAGTGTTTCTTGGGGATAATATCTCACCTTTTTTGGCGAGGCGAAAATTAATTTAAAATCCAAATTTATAGCCAGGGGCTTTTCGTTCTCTAAAAAAATTTCTCCCCTTTCTCCTTGAGTTTCGGTCAACGAATTATGAAGACCTTGAGATAAGGCTTTATAGAAGTCACCATTTAGAATCTGGAGAAAAAAAAGCCGGCTGATGATAGCTAGTGAAAATATAAAAAAGAAAACAAAAATTAGATTTACTCGCCAGTTCTTCATTTAGTGGTATTAGATAGATAATGGTTTCCCCGACCCCCTTCCGATATGACTTACTTAGTGAAAACAGTACCTTCCAGAATTTTAATATATTTTACCTCCTTTGGATTTGCTCTAACAAAATTGCCACTGATGAGATAATTTTCAATATTGTTTAAAGAATCCGATTTCGAAAGATTAATTTCTAGAACTTCATTTTCCTCTGAAAGTTTTTTTAGTCTCTCTTGATAATCTCCTTTAAGATAAATTTTTTGAGTTAGATCACTCACCTGAAAAATGTAAAAAAGCAAAAGAAATGTTATTAAAATAAATGAGAGAATTTTGAAAAGTTTTAAATCCATGTTTTTATAGCTGCCCGAAGTCTGGCACTCCTCGAGCAGGGATTTTGAATAATTTCTTCTTTGCTCGGCCTGATTGGCTTTTTTGTCAGAATTTTTAATTGACCCCTTTGAGATTCTTTTCTGAAGAAATTTTTGACAATCCTATCTTCCAAAGAGTGAAAAGAAATAACCACCAATCTTCCCTCTTTTACTAAAATCTCCAAGGCCTGGGGCAATGTCTTTTCTAAATTATTTAACTCGTCATTAACTGTGATCCTTAAAGCCTGAAATGTCTTTGTGGCAAAATGGATTTTTTTATGTTGATACCAGACCGGAACTGCTCTTTTAATAATTTTTATCAATTGGAAAGTGCTTTTAATTTTGTTTATTTCCCTTGCTCTACAAATTTCTTTCGAAATTCTTTTGGCAAACCTTTCCTGACCGTACTCCTTTAAAATCCTTTCAATTTCACTTTCAGAGTATCCATTCACTATTTTTTCAGCCGTCAAATAATTTTGGATTTTTCCATCGTATCTCATCATTAACGGTTCATCTCTCAAGAAGGAAAATCCTCTTTTTGATTTCTCTAAATGCCAGCTTGAGATTCCAAGATCGAATAGAATTCCTGAGGCCAGTTTAAAATTGTATTTCTCAACAATTTCTTTTAAATTGACGAATGAATCGTTTACTAAAATTAATCTGTTTTTGATTTCACTCGCCTTCAAGGTTTCATATAATTGTGGGTCTATCTCCAGACCAAGAACTTTTCCATTGGGTTTGTTTTTTTCTAAGATGGCGAGTGTATGTCCTCCTTCTCCTATCGTACAATCAATGAAATTTTCATTTGGTTTTGGGTCTGAATATTTCAAAACTTCATTTTTAAGAACGGGGATATGGACCATATTTATAATTTATACCCCCAACTCCTTTAATCTCTCGGCTATATCCCCCACCTCTTTTTCAGTCTTTTTCTTATATTCTGACCATTTCTTTTCATCCCAGACTTCTATTCGATTATAGACACCGGCAATCACTACTTTCTTTTTGAGCGAGCCGTAAATCTTTAAATAATCTGGTACTAAAATTCTTCCCAAATTATCTAAATTAACTTCCATGGCACCAGTTAGCATTAATCTGGCAAAACCACGAGCATCGGATTGAGATAAAGGAAGTTGACTCAATTTTTTAGCTAAGTCCCCCCACTCTTTTGCTGGATAAAGGAAAAGACACTGGTCCAATCCACGGGTAATCACCGCTTTCTTTCCCAACATTTGTCTAAACTTTGGAGGGATCGCCAGCCTCTTTTTTTCATCTATTGAATATGTGTACTCACCTATGAAAGGCATACTTTTCCACAGAAAGGTAGGGTTTTCCCATAGTTATCCACAATTCCCCACCTATTTTCACTTTACCTCACCTGATAACCCTTAGTCAATACAAAATAAAAACATCTCTAAAATGAATACAAAATTTTAGTTTATCCACAGGAAATCCACAAAAATAAAAAACAGCCTGAGGCTATTTATCTAAGTTTGAGAAAATTAAATTAAGGGTTAATGATTAATTCAAATTTTTCTGGGTCAATCTTTACTCTATTTCCTCTTTTTAATTCGCCTGATAATATGGCTTTGGCTAAGATATTTCCAATTTCATCTTGAATCACCCTTTGCATATTTCTGGCTCCAAAAGTAATATCATAACTCAATTCAACGATTTTTTCTTTCAAAGCGGGAGTAATGATAAATTCAATTTCTTTCTCATCCAATTGCTTTTTGATTTTCCTTAACAACAATTCGGCAATATCTAAAAGATTTTCCTTTGTCAAAGGTCTAAAAACAATCACTCCATCAAATCTATTTATTAATTCTGGTCGGAAAATCCCTTCTTTAAAAACGAAATCTAAGAGTTTTTCCTTTACTCCCTGCCATTCGGTTCCTTGTTTTAGGGCTTCTAAAATTACCTGATAGCCGGCATTGGAAGTGGCAATAATAATCGTATTTTTGAAATCAACTTTTCGACCCTGGCCATCCGTCAAATGGGCCTCATCAAAAACCTGTAAAAATAAATTCAAAATATTGGGATGGGCTTTTTCAAATTCATCTAACAAAATTAGGGAAAAGGGGGTTTCCCTCACCGGGGTAGTTAAAAGTCCTTCCTCCCCTGGAGAACCAATCAATCTTGGAATATCGGCCAGATTTTGGAACTCCGACATATCTAATCTTATCATTCGATTTTCCGAACCAAAATAAATTTCAGCTAAGGCTTTTGAGGTTTCAGTTTTTCCTACTCCGGTCGGTCCTAGAAACAAAAATGAGCCCATCGGTCCCTTTCTGACTGTTATTTCCGCCCTTGCCCTTCTCAAAGCGGCTGAAACCCCCTTGACCGCTTCTTCCTGGTCAATAATTCTTTGATGAATTAAATTTTCCAAATTCAATAAAATTTCTCTTTCTTTAATTTCAATTTCTCCAACTGGAATCTGGGTCTTCTCTGAAATAATTTTTGCCACATGCCTTGGTAGAAGTATTTTATCTTTTGTTTGGGCTAAATAAACCATTGTTTCATCCAATAAATCCATTGCCTTTTCCGGAAAAGGAATGGCCGGAAGATATCTATCGCAAAGATCAACAATCTCTCTAAGGGCAGGGTAAGAAACAAATTTTTTGTATTTTAATTCCAGCTTCAAAGCCAAATTTTCCAAAAGCATTAAAGTTTCCCCTTGGGAAATTTCCGAGACCTCAACTTTTTCAAAAAGGGCCAAAATTGATGGATTTTGCTCAATGTTTTTGTGGAGACCCTCAAAGGTGGTAATAGCCATAATTTGAAATTCGGGGAGGGACAAATAAGGTGAAATGACGCCAGAAATATCAATTGCTCCTGGTCGAGGAATTCCTGGTAATCCAATAAAATTATGAAATTCGTCAATGACTAAAATGACGTTGCCGGCAGCAATTACCTCTCGGAATATGGTATCTAAGGTAATTTCTACTTCTTCTAGGCTCCCGGTTTGAATTAAAATGGTCGGCAGATCCAACTGGACCACCCTCTTGAAATTTATTTCAGGCAAACTCTCACCCAAAATACTTTTTTCAGCTAAGGCGTGAATCATACTTTTTCTCCCGCTTCCCGAATCACCGACTATTAAAACATTATTTTGCTCTTCCCGGGCTAAAATTCTTTCCATTCCTCCAATCTCCATTTGATGCCCGATGATTTCTGGAAAACCTGCCTTTTTTACTCCCTCGGTTATATCAATCGAAAATTTATCTAGGGTGATTGTATAACCGGCTGCCCAATCTTTTGCCAGGGAGCCCGTCTTTATTAAATTTTTCCATTCCCAAAACCTCTTTTGACCTTTTATTCTCTCTTCCAAATCTTCCAGCCACCAAACCAAATTTTCAATATCTTCCGCCTTAATATTTCCGGCAATTAAGTGGCTTTTGAAAATTGGATCGATTTTGCTCTGGGCAACTATCATATCTTCGATTTTAATAACTTCTTTGCCACGTTCTTTTGCAAATCTTGCCGCCTCTAAAATTACTTTTTCAGAATCCGGAGATAAAATTTGCTGAAATTTCTCCCCCCTTAAACCATTCAAATAATTTTCTAACTCTCTTTCAATCTCTCTTAGATTTAAAAGGGCCCGAGAAAATATAAAATTTATTTTCTCCCGAACCTTTAATGAAAAATAAAGCAGGGCTTCAGAAGGTATTTTGGAAAACCTTTTCTTTTTTGAAAACTCAATTGCCTGGAAAATCGCTTTGGCAGATTTGAAACTTAAAAATTCAGCCAAATTGTATTCTTCCGGATTTTTAATTGCTTCCTCGAGTTTTGAAGTTATTTTTGGTTTCGCCAATTTTAGATTAAAAAATGCCTCTCCAATCCCAAAAAATATATTTAAGGTGAGAGAAATTACGGAAAGACCAAGTAATTTTGAGTTTAAATTTTGAGAAAATTTTTCTCCCCAAAATCCGTAAAGAAATATTAAAAAAGTAAAAACAAATAAAATTAAAAATATTTTCTTTTTTAGTCTGGCAAACCAAAAAATCGGATTTCTTTCCCATTTCACTGCCTGAAAAATTTTCGCCTCTTTTAAATTAAACATAGTTAAAAAATAATCTTAATCCCGAACCATAATCCCATTAACAACAAGACCGGTAATACGAACCATCCTAAAAAAACGGAGAGACCGGCAAAAAACAGAAAAATCTCTACCAACAACCCAATGATTATCAAAAAAAATCTCAAAATGGCGCCCAAAAACCTGGAAAATAAATTGGAAATGATAATCTCTAAGTATTTTCCGATATCAAATCCTTTAGGATGAACCCAATAATATCTCTTCCAGGGCGAGAAAAGACTTTTGAGTAAAATGGGAGTTGAAAAATAATATAAACCAAAATTCAAAAAGTTCCTCCAGGCCTTCAAAATATTTCCCGGCATCTCAAAAAATTGCCAAGATATCCATTGCCAAAAAATATTTTGTTTTATTTCCATATTTAACTTAACCCTTCAATAATTTTATTCCGAGGCTGGAAACTTGGGAACCACCGAAAATTAAAATACCAGCCAACATTGACCAGACGGCTAAATTTAAAATTTTGGGCAGGGCGTTAATTGGCAAAATCCCTTTTAACTGCTCGCCGATCATTTTTCCAACTTCTTGTTGGAGTGCCTCTGGACTGGTAGGCAATTTCCCTTCCTGGGTTGGAGCCTGGGTTACTTCTTCCCCAATTTTAAAGAATTCTGGGACAGGTGATTTTCCAGTAAAAATATTGAAAGAGGAATATAAGGCAAAAATAATTATTGAAATTCCAGCAAAAAAGGTTATCCAGCCTAAAATATTTTTAGGATTCATATGCTTTATTATATCATTTTAATCATTTTTTTCGACTTTTAAAAAGCGCCATTTTTTGAACTGGTCTTTGAAAAACTCGAAGTTTTTGTAGCCCTGTTTCCTTAAGATTTTTTCGATTTCCGATTTCTGAAAAGGGTCAAATTCCATAAAAATTTCCCCTTTTTCCTTCAAATGATCCTTTGCCTCCTTTAAAAATTTTCTAATATAAAAAAGGCCTCTTTTTCCAGCCAAAATCGCCTTTTTTGGTTCGTATTTTAAAACCGATGGCTGAACCTCTCTTATTCTTTCAATCGCCACATAGGGAGGATTGGCGAAAATATAATCGTATTTCTTGCCTTTCAACTTTTCAAAAAGATTTGATTTATAAATTTTATATCGAGACTTTGAAATCTTGTTTAATTTAAAATTTATTTTGATTTGCTCAATCGCCCTATTATCTATATCAACAAAATCTAAAAAACTATTTTTGAAATTTTTCAAAATTGCAATCCCTATACAACCCGATCCTGCAAAAATATCTAAAATCTTGAATTTTAAATTGTGATTTTGCATTTTGCATTTTGATTTTTGAATTTTCTTTATTGTCTTTTTAATCCAAAACCCGGTCTCAATTCTCGGAATAAAAACCCGATTTCTCAAATCAATCTTTAAATTCAAAAATTTCGTATAACCTTTTTCGTACTCAATCGGAGAATCTTTTTTCATTTAATATTTTTTATTTCCCAGAGAATGTCCTCGGGAATTGGCGGGGGTTGCCCTGCCGGACTCCTCCCAGGATATCTCCAGGCACTAATAATTTTAATCTTTTTGAATTTCGAATTTTTAATTTTGAATTTTTCTATTTGGTACATTAGCCAAATCTCCGTTTGATGCTTTTTTGTTCCGGTGATTTGCATAACTGCTATTGTCCTTGGAGCAATGCCTAATTCTTTTCTGTCCGGTTTTCTTAAAACTCTTTCTAATCTATTTCCAGATAGATGGTACTGGCGCATCTTCGATTGAGCATGTTTTGTCCAGTAAATTTTTTCACCGCCTTCTAATAATTTCATAGAACTTCTTAAATATTAAAACCAACGATAGGGAAAAAAATATTCCACCTATCACATCTCTGGGAAAATGAAAGCCAGTGTAAATCACTGAAAATCCGACTAAAAGAGCAAGGATTAAAAAGAAATATCGAAATTTCGATTTTTCCAGAAAAAATGGCAAAGCTAAACCAAAGGCCAGCATTGTTGTTGAGGAGGGAAAAGAAAATTGACCAACATGCCAGGGACCAATAATCCTGGCTGGCAAAATATCATTGGGTCTTGGAAAACGAAACAAGAGTTTGAGCAAATTTCCAATTGTGTAGCAGAAAAATCCGGAAGAAAGAGAAAAAATGCCCAAACTCCGATTCTTTTTGGAAAAAAGCATCAAAAAAGGAATAATTCCCAAAAATAAAAAAAGAGGAATCAAAATTTTGAGGACGAAAAAATCTAAAATTGGATTAGCGATTTCTCGATTAATAAATAAAAAAACTTGACTATTGATATCTATCATAAGAAACTATTTCTTCAAGTTTTTTCCTTATTTTTTTCCTTGGAGAATCGGCTGGAAAACCGAGGGGCATTAAGGTCACTACTTTATATTCTTCGGGAATTTCCAGAATTTCTTTAACCCCCCTTTGAGAAAAAGCGCCAATCCAGCAAGTTCCAAAACCTTCCTCAACTGCCTGTAAAGCCATATGTTCAACGGCGATGGCTAAATCTACGGCATAGGCGGGAACTTCATTTGCCATAATGTGAGTGGGATTGGTAGCAACCGCCACAATTACTAAAGGAGCCTGGACAATAAAATCTTGTTTTAAAGCGGCTTTTGCCAATTTCTTTCTCTTCTCAAGATCCCTAACAACGATAAATTTCCACTCTTGCTCATTATGGGCAGAGGGAGCCAGTCTCGCTGCCTCCAATATTCTTTTCAATTTTTCTTCTGGAACTGAATCAGCTTTAAATTCCCTAATGCTCCTCCTGTTTTTTATTGCTTTAAATACATCCATATTTTATATTCCCGGCGAAGAGACAATAAGAAAATATTTTTGTTTCATTAAATCCTCTTTATCTAAAATTGGCTCAATTAATCTTGAAACCCTGGTGCAGTCTTCGACGCTCGCTCCGCCTTCTTTATCAATCGTGATTTCTAAAACCAATCTTCTTCCCTGAAATTTCAACTTAACGCTTACTACTTTATACCCCTCCCTTTCGATTATCGGCCTGACCAAATTTTCAATTTCCTCTTTTGGAGCCATTAATTAATATTAACAAATTTTTTAGTTTTTTTATATTCCTTGAGTATTTTTTTAGAATTTTTTTAAACCAAAAAGTGTATTTTTGAGGATTTTCTTTTATATCTTTTTTTAATTCTGTCAGATTTACCCATTTCCAATCCTCAACCTCCTCTGGGTTTGGCCTTGGCTCTCCATCAAATTTTCCCAAAAATACATGATCAAACTCATGCTCAATTAAATTTCCAACCTTTGCTTTATAAATCAAACTGAAAATTTCTCTTAAATTACATTCAAATCCCATTTCTTCTTTCAGTCTTCTTTTTGTCTCGTCTTCTAAATTTTTTCCGGGCCTAGGATGGGAACAACAAGTATTTGACCAAAGACCTGGTGAATGATATTTTGACTTGGCTCGTTTTTGGATGAGTAATTCACCCTCTCTATTGAAAATGAAAATTGAAAAAGAACGATGAAGTTTTCCTTCCTTGTGAGCTTTTATTTTCTCTTCTATCCCTATCTCATTGTCCTTTTTATTGACAAGAATTATTTTTACCATTATTTGAAAACATTTGTAATTAAACGGTGATATTTTAATCTATCTCTTTCTTTCCAGGCTTGATAAAATTTTTGACGCCACTCCCTTTTCCAAAATGAGATTTCCGGTAAAAATAAAAATCCATCTTTGTAACCCAAATAACGAGTTTTAAATTGGGAATGCAAAGCGGCAATTTGGGCACAAATTAAAGCCGATTTTTGATTTTCGGTTTGACATGGGGAATTTTTGAAAAGCAAATTCTCTTTTATAACCTTTTTGGCTAGAGTAGGAAAAACTTCTATCAAATTTATGTCCAAGACAAAACCTTTTTTCTCGAGTTTTTTTACCAATTCAAAAGCAAAATCGCAAAGTTTTGACATCAAAGCCGGCGGAATGGGATTGGCTCTTGCCTCTCGGAAAATTCTTGTTGATAAAAATTTTTCATAAAGTCGGAATTTCCCTTTTCCCCTACCCTTTGTTAGGGGAGCATCGATGGCAATGACTCCGGTATTTTTCAGATAAGGACGAATGACCTTTAATATATCTTTTCCAAAAATATCTTCGCACCCTTGACAATAATTTTTTGCCCCAAAAATACAAATTCCCGTCGTCTTTTTTTCTTTCCAGCCAAGATCGATTCCAATAAAATACTCCTTTTCTCGATTATTTTTCATTTTTCTAATTCGGTTGAAATATCTATTTTTTTCCTTCCACTCTTCGATGTTCTAAACGAGTAGCCCTCATTTTCCAAGAACTTTTTAAACTATCTTTTGGAATCAAAAATCGGGTACCCCGAAGGGGTGTCCTAAAAGTCCTTTTTTGTAAATATCTTTTTGATTTTTTCATAAATTAGGGTTGCAAAATATCCTCGGTTCTGCCATTGATTGAAATTATGACATCATTAACGGTTGGAAATTGCTTTAATGTTTGAGTGATTTGAGCCCGGATTGCGGCTACCCGACAGGAACCGCCAACCTGAAATTCCAATTGCTCATCAAAATCAACTTTAGCCACACTGTTTTCAATAATTATTTTTTGAAGCCTGGCTCCTGGAGTAAGGTTTGAAACATAACCTTGAGCAATTTCATTTTCTGTCGCTCCACGCAAAAGTGCTTCAATTGCCGCTTTAGCTATACCTTGGGTTTTTGGAACTTCTCTTTCTACCGCTATAGTTCTCGAACAATCAAAATAGGGTTCATTCACGTAACGAGAATCACTTAAGAATATTTTTACTGTCATTGTTTCTCCTATCTCCGGCACATCCTGAAAGACAACCGGAATTCTTAATTCGTCTGCATTTTCTGGAAGACCCGAGGGATTGTCTTTTTCTAATATAAGCCAACCTTTAGGGGTAGAAGACATGGCAAATCTCATATCTGCCCTAAAAGAAACGAAATTTTCTGTCATCCAATCTCCTTGAGCCTGAGCTATTGCTCGACCTAAAACAAAACCATTACTATCAATAAGTCTTATTGGAAAAGACGCTTCGAAGAACCAATTACCCCTTGCCTCTCCATTTATGACAAGCGGACTTTCTACAGCCTGATTTGGTTGAGGGTTGGTCAACCTTATTAAATTTATTTTTTCTAAGATATTGCCAATATCCTCAACAAATATTTTGCCATCGGGCGCCTTGCATTGACGGGGGTAACTTTCCATCACCGGATACCCAGCCTTGATACACTCATCGAAACTTTGAACTTCAGGGCGAGGAGATTTGAAACAGAATAACCACACCGCAACAGAAGCTACGGCAACAATAATACCAATAATGCTGGCTATTATTTTTTTACTCATGATTTCAAATGTAATGAAAAATTACAAGTAAAATTTACTCTTTCTTGCCCCAATATTCATCTGCTTCTTTTTCTAATTTTTCTAATCTGGTGTAATAGTCAGAAAATTCATTCAGATGAGCAAGGGCGATTTTGCCAGTCATAATCGGGTCGTCATTAGTAACATTGGTGTTTTGGTCACGAGTACCGTGTTCTAATTCCACATCCATTCCCATTCTAAATTGTTCTACATCAAATTTTGACCAATCGATACCCAGGGTCTCACCTACCGTTTTGGCCTCTTCGGTTGTAAAATGTTTTTTTGGTTCCATTTTATTTTTCTTGTTAAAATCAATTTTTCAACCTTTTTATTTAACCCCAATTTCTAATGCCTTTTTAATCTGGGGTAATTGCCGGGGATCAATTCCCTTAAGGGAGTTTCCTTTAAAACTCTGAATTATTTTTATACCTTCAACATCAATAGCCACCCGCTCTGTCGAAGATAAAATTAAACCAGGCGCTCTTGTTTCTCCTTTTTCCGGTCCTTTATTAATAAAACATTTTCTGGCATCCATGATGATTAAATTAGGATGAATTATTTTATTTAACTCAGCGATTTTTTCTTGAAGATGGCTAAGGTGTAAACGAACTCTCTCCGATGGCTTTATAAAACCTATGGCTAATTTCAAGCTGCCGGTAAACTGGGTATAAGAATGGGTTTTCAGGCAAGGAAGTAAGATTAATCTGTCAGGCCGGTCTAAAATTCTAGGTAAAGAAACTCGCTTTAAATATTTTCCCTCGGGTATTTCTTTTTTTACCCAATCGCCCTCTTCAAAAACATAAATACGGGGAGGAGGTTCCAGCTTAAGTAAATCAAAAATTTTGAGTTTTTCCATCACCCGGCGGGTATTTAGAGTCATTGTCGAAGATTCACCAATCATCACCAATTTAGCGCCATAATCATAAAACAGTTCCACCACTGCCTTCAAAAACTCCGGATCAGTAGAAGCGGGAAAGGGATCGGCGGTATTAAAATTGGGTTTCAAAAAAACCACCTCTCCCCTATTGATAAATCGCTCAAAGCCGCCAACTAAATCCACTGCCTTCAAAATTGCTTCCTTTAAATCTCTTTCAACCCTTATCCTGCTTACCCTATTCATATATTTTTTATCTAATTTCGTAAGTAAGAGTGACTGTCACTTCGATTTTGTTTTCACCCGTCTCAATTTGGGGTGTTTCTTCACCACCTGCTCCGGCTGCTTTTTCCAAGTAAAAGGGTTGGGGAATTGGCACGATGGTACTTTCGCTGAAATTAGTAATTCTCACCAAATTCACTCCTAACTGATTAGCTAATTCTTTTGCCTTAGTTTTTGCTTTTTCAATAGCTTCTTTTCTGGCTTGTTTTTTGAGCTCATCTTGTTTATCAATAGTAAAAGTTAAATCGCCAACTTGATTAGCTCCGGCCTCAACGGCTTTCTCAATAACTTGACCAATTTTTGCCAGATCTCTAATTTTTACCTCCAGGGTTTGCTGAACCTCATATCCAACTAAAACTCTTTTTCCTTGAGGATAAATTTCACTTTTTTCATACCACTCATAACGGGGATAAATGTTAAAATTAGTTGTTTTCAAATCTTTGGCTTCCACCCCTTGGCCCTTTACGGCTTCAATAATCGCGTTCATCTTCTTTGTGTTATCGTCCATTGCTGCAGCTACCGTTTTTGCTTCGTTGATGACCGAAAAATCAATGACCGCCAAATCGGGTTTGGCATAAATTTCTCCGGTGTCAGAAACGGTAATCGTATTTCTGGCTTCAATTTCCTGACCAATATATCGGCCCTCTTTTAGCTTATTAACAACACAAACGCTGGCTAAAACAGTCAGGGAAATCAAAAACAAAGTGGCAATCGCTAAAAAAATCAGCCTTATTTTTTTAAATTCCTGAATCTCCATAAATTTAGTCTTTTAACAAATTCTCGACCTTTCCATAAATTATTCTACCAAAAAATCGCCTTTTTGGCGACTTCCTATTGATTTCCGAAATCGATAGATTATAGTGTCATTTCACGTATATTTTTTAAATGCTAACTGCCATAAATGCGTCTACCTAAAATAGTTTCTGCCTCTTTGATTCTTTTTTCACTCATTCCAAAATGGTGGGCAATTTCGTGCCAGACCGTGTTTTTGATAATTTTTTTCATTTCATCCTCGGATTGAGCAATTCTTTCAATTGGCTCTTTAAAAATAGTTATTTTATCGGGCAGGGCCTGAGCATAATGCCATCTTTTAGTTTTAGGAATACCCTCATACAAGCCAAAAATAATTGAGTTTTTTCTTGCCTTGAGTTTTCTTAATTGATATGGGGTAGGTGTATTCTCAATAACAATATCTATATTTTCTAATTTTTCCAAAAATTTTTTGGGAATAGTTTTTATTGCTTCATTCACTAATTTTTCAAATTCTTTTCGCTCCATAAAAATTCATAATTTTGATACTTCTCCTATCCAGCGGCCATATTGACAGTCGGCACTATGCGAAGAAGGCGCCTCTTTTCTCAAAAGATTAACCGCCTCCTCAAAAACTCCCTGCACATAGGAGGGATCGGTATCTATCATCTGAATTTCTTTTTTAAAAGGCAGTCTATCCTCAAATCCGTTTTCCTTATCAACAACATAAAAAGCCAGACACCCTTTTCTCACCGTTTTATATCCATTTTTCTCCAAAAGAAAGGTATAAATATCCATCTGGAGCTGAAAGCGGTCGTAAACAGTGGGCACCCTGCTGCCGGTGGATTTGTAATCAAGTGGCGCCAGTTTGCCGTCAGAAAACTCCAAAATGTCATCTACTGCCCCAAAAAGAGTGGCATCTAATGGGACATCATAATAACGTATCCCCTTACGGTTATCCCGCCATTCATTTAATAATTTTTGATTTGAAAAAAGCTTTGCTGGAATGTTATGGGCCACCAGCAATGGATGTAATTCACCTTTTTTCCTATATTTATCAAATTCTTCTTTTAAAAGGATATCTACGGCCGCATTAAGAGCGTAAGGATAAGGCTGCGGTCTTTTAATCCCTTGCCTTTTATCCAGCCAAAAACAAAGCGGACACTCGTAATACAAATTCAAGGAATTGGGAGAAAGTTGAATGGGTTTATTGTTGCTCATTTTTATTCTAAATTTTGATTATTTACATCCTACCCATATATCCTTATTTAATTCCAAGAAGAATTTTCCCTTCTTTGGCTAAAGCTTCTAAATAATTTAAAGAAATTTTATTTTCTTTTGAAAACTTAAAAATATCGAGTTTTAAAAGATCTTTAACGAGCATTATTTTCTTTGCAACAAAAATTTCTGCCAGGTAATTTTTTAGAGAAGGTAAAATTGTAATCGGATATAAATTTTGACTTTCTATATAATATTCCAAGCCTTTATTTTTTGGGTATCTCCAGCCTAAAAATTCAATATCCTGGCACTGAGAAAACCTTATTGCGTCTAAGGTGAATTTTGCATCGGTAACTAAAATTGGCTTTATTTTGAAATTCCTAAATTTCTTTTCCTTCAAAAAAATTCCCTCTTTTAAATCTAAAAATCTGGCGAAATTTGCTAAAATAACATTGGAATGGATTGCTTTTTCTTGAAGTAAATTTCGATATTTGCACTCTCCAATATATAATAAATCCCTTTTTTGAGCTAAAAAATCAATTTCGTATTTTAAACAAAGACCGGGGAGATACTGATTTAGCTTTACTTCAAAACCAAAACTTTTAAAAATTGCACCGACATATTTCTCAAAAGGAAATCCTGTTGGGCCCAATTTTTGGATAGCTTTTTTAAGAGAAAATCTTATTGCCGTTCTAAAATCTTCCTTTAAAAGCAAGCTTTTCACTTTATTAAATATCTCTGAAGTTTTAATGCCGGGATAAACTGTTTTTGCAACATTTTCAGCAATCCTCCTTGCTAAAGATTCGGAAGCACCTACCCTTTTCGCGCTCTGATAGACTTTCTTAAAAGAAAACGGCTCCCCTTCTCCTCCTGAATTAATTACATAACAAGATTTTTTCATTATTTTATTTCTTAAAAAATTGTGCAAATCAAAACACAAACCCTCGGAAAAATCTGCTCTGAAATTCTCATAATTTTATCATCATTAGGTCTGAAAACCTATTTTTGTTTCTGGTTCTTTTGCTTCTTCAATCTTACCGAATTTCTCTTCGTATTTTCTAAGACTTCCCTCCAATGCTTTGATGATTCTTTTTAAATGACCGGGGCTAGTGATAACTCTGGCTGTAACAATTCCTTCTTCTTGAGGAGAAACCACATTAGCGAAATCCAAGACAAATTCCTCCTTTGTATGCATTGCTCTCATTAAATTGGCATATGCTCCTTTTAGTTCATTATCACCAATTTTAATTTTAATTTCTTTTTGTTCCATAAATTTTTAGAAATTTATTTTTTGACCTTTATTGACTTTTTTGCCCTCTAATAAAATTTTCAATGTCTTAAATTTCACACAGGGCAAAAACTAAGGCATTAGGACCGGCTAGAACACCAACGATATTGTTGATGATGTTTATAAAAGCCACCTCGATGTTTTTAGATTCTTTCTCAATCATCTCTTTTAATCTCTGGGTCGATTCTAAATCGTCACCGTGAGTAATAACCATTCTGATTTTTTTATTCGCCCCTCTTAATTTTTGAGTTTCTTTCTCAAACTGATTGAATAAAACCACGACTGTATCTTTGGCACGAATTTTAATGCCGCTTGGAACTAACCTCCCGTTTTTGAAAGTCATTAAGGCTCGAATTCCTCTTTTTGCCATATTTCTTAAAAAACTAGCTATCAGCGAAGAGATTCTGCCACTAGCTTCTAACCATTTTGGGTCTTCAATCATCGCAAAAAAACGAATTTGGGGAGTGAATTTTTCTAATTCCTTTACGATTTCCTCTATCTTTTTGTCACCTTTAATTAAGTCAATCGCTTTCAAAACCAACAGGGCTTGGCCACCGCTCACATTTAAAGAATCAATTATAAAGACCAGCTCTTTTTCTTCTGGTGTTAAAAAGTTTTTCCCCTGAATTGCCGAATTGAAAGTGCCGGAAAGCTTTGAAGTCACAGTAATACAAATAACTTTATCGAATCTTTCGAGTTGATACTTGTATTTATCTATAAAATCTTTTGGCGATGGCTGTGAGGTTTTGCCGAAACTCTTAATCCCTCGCCTTTCTAACTCTCTCATTTTCTGAAAAGTATTTTCGCCGGGTAAGTTTTCTATTTCCGGCCAATCCAATTTTACGGGAACGACTGCTATTTGATATTTTTCAATTATTTCTTTAGGCAAGTCCGCCGCCTCATCAGTAATAATACCTATTTTTTCCATATATTCCTATTCTACCAAAAAATCGCCTCCTTGGCGATTTTTCTATCTATTGACTTCGTAAATCAATAATTTAGGAATTTTTGGTTTTTATTATAGTTAACAAACCGTCTTTAAGATAATCTATTTTTTCTTCTTTTAATTTGTTTCTTTTCAATAAAATCGGTAATCCCCCTTGTTTAAAATAATCTTTAAAATTTTCATTATGATTTTTCCCGGCAAAATATTCTATAACTTTTATTAAATAAGAAACTATAGTCGGGGGCATAGGAACTGAGAAATCAATAAAAATCAAAGACCCATCTTTTTTTGTCACTCTTTTCATCTCAGAAATTATTTTATCTCTTTTGTCTCTGGCTATCTCATGTAAAGACAAAGAAATTGAGGCGAAATCAAAAATAGAATCCTCAAATGGCAAATCTACCCCATCAGCACCCTGAAAATAAACATTATTGAAGCCATATCTTTTTTGTCCATTCATTGCAATTCCAATCATTTCAGGATTTAAATCAATTCCAGCAACAATAGCCCCTGTTTTTGCGTAATAAAACACTTGGTCGCCAGTGCCGCAACAAATATCTAATACCTTATCCCCTTCTTTTATTCCGCTAAATTTTACCACAAAAGCCCTGAGGTCTTTCAATAAAGGATCTATTAAATTTGAATAATTCAAAATCTTCATTTTTTTATCTATCGATATTGTTTATTAGTCTATTCTACCAAAAAATCGCCAAGGAGGCGATTTTTTGATTTTTGACATTGCGTTTACCAGCCCCTTCTGCGATTGCCACCAAACCCTCGGCCACCTCGCTGGAATCCGCCTTGTCGCGGCCGAGGCTCCATAGGGCGAGCTTCGTTTACTGTTATGTTTTTTCCGTCAAGTTCCTTGCCGTTAAACATTTCAATCGCCTTCTGAGCTTCTTCTTCGGACGACATTTCGACAAAACCAAAACCCTTGGAACGCCCGGAAATTTTGTCAATAATAATAACCGCCGATTCAACAGTTCCTGCTTTCGAGAATGTCTCCTTTAAGGTGTTTTCGGTGGTTTCGTAAGATAACCCACCAACGAATAATTTTTTTGCCATAGTTTTCTCCTCACATAAATAAATTTATAAGTAAGCCGACCAATCTTATTTATCTATCTAACTTACATCTCATTATTTATGTAAGGAAAGAAAAATAAGAAACTTACTGTTTGATTTTATCTTATTTTATTATTGAGAAATAGTCAAGTCTTTTCTATGCCTTCGGCTTTGCACTAAATTCTGATTATTTTATTATTAGAGTTTCTAATAAAACAATAAGGCTAGCAAAAAGAAGATAAATTAAAATTGTCAGCCACCATTTTATTTTTATTTTTTTAGTAAGAAAGGACATTTTTTATTTTAAATTTTCTTCAACCTCGGCCTAAATTTTAAGGACCTAGCTTTTAGCACAAATTCTTTTACCTTTTCTAAATCTTTTCCGCATCCATCGGTTTTATCTGTTTTTGTTTTTGAATCTACGCCTGCCGGTCTTACTTTTTGGATAGCTTTAACTACATTATCTGGACCCAAGCCACCTGCCAAGATGACTGGAATTTTTACTGAATTAACAATTTCTCGGCTAATATTCCAATTGTGAGTTTCTCCGGTTACCCCCAGTTGAGAATCTTTCTTTCTATAAGTATCTAAAAGTAAATAATCGGCTATTCCATCATATTGTTTAGCCAAATCAATACTTTCTTCACTTATAACGGGTATTGCCCTCATAATTTTAACCTCGGGAAATCTTTGCTTCAACTCCTTCACCCCTGAGGGGGTAACGCCATTTGGTAAAGCACCAATATGAAGAATATCGGGATGAACTTTTTGAATAATCTCTATAAAATCCTCCATTTTGTTTGACAAAGATAAAGCCACTCTTTTTGTTTTCCTTGATAATACTTCAAAAATATTCTTTGCTTCTTCAAAACCCAATTCCCTAGGATATTCTCCTTTTCCAACTAAAACCCCTATATGGTCAACGCCTAATTCCTCGAGCTCTTTTGCTTCCCTTGGGCTTGATACTTCGTAAATTTGTACTATCATTTTTTATTTTCCCTAATTTATTGTAAATACTTCTCTTTATATCTCAAAATGGTATTTCTTGTATATGATTCGATGGGAAGTTTTAGTGCCTCATCAAGGGTAACCCAGACATACTCTACTCCTTCTTTATTAAGAACAACATCAGTATTTTTTGTCTTGGCGGCGTAATCAAGAAAAATAAAATGTTTTTTCTCATGAAATTCCTCACCGAAAATAAATTCCTGCAAGATTACGAATTTTATATCGAATATATCAAGATTTGTTTCTTCTTTTATCTCTCGTTTCAGAGCTTGCTCAATTGTTTCTCCAAGTTCTATGTGTCCGCCGGGAATCACATATTTCCCTTTCCATTTAGGAGAAGTCATCAGAAAAACCTTGCCCCCTTGATTAAAAATCAGGGCGCCAACAGTTGGTTCTGGATATTTTTGTTCAATCATAAAATTAGTTAAAGAAATAAAATCTGTTACAGATGGCAATAACCAATGCCTCAAAGAGTGTTAATCTCATACTCCTATTCTACTTTAATATATGTTTTTCCAGTAGTTCAAAATCGATTTTGTCGAAATGGTCATTGCCTTCTATTAAAATTAATTCTACCCCAAGGTTTTTTGCTAAATCTCTACCATGTGGGGGGTCAACCCAAGGATCTTTTGTCTGGTTTAAAACAATGAATTTTTCTGAAGATTTTTTAATCTTTTTCCAATCAAAATCTGGTTCAAAAAAATGATCTATTGGTTCAAAATTATAATCTGGCCTTTTTAACTTTCTTACCGGTGTTGCTATTAATATGCATTTGGATAATTTTTTGTTCGTTCTTTCTAAGTATCTTAGAATAGTTACTCCGCCTAAGCTATGACCAATGAGAATTGAATTTTCATCGGGAGCGAAATCCTCAATCACCTTTACCCATTCTTCTTGTTTTGGGTGAAAGGTATCTGGCATATCGGGCACAGTTACTTCGTATCCCAACTTTTTTAACCTAGCTTTTTCTTCTAAAAACCAATGTTCCCTCGAATTACTCTCCCACCCATGAATTATTAAAATCCTCTTTTTCATATTTTCCATTCTACCAAAAAATCGTCCCCCTGTCCTGAGTCTGTCGAAGGATTGACGATTTTTAAACTAAATTCATTCGCCAGCCGGTCTATCTGACCAAATAAGAAAAAGGCGCTTTTTAAAACCGCCCCTTTCTTTCCTTCGCTGTTTTTGTTTTTTTTCGATTAACTCAAAACCTATATTTTCGCTTTCAGCGATAGACTTAATCAACCCCAAAACGTCGGCCAGTTCTTTTAACAATTCGTCTTTCTTGGCTCCTTTTACCTCTTTAGCCTCTTCAATCAGTTTCTTTTTCAGCTCCATCTTAAGTTCATCTTCATCCATTACCCTAACTTTGTATTTGCCCTTATAGGCTTCAATGAATTTGGGAATTTTATCTCTAATCAATTTTTTATGGTAAAACTTTCTCATACTGTCTTCTAACAACCTTATCTTGTTAGCGGAGAAATTAGATTTCTTTAGTAATCAGTGCCAAATTCTTTTTTGAAAGTTTCGGCTAACTTTGCTCCCCAATTATCTATTGGCTCTAATTTTCCAAAGAAAAACCTCAAAACCGATGGCTCTTCAATGAATTTTAACCCCTTAACTAAATTTCGGTTCTTGAATAACCACCCAATCCTATCAACAACATATTCAATGTGAGATATTGTATAGACTCTTCTTGGGACGGCAAACCTTACTAATTCCAGATCTGAAAGGACTTCATTTCCCTCTTTGTCTCTGTCCATTGAAATAGTCCCTCTTTCCATAGTTCTTACTCCAGACACGATATAAACTGCTGCAGCCAAAGCGCCGGCTGGATACTGTGATTGGGGAACATGAGGCAGAAATAACTTGGCGTCTAGGTGAGCAGCCAATCCACCTGGAGGTGTAACCGCTGGAATTTTCTTCTCTATTAGCCTTTCAACAAAATATTTCACCTGTTCTGGCTCGCTACCGGCAACATTTATTTCTGTCATTTCCCTAAGCCCTACAGCCATAGCCTCAATTTCTTTTGTGGACATTCCACCGTAGGTTAGAAAGCCCTCATAAACAGGGAGCCAGGGTTTTATTTTTTCATAAAATTCTTTGTTATTCGTTGCAATAAATCCTCCCCTTGCACAACTACTCTTTCTTCCACTCAAGTAGAACAAGTCGGTAAGGCTCATAATCTCTTTAATTATTTCCTCTATGGTTTTGTCTTCATAGCCCTTTTCCCGTTGCTTTATAAAATAGGCATTTTCACTAATTAAACTACCGTCTACTATCAGGGGAATTTTATATTCCATACAAATCTTTTTCACCTCTTTCAAATTTTCAAGCGAAAAAGGCTGACCACCGATTAAATTTGTTGTTGCCTCCATTCTAACGAATGGTATCCTCTCGGCTCCATGTTTTTTTATGATATCCTTAAGTTTTTGGATATCCAGATTCCCCTTAAATAGACATTTGCTCTGAGTATTCATGGCTTCATCTATATAAATTTCTAAAACATGTCCGCCAGCCAATTCAAAATGGGCCTTGGAAGTGGTGAAGTGATAGTTCATTGGGATGACATCGCCTGGCTTGATGAATACTTTGGCTATAAGATGCTCTGCCGCTCTTCCTTGATGGGTAGGTAAAACGTACTTAAAGCCTAAAACATCTTCTATTGCTTTTGCTAATCTGTAGAAACTTTCGCTCCCAGCGTATGCATCGTCAGAAACCATCATCGCCGCTAATTGATTATCGCTCATCGCATTTGTTCCACTATCTGTCAACATATCAATAAAAATGTCTTTGGCCCTCAGTAAAAAAGTATTATAGCCGCCTTCTTGTATAGCCTTGAGCCTTTCCTCAACTGGCACTAAATTGGTTTTTTGTACAATCCTTACCTTGTGCATCTCAATCGGTATGACTTTTCCTGTAGATAATCTAATATTCATTTTTTCCTTCTTTGTGATTAATTAATGTTTTTTATTTATTAGACCTATCTCTCCTAAATTGGAATTTTTACTAAGATAAGTCCAAAGCAATTCCGACCTTTATTTTTCAATTAATTCCCTACCCCGTAGTAAGCTCCGCCCTACTATCAGGATTTTGAAATCATTTTTTCTCGCTGTCTTTCGATTTTTGGCAAATCTCTGATGGTAAAGGATTTTTCATTTAAATAATTTCCTCTGCCTAAAAGTTGTGGCGGTTTCTTCGGCTATTTTCTGTCCAAGTTTGGTTAAAGTAAAGAAGGTCTTTGGGTTACCGGTAATTAATTTCCTTTTTCTAAGAGTTCGAAGAGGCCGGTCGAGCTTCCGAGAGTCCGGCCATTCAGGATTTTTGGAAAAACAAAATGTTTCTGGAAACAAATTAAAACTTTCTTTAACTAATCTCTCAAACGTACATTTTTCCCCATTGTTAACTATCGAGTATATTCCCAAAAGAATCAATTCATTAATCCCTAGATTTTTGTATAATTCTTTATCAAAGGATTTTTTCATTAAATTTTCTTCATTCTTACACAAAAAAACGGCTTTTTCAAGCCGATTTCATCTTTTAGATTTTGGGCGCCTTTTGAAATCAATTTTTCCCTTGGCCTCTCGACTTTTGGCAGATATTTTATTTTGTATTTTTCTTGAATCATCTTCTTTTAATTTAACTCATTTTTGGTTTTTTATCAATTTTGGCGGAAAATAAAAAAACCCATAAAAATGGGTTATTGAAGGTTTTATATGAGCAGGCTAAGGTTGTATAGACCGACGGCGAGTCGCAGTGCTCCCAGTACAAGACTGTATGAAAGACCAGCTTTTGCTATCTTGCCAAACTTTACCAGTAGAAAGTGGCTAATCAGTATAGACACGAAGACGATAATGAGGTCAAAGAAAAGCCATAAGTTCTTGGTCATTAACCAGACTGTTGTAGGATTTGTCTCGTAGATATGGGGAAACCAGAGTGCGTAGCGAGTGCTAATTTGGTCGAGCATCGTCCCGAGAATAAGAACCAGATAAGACACTTTCTCTATTTTCATCACACACTTAGTTATCAAAGAACATTCCCTCCCTAACTAAATAGATTATAGTAATCTTTATAAAAAAGTCAAGTCCGAGAAGACTTTCCGCATAGAAAAGAAAATAAATAAAAAACTGTCTTTCTCAAGCCAATCCAGATAATAAATAAGTATCGTGAGTTATTTCAACGTTATTATAATGGCACCGGCGATCATCAAAAGAGCGCCTAAAACTGTTTTCCAGCCGAGTTTTTCACCAAGAAAAATAGCTGCGAAAATAATAACAAAAACCAAGCTCAAGCGGTCAATTACCACTACTTTGGTGGCTAAACCGGTTTTTAAAGCCAAAAAGTAAAAAAGCCAGGAAAGAGCACCGGAGATACCGGCTAAAATAATTAAGAGCCAATCATTTGAGCTAAAAGTTGCGAGGGAAAAGCCCTGAAACTTTTTCAAAAAGAAACTAACCAAAACCAAAAAAATTGCCATAATAATGGAACGAATGGTAGTGGCTAAAGTAGGGTCAATTCCTTTTAAACCAAGTTTAGCAAAGATTGCCACCAGGGCAGCGGTAATTGATGATAAAAAAGCGTAAATTAACCACATAGGATAGTCCTATTTCCATTCTATAATAAAAAACGGCTTTTTCAAGTCGAGTTTTTCGATTCTCTTTGCCAAAATAAAAATGATTGGGGTATGGAGAGTATGGAATTTCCTCCCGAAGGAGTATTTCCATGTATCTCCACAAGGAGAGTTTACAAGTTCGTTTCCAGCGGTAGCCGCTGAGACGACTTTTAGCCATTTGGCTAAAGCCGTTTCTGCCGAAGACAGATGAAGGCCCTCTTTGCTCTCGCTAGAAACATTCTCGTAATCCTTAATCCTTGTATGGGACCCCCTTTAGTTGTCCCGCCTTTTGGGGCTAGTCCAGAAGCTCCACTCCCTGTACTTTTACCCCAGTGGGCCTTCCTATCTCAATAGGAAGTAGCAGATCACTGCCCGAGACAAGCAAAGTTATCCCATCTTTCCTCTGCGTTTCCTATTTTAGCAAGGCAAAAACCCTTGTCAAGTCTGTAGAAATTGAAAACTTGTGGAAAAATTTTGGTGACTGGGATTAGTTTTGCTATAATTTTTAAATATTATGCCAGCAAACCTGCCACCCCAATTTTACTCTCTGAATGCCAGGTTGCAAGCGGCAAAGGGCGATGAGGAAAAAATCTCCATTTTGGAGGAGATGTTGGCTATTTGTCCAAAACACAAAGGAACAGAAAAACTTCAAAAGGACCTAAAAAGAAAAATTTCCAAATTAAAAAAGGCGGAAAAAAGAAAACCAAAAAAAGAATCAATTTATTACGTTAAAAAAGAAGGGGCGGGGCAGGTGGTAATTATTGGGTTGCCGAGCGGTGGCAAATCGAGTTTGTTGAATTCTTTAACTAATGCCAAGGCAAAAGTCAGTCCCCATCCCTTCACCACCCAAATTCCCCAACCAGGGATGATGCGATATCAAAATATCTTAATTCAGTTGGTTGATACTCCCCCACTTTCAAAAGAATTTTCTCCGGCCTGGTTGGGAGCGATTATCAAAGAGGCAGATGGTTTATTAATTGTTTTTGATTTGTCAAAAGACGAAGTTGAAAGTGAAATTAAAGAAATTCAAGAGATTTTAGATGGCTGGCAGCTCAAGGACAAAAAATCAATTTTAGTCGGCAATAAAATTGATTTGGAAGGAGCAAAAGAAAATTTTGAAAAATTAAAATCTCAATTTAAAATCAGGGCCATATCTTGCTTAAATGGTTTTGGTTTGGAAGAATTAAGAAGAGAAATTTTTGATCTGCTGAAAATAGTCAGGGTCTATGCCAAACCGCCAAATAAAGAAGTAGACCTGAGCCAGCCTTTTATTTTAAAAAGCGGTTCTCCTCTTCTGGAATTAGCCATTAAGATTAATCCAAATTTTGTCACCAATTTTAAATACGCCAAATTATTTAAAAAAGGCTCTAAAAAGCCTCTGATTGTCGGTAAAGATTATCTCTTCCAGGATGAAGATATTGTTGAAATTCATTCCTATTAAGGTAATAAAATTGGTAGAATTTTTTGAAAAACGCTAATTTTATATTCTTTTTCAGGTTCTGGCACTTCGCCATCTGTCTCATAAGGAAGGAGGTCGGGAGAAGAAATGACTATGGGAGAAGAAAATTTTAACATCTTTACTTCTGGCAAATTAATGTGAGTTCCTTTAGTGGCACGAAAAAGGGTTTCAAAAGCCCGAATTTTACCCAAAGGAGTAATGAGGCAGAGATTTAATTTGCCATCGTCAAAAAGGGCGCCGGGATTTATTTTGAAAATTGCTCCATAACTTGGACTATTGGTGATGGCGGCTAAGATTAATCTGCCTTGAAAATTTATTTCTCCTTCGATTTTAACCTCAAAAGTTGGAATGGCAATAATAATTTTCCCCGTTGCCCCAAAGAGGTAACTTAAATTTCTTGGCAAAAAGGGATATTTTATTTTGAGGTCGTTAGCAATTTTATTGACCTGGGCATCGAAACCAAAACTGATGCAATTGGCAAAATATCTATCATTCACTTTCCCTATATCAACCAAAGTTCTTTTATTTCTTCTTATTATTGAAAATGCCTCTTTTATACTTTTAATTCCCAGTTCTCTGGCAAAATTATTACCGGCGCCGGTGGGAATTATACCTAAAGCGAAATCGGATGGAAAATTCCCATCTATTGCTTCCATCACCCCATTGACAACTTCATTTAATGAACCATCTCCACCAACAACAATAATTCTTTGAAAATCTTCCTCAATTGCTTTTTTAGCTAAATTCTGGGCATTTTTTTCCCCTTCTCTTTCGGCCAATTCTCCTTTTATTTCAAACTCCCTTTTGAATTCTAAAATTTCTCTTTCAAATTCTTTTTTGCCCGGGGGTTTGATGATAAAGAAAAATTTCATGCCTGGCTTTCTAAAAAAGTTTTTGTTCTTTTGATGTGTTTTATTCCGGCTAAAATTACGGCCGGAAATAATATTTTAAATATCTGAGGATAGAGGAGAAAAACTAAAATGGCAGCGGCAACAATTCCTATCATCCTACCTAAAACCTGGGAAATAAAGATAGAAAACAATCCTTTTATCTTTTCTTTGAATGACCCGGCCAATCTTACTCCCTTTTTCATTATCAATTCAGTTAAGAGAATAAAAAATCCGATTACTGCTAAAACTAAAAGGAGAATTTTCCAATTTAAAGCTAAAATCAGTCCGGCTAAAGTCGCCAATCCCCTCCCTCCTTTAAATTTCAAAAAAATCGGCCAATTGTGACCCAAAACAACAAAAAAGGCAGCGATTAACTGCCCCATCACTGGATCATATCCCAAGAAACTGAATTTTTGAGCCAAAAAAATCAATAGGGCACCCTTACCCACATCGCCAATTAAAGCCATCGAAAAGGCCTCCAATTTTCCAGTAGCTCTCCAAACATTGGCTGCCCCAATATTCCTTGACCCTACCTCAAAGAGATTTTTTCCATAAACCCTGGCAACAAGATAACTAAAAGGAATTGAACCCAGCAGATAACTAATAATTGAAATTAAAATTAAGTACATATTTTTATGTTCCCTCTCGCCAGGATTCCAAATATTTTCTTTGTTCTTTTGTCAATTCATCAATTTCAATTCCCATTGTCTTTAACTTTAATCTCGAAACCTCATTGTCTATTTCCTCAGGAACCTTATAAACCCTTGACTCCAGCTTTTTATTTTTTACCAGCCATCGGGCAGTTAAAGCCTGTAAGGAAAAACTCATGTCCATTACTTCCGAGGGATGACCTTCGGCAGCCGCCAGGTTGACCAATCTCCCCTCGGCTAAAAGATAAACTTTTTTTCCATTTTTCAACTTGTACTCTTCCAAATTCTCCCTGATATCTCTTTTTCCTTTGCTCAACCCGGCCAAATCTTTCAAATTTATCTCAACATTGAAGTGGCCAGCATTGGCTAAAATTGCTCCTGATTTCATAACCAAAAAATGTTCCTTTCTAATTATGTTTCTATCGCCGGTGGCAGTGACAAATATATCTCCAATCTTTGCCGCTTTTGCCATTGGCAGGATTGAAAATCCATCCATAGCGGCTTCCAAAGCTCTTAAAGAATTAACTTCGGTGATGATGACATTAGCTCCCATTCCCTTTGCCCGCATGGCTATTCCCTTACCGCACCATCCATAGCCAGAGACAACAAAATTTTTTCCGGCTAACAAAGTTGAGGTTGCTCTTAAAATTCCATCAATTGTTGATTGACCGGTTCCATAGCGATTGTCAAATAAAAATTTAGAATAAGCATCATTAACCGCGACCACCGGATATCTTAGCGCCCCCTCTCTTTCCATTGCCCTAAACCTTATCACCCCGGTCGTAGTTTCTTCTGTTCCTCCAATTATATTTTTTATCAATTCAGTTCTTTTTAAATGAATTTTGCTTATTAAATCTCCACCATCATCCATAGTTATATTTGGCTTTTGATTCAAAACTTGTTCTATACACCAATAATAATTTTTGTTACTCAATCCTCGCCAGGCAAAAACTTCAATTCCTTCCCTGACCAAAGCGGCAGCAACATCGTCTTTTGTTGATAAGGGATTGGAACCACAAAGGAAAACCTTAGCTCCGCCAGATTTTAAGGTTTTAACCAAAACAGCTGTTTCCTTTGTTACATGGAGACAACAACCAATTTTAAGACCTTTTAAGGGCTTTTCCTTTTCAAATCTCTTCCTGATTTCCATTAGGACTGGCATATTGTTTTCTGCCCATTCAATTTCCAATCTTCCTTTTTGAACCAATTTAATATTCTTTATTTTAGACATCTTTTTAAAACTTTATTTGCCTCTTCATTAATATCATCTTTTTCAGTATTAATGGAAACATAATGTTCCTTTGGCAATTTTATTTTCTCAAACTCTCCTCTCTTTTGCAAATAGACATTTACCGTGGCGTCAGAAATCTCTTTTTTCTTTCGCCTTTTTCTCAATCTCTCTAAAATTTTATTTTTTGATGCCTTACATTCAATAAAAAAATAGGGAATTTTTTTTCTTTCTATTGCTCTAATTACCATTTTCCTATAAATCTCTCTGGTGAAAGTCGCATCTAAAATAACCAATTGACCATCTTTTAAAAATTTTAAACCATCCCCAATCATTTTTTTATAAACTTTTCCCGTAACCCCCCGACTGTAAATTTTTTCTAAACCCTTTTTTCTGTGTTTGTAGAGGGGAATGTTCAGTATTTTCTTTCTAATTGTATCTGATCTCAAAAGGACGGCTCCCATTATTTTCGATAAATATTCGGCTAAATAAGTTTTCCCGGTGCTTATTTGGCCACAAATTATCAATAAAATTGATTTTTTTCTCGAGAATTCAAGGGCATATTTGAAAGCCAGAGAAAAATATTTTTGAATTGCCAAAATATCTTCCCTTGGCAGAGAAAGGCATCCGACCTTCGCCCTAACATAAGCTCGATAGCATTTATAAAATGGCAAAATTTTAAATAGATCCCTGTCTTTAAGATAAAGATTGTATTCGTTAACAAAATATTTGGAAAAATCTGGCCTTCCCAAATAATCAAAATCCATTGCTAAAAAAGCAATATCTGAGGCAATGTCTTGATAGCGAAATCTTTTGTTGAATTCAATGCAATCTATAATATAAATTTTTCGTGGGGTGATAAAAATATTTCCGGTATGCAAATCTCCATGACAATCCCTGATCTTTTTCTCTCTTATCCTCTTTAAAAATGAATCTTTATTTTCCTTTAGAAACTTTCTGGTTTGCCGGGTAATAAATTTATAAATGCTTTCATCAATAACCTTGCCAACAAAGGGTTTTACTTGTCGAAAATTTTCTTCAGAGTTTTTCTTGATAAGTTTTATTGAGCCATATTTATCTATTTCTGGAGAGTTTTGAGATAATTTATGGAAATTTGCAACAATTCTAGCAATTTTTTTAATAGAAATTTTTTTAAATTTCCTTTTTTTAATCAACTCCGGAGCATAGTATTTCTCTGGAATTTCTTTCATTTTTAAAGCATATTCTCTAATTTTTTCATGTTCTAAAAGAGGCGATTTGGAAGATTCTAATATTCTCAATTGACCATTCTTTTTGACAATTGGAACTACATCTAAATATATTTCTTTCTCCAGTCTTATATTTAATTTCAGTTCTTCTTTCAAAAAAAATTTCCTCTTGTAAAAAGAGGAAAAATCCAAATAACTGAATTTTACCGGCTTTTTTATCTTGTAAACAAAATTTCCAGTGAAAATCAACCAGGAAATATATGTCTCTCTTAATTTTAAATATTTTACTTTGTGAGGAAAAACTTTCGGATTTAAAAGATTTTTAAGGTCTTCCCGGGTCATTTTTTAATTAATTTAATAAGAACTTTAACTCTATCCTTTCTTTCCCAAGTGAAATCGGGATCTTCCCTTCCAAAATGGCCAAAACAGGCGGTTTTTTTATAGATTGGACGCAAAAGATTTAGTTGCCTAATTATTCCTCCTGGAGTTAAATCAAAAACTTTCAATATTACTTTCAAAATTTTTTCTTCTGGAATTTTTGCCGTGCCGAAAGTATCAATGCTTACTTCAACTGGATTTACCCCTCCAATAACATAGGCTAAAGTCACTAAACATTTTTCAGCCAGGCCAGAAGCAACGATGTTCTTGGCAATATATCTTGCCATATAGGCACCCGATCTATCAACCTTTGTTGGGTCTTTACCACTCATGCTGCCACCCCCAATTGGAATTTGGGGGCCGTAAGCATCGACAACATTTTTTCTGCCAGTCATACCAGTGTCAGAAACCGGACCGCAAACGACAAAACGACCAGTATTATTAATATAAAATTTTGTTTTTCTATCTATTAATTTTTTGCCTACTGGCTTTATTACCTTTTCAATAATATCTTTTTTCAATTTTTCCAAAGAAACCCCGGGGTCATGACTGGCGGCAATAATAACATTGTCTGCCCTTTTTGCTTTTCCGTTTTCATATTCCAAAGTAATTTGGGATTTTCCATCCGGCCTCAGATAGGACAAAATTTTATTTTTTCTAACTTCGGCCAATCTCATTACTAATTTATGAGCCAACATTATTGGTAGGGGCATCAATTCCGGTGTCTCTTTGCAGGCGTAACCGACATTGGATCCCTGGTCACCAGCTCCCTGTTTTTTAGTTGCCGTTTTTCTAACGCCTCTGGCAATATCTGGGGATTGACTAGAAATGGTATTTAAAACTGCCAATGTCCGATAGTCAAAACCATATTCGGGCTTTGTATAGCCAATTTCTCTGACAACTTCTCTGACTAAATTATTAAGGTTGACCCAGGCCTTGGTTGTTATTTCTCCCCCAACAATGACATAACCCTTGCTCGTAAAAACCTCACAAGCCACCCTGGCATATTTATCTTGTTTTAAGATTTCATCCAAAACGGCATCAGCAATTTGATCACAGATTTTGTCCGGATGGCCCTCAGCTACTGATTCCGATGTTAAGAAAAATTTTCTCATAGTTATAAAAATTTAATCTCGAAATTGTCAAATTTGCCTTCGAATTTTTGCCACTCAATTTTTACTCCATCTACCTGGGCATTTGGCGGACCCTTTTTCATCCATTCTATCAAATTTTCTACCTTTTCCTTTTCACCTTCAAAAATTGCTTCTATCCTGCCATCGGGTAAATTTTTCACCCAACCAAAAACTCCCAATTCTTTTGCCTTTTTTACTGTAAAAAATCGGAAAAATACTCCCTGAACCAGGCCGGAGACAAAAATGTGGACCCTCACTTTTTCCATAATATTTTTGTTCCAACGGGTTTTCCCTTAAGGCATTTTTCTAAATTCCCTCGCTTTCCACCAATGATACTAACTTCGATAACATTTTTTGCCATCTCAATGGCTTCCATCACTTTGTGGAGCATGCCGCCCGTGACATCTATTTTTGCTGCCTCTTTTAGAAATTTTTTTATTTTTTTAAAATTTTTTTGATTAATTTCTGGAATTATTCTCTTTTTAAAATCATAAACTCCTTCAACATCGCTCATTAAAATAATTTTTTCTGGTTTCAATTTTTTTGCCAAATAACGAAAAATTTCTTCAGTTGATAAAATAGTACAACCTTTTTTTCTATCAATAGCTACATCTCCATACAAAACAGGTACCATATCGTATTTCAAATAATTCAAAATTGGCTCTAAATAAAAAAATTTTATTTTTCCATTTTTAGCAATACAAGCACCGGCTGGCTGAATTGAAATAGCATTCTCTCCAGTTTTAATCAATTCTCTGACTACAATTCTATTTAATCTTGAAGCATCATCTTCAACTCTACTTATTCCTTCAAAACTTTTTTCATTTTTAATTCCTTTTTGGGTCTGATATTTTTTTGCCGAAATATGAGGAAAAGAACCACCGCCATTGCCAACCAGTAATTTAAATCTCATTTTCTTTCTGAGACGATGAATTTCTTTTGCAATTTCTCTTATTTTTTTAAAATTTAAAGTATAAGGCTTTTTCTTCGTAATCAAAGAGCCACCCAATTTTAGAAAAATTAACTTGTTTTTAAGGTTTTTCATAACTTCACTAATTTCAAACCGGTTATTTTATCATAAACTTTTTCAATTTTTTTATTAAGGGGAAAGAAAATAATTTCGCAGGCACCCGAAACCCTTGCCTCCACTAAATGACCGGCAAATGTTTTTAAGTTCTTGTCAGCAAAAGTGGCGTGAGAGTGAACGATAATTTTCCCTTTCGAAAAACAGACATTACCAATCAGACTTACCAACTCCAAAGGTTTTTTAATCTCTTTTTGGCTATATTTTTTATTTTGAACGCTATAATGGGCTAAGGTTGCGTTTTCCACTGCCCCAATTCCAATAAAAAATCCACCATTTTTGGCTTCGCTTTTACAAAAATTTTCAATCGATTCTTGAATTTCCTCTCCCCGATAAATTTTTAAAACGTAAAAATTAGAAAATTTTTTATATTCCATAATTTTCAATTATTTCTCTTAACTTTTCCATCTGTTCTCTTTTACCACAAGAAAATCGAATAAATGAATCGTCTAAACCATAAGTGCTTATTCCATCTCCCTGATTTACAATAACCCCAACATTTTTCAAAAAATTAAAGAATTGGTCTGCTTCTTTTACGCTGGGAAATTTTATAACTATATTATTTGTCTGACTTTCTATTACATTAAATCCCCTCTTTTTTAAAAATTCCTCAAAAATTTTTTTCCTTCGGACATTCTGGCTTATTAAATCTTTAAAGTATTTCTCCTCTTCCAAACATATTATTGCAGCATTTGCAGATATGGAAGTAACATTAAAAAATAATTTCTTTTGTTTAATTTTGTCAATCAAAGATTTTTCACCCACAATAAACCCAATTCTTAGCCCGGCCAAAGAAAACCCTTTTGAAAAACTCCTCAAAACTAGTACATTTGGTGTTGTTTTAAATTTTTTAATGACGCTATCGCCAAAAAAATCAATGTATACTTCATCTATTGCTACTATTCCACTCGTTTTTTGGGCAATTTCTACAATTTCTTTTTGAGACAAAGTCCCGAAAGGATTATTAGGATTGCAGAGAAATATTAAAGTTTTATCTTTTAATTTGCTTTCATCAATTATAATTTTATAATTTTTATTATTGAAAGAATTTATCGCTTCAAAATGTAAATTATTTCTTCTAGGAGCGGCGGCAAACTCAAAATAGGTTGGCGAAAAAAATAAAATCTTTTGACCAAAAATCTTTGTAATAAGATCAATGCCTTCGTCAATACCATTTATCAAAACGATATTTTCTTGTCCGATGTCGAATTTCTGGGCAATTTTTGAAATTAATAAATTATAATTTTGAGGATATAGATTAACATCCTTAAATCCTTCTTTACAAAATCTATCTAAAATTCGCTTAGGCAAAGGCTCTTTTATATCGCCAAGTTTTAGATTGATCATTTTGGGGTGGGCACTGCTGGATTTGAACCAGCGACCTTTCGCATGTGAAACGAACGCGCTACCACTGCGCCAAGTGCCCTTCTTTTGAAATTTTACAATAAATTGAATAAAAAGTAAAATATAATTAATGCAGGTCTTTGAATTCCATTTTAATCCAAAATTAAAACCGGATTTGATTTTCGATAGTTTTTGCTATGAACCAGAAAATATTTATGAGAGAAAAATGGGAAGTCTTTACATAGTTGGGATTTTAAAAAATACCTTGCCAAAAAACCTCCAACTTTTAGAAAAAATAGCAAAACTTATTAAGGAAGAATATTACAAAAAGACAATCTTTACGCCCGAAAAGTCATTGAAAGAAAGTTTAAAAGAAGCCAATGATTTTTTGGAACAAATTGCAAAAAAAGGAGATGTCTCTTGGTTGGGAAATTTGAGTTTTGCCGTTCTATCTCTTACCTCCTACCAAAAACCATGGAGCCAGGTCAAATTGAATTTTACGAAGGTTGGGGTGATAAAGATATTTTTAATAAGGGGAAGAAAAATAATAGATATTGATAAGAAATTGAGATTCCAAGATATAGAACCATATCCTTTAAAAATATTTGGGAACATTGTCTCTGGAAAATTGGCAGAAAATGACTTAATTTTAGTCTTTACCAAAGAGGTTTTTGATTTTTTTCAAAGGGAAAATCTTTTAGATGAAATTTCAAAGCTGAGCTTATTTAATGAAAAAAACTTTAAAGAAATTTTAGATAAAAAGAAGGAGGCGCTCATTGGGATTTCTGGAATTTGTTTAGCAATTTTTTTAACAAAAGAGATTTTAAAAGGAAAAAGGGAGAAAATTTTGCCCAAGATTTCCAAAGAATTTTCTTTAAAAGAAGTTTTCAGTCCCTATCTAAAATTTTTAAAATTTCCGAAGATTAGGATTCCTAAATTAGATGTCGAAGCCTTAAGGATAAAAACTAAATCCTTAATTTCAAATAAAAAATTAATTTTGGTCTTATCTTTCATTCTTGTCCTCCTTTTTGGTTTTATTTTCGCCAAATTAGAAGAAAGACAAAAAATTAAAATTTACCAAAAAAATTTAGAAGAAATTGAAGAAAAATTAAGTTTAGCTGAAAGTTTTTTAATTTTGGAAAATCCTCAAACGAATGAAAAAGCTAATTCATTATTAAAAGAAGGTTTTGAAGAGATTTCTCCGATAGTAAATGAGGCTCCGAATTTGCCAAAATATTTTAGTGA
>Ga0172365_10000074_pt1 | contig 52978 bp, 40 predicted proteins | sample LakKivSesite48cm_FD_114535 | JGI IMG/M metagenome (GOLD analysis project Ga0172365, IMG submission 114535) | Sediment microbial communities from Lake Kivu, Rwanda - Sediment site 48cm | ecosystem: Environmental > Aquatic > Freshwater > Lake > Sediment | place: Rwanda: Western Province, Lake...
CGTCAACTTGTCAGACCTTTATTTGTTTATATGAGTGGATTTCAGGTCCTATCATGACATGTTCATGCTTTGGCATAATATTCGACAGCGCAGGGGCACGTTCCAAAACAATTATAAAACAAAACCTTTTAAAAAGATGAGTAAAGAGAGAGAGAAAGTCAGGTGCCTGATCATCGGATCAGGGCCGGCAGGCTATACGGCGGCCATCTATGCCGCCCGTGCCGACCTTAAGCCGGTCATGTATATGGGCATGGAGCCGGGAGGACAGCTGACGACCACCACCGACGTCGACAACTTCCCGGGGTATCCTGAAGGTGTCAAAGGACCTGACATGATGGAAGACCTGAAGAAACAGGCCGAGCGTTTCGGTACCGACACCCGCTGGGCTTCAGTCACCGAAGCCGACTTTTCCAAACAGCCTTTTATTCTGAAAGCCGATGACGGCAAGACCATTGAAGCCGAAACGGTTATCATCGCCACCGGTGCCACCGCCAAATACCTTGGACTGGCATCGGAAGAGAAGTTCCGGGGCCATGGGGTCTCCGCCTGTGCCACCTGCGACGGTTTCTTTTTCAGGGGACAGGATGTCGTCGTCGTGGGTGGTGGTGACACGGCCGCAGAGGAAGCCACCTACCTGTCGAAATTATGCCGTAAGGTCTATCTCGTGCACCGCCGGGATGAGCTGCGCGCCTCCAAAGCTATGCAGTATAAGGTGTTCAACACGAAAAACATCGTGGTGGTGTGGGATCATGTGGTGAAAGAGATCACCGGCGACATGAAAGGTGTGAACGGTGTGATCGTCAGGCATGTGAAAACGGGAGAAGAAAAGAAACTGGAGGTCCAGGGCTATTTCGTGGCCATCGGTCACAAACCCAATACGGAGGTCTTCCACGGACAACTCGAAATGGATCAAATGGGTTACATCGTCACGGCACCCAACTCCACACGTACCAGTGTGGAAGGGGTTTTTGCCGCCGGCGACGTCCAGGATCATGTCTTCCGCCAGGCCGTGACAGCCGCCGGAACGGGTTGCATGGCTGCCATCGAGGCCGAACGTTTTTTATCATCACTATAAGACCTTCTCATACTATCGCGGAGACCTGCCGATTCCGCCTACGGCGGGATGTTGCTTCTCTGCGTTCGACTCCGCTGCCTATCCACTAACTGACCCACACTTGACTGAAGACTGAAGACTGACGACTATCAATTAATCCAGCTGTATTTTATTCACATAAAACACCGTCCGCTTGCTTTTATCGGGAAGGGTGCTGTTTTTGATGGCCTGATAGCCATAGGCGAGGAAGAAATTCTTGTACCAGTATGCCATGTTGCTTCCGGATTCACTGACCATTTTGTCCCTGGCATACTTCGTATCTATTTTCACATAGTTAAGATTCTCGACATCCTGCTGCTTTTTGATGACCTTGTAAGCGATCTCACCGTTCAGCAGGTAAGCCATAACGGTTTCAGGTCCTTCAAAGATAACGTTGACACGTTTCTCAAGCCTGCCGGACAAAATGTCCCATAACTCGAGGCCGTTGTCCCATTTCAGGTTTCCCTCGTCGTCGAAGGCGGCGATGAAAGCCGAGGTGTAACGGTACCCGTCAAAAACGCTGTAGTTGGACGGTATAGGCCGGCCATACCAGTCGTATTCCATCCGGGTGACCGTATGATATTCGGGATAATAGGCCTCAGCAACGAAGACAAACTCATCGTTAACAGGGATGACGTTGTGGATCAGCAGGTTATAGTCGACAGTCAGCTCCTGGTTTTTACCTTTACGGATACGTGACAGATCATTGATCGACAAGTTCTTATAAAAGCTGTTGAATTCCGAGAAGTTGTGATATTTGACATCCCGGCAAGTATCACCGGTAATCCTGACAACATAAAAACCCGTCGATTCCATGGTGACATCACCCGCATGCTGGTCGTATTTTCCTTTGGGGTTATCCTGATAGGTCCCAAAGATAAGACCGCCGTCGTCATCCAGAGGAAGATATTGTCCTGTTTTGATGATGTGCAGGTTCTCATCATTTTTTATTAGGATGGATGATCCTTTGGGCTTCAGAAACTCATCGTAATGTCTGAGGAAGAGATCTTCGGAGGTTTTCTCGACAAACTCCTTGAAATACACCGTGATATCTCGGTCAACGGTGTCGATCTGCAGGTCGAGGACCAGACTGCCATTGCCATTATCCATCCGGATGCTGTCCATGGTTCCGGAGGTCATCTCATAACGGTATAAGAAGGCTTCATTATCTTTTGTTTCAATGCCATAATATGCTGTTTGATTGAACATGGAAAACTGGGTCAACGATGATTTTGGAGGAACACGATATGTTTTTGCCCTGATCAGGTCCTCTTTGCCGGGTACTTTAACTATCTGGAAGTTATGTCCCGATGTGTTGTTATCGGGATTATAGAATGCCAGGTATAAAAAGGGTCCCTTGTTCACGGCTTCAGAGAAAACCAGGCCTTTGAGGACGGGCAGCTGTTGTATCCACAACTGATTGAAATTAATATCGTAAAGCTTAAACACCCATATGATATGATCTTTATCGTCGGTCGTGGCGACACTCTGGTAAAAGATCAGCATGCCCTGTTTCCCAAAGGGTAGGATATGAAATGGTTCTGCGTCAGCTTTTGTCTCCAGCTCGAGACGTATGAGCTCATGGCTGCCCGTTGTCTGCTCCTGTGGCTGGGCCGTGATAAAAGATGACAGAAGCAGGAGGAACAACGGCCCCATGAGTTTCAGCTTGAACATCTGTTGATTACTTGTCTTTAACTTCTTCAAAGTCCACATCGGTCACCTCATCGTCCTTACCGCCGCTGCCCGAATCCTGGCCGGTGTCCTGTCCGGGAGGTGTCTCACCGCCGGGTTGCTGCGACGAGCTGGCTTTGTACATCTCCTCGCTGGCAGCCTGCCATGCGGCATTCAGACGGCTCATGGCATCATCGATGCCGGCGACATTCTTATTTTTATGGGCTTCTCTCAGATCGGCGAGTGCTCTCTCAATGGCCTGTTTTTTATCGGCCGGTATCTTGCCTCCATATTCCTTCAGCTGTTTTTCAGTTTGGAATATCAACGTATCGGCAGCATTAAGCTTATCGGCTTTCTCTCTTTCACGTTTGTCGGACTCCTCATTGGCCTGTGCTTCTTCTTTCATGCGTTTGATCTCGGCGTCGGTCAGTCCGGAGGAGGCCTCAATACGTATCTGCTGTGACTTGCCTGTGCCTTTGTCTTTAGCCGACACCTGAAGGATGCCGTTGGCATCGATATCGAACGACACCTCTATCTGTGGCACGCCACGGGGTGCCGGGGGTATGCCATCGAGATGGAACCGGCCTATGCTTCTGTTCTGTGAGGCCATGGGTCTTTCTCCTTGCAGTACATGTATCTCCACGGAAGGTTGGTTATCGGATGCCGTTGAAAATATCTCTGACTTTCGCACCGGTATCGTTGTATTGGATTCGATCAGTTTTGTGAACACCCCGCCAAGGGTTTCTATGCCCAGGGAAAGAGGTGTCACGTCCAGCAACAGCACATCCTTGATCTCGCCTGTGAGAACGCCACCCTGTATGGCGGCGCCGACGGCGACCACTTCATCGGGGTTCACACCCTTGGACGGCACCTTGCCGAAAAAGTCCTCCACGACTTTCTGGATCACAGGGATACGCGTTGAACCTCCGACTAAAATGACCTCATCGATGTCGGATACACTCATCCCGGCATCTTTTAACGCTTTCCGGCAGGGTTCTATTGTCATCTGGACATACTTATCGATGAGTTGCTCAAATTTGGCACGTGTCAGCGTGCGTACCAGGTGTTTGGGGATGCCGTCGACAGGCATGATATAAGGCAGGTTGATTTCCGTGGATGTCGAACTCGACAGTTCGATCTTAGCCTTCTCGGCTGCTTCTTTGAGTCGTTGCAACGCCATGGGGTCTTTCCTCAGGTCGACGTTTTCATCATGCATGAATTCCTCTGCCAGCCAGTCGATGACGGTATGGTCGAAATCATCGCCGCCAAGGTGGGTATCACCGTTGGTCGATTTCACTTCAAACACGCCGTCGCCCAGTTCCAGAATGGAGATATCGAATGTACCGCCGCCCAAATCAAAGACAGCTATTTTTAAATTCTTATTTTTTTTATCGAGGCCATACGCCAGCGAGGCAGCCGTGGGTTCGTTGATGATACGCTTGACGGTGAGACCGGCGATCTCACCGGCTTCCTTGGTAGCCTGACGCTGTGAGTCGCTGAAATAAGCCGGCACGGTGATAACGGCTTCAGTCACCTCATGACCAAGGTAATCTTCGGCCGTTTTTTTCATCTTCTGTAATATCATCGCCGAGATCTCCTGGGGTGAGTACAGCCTGTCCTCTATTTTCACCCGCGGTGTGTTGTTATCACCTTTCACCACGTTAAAGGTCACTCTCTTCACTTCTATCTGGACCTGGTCGAAGGTCTCACCCATAAACCTTTTTATTGAATAAACGGTTTTTTTGGCATTGGTGATGGCCTGACGTTTTGCCGGGTCACCCACTTTACGCTCGCCGTTCTCAGTGAATGCCACCACCGAAGGAGTGGTCCTTCGTCCTTCGCTGTTGGGGATAACGACCGGTTCACTTCCCTCCATGACCGCAACACATGAATTTGTTGTCCCTAAATCGATTCCTATTATTTTTGCCATGTCAGTTCTTGTTTATAAAAATGAAACGTTATTTTTTTGTTGCGTTTCTTTGTCAATCTTTATGCCAAAGGAAATCAAGCGTGTTTAACTGTCAGAATATGACAAAAAGGCAGCAAGGACAATGGTTGATGAACAGGTAATCAGGAACCGATGACTTTGACAAATTTCAGCCCCTTTGTGACCAGGGCGTCGACAGTGGTAGGTGTAAGTGAATATGACCGGATTTTATTATAGCGGCATGAGAAGATGCCGATGCCATTGGTAATGTTGGTATATTCCGGCCTGTCCTGGATGATGCTGTTGGAAGGCTCGTTGACCTCAAGATAGGTGTTGAAGTCATCGCCTGCGACAGAGAAAATAAAATCAACGTTACCCGCCACACGGCTGTCAACCTGAGCTTCAATGGCAGGTTCGTATGGAACTTTGTTTTTCAGGAACACATAAAAACTGCTATTGACAAACTCCACTTCCATCTCTTCCCCACCCGCCAGGGTTAATGATTTCTTATCTGAAAAGAAATAGTCAACATATTTGTACAATGTATCAGATTGATCGAAGAATTTCTCTTTGTAATTGATCCTCATGACCACCTGATAACGCCGTCCGTAAGTAGCGGAAGTCCATGATATCTGCTTCTTGGTGGCCTGGTTGTCGTCGGGGAATGATATCGTCGGATTATTCGGATTATAAGGCGGCTTGAGGATGGAGAAATCCCCCACAAGGGGTGTCATTCCGGTGATCTCCTTGCCGGTGATCTTATTGTGGATGATCAGCTTGTAGTCCGCTGTTGGATCAAGCTGCTGATAAGTGACACAGGCGTACAACACCTGATTGGGGTAATAAAAGGTCCCCGAATCCTTATTATAGATGGTGGTGGTATCACAAGTAAAGGTTTTCTGAAACACGCTGTCCTTGAGTTCCTGCATGGTCACCTCCAGAGCGTCGTCATAGCTGCTTGAGTCAGGCTCCCGGGCCATCACCAGGGCATTACCTTCACCCAGAAAGGCTTTGTTTATTTTAACGTAGCTGATGCTGTCGGTTTGATTCAATATTCCGTACACCACCGTTATATCCTTCCATTCACCTATGATATCGATCTTGGTGGAGCATGAGCTGATAAGCAAAACAACGGTCAGGAACAGGTATGAGGCTTTATTCATGCGGACAAAAATAGTTTAATTTTTAAAATGTACACTTCCGGCCGGGATTATTTATTGTTGTATTTGTTATGTATCTTTGCAGCTCTTATGCTGTATATTCATTAATTCTCAGATCATGGCCATTTCAAATTTCGCTGCCGTCAAAAAGATCACCACTCATGTTTTACAGGACATGAAGTTAAAGAGTGAGAAGATCGCCATGCTGACCGCCTATGATTATTCGATGGCGCGCATCATCGACGAGGCCGGCATCGACGTGGTGCTGGTGGGTGACTCGGCATCCAATGTCATGGCAGGTTTTAAAACGACCCTTCCCATCACCCTGAATGAGATGATCTACCATGCTTCGAGTGTGGTACGGGCTGTCAACAGGGCCCTGGTGGTAGTCGACATGCCCTTCGGCACCTACCAGGGTAATTCGAAGGAGGCTCTGGTATCGGCCATACGCATCATGAAAGAAGCGGGTGCCGACGCGGTGAAAATAGAAGGCGGACGCGAGGTGGTGGAGTCCATCACCAGAATCCTGTCGGCAGGGATCCCGGTGATGGGTCACCTGGGGCTGACACCACAGTCCATTCATAAGTTCGGCACCTATGTGGTCAGGGCCACAGAAGATAATGAGGCGAATACACTGTTGGAGGATGCCCATATCCTGGAGCAGGCCGGCTGCTTTGCCATCGTCCTGGAGAAGATCCCCGCCAAGCTGGCGGCAAAGGTGACCGACGAGATCAAGATACCCACCATTGGTATCGGCGCCGGCGCGCACGTCAACGGCCAGGTGCTCGTTATTCACGATATGCTCGGCATCACACAGGAGTTCTCACCGCGTTTCCTGCGCCGTTATCATAACCTTAAGGAAGAGATAAAAGGGTCGGTGCAGTCCTATATCCATGATGTCAAAACGCTGGACTTCCCCAACGAAAGGGAACAATACTAATTTCACTGACACCGTTATGACCGGGTTTCAGGATACCCCATCCCGTGTCCTTTTCGAAGACAACCACCTTCTGGCATTTAACAAGCGCCCCTCCGAGATTGTGCAAGGCGATAAGACGGGAGACACGCCTCTGGTGGATATTCTGAAAGACTACATCAAGAAGAAATACAACAAACCGGGCGCTGTTTTCCTGGGTGTGGTGCACCGCATCGACAGACCCGTCAGCGGCGTGGTCCTGTTCGCACGCACCGGCAAAGCCCTGGCCAAGCTGAACGACATGCTTAAGGAAGGACAGATCAGCAAGATCTACTGGGCAATTGTGAAAAACAAACCGCCGAAAGATCATGACCATCTGGTTCATTACCTCAAACGCAACCAGGAAAAGAATAAATCCTTTGCCTATGATATCCCTAAACCCGGGACGCAGCGTGCCGAACTCATCTATCAGCTGATCGGAACAAGTGATCGTTACTATTTTCTCGAGGTGGAGCTGCTCACCGGCCGTCACCATCAGATCAGGGCCCAGCTGGCCGCCATCGGATGCCCCATCAGGGGGGATATTAAATATGGCTATCCGCGGACCAATGAAGATGGCTCAATCCATTTGCATGCGCGCGCGATGGCGTTTATGCATCCGGTCAGGAAAGAAATGATCCGCGTCGTGGCTGAGCCACCCGGGGATGCACTATGGAAGGCTTTCACAATCCTCCAAAGGCGGATTGTGATTTGAATGTCAGATTCCGAGAAAACTCCAGAAATTATCCCCGTTTATGGTTTGTGTGACGGCATCCGGATAGTTACCGGTGAAGGTTAACGGGAATCCTTTCTTCCTCAAAGGATTCCATTTTATTTCAAACGCATTGAGCTTCCCTCCATACTCTTTCAGGTAATCGATTTCCTGTTGTTGGGTCGTCCTCCAGAAATATCTTTTTGCATAAATTTTAAACAGTCTCTGAATCGTAATTCAAAATTATTATAATTTTTTTGAATGACATGTCAAAAAATAAATGAAATTTTTAATTGTAATTAAATAAATTACATTAAACCGCTATTTTAAATGGCATGTCGATGACTACCCGCGTGCCGCCGGCCTGGCCGGCGTCAGTTTTCAGGTCGATAATGCTCAAGGATTCATTATCCCTTCGCATTCACCGGTCCTGTCTGATCAATATCAGACATTTCAGGAGTTTCGAAAAACAGGAAGGAGGACGCATCTTATTATCCGATGGCAGCGCTTTTCCTTTCGGCTAGGGCCGGAAAGAGGAACTGTTCCGTTTTCCGGATGAGTTCAGGGGATAGGTTGCTGTAATGAATAAAAGTAATCAAAGTCTTTGCAACCATTTAGCGAAAAACACATCATAAACATAATATTTTGATTGTTTTTTATAGATCATTTTTTTATCCATAAGGGATTGAATACCACGTCTGACTGTAGCACTATTACTTAGATCATGCTTTTTAATAAATTCAGAGGCAGTGATTTTGCTGACCCCCTCTTCTTTTGCCAAAGCAATCATTAAATTCCATTGCTGTTTAGTCAGTAAATCACGGTATTCAGAATAATACACTTCATTTTCTGTAAGGATATCCGAGTAAATTTGTCTGACTCTTTCTTTGGTAATGGTTTCATATCCTGAACCATATAATCTATTGCAAAGAAACTGAACATAATAAGTGTGCCGGCGTGTCATATTTAAGATCTCTCTGGCAGCTTCATCCTCGATAATTATTCGAGCATCATTGAATTTATCCTTTATAAATTGCGTATAGTACCCCTCAGGAATTTCTTCAAGATGCATGAATTCAGTACTTTGATAAAAAGGCTTTTTAGCATTGGTAAACATATTGATCAGAAGCCGGTCATCACTTCCTGAAAAAATGAAATTTACATTTTGTAGTTTTTGAATATTGGTTCTGAGTAAAGCTTCTACATTGTTTTCAGCATAGTTCGCAATTTGTTGAAATTCATCAATGGCAATAATAATTGGCTTTTCAAGGCTTCTTTCATTTAAAAATCCAAAAATATCCTCCAAAGTCCTGATTCCTGAAGATTCATTTTCAAGATGAAAAGAAAAAACAGGAGACCCCGTCAGGTTGTCATAAGTGATTGTCGGTCTGATACTTTTAATAAAATTATTGATTTTTCGTTTGATTCTGTCAGATAATGATTCTTCTATTGAGAGAATACTCGTGCCAAACTTGTCGATGAATCCCGATAAAGAACTGGTAAAGTAAATGTCAAAATATATGGCATCGATTTCCTTTGTACTTTTTAACTGGTTAAAAACATGAAGGATAAGTCCGGTTTTACCCATTTTGCGAACTGACGACAAGGTCAGGTTCCTCTGATTTTCTATGGCGTTAAGAAGTCTTTTTGTCTCGTCGATCCTGTCACAAAAGAATTCGGGACCAGCATAATCTTTCACAATGAATGGATTCATAATCATCATTTTTGCACAAAATTATGAAGTTTTTTTAAATAAAACAAAATGTTTTAAACAAAATGTTTCAATTAAAATCTCAGGCATGTAAAGATAATGGGGGCTATGCTAATTGGATATACCGACTAAAGCAAAAAACAGTTTAAAATGAGTTGGATGAATGGGTGCCGGGTGGGGATTCGTATAAGCAGGGATCTGGCTTATTAATGCATCGGAGAGAACCAATCCCAATCAACAAATCTCAAATCCCAAATAAATCACAATAAACAAATCACAATCCGCCTAAGGCGGACCAAACATTAATAGCAAATTCGTTATGGTTCAAAGATTCCAGACTTTATTTTATTTTTTATAATACCGAGACAATATTAGTATTGACTTGTTTCCCAAATTTGGATTTTGTTCCGCCGCGGCGGATTGGAACTTATTTGGGACTTGGTGCTTGTGATTTGGGATTTCACCCCATCGGTATCCTGAACCTCACCAAAGTCCCCCTGGCATTTCCCTGATCATCTTTTAGATCAATGATCTCCAACGTGATTTTCCGCTTCGACTGGCGGTTCAGTGTCGCGATCCGGTAAACCAAAAGCCACTCCATCAAAATATAAGGATACTGTCAACGTCAATATTTCAACCATTTGATCCAGTCTTCAAAATAATGATTATTTTTGACTGATCAACATGTTATGAAAAATATAGCTCATCATAAGAAAATGGAATTATGCAGGCAGCTTGCCTGGGATTACAGCATTTCTGTTGATGACATAGCTGCATTGATCCGTGGAGAAAAGGAAAGCGCCGGGCATTATACACAAACAGATATCTTTAAGAAAGTCCTTGAATCCTATTTATGGTTTACGGTTTTAGATTTATTTACAATTGATCAGATACAGGAATTGCTGACCGACGATCTTATAAAGAGCCTCAGAATGCCTTCTTTACGAAAGAAATATGCTTTCATTAAAAAAAGATTACAAGAAACTTTACCAGTTACAGGATAAATCCCTAAACTGGTGGGCAAGTATGAACTATCTATTTTATCTCACCGGAGGGACTGCTCTGGGGAGATACTATCTTGGTCACAAGTACAGTGAAGATCTCGACTTTTTCGTGAATGCTGATCCCATTTACAAAGACTATATTCCCGCCTTGGACAATTGGATAAAATCACCTATGGATCCTAATCATTTATCCGCAGTCCTGAGAAAGGTGGCTGATAATTTTTTGCTGGGGCGGGTCAATTCTGGGATTTGAGAAACCAGACCTGGATAAAGCAACACCGGAATTCTTATTGTAGCTGATAATTGATGGTCGGCGGTCTAGTTTAACCCCCTATCTTTAAATAGAGAAATAAGAAAATGAAAAAGGTAACAAAAATGTTACTAACAAATTTGTTAGTAACTATTGAATTACCTATCTTTGTGGAAAATACTGGATTATGGAAACACCGTTTATTTATGGCAAACTGGCTGTTGGAGAGAATTTCACTGATCGTGAAGATGAAAAAGCCCGGCTCATTCAAAATTTTCTTTCGGGAACAAACACTATTTTGATTTCACCAAGGAGATGGGGCAAATCATCTTTAGTGTTAAATGCGGTTAAAGAAGCTGAAGTGATGGGCAAGCGTATTATAATCACTGTCATCGACTTATTCAATATCCGCAGCGAAGAAGGGTTTTACAAAGCTTTGGCGGAAAATGTAATACGTGCCGCCTCCAGCCGCCTGGAAGAGGTTGCCTCCAATGTTAGAAAATTCATGAAACAATGGGTGCCCCGGATCAGCTTTTCACCGGATTCACAGCAAGAATTCAGTCTTAGCCTGAATTGGAGCGAATTGAAAAAGCAACCTGACGAAATACTCGACCTGGCAGAGAATATTGCCATATCAAAAAAAAGAAAGCTTGTTATCTGTATCGATGAATTTCAGAATATAGGATTTTTTGATGATCCCCTGGCCTTTCAGAAAAAATTAAGGTCACATTGGCAAACCCACCAGTCTGTTTCCTACTGCCTTTACGGCAGTAAAAGACATATGCTCATGGATGTTTTTACTTCTCCGTCGATGCCGTTTTACAAATTTGGCGACTTGATATTTTTATCAAGAATAGCTGTTCATTTATGGATCCCGTTTATTGAAGAGCGTTTCAGGTCGACAGGGAAAAAGATCTCAACATTATATGCTGAGAAAATAGCTGTTCTGACAGAAGGACATCCTTATTATGTTCAGCAGTTGGCGCAACTGGTCTGGCTAAGGACTGATAAAGAAGTCACGGTATCTACCGTTGAGGAAGCCATGGATGGCCTGGTTTTACAGATGAGCCTTTTATTTCAGGGTATGACTGAGAACCTCACCACCCCGCAGGTAAATTTTTTAAGAATGTTGATTGATGGTGAGACCCGGCACAGTACAAAGGATAATATTGAAAAGTACCGGTTGGGAAGTTCGGCCAATGTGATCAGGATCAGGAAATCACTTATGGATAAAGAAATCATTGATGACCAGGACCATGATCTCATTATTCTTGATCCGCTATATACCAACTGGCTCAGGAAATATTATTTTACCTGATGCATAGGGCAACTGAGTATTTGGGGTTGTTATTTTATATCTCTGAGCGCCTGCTGGTGAACCACAAACAAATCACAATGATCAAATCCCAAATAAATCACAAATCACAAGATCCAAACTTGGGAAACAAAGCAGAACTTATCTAAGCTCGGTCTTTTAAAAATAATATGAAGTCAGGAATCTTTGAATTCTCACGTATTTGCCAGCAATGTTTGTTTTTTGTGATTTGATCATTGTGATTTATTTGTGATTCGGGATTCGGGATTTGGGATTTATTGCCTGTTGTTCCCAAATGATTACATTTGCAACCGTACGTTAACCGGTTAACAATAATTTCTTCAAACTCAAAAAGACATGCAAACGACAGAAGAACTGACCTCACAGCAATTGATGCAAATGGAGGATAGTTACGGAGCCCATAATTACCATCCGCTACCGGTGGTGCTTTCGAAAGGTGAAGGTGTTTATTTATGGGATGTGGAAGGAAAACGCTATTATGATTTCCTTTCAGCCTATTCGGCTGTCAACCAGGGGCATTGTCATCCACGTATCGTGAATACCCTTATTGAGCAGGCCAAAGAACTCACGCTTACCTCAAGGGCTTTTTATAATGACTCGCTGGGACCATACGAAAAATACATCACCGCTTTATTTGGCTATGACAAGATGCTTCCGATGAACACAGGCGCCGAGGGAGTGGAAACGGCGCTGAAGTTATGCCGCAGGTGGGCTTATGATGTCAAGGGTATTCCGGAAAACCGGGCAAAAATCATCGTTTGTGAAGGCAATTTCCACGGTCGTACCATTGCCGTGATCTCCGCTTCCACCGACCCGGATGCACGTGACGGATTTGGCCCTTACCTGCCAGGTCTTGAGATCATTCCTTACAATAACGTATCTGCTCTTGAAAAAGCATTAAAAGATCCTCATGTCGCTGGTTTTCTGGTGGAACCCGTACAGGGTGAAGCAGGCGTCTTCGTCCCCGATGACGGCTATTTAGCCAAAGCTTATGAACTCTGTCATTCCAAACGTGTGCTTTTCGTCGCCGATGAGGTGCAGACCGGTCTGGCACGTACCGGCAAAATGCTGGCCTGTGACCATGAAAATGTCCGTCCCGATATGGTCATCCTTGGCAAGGCCCTCTCCGGCGGCCTGTATCCCATCTCTGCCGTCCTGGCCGACGATGAGATCATGCTGACGATCAAACCGGGTCAGCATGGTTCGACCTTCGGCGGAAATCCTCTTGCAGCTAAAATAGCCGTCACCTCGCTGCAGGTGTTGCAGGATGAACACCTGGCTGAGAACGCAGCCAATATGGGTAAGTTATTCCGTTCTGAAATGAAGAAGATCAGGTCGGATATGATTGAGCTGGTCCGTGGTAAAGGATTGCTCAATGCCATTGTGATCAGGCCAAGAGGCGGTAAGGAAGCCTGGGATGTTTGCCTGGCCATGATGGAAAACGGTATCCTGGCCAAACCCACACATCAGCATATCATCCGCTTTGCACCACCGCTGGTCATCACGGAAGAGCAGATGAGGGATGCCCTGGAGAGGATCACCCGATCCATCCTTTCATTTGGATAATTTCAAAGCTGGAAGCTTTATTTTCCTCAGAACTGCACCACCAGCCTCACGTTGAGCTGGCGTGGTGTCAACCGGTTAGGCACAGGATACTCCAGGTTATGGATATCCTTGATCCAGATGTATGAAACCGTATTGAGGTGCTGCAAAAGATTAAAGACTTCCAGGCTGATCCACATGGCCTCGATGTGCTTCAGGGGATTTTTGGGAGAAAAGAAGGTGCCGCGTCCGATGAGCTGTTTTGAAAAACCCACGTCCACCCTGAGATAGGGTGATGATTTAAACTGCTGTTTGTACTTTGGAAAGTCAGGAGGGCCGAAAGGCAGATTGGTGCCGTAGAAAAAGGTCATGTTCATTTTATAAGTCGGATTCATGGGCAGGTAATCCTGGAAGAACAGGCCGAAGTTGATCCGCTGGTCTGTCGGACGGCGGATATATCCCGGATGCACCAGGTTACTGTCGGCATCATAATAGAAATCGTCTTCAATGTCTTCCATGGTCTTCATCACCGAGAGACTGGCCCAGGACTCCACTCCCGGCACAAATTCACCGTTGACCTTCATGTCGATGCCGGTGGCATAACCGTGCGAATTGTTGGTCGCATAGTAACGGATTCGTACATTGTCAATGACATAAGGAATCAGGTCATCGAGGTATTTATAATAGATTTCGGTAACGAACCTGAAAGGACGTCCCCACGCCCTGAAATTCAGGTCGCTGCCCAGCACAAACTGAATGGATTTCTGAGCCCGGATATCATGATTGATATTTCCCTCGAAATCGCGCATCTCACGGTAGAAGGGGGGTTGATAGTAATACCCTGTCGAGAACCTGAAGACGATATCCGTCTTCCACGCCGGTTTAAAAGCCACGGTGGCGCGGGGGCTGACCAGGAACTGTTTGTTGAAGTCCCAGTAGTTGAATCTGACGCCGGCTGTCAGGGTCACATCGGCACTGTCGTTTTCGAGCACCTTCCAGCTGTCCTGTACAAAACCTGTGTAACGGTTCGAGCCGATGATGTTTTTATTCATGACGGACGTCATGAGTTCAAAGGGCACCCGGGGTTGCAGGTCAGGATCGGTATATCCGATTGAATCGGGGGGATGTGGCAGGGAAAAACCTGCCGAATCATTGAGCTGCCACTCATGCAGTTTATCGTCAATATATTCCCTTTGATATTTCAGACCCCACTGGAAATAATGTGCTCCCTTTTCTTTCTGGCCACGATGTTCAACATTAAAAACGGTAGCCTGGAGGTCGTTGCGGGCATGGTCAAGAAATGATCCGACACCAAGGGTTTCCGTGGGCTGGCCGAAGCCTTCGGTCGTATAATCCGTTTCCAGGCGTGCTATCCAGTATTGCCCCAGGATATCGTATGTCTCCGTCTCGGAGGTCTGATATCCCGATGCGATAAGTTTCAATCTCAGATCATTCTTCGGCTCATATTCCAGGGTGAGACCGCCCATGTAATTGTCGAAGCGGTCCACCTCCTGGCCTTCAAAGTACACGGTAAATTTGTATGCCTCATTAATGGCGCCAAAAGCCGTCTCACGCGTGGTCGGCACCACTTTATAAGAGTTGCGTGCCGCATAGCCCAAAAAAGATAGATGAAGCTTTTTGTTCAGCCTGTAGTCAAGCAGGGTTTGTAAATCGGTGAATGAAGGCTTATACTCACCTTTGGTTTCGAGTCCTTTAAGGATATATTGGTTGGATTTCTGGCGGACACCCAGCAGGTATGTGAAGCGTTGATTTTTGGTGGCACCTTCGAGATGCATGGTGGCCTCCAGGAGGCTTAATGACACGGAACCGGCAAAGGTAGTGGGTTTCTTGTATTTAATGTCCAGCACCGACGACATCTTGTCGCCGTATTTGGCATCGAAACCGCCGGCAGAGAACTGTATAGAGGACACCAGATCGGGGTTCAGAAAGCTGAGCCCTTCCTGCTGGCTTGAACGGATGAGGAAGGGTCGGTAAATCTCAATGTCGTTGACATACACCAGGTTCTCATCGTAATTACCACCCCTCACCGAATACTGTGAACTCAACTCATTGGCCGAAGCCACACCGGGCAAGGTTTTTATCATATCTTCGATGGTGTTGCCCGAGATGGAAGGCAGCAGGGTGGCATCACGGGGATTGATACGTGTAAGGTTCGATGTCCTGACATGCTTATCCTGAACGGTCAGGCCGGGTAAGACCGTGGTGGTCGCGTAAAGGACGCGGTTGATCATTTTCCTTTCGCCGGGATTCACCGTGACCCTCACCTCCTCGGTCTGATAGCCTACAAACGAAAACAGCAGGGTGACTTCCCTGCCGGCAGTAATGGTGAGAGAATAATTTCCGTCTTTATTGGTGACATTTCCTCCCGGTGTATCTTGCACCGAAATATTGACCAGTTCCAACGCATTGCCTTTCTCATCGGTCACCTTACCGTACACGGTACCGCTGCCTTGTCCGAAGACATTGGAACAGAGAGCAAGGAGGACAGGGATGATGAGCCACCTGGACAATTTCACCTGCTGGCAATGAACAGCTTCAAAGCGATGATAAAGCATGGCTATTGTTTCCGTTTAAATTTTCCCTCTTTCCATGCTTTAAAGAACTGCGCCCAGGCAAAAGGATCAAGGATAGAAATGGGCTGTGTTTGTCCGATGTAATAATTTTTATTATAGACCTGCTGCTGCATGTAATTCTTGTAATTCATACTGCCATCCATTTGAAACGCTTCAAGGCGTTCTTTCATTTCAGCTCGTTCAAGATTGTTCTGAGCCCTGGTCAGATCATCATCAGGCACTTTCAGTTTGATAAAAGCTTCCTTAAACTGTTCAATGGTAGGCCATGGATAAATGACTGTTTCGGCGAGCAGCAGGGTGTCGGCGGTCATGGCTTTGATCAGTGAATAACGGTTGCGGGTAAGCGTATCGGGGATCACATAGTAAGATTTCTTAAATCCCACGGCTGAAAAGTCAATGGTATCATTACGTCGTGCGACAAAAGAGAAATAGCCGTAATAATCCGATATAGTTCCCCAGCGGGTGTTGCGAATGATGATGTGGGTGTAGGGAACAGGTCTGAGGCTGTCGGAAGTGACCACGATACCTGAAAACTGAATGAGGTCATGATCTTTATTCTTGTCCCGGGTGGTCTGGGCCGGTAAAGGCAGGGTGAGTAACGACAGGATAAGCAGCAGTAACGAAGCCGTCAGCCGCGGGAAAGCAAGATCATATGGGACAGGGTGCCACCGTGAAGAAAGATGTATTTGAGGGTAACCGTTCATGTATAGGCAATATACTATGCTTAGGTATTGCGAAGATAAAAAGGAATTTTAAATGACACTGGCGACAGAAGAAATAACGTCACATAAGATCTAATATTATTGAACCTTCTGTACCTGTGAAAATAAAAAATGCCGTCATTTTCATAACAGCATTTGTTTTAAAATGTTTTCACCATCAGGCGTGTGGCGGTGTGTTCAATGGTCGAGATAACCCTTTTCCCTGGCTTCTTTCACGCAGGCATATATACCCTTGCGGTTGATGTTTCTGATACCCGCCGCTGAAACGCACAGGGTGATCCATTTGCCTTCCTCCGGGATGTAAAACCTTTTGGTTTGCAAGTTGGGATGGAACTTCCTTTTTGATTTTATGTTTGAATGCGATACGCGGTTCCCAACGATAGCTGTCTTACCTGTTATTTCGCAGTGGCGTGCCATAGCTTTGAGATTATCCTGTTCATTATTGAAAAAGGACTGCAAAGGTCATATTTTTTTTTGAATAATCAAACGGAACATCATTTTTTATTCTTGGGGATGATTCAATATCTCCAGTCGCAGCATGTTCAAAGCTGTCACGGCTGTCCTCATGATATTGCCTTTGCGGTTATCGCCGAATTGGTATCTCCGTGTGATGGTATGTTTCGGTGTGGCTATAGCTATCCAGGTGGTGCCGACCGGTTTTTCGGGTGTGCCGCCGTCAGGGCCTGCTATTCCTGAGGTGGCCACGGCAAAATCGACGTTAAATTTTTTCCTTATCCCCTGTGCCATCTCTCTGACCACGGCTTCGCACACCGCTCCGTAAGTGACAAGAGACTCATGGCTGACAGCCAGTATGTTTTCTTTTATTTCGTTTGAGTAGGCCACCACCGTACCGGTATAATAGGCTGAGCTGCCCGGCACCGAGGTGATGAGATGGGCTATGGTCCCACCCGTGCAACTCTCGGCCGTCGCCAGGGTCATTTTTCTCTCTGTCAGCAGACGTCCTACGACCCCTTCAAGGGTATCCTCATCGTATCCGATGATGTACTCCGGTATCAGGTTCACCAGGGCGGCCACCTGCTCCCCGATCTCTTTGGTCAGCGATTCCCGCGATGAGCCATGGGCCGTCAGTCGCAACCGTATCACACCGGGCTGGGGTAAATAGGCCAATTTTATATGCGGTGGAAGGGCCGCTTCCCATGCCCTCAGTTGATCGTTCAGTGATGATTCTCCCAGTCCGCCGGTGATGACTGTTTTGTGAAGGATCACCCCCTGGCGGGGATGTTCCAGGAGCCGGGGCAGGATGTAATGTTTCATCATGTGCCGCATCTCATGAGGTACGCCGGGCATGGAGATAAAAATCTTTCCATTCTTCACGAACCACATGCCGGGAGCCGTACCCAGCTCATTTTTCAAGGGGATGCAACTGGCCGGTATCTCCGCCTGCTTCATATTGCGTTCCGTCATCGCAATCCCCCGGTTGCGGAAAAGATGTATGATATTTTCAAGGGTATCGTTGTTGACGACCAGGGAGGTCTTAAAAAACTGACATAAAGCCACTTTGGTGATATCGTCCGTTGTCGGGCCCAGCCCACCGGTCATCAGGATGAGATCGGCTCTCTTCTCAGCTTCTTTCAGTGTTTTAACAATCACTTCATGGCAGTCGGCAATGCTGGTGATCTGCACCACATCGATACCTGCATTGTTGAGCTCGGAGGCAATAAATGCCGAGTTGGTGTCGACGACCTGTCCGATCAGAAGCTCATCACCAATGGTTATGATCTCGGATCTCAAATTTTCCTGTTCCATGACATATTATTTCCGTTCTACTTTCCGTCTTTATACCTGGTATCATCCTTTAAACAGATTATTCTTACTTTTGTAGTGCATCCATCAAAATTATACATTTTATCAACGTTTAACAAAGATCATCTCCATGGAAAAATATTCTGAATCGGAGCTGATATTAAATTCAGACGGGAGCATTTATCATTTGAAGCTCAGGCCGGAGCAATTGGCTCCGACGGTCATCGTCACGGGTGATCCGCAAAGGGTTGCCGATATTTCACGATGTTTCGACAGCGTTGAATGGATGATACAAAACCGGGAGATCATATCGCACACCGGATTTCTGAATACCAGACGGGTGACGGTACTGTCGACCGGCATGGGAGCCGATAACATCGACATTGTGATGAACGAGCTGGATGCCTTGGTCAACATCGACCTGAAGACACGACGGCGCAAGACCGAGCATACCTCTCTCAATATCATCCGCATAGGCACATCGGGTGCCGTTCAGTCCGATATCCCTTTAAATGCATACATCTTAGCCGAATATGGTTTAGGCCTCGACGGGATCCTGTACTTCTATAAAACAGGTCGACAGGCGCTGGTGACCGATCTGACCCGTTCTTTCATCAAACACACCGCCTGGCCGCGAACCCTTCCGAGGCCCTATGCCTCGCGGGCTTCACAAAAACTGATCAACCAGATCGGAGAGGGTTTTCTCAGGGGCATCACACTGACAGCTCCCGGATTTTACGGCCCCCAGGGCAGGACCCTGCGCATGGACCTGGCTCACACCGGGCTGAACGAAAAAATAGAGAGTTTCAGGTACCATGATCTCAGGATCACCAACTTCGAAATGGAGACCTCTGCCTTGTACGGTCTGTGCAACCTCCTCGGCCACCATGCCCTGACCATCTGCATCGCCGTCGCCAACAGGGTTACAGGTAAATATGATCCTGACAACAAGACAAAACTCGACAAACTGATCGAGATTCTCATGATACGTCTGAGGAATAAACTTTAAAAAAAGTTTTACGTATAACAGGTCATGTCGACAACCATGAGGGTTGCACCGGGAGAATGATTAACCCTGTCGCGATGGCCTTTACCTCTGAATATAACGAACTGAATGCTCTGATCAGCCTCCTTGACGATCCTGACAACCGGATCTATGAAAAAATAAGCCATCGTATCTATTCCTATGGCACCGGTGTCATACCTATCCTGGAAACAGCATGGGAAAATGCATTCGACCATCTCATCCAGCAACGCATAGGCTCCATCATTCACAAGCTGCAGCTTGACAATCTGTATCTTGAATTATACCAATGGGCCCATACCGGCCAAAGGGACTTATTTAAAGGCATTTTTCTGTTATGTAAACATCATTGTCCCGATCTCGAACAGGAGAAGATCCTGGGGCAGATCCTACGGATAAAAAAAGATATTTGGCTTGAACTGAACGATAATCTGACTTCACTTGAAAAAGTGAAGGTGATGAACCATATCTTGTTTGATATTTACCGGTTCACCGGTGACAAACGTAACGACCCCGGGCTTGAAAGTCTCTATCTCGACATGGTGCTGGCCATGAAAAAGGGCACCCCTCTGTCACTGGGGATCCTTTACATTATCATCGCACAATATCTGAATATTCCCGTGTCAGGGGTCAACCTGCCCCAGCATTTCGCACTGGCCTTTACCAATGAATCAAAGGAAGGAGGAGGTAACCGGTACCTTGATGAACGTGATGTTCTGTTCTATATTAATCCGTTCAACAAAGGAGCCGTCTTCACCCGGAAGGAAATCGATCAGTTTATTAGAATGCTGCATCAGAAACCTGACAAGTCTTTTTACTTTCCCTGTGATCACATCACTATCCTTAAAAGGATGATAGGTGAGCTTAAAAAGGCTCATGAAGCTGATAACCATCCCGAGAAGGCGCGTGAGCTCACCGCTCTGGGGCGGGCGCTCATCTGAGTTGTCCCGCTTGGAGTCCTTCATCCTGCCATCAAAGGAATCCCTAATTACTCCGTTACCTGCTTTTCAGGTTTCACTCAGCGGTTATAAACATTCAGGAAAAGCATCACATTCTGTTCGACACGCCGGGCCACATCCGACACATCCGATCTGACAAACCTCTCACCGGTGATGTTTTCAAACAATTCAATATATCGTTCCGACACCTGATTCACGAAATCGTCGTCCATGATGGGCATGGGCTCTCCTTCACGGCCCCGGAAGCCGTGCGCCATAAGCCATTCGCGGACGAATTCCTTGGAAAGCTGTTTCTGGGGCTCCCCTTTCTTTAATCTTTCCTCATACCCTTCTTTATAAAAATACCGTGATGAGTCGGGTGTATGAACTTCGTCGATAAGGAATATCCGGTTGTCAGCTTTGCCGAATTCATATTTTGTGTCAACGAGAATGAGTCCCATCCTGCCGGCGATCTCTGAACCCCTTTTGAACAGGGCGCGGGTATACTCTTCCAGGATGATATAATCCTGTTCATCAACCAATCCCGATCCGATGATCTCGTCGCGGGATATATCCTCATCATGGCCCACCATGGCCTTGGTGGTGGGCGTTATGATGGGTTCGGGCAACCGCTCATTCTCACGGAACCCTTCTCGGAGAGGGATGCCGCAGAGGCTGCGTTTGCCGCTCTTGTATTCGCGCCAGGCATGACCGGCCAGATAGCCGCGGATGACCATTTCCACCTTAAAGGGCCGGCACAAGCGCCCGAAGGTCACCATGGGATCAGGAGTGGCTATTTTCCAATTGGGAACCAGATCTTCGGTGGCATCGAGAAAAATATTGGTGATCTGGTTCAGAACCTGACCCTTATAAGGAATGCCCCGTGGCAGCACCACATCGAAAGCTGAAATCCTGTCGGTAGTGACCATGAGAAGGTACTCGTCACGGATATTGTATACATCCCTGACCTTACCGATATAAACGCCCTTCTGCCCGGGCCACGTAAAGTTTGTGCTTAACAGTGTGCTTCTCATTCGGCCTGCAGTGTTAAATTAATAAAATGACTTCACTTATTACCTTCGCTGTGATAGGCATTCAATATTTTGGAAACGAGCTTATGGCGTATGATGTCGGTTTCATCCAGCATGACGATATCGATGCCCTTAATTGACGACAGGATATGGATGGCATGGACCAGTCCCGAAGGCTGCCCCGGTGGCAGGTCGATTTGGGTGATATCACCTGTGACAATGAATTTGGCCGATTTACCCATCCTGGTCAGAAACATCTTCATCTGGTTTTTAGTCGCATTCTGTGCTTCATCGAGGATGGCAAAGACATTATCGAGGGTACGGCCGCGCATGAAAGCCAGCGGAGCGATCTCGATGGTGCCGTCGCCCAGATAGGTCAGGAGTTTCTGGGTGGGCAGCATATCACGCAAGGCATCATAGAGAGGCTGGAGGTATGGATCCAGTTTATCCTTGAGATCACCGGGCAAAAAACCCAGATTCTCACCTGCTTCCACGGCAGGGCGTGTGAGGATGATGCGTTTGACCATTCTGTTCTTTAAAGCCCTCACTGCCAGGGCCACGGCGGTATAGGTCTTGCCGGTTCCCGCAGGACCGACGGCAAACACCAGATCGTTGCCCGTACAACTGTCGACCAGTTTCTGCTGGTTGGCCGTGCGCGCCTTGATAAGCATACCGTAACGCCCATGTACCAGAATATCTCCCGTCTCCATCGACGAAGCATATGTCTCACCCTCATCCGACTTTAATATCTGAGAAATGTCGCTGTCGGTCAACCGCCCGAACTTCTCGTAATGCAGCAATAACAACGAAAACTTTTCCTCAAAGGCGGTGATCTCACTCTGCTCTCCCATCACTTTGATGGTTTCACCCCTTGCGACAAACTTTAATTTTGGAAAATGCGATTTGATCAGGTCAAGATTATGGTCGTTCACCCCGTAAATATCAACAGCACTGTATGACTCAATGCTAAAAACTTTTTCCGTCATCGAATTCCTTGGGATAATATTTGTAATTTTGGACGTTACAAAAATACAGGAAATTTTCATCTTCACGTTAAGATTATCCGAATCGACAGTTTTATGCCCATAATCACCCTTACCAGCGACTGGGGTTTGAGGGATCCATACCTGCCAACCGTCAAAGGCGCCATTCTATCGCAATTACCCGGTGCCATTATCGTGGATATCTCACATGACATTGCTCCTTTTAATCTGGCTCAGGCTTCATTTATCATAAGAAATGCATACCGGAGTTTTCCCGAGAACACCATCCACATTCTGAGCATCAGTTCGGAAGCCTCCATTGAAACGCCACACACCGTTGTCAGGGATGAAGGTTATTTTTTTATCTCCGCCGATAATGGTATTTTCTCGCTGATCTTCGATCATGTTCCCGAGCAGATCGTTGAGATTGACATTTTGCAGGACTCCGATTATTTCACTTTTCCCACCCGTGATGTCTTTGTGAAAGCCGCCGTGTACATCGCGCGGGGAGGAAAGATCGAAGAGCTTGGCACCGTTAAAAAGGGTGTCAGGAAGTCGTTACTTTTTAACCCGGTGGTGGAAGGTCATGTCATACGAGGCAAGGTTATATATGTTGATGCATTTGGCAACCTTCTGGTTAACATCACCGAAAGCGGCTTCAGGAACACAGGCAAAGGGAAGAAATTCGAGATCACCTTCAGGGCGCCGGGATACGCCATCACAACGTTGAGCAAGTCATACAGTGATGTGCCGGAGGGTGAGATGCTGGCCCTGTTCGGATCAACGGGTTATCTCGAAATTGCCATTAATAAAGGCCACGCAAGTCACCTGCTGGGAATGGATATAGACGATATCGTGCGGATTGAGTTTGCTAAGGATAAAGGATGACCATGATTGCCTTGCTAAAAAAAGAAATAAGCAGTTTTCTAAGTTCCCTTATCGGATACATCGTCATCATTGTCTTCCTGCTTGTCAATGGCCTGTTCCTTTGGGTGTTCCCCGTCGAGTTCAACATTCTCGATTATGGTTATGCCACCCTCGACGGTCTGTTCACCATTGCCCCGTTCGTCTTTCTGTTTCTCATCCCAGCCATCACCATGCGTTCCTTTGCCGAAGAGAAAAAAAGCGGCACCATTGAGTTGCTGTTGACCAAACCCCTCACCGATGTGCAGATCATCACTGCCAAATACCTGGCCGGCTTGATACTGGTTATCTTTTCACTGTTACCAACCCTCATCTATTTCTTTTCCGTTTACCAATTGGGACTACCCAAAGGAGATATTGACATGGGAGGCACCTGGGGTTCTTACATCGGATTGCTGTTCCTCGGCTCGGCTTTTGTCGCCATCGGGTTGTTTGCCTCCTCCCTGACCGACAACCAGATCGTCGCCTTCATCCTTGGCGTGGTCCTGTGCGGTTTCATTTACATCGGATTCGATATGATCTCTTCCTTTTCTCCCGTCGGCCGGGCGAGTCTGTTTCTCCGTTCACTCGGCATTAACTCACACTATGCCGCCATGAGCCATGGGGTGATCGACACCAGGGATCTGCTGTACTTCCTGAGCATTATCGCAGGCTTTATCCTGCTGACAAAAATTTCTCTTGAGAGCCGGAAATGGGACAGGGGTAAAATTGAAGTAATGCATGAGGCGTGATGGCAGAAAAGATAAGAAATATTAAAAGGAACAATTTTCTGCAGCTTGGCCTGGGGCTGGTGATCATTGTGCTGCTCAATGTCATCGGTTCGCACATTTATACCCGTTTTGATCTCACCACAGAGAAACGTTATACACTCGCACCGGCGACCAAAAAATTATTAAAGAACCTCGACGACATTGTTTATTTCAAGGTGTACCTTGAAGGTGACTTTCCTTCAGGCTTCACGCGACTGAGCCGTTCAACGCATGAGATGCTGGATGCGTTCAGGGCTTACAGTCCTGAGATCGAATATGAATTCATCGACCCCTCCAAGGTCGGCAACGCTGATCAGGTCAGCGGCTTTTACGAGGAGCTGATCCATAAGGGTCTGAATCCCACCGAACTCACCGTGAAAACCAGCAGCGGAACGTCACAACGTATCATTTTCCCGGGGGCGCTGGTTACCTATAAATCGCGTGAGCTGCCCATACAGCTGCTTCAGAGTCAGGTAGGACAGTCACCTGAAACGGTCCTTAACAATTCCATTCAGGAGCTGGAATATAATATATCGAGTATCATCAGGGAGCTCACCATACAATCCAAACCGGCCATAGCTTTCATCCAGGGCCATGGCGAGCTGTCCGAGCCCTATGTATATAATATCACCGAAGCCCTCAAGAATTTTTATACCGTCGACAGGGTTCGCCTCGACGGAAAAATATACAGCCTCACGAAGCGGGACTCGGCCCCCGATGGTAAAATACTCATAAAGAATAAATATAAAGCCATCATCATCGCCAAGCCCGATTCGGCTTTTACTGAAAAAGACAAGTTCATCATTGATCAGTACATCATGCGTGGCGGTAAGGTCTTATGGCTCGTTGACCCGGTGCTGGCCAGCATGGACAGCCTGGAAAATGCCAACCAGACCCTCGGCATCGCCCTGAATCTGAACCTCGATGATCAGCTCTTCACGTATGGCGTCAGGCTTAATCCCAACCTGGTCCTCGATTTGAATTGCCTTCCCATACGCATCGTCACCGGCATGATCGGCAACCAGCCCCAGATCGAGTTCCTGCCATGGCCTTTCTTTCCCATTATCACCCCCACCATTCATCAACCCATTGTCAATAACCTGAGCCCTGTCCTGATGCAGTTTGTCAGCAGTCTGGATACCGTCGGTGCGGAAAGAATAAAAAAAAACATCCTCCTGACCACTTCGCGTTATTCCAGGATCCTGCGGACGCCGGTGCTGATCAGCCTGAACATGCTGAAGGAAAAACCCGACATGGCTGAATTCAATCAACCCAATATACCTGTGGCGGCATTGCTCGAAGGCCGTTTTACGTCGGTGTTCAGGAACAGGGTCCCTCCGGCTATCCTCGGCAATCCTCTGATAGGGTTCATGGATGAAAGCGTCGCCACCCAGATGATCGTAGTTTCCGATGGAGATGTCATCCGCAACCAGCTGCATCTTACCCAGGGCTATCCCCTGCCCCTGGGTTACGATCAGTTTACCCGCCAGACTTTCGGGAACAAGGACTTTATCATGAATGCCGTTAATTATCTTTGTGATGATGAAGGCCTCATCACGGCCCGCGCCAGGGAGGTTAAACTGCGTTTACTCGATAAAACCCGCATTAGTGACAATAAAATAACCTGGCAGATGGTTAATATTCTTGTACCAATCTTTCTGGTCAGTATTTTTAGTGCTGTTCAGTACATGCTGAGAAAAAGAAAATGCACCAGATAATCCTCAAAGATGAGAAAAAACAGACTGATCATTATCCTGACCATCGTGCTGGCGGTCATTGCCGCCCTTCTGGCGATCACCGGCTCCAAAGGAACCATCAAACCCGCATTGAAGGATTTTGCCGTCGACGATACATCGAATGTGGTCAAGATCTTTATGACGGATAAAAACAACACGAATATTTTACTTGAACGGCAACCCCAAGGGTTCTGGGAGCTGAACGGCCGCTACCGGGCACAGCAGGAGAGCGTTGACCTCTTGTTGAAAACAATGCTGAACCTGGCAGTCATGCAACCCGTGTCGGAGGCCGCTCACAACACCGTCATTAAAGTTATGGCTTCCAGCGCAGTGAAGGTGGAAATATACCAGAAGGTTTTCAGGATCAATCTTTTTAAACATATCAGGCTCTTCCCTCATGTCAAAAGGACCAAGACCTATTATGTGGGTTATGTCACACAAAACAACATTGGCACTTATATGCTGATGGAACATTCTTCAACGCCTTTCATTGTTTATATTCCCGGCTTCAGGGGCTTTGTCCAGTCGCGTTACAGCACAATTGAAAAAGACTGGCGTGATCACGCCATCTTCTCCGACAGGATTAACGACATACAGTCCGTCACCGTTCAGTTCGTGGAACATCCCGAGAGGTCATATAAGGTGGTCAATCATGACGACGTCCATTTCGCCCTGGTCTCGCTCACCGGCAATAAAGAGATCCCTGACTTTGATACGATGAAAGTGGTCAATTTTCTTGTATCCTTTGCCAACATACGCTGTGAAGCCTTCCTCAATGACCTGCCGCAGGAAGAACGTGATACGATCATAGCCAAATATCCCTTTCATATCATCACGCTGACAAAAAAGTCAGGCGAACAGGTGGTCGTGAAGACTTTTCACAAGCCGCTGTTACCAGGACAGTTCGACAGCCAGGGGCGTCCACTTAAAATGGACCTGGATCGTTTTTATGCGCTTATTAATGAAGACAAAGATTTTGTCCTTATTCAGTTCTTTGTTTTTGATAAGATCACACGTCCTGTGACATACTTTCTGAAACCGTCGTAAAAAATCATACCGGATAAAAAAACCCGGATCGCCCTGACGGTGCATCCGGGTTTTAAATGATTCCGGAGGTTATCAGACGAGACCCTGTGCAAGCATAGCTTCGGCGATTTTGACAAAACCACCGATGTTAGCGCCTTTCACATAGTTAACATAACCGTCTTTTTCCTTACCCCATTTCAGACAGGTTGAATGGATATCTTTCATAATCTGATGCAGTCTGGCATCCACTTCTTCCCTGGTCCATGACAACCGGAGTGAGTTCTGTGACATCTCAAGGCCTGAGGTGGCCACGCCGCCTGCATTGGCAGCCTTGCCGGGGCCATAGAGTATCTTGGAGGCCAGGTACACGTCGATGGCATCAGGTGTCGACGGCATGTTGGCGCCCTCACAGACCACTTTGCAGCCGTTCTTTATCAGGGTGCGGGCATCATCGCCGTTCACTTCATTCTGTGTGGCACCGGGTAACGCCACATCGCACTTAATGCCCCAGGGACGCTGCCCCTCAATATATTTGACACCATATTTATCGGCATACTCTTTTATCCTGCCCCTTTTCACATTTTTCAGGTGCATGACAAACGCCAGCTTCTCAGGGTTGATGCCATCGGGATCATAAATGAATCCGGACGAGTCGGACATGGTCACCACCTTGGCGCCCATCTGTGTGGCCTTCTCAGTGGCATACTGAGCCACATTACCTGATCCCGACACCAGGCATATCTTGCCCTTCATGCTGTCGCCCCTGGTGTTGAGCATCTCCTCGGCAAAATAAACCTGACCGTAACCGGTGGCTTCAGGTCTGATCAGACTGCCTCCCCACTCACGGCCTTTGCCGGTTAAAACACCTGTAAACTCGTTCCTTAATCGCTTATACTGACCGAACAGGAAACCGATCTCCCGGCCTCCGACGCCGATGTCACCGGCGGGAACGTCGGTATCAGGGCCGATATGACGGAATAACTCGGTCATAAAACTCTGACAAAAACGCATGACTTCCATATCGGACTTTCCTTTGGGATCAAAATCCGATCCTCCTTTGCCGCCGCCCATAGGCAACGTGGTCAGACTGTTCTTGAAGACCTGTTCAAAAGCAAGGAATTTCAGTATGCCAAGGTTCACGGTCGGGTGAAATCTCAAACCGCCCTTGTAAGGACCTATGGCGCTGCTCATCTCGATCCTGTAACCCTTGTTGATCTGTATCTCACCATTGTCGTCCACCCATGGTACCCTGAAAAGGATCACACGCTCGGGCTCCACACAACGCTCGAGAATTTTGGCTTCCTTGTATTTCGGATTTTCTTCGATGAATGGAATCAGGGAGATAACCACCTCTTCCACTGCCTGGTGAAACTCTACTTCACCCGGATTCTTAGCGATGACCTTCGCCATGAATTCCTTGACTAATTTTTCATAAACCGGATTTGCCATAATATTGCAGTTTTAAGTTTGTATTAATTTAAATATTAAAAGTATAATATCCAAATATTGATCCCATGGGATTTTTTTGAGTGGCAATATTACTGAAATTATTTGAATGAGAGAACCGTAATATTCATTTTTTGTTATGTTTTTAACAATACCTCTACCGGTTTAAGGGAGGCATTCAAATCTAAAAAAAGCGTAATTTTGCAGGAAATTAAGGTCTTATATTCTTTTTAGTCACCATGAGGAATAACGGCTCAAACTTAAATAAAGAAACTGATAACGGGGACCATCCGGTGAGCCAGAACACCCCTGTCAGGGACTTTTCCGTTGATCCCTCGAAGTACCAGGAGCTTCTTCATGAAAAACAGGAACGCATCAAGGAACTGACCGCCATTAACAGAACCGTTCGTCTGCTCCGTATCAGACGGTCGCCTGATGAGACCCTGCAGCAGATCTGTTCCATTCTCCAGGCTGCCTATCAGTATCCCGACTATACGGTGGTGCGGATAATCTATGATGAGAAGGAATACACCAGCATGAATTTCCATGAAACACCCTGGTGCCAGTCACAGGACTTTGAGACCGTTGATAATAAGAAGGGAGAAATAGAAGTCTATTACATCAGGGAATTTCCTGAACTCGATGAGGGTCCTTTTCTCAGGGAAGAACGCGATCTGATTGCCAGCATCGCGGGCATCATCGCCACTTACCTGAACACTGTCAAAAGTCTGGAGCAGTCGCATGAGACCCAGGAGCGGCTCAAGGAGCTGGCCTGCATCAACCGGACCACCAGCATCCTCAAGGAGGGTAAACCCATCGAAGAAGCATTGCTCCAGATCAGCCAGATCATTCCCCAGGCATGGCAATATCCTGAATTTGCGGCCGCACGCATCCAGTTCGACGGCATGGTATTTAAAAGTCCTAATTTCAAAGAGACAAAATGGACGCAGCGGGAACATTTCCTGACCGTCGACAACAGGGAGGGCGCCATAGAAGTCTATTATCTGAAAGAATTCCCGCCTTCGGATGAAGGCCCGTTTATGAAAGAGGAACGGGAGCTCATACACAATCTGGCCAGTCTTATCTCCGGCTATTTGAACAGTGTGAAAGGCAAAGCTCTGCTGATGAAAACGCTGGAAGACAAAAGCGTGCGCGAAAAATTCTCGGAGAACGGTGATAAACCCAAGTATAGCCGGCAGCTCCTGCAGACCTTCCTGAATAAAAGCAATTATAACCGCGACATTTACCACGACCTGATGCCTTTCAAGGTTAACGAGATCCTTTTGATCGCCAGCCTGTATGACGCTTACAACATTGAGAGGGAGGGGAAATTCTCCGAATATGTCCTGGGCGATTACCAGCAGCTTAACCTCACCTCCTTCCCGCGTATCACGGGCATCTCAACATCCAAGGAGGCCATGCAACAGTTGCGGATAAAACATTTCGACCTGGTCATCATCATGGTCGGGGTGGATAAAAACCTGCCTGTCACGCTCAGCGCCTCCATCAAGGAAGAATTTCCCTATATTCCGGTATACCTGCTGTTGAACAATAACTCCGACCTGGCACGTTTTGAAGTCAAAGACAAAAAGCTGCCGAACATCGACAAGATATTCATCTGGAATGGCGAATCCAAGATGTTCCTGGCCATGATCAAACACGTGGAAGATCAGATCAATGTCGATAACGACACGCGCATCGGCATGGTCAGGATTATCCTGTTGGTGGAGGACTCGGCCAAATATTATTCACGTTACCTGCCCCTGCTGTATGGCATTGTGATGGAGCAGACACGGCGCATCATCGATGACGTCACCACGGATGAGCTTTACAAGGTGCTGAAATTGCGTGCCAGGCCCAAGATACTGTTGGCGTCCAATTACGAAGAAGCGGTGTATATCTTTAACAAGTACAGGAATTACCTCCTGTGTCTGATCACGGATATCAAATTCAACAAAGGCGGCACGCCTGATGATAACGCCGGTATCAGCCTGGTGGAGCACATACGCAAGGAGATACCGGCGCTGCCGGTCATGATCCAGTCATCGGAAGCATCCCATGCCGAAGAAGCTTACAAGCTCAAAGCCGCCTTCATCGATAAAAACTCCGATACGCTCTCACAGGACCTCAACAGTTTCATCACCCATTATCTCGGTTTCGGCAATTTTGTTTATCGCGACAATGAAGGACGGAAGATAGCCGTGGCCAGGTCGCTGAAAGAGTTTGAGAACCTGCTGGGCACCATACCGGACGAGTCGCTCACATACCACGCACAACGGGATCATTTTTCGATGTGGCTGATGGCACGCAGCGAGATACAAGCGGCCAGGATACTGCTGCCTTACAAGGTCACCGATTTTAAAAACCCCCAGAACCTGCGTGAATACCTGATCAGCATCATACAGAAATTCCGTAATGAACAAAACAAGGGTAAGCTTATACCTTTTGAGGAATCGGCCATCCTTGACGAAAGCAATGTGGTGAGCCTGACGGCAGGTTCCCTCGGAGGCAAAGGCCGCGGATTGGCATTCATCAACTCATTGATATACAATTACGATTTCAGCGAGTACTTACCCAATATCAACATCCGCGCTCCCAAAACATCGATCATGGGAACGGAAGAATTTGAGTATTTCCTGTCGCGCAACAAGCTGTTTGATTTTGCCGTCAATACAACCGATTATGACGAGATCAAACGGACATTCCTCAAGGGCAAGCTCACCGAGAGCCTGATCAAAAAGCTGAAGGTCATCCTCCGCCTGATCCATAAGCCGCTGGCCGTGCGGTCATCAGGACTCTTCGAGGATTCACTCATGCAACCTTTTGCCGGCATTTTCGAAACCTATATCCTCCCCAATAACCATCCCGATCTCAATACCAGACTCCAGCAACTCATGGATGCCATCAGGCTGGTTTTTGCTTCCATTTACTCACCCCTGTCGAAAAGCTACATTGAGTCGGTCAATTACAAAATCGAAGAAGAAAAAATGGCCGTGGTGCTGCAGGAAGTCGTGGGAAACCAATTTGATAAGGTTTATTACCCCCACATCAGCGGGGTGGCCCAATCATACAATTATTACCCCTTTTCGTACATGAAACCCGAAGAAGGTTTCGGCGTGATTGCCATGGGATTGGGGAAATACGTCGTTGAAGGGGAAAAAGCCTACCGTTTCTCTCCCAAATATCCCGCCGTGGAGATCAATTCGCCCAAAGACCAGTACCTCAATTCCCAGCTACAATTTTATGCCGTTGATCTGAACAAGAAAAACATCGATCTTCTTGAGGGCGATACGGCAGGTCTGGTGCGTCTCGATATCGACGAGGCCGAACGCCATGGCACGCTCAAGCATTGTGCGTCGGTGTTCGATTTGGAGAATAATCGCATCATTCCGGGCATCACCCATGCCGGGCCCCGCATCGTTAACTTTGCCGACATCTTACGGTATAATTATATCCCCCTGGCCCAGACACTTGAATTGGTCATGGATGTGGTCAAGGAAGCCCTCGGATCACCAGTGGAGATTGAATTTGCCGTCGACATGAACAGGGATGCCGATATGAAAGCCTCCTTTTACCTCCTCCAGATAAAACCTCTGATAGGTAACTCGGAGGATTTCAATATTGAAATGAACAACATCGACCATGACAAAACCTTGCTCTATACCACCAAAGGCATGGGTAACGGCGTGATCACCCATATTGAAGACGTCATTTATGTGGATAAAAGAAACTTCGATAAAAGCAAAACGGTTGAAATGGCGTCGGAGATTGATCATTTAAATGCAATCATGGGCCGGGAAAAGAAAAACTATATTTTGATTGGTCCGGGACGGTGGGGTACACGCGACCGCTGGATCGGCATACCGGTTAACTGGGCACATATCTCAAATGCCCGGATCATTGTCGAAACAAGCCTCGAAGGCTACTCCCTTGACGCCTCATCAGGATCCCATTTCTTTCACAACCTCACGTCGATGAATGTGGGTTATTTTTCCGTTCTGGAAGAAGACTCCGACACATTCATCAACTATGATATACTGAAAAATCAGGAACTGGTGGATAAAACCACTTTTTTCAGGCATGTCAGATTTAACAAACCGCTGACAGTGAAAATGGACGGGAAAAAAAGGATGGCTGTCATCACATTTTCTGCCTGAACATACCACTGTCAAGGATCTGAAATGCCTTCACTGCCACCGGAGCCTCAAGCTGGAAGACAGCATGGAATGGTAGCCACAGCCGTTCTGTTTTTACCACCTGCCTGTCTGCAAATAATCATGGATGCCTCTGGCAGCTATTTTTCCGGCCCCCATGGCAAGGATAACGGTTGCAGCACCTGTGGCCACATCACCGCCGGCGAATACACCCTTTTTTAATGTCTTGCCCGTAGCCGGGTCGGTAACGATGGTACCCCATTTGGTGACCGCAATATCTTTGGTTGTGGATGGTATCAGCGGATTAGGGCTGTTGCCGATGGCGATGATGGCCACATCGACGGGGATCATGAAATTGGATCCTTCTATTGTAACGGGTCGCCGGCGTCCCGATTCATCGGGTTCGCCCAGCTCCATCTTAACGCATTCCGCCTCTTTCACCCATCCGTGCTGATCACCATGAAAAGCCACGGGGTTGGCCAGGAGATGGAAGATGACTCCTTCCTGTTCGGCGTGATGGATCTCCTCCTGACGGGCAGGCATCTGCTCCCTGGCGCGCCGGTAAATGAGAATGGACTGCCGTGCACCCAGCCGCAGGGCCGTGCGGGCACAGTCCATGGCCACGTTGCCGCCACCGACGGTGGCTACCGTCTTGCCCCGGATGATGGGCGTTTTATATTTAGGGAAGAGATAAGCCTTCATCAGGTTGGTGCGTGTGAGATACTCGTTGGCTGAATATATCCCATTGAGGTTTTCACCGGGTACCTTTAAAAACCAGGGCAGCCCGGCACCGGTGCCGAGGAAAACAGCGTCATAAGTGGCAAGCAGCTCATCGATGCTCCTGATCTTACCGATGACGGTGTCGGTTTGAACACTAACGCCCAGCTTTGTCAGGAAATCCACCTCTTTGAATACGATCTCCTTGGGCAGCCTGAATTCGGGGATGCCATAGACAAGGACGCCACCGGGTTCATGCAGGGCCTCAAAGATATCCACATGATGACCAAGACGTACAAGATCGGCGGCAGCGGTGATGCCGGCAGGGCCGGCACCTACTATGGCCACACTCTTGCCTGTCGCTGCCGCAAAAGAAGGGATCACGACGGCATCATTCTTTCGCTCCCAGTCAGCCAGAAAACGCTCCAGCCTGCCGATGGCTACCGGTTCATTCTTCTTGCCCAGCAGGCATTGCTTCTCACACTGTTCTTCCTGGGGGCACACACGGCCGCAAATAGCCGGCAGGATATTCTTTTCCTTGATCTTTTGAATACCCGCGCTGAACTTCTCTTCGGCGATAAGACGGATAAATTCCCTAATATCAATTTCGACAGGGCAGCCCGTGGTGCACAATGGTTTCTTGCATTGCAGGCATCGCTGTGCTTCCATGACGGCTTCCGCGGGCGTATAACCGTAAGGCACCTCATTAAAATTTCTGATGCGCTCTTCGGGGGGTTGCTCCCTCATGGGTGTTTTTTTTGGACTGATCGGAGCCATGTCATCCCCTTTCTTTTGAAATGATTTCCTCTTCCAGATATGCCCGGCGCCGTGCCAGGACGACATCCCAGTCGATCTGATGCCCGTCGAAATGGGGTCCGTCAACACATGCAAATTTGGTCTCACCACCCACGGCCAGACGGCAGGCCCCGCACATGCCGGTACCGTCGATCATCACAGGATTCATACTGACAATCGTTTTAATATGATAAGGACGTGTGACTTCGGAGATCCTGTACATCATGTATGTGCAACCGACGGCTATGACACGGTCAAATCTCTCTCCCGCCAGAAGATCGCCGGACAGCGCATCCCAGGCATGCCCCCTGGCTCCCTGCGAGCCGTCGACGGTGGCATAACGCACCTCATCCGCAACAGCTTCCAGCTTCTTATCCCAGTACAATAAAAAACGGCTTCTGGCTTCGGAATAACAAATCACCTCATTGCCCTTCATCTTTAAGGCTTTGATAGCCGGATAGATACCACCGATGCCATAGCATCCCCCTATCAGTGCCACCCTGCCAAACTCTTCGATGTCGAAAGGTTGTCCCAGCGGACCGGTGAAAGAATAGATGTATTCACCCTGCTTTAAAGCAGCCAGACGCTCTGTGGCTGCGCCTATCTCTAAAAAAATGATGGTCACGGTGCCTTCACCCGCATCAAAGTCGGAGATGGTGATCGGAATCCTCTCGCTGTATTTGTCGGGGATGATGATCACAAACTGTCCGGCCTCCGCTTTCCGGGCCAGGTCAGCAGCGTCGACTTTAATGCAGTGGACGTTGGGGGCAATATGTTCCTTCTCGATGATTCTAACCATTTTGGAGTGGTTTGATTTTCACAGAAAGATGATTGCGGTTCATATTCAGACCGTCTGTGAGCATGCTGTACTGCTCCAGGCACGGATAAAAACCGGCGGTACGGTTTTCCATTTCATGGTCTGTTCTGATCTCTGCAATAAGGTTACCACAGGATGTTTCAACAAGCACCTGCTCATGGTCCTGTAATCCCAATTCCCCGGACAATGACGGTGAGACAAACAGCACCCCCTCATGCCTGATGGCCTTCATGTCGGGCATCAGCGAGGCCAGGCTGTTACCCAGATAATGAAACGTATTGGGCTCGACGAGCAGCGAGAAGCCATCATCACCATGACCGGCGATGACAGGCTCCAGGGTCAGGCGTTTTATCTCTTTCCCGCCATGACTGAAAGTGAAATCGATGGTCGATTCCATCTCCTTCATGATCTCACCAGGCTCACTGATTTCAAATCCGGGTATCCCCATCTTATCCGCAACACCGGCAATCATCTGCCATGCCGGCCTGGCACCCCCGGAAGGTGGCATGACACGGATCATTTTTTTCAGTTCGCCCTCAAGGTTGACAACATGACCGGCATCTTCTGAAAGACTGGTGAGCGGTAAAAAAACATGGGCATAGTCCGACGTCTTTGTCAGGAACAGGTTATGCTGGACAAAGAACTGCAAACCCTCCAGGCTGCTATGGGGAGGTATATCACCGACCACAAAGAGAGAGGCGATGCCGTCCTTATTAATGTTTTTGATCATTTCATCTGACGAGAAACCAGGGTGACGGTTCAGGGCCGTGTTCCACTGATGCTTCCATTTTGTGACGGCCACACTGTCGTTCACTTTATCAAAACCGCCAAGATAACCGGGATGCATTCCCGCCAGGGTGGCGCCATAACGGTTACCTTCATCGAGCAGGAAAAGGATACGGCAATGTCCACGAAGCAACTTGCGGATATTCATCAGTGCATTGAAGATCATGGCCCCTTCGCCACTCCTGAAGATACCGTCTCCCGCTATAATAATCAGATCACGGGCGTTCAAAAGGATGTCCTGTAAGGAACGGTGTTCCTGCCTGCTCAAGCCCCCACCGCCGGATATCTTATTCAGTTTGAATGGTTTCAATTGCTTCATCACCTCTCTTGAAGAGGGACCCTTCAGAGCCCCTGACAAACCTGCAAGCAAGGTGAGAAGGGAACCGTATTCACCGCCGGGATCATAGGTGAGATGAAGAGAAGAAAAAGAAGTGGTCCTGGAACTCCGGGAATTAACATCGATGACCGTTACTCCCTTTTTGTAAGCTTTTCTGATCCTGTTTTCAACGAGGGGATGTGAAAGAAAGGCACGTGAGCCAATGACCAGAATGGTATCGGCTGATGTGATATCATCCATTTTCACGGGTGCCTCCTGCCGGTGATAACGGTAGATGTTGCTGATCAGATCGTTATCAGGATAAGAACCGAAGAGGTCTACATGATTGGAGTGCACGACCGTCCGTGCGAATTTCTGAAGGATGTAATTATTCTCCAGGGTATCCTGGGCCTGACCGATGATTCCAAAATGGTTTCCGGTGATCTGTTGAAGACATTCTGCCGTATGCTGCAGGGCCTCCTCCCAGCTCACTTCCACCCATCGGTTTTCTTTCCTGATAAGGGGTGAGGTGATGCGCATGGGATGATGGACAAGATCGGGCGGCACAAATTTGCCCCGCACACAGAGCTGATGGGGTGCCGTGCGTTTTCCGGGTGCCGGACCCACATTGGCAATACGGTGGTGCCTGGTATTGACATTCATCGCGCATCCTACGGAACAGAGTGTGCAAATTGTCTCCGTCGAGTGGTCAGGGATCCCGCTCCAGGCGCCTATCCTTTCCGAGATGGACCCCGTGGGGCACACATCCACGCAGGCACCGCAATATTCACATCCGGCCTGTTGCTGAGTCTCACCGAAGGCTGTGCCAACCAGCGTGGCATTGCCGCGTTGCACGAAAGCCAGCACCTCGCTGTGGCGTTCTTCGTTACATATCCTCACACAACGGCCACACAAAATACAGAGATTATAATCCAGCGTGTAAAAAGGATTATCCCGTACCGGTTGAACATGACGGTAAGCGATCGGAAACCTGATTTCTTTCAGCTCAAGGTAATCAACGAGCTCCTGCAATTCACAGTCGCCATTGTTTGTGCAGAAGTTACATCCCGTCGTCACCCCTGCTTTACGGGTGGTGTGCATGTACTGGATACAATCACCCTTATCCCGGCACACCAGGCAGGTGTATGGATGTTCCGACAGGATCAGTTCAAGTATTTCCCTTCTGAGCGACTGCAATTCCTCCGTCTTTGTCAGGACTTCCATGTCCCTGGACACCGGTGTGGTGCAAGCTGTGGGAAAACCCTTCATGTTTTTAATCTGGACCATGCAGAGACGACAGCCGCCATAGTCAGGTAACATATCGAGATAACATAAGGTAGGAACATAAATACCCGACATCCTGGCGGCCTGCAACACCGTCGATCCTTCAGGGACCTCCAGCCGGTTGCCGTCGATGGTGACCGGGATCATGGTTTTCGGGTTTTCATTCGTTACTTTCATTATCTCAGTTATATATGCAGAGTTTCAAATTTTTATCTTTTCATTCAATGATAATAGCGTCGCCGGCGATGGCATCAAAGCGGCATATCTCATAACATGCGCGGCATTTAATGCACTTGGTGGGGTCGAGGTTATGGGGTTCGCTGCGGGGGCCGCTGATGGCATGGGCAGGGCACACCTCCACACAACGCTGACATCCGGTGCATTTTTCCTTGATGACGCGGTACACAACCAGGTCGCGGCATACGGCCGCCGGACAGCGCTTTTTTTCGACATGGGCAGTATACTCCTCCCTGAAATATTTAAGGGTCGTCATTACAGGATTTGGAGCCGTCTGCCCCAACCCGCACAGCGATCCTTTTTTCACCGTTTGCGCCAGGCTCTCCAAAAGACCTATATCTTCCTCATGACCTTTACCTTCCGTAATCCTTTCGAGTATCTCTACCATCTTGCGGGTGCCTATACGGCAGGGTGTGCATTTACCACAACTTTCCTTGCTGGTGAAGCGCAGAAAGTACTTGGCGACATCCACCATGCATGAATGCTCATCCATGACGATGAGCCCACCCGAGCCCATAATGGAACCTGCCGAGGTCAGCGATTCATAGTCAATGGGCAGGTCGAGGTAATCCTTCGACAGGCAGCCGCCTGACGGACCCCCTGTCTGGACGGCTTTGAAAGGCTTCAGGGTGCCCCCTCCGATATCAAAGATGATCTCGCGCAACGTCGTACCCAGAGGCACTTCGATCAACCCGGTCCGCCTGACTTTACCGACGAGGGCAAATGTCTTGGTGCCCTTGCTTTTCTCCGTGCCAAAGCCGGCAAACCATTGCCCTCCGTTCCTCAGAATATTCGGGATGGTAGCCAGTGTTTCAACATTATTGATGGTGGTGGGTTTTCCATATAAGCCCGAAATGACCGGAAAGGGAGGACGGCTGCGGGGCATGCCTCTTTTGCCTTCAATGGAAGCGATGAGGGCTGTCTCCTCGCCACATACAAAGGCACCTGCTCCCTCTTTTAAATGTATGTTAAAACTAAATCCGCTGCCCAGAATATCAGGGCCGAGCAGACCCATGTCATTCATCTGGCGGATAGCCAGGGTCAGACGTTCAATGGCAAGGGGATATTCGGCACGGATATAAATATATCCTGCCGCAGCCCCAATGGCATAAGCGGCGATCACCATGCCTTCGAGCAACGCAAATGGATCGCCCTCGATGAGTGACCTGTTCATGAAAGCTCCCGGGTCACCCTCATCGGCATTGCAAATAAGGTATTTGGGGCTGCCTTTGGCATCACGGCAGAACTGCCATTTCCTGAAGGTAGGGAAACCGGCGCCACCACGTCCCCGCAAGCCGGCTGTCTCCATTTCCCTGATGACCCCTTCGGGGCCCTTCTCAAAAGCATTGATCAAACCCAGGAAACCATCCTGTGCAATGTAATGCATGATGTTTTCGGGATCAATGATGCCACAGTTACGCAAAACAATGCGTTTCTGGCTTTTCAGCATGGGTAGGGACCAGAACGACCTGGTGCCGTCAATCCGTTCGTCGGGGTTACCGAGATGACCTAAGGGTTTGATGGTCGTCTCGCCACTTAACAGATAGCCCTTCACGATCTGTTCGGCCCTCGCAGCATCGACATTATTGAAGCTCAGACGCACGGAACCGGGGAGTTTGATGTCGAGCAACGGTTCCAGATAACAAGGTCCGATGCATCCCACTTTCAACATATGGACTTTCTGCCTGGAACGGGATATTTTTTTTCTGACGTTCTCCCACACCTCACCGGCTCCCGATGCCAGACCGCAGCTGCCCATGCCTACATAAACCAACGGCTCACGGCTGTTCTGCAACTCCTGCCATAAAACGGATGCATCCTTCCTTAATTGATCAAAATCATTCATACTGTTTCAGTATCTCCCTGAGCTTTAACACCGACATCCGGCTATGGATATTCCTGTCGATCATCATGACGGGAGCGAGGGCACAACAACCCAGACAAGCCACCCTTTCCATGTCAAAACGCCTGTCGGCACTGGTTTGACCCGGCTCAATGCCGGTCTCAAGCTTTAAGGCACTCAACAGAAAATCACCACCCTGCACATGACAAGCCGTGCCCAGGCATATCTTTATGGAATGCCTGCCAGGGGGATTGAATTTGAATTGTGAATAAAATGAGGCAACACCAAATATGGTACTTCTGGATAATCTCAGATATGATGAGGTCCTCTCCACCGCTTCCGGTGAAATGTACCCCTCTTTTTTCTGTATCGCCTGCAGGATTGGAATCAAGCTGCCCGGATCACGTTCAGGATACCGGTATAAGATCACTTTATAAGAATCGTCCATAAAATTCTAAAACATTCTCACCCGTACTGCCTCATGCTTTCGATACAAATGAATTCATTCAGGCCGCACTTTAATCGGATATAAAAGTAATTAAAAATCCATAATGATGGTATTTTTTTAAAATTCAATCATCTTCATAGAAAGATATTAAGATATTAAAAGCGTAATTCAGCGTTTATTATTTAAAATCATTTTAAATATTGGCCAATTTAAGAAAACAATTTATATAGAATGATTAAAAATTAAAGAGAATCTGTGTACTTTTGTGACAACTTAATTGAATTATAGAGCTCATAAATCTTTCCGGATCATGGAGAATATTTTGTTTGATTTTATTTCATTAAATGTAAAATGTCCGTTATGCGAAAAAAGCCTGATGGATAAAAATCAACCCGTCGACGGAAAGCCAGGCATCGTCTTGAATATTGCGACATCACAAAACCAGGGAAGTATCATATTAAGCTCAATTTATGAAAGTTATAATTACCGTTGCAACATTGATATTCCGGATGGGGAAATCGTTAAATTCTATTGTCCTCATTGTAATGAGTTAATTATAACCAACATAGAATGTGAACATTGTGGTGCCCCAATGGTTTCGCTGGATCTGGATATAGGAGGTAAGGTCAGCATTTGTTCACGGTCGGGATGCAAAGGTCACTTCCTGGAATTCGAGAACATTACCGAATCGCTGAAGAAGCTTTACAGCCTGGGTGATTTTAAGGGGCCGTTGCCGGAGGGTCTCATTGAGACAGGTGAATCGAAGGAGATACTCGAAACAGGTACTTTTCTTCATACATATTGCCCTGTGTGCGATAAATCATTGATTGAGAAGGGTCTGATCAAATTAACCATTGTCAATGACAAGGGTGAGGAGGGCTTTATTTATCTGAGTCCATACCTCAATGTTTTCACCTCACGGTCAACCGTATTCCTGAAAGAAGACCAGACGGTGAAAGACATCCGTTGCTGTCATTGCAATGCAAGTTTAATGGATCAACGTGTCAAATGCCACACCTGCGGATCACCCGCCGCCAGGATCTCCGTCAGTGCCAGAACAAAAATCATTGATTTTTACATCTGCTCCAAAAAAGGATGCCGATGGCATGGCCTGAGTGAAGAAGATCTTCATGAAATCGAGTTGGAAGATAGTCTCGAATGGTAAGGTCAAGGGAATACTATCAGGGGTCAGATTAATTTAGGAAGAATATGTTTCAGATTAAAAGAAAGCAAGTGATGGCTAAGGGAACGATCATTCGTTTCGACATTGATGCTCCCAAGATCGCCAGGAAAATAAAAGCGGGTCAGTTTGTCATTATCCGTGTCAATGAAACCGGTGAAAGAATACCATTGACCGTTGCTGACAAGGACGATTTTGCCGGTATCATCACGATCATTTTTCAGGTCGTGGGCAAAACCACCGCTCTCATGCGTTCTTTAAAGGAAGGGGATATTATCCGTGATGTGGCAGGACCTTTGGGGAGGCCTGCCGAGATAAAAAAGCTGGGCACCGTGGTGATGGTGGGCGGCGGCACAGGGGTGGCCATCCTTCACCATGTGACAAAAGCCTTTAAGGAAGCCGGCAATTACGTCATCGGTATCATTGGTGCCAAAGAAAAAGATCTTCTGATACTGGAGAATGAGATGATCTCCATTTGCGACGAGCTGGTAATTACCACCGATGACGGCAGTTACGGTGAAAGAGGTTTTGTGACAACCCCTCTGGGCAAGTATCTTAACGAACGTCAGGATATTAAACTCGTTTATGCTATCGGACCCATCATTATGATGAAAAATGTCTGCAAATTGACCAAACAAAACAATATACCCACCGTGGTAAGCCTCAATCCGATCATGATCGACGGCACGGGCATGTGCGGAGGTTGCAGGGTGAAGGTGAACAATGAGATCAGGTTCTGTTGTGTCGACGGTCCCGATTTCGACGGCCACCAGGTGGATTTTGATGAACTGGAAAAACGTAACAACATGTATTTGCAGGATGAGAAAGAATCACTCTTATTCTCCATCCGATAATAGATAAAACCATGTTAGAACAGGATATAAGATATTTAAAATTCAAGACCTACCTCAGTTTTTACTGCCCGTATTGCAATAAGACTTTCAACGTGGAAAGGCAGCATGAAAAATCATTGATATTTAATGGTTTATATAAAGGTCAGGAACTTGTCGTCAAGCTCAGCCCCTTTCTTGACGTGTTTGACATTAAAACTTCCATACCTATCGATAAAGACGATGTGCTCGATGACCTGTTATGCCCCCATTGCAAACACAGCCTCGTCAATCCGACTGTCAAATGTGGCAAATGCGGTTCCAAGGTGGGTGAAGCCATTGTTTCGGCCTATGCCAAGCTCATCCCCTTTTATTTCTGTCTGAAGCACGGCTGCGAATGGCATGGTATCACCAAGGAGGATGAAAAATCCATCAAGCTGAAGATACCGCGTCAGACCATGCCGGAACAGGATAGAAAATTGCGTATCGAGAACTTTCAGGAGGTGCCGTATGGTTATACTTCTGAGCTGGCCATAGTGGAAGCCGGCAGGTGTTTACAGTGCAAAAATCCGAAATGCGTCGAAGGTTGTCCGGTGAACGTTGACATTCCGGGCTTCATCAAGCTGATCACCGAAGAAAAATTCGATGCGGCCGTCAAGAAGATCAAGGAGACCAACGTGTTACCTGCAATATGCGGCCGTGTATGCCCGCAGGAAAGCCAGTGCGAAGCACAATGCATCCTGGGGAAAAAGGATGAACCTGTAGCCATAGGGCGCCTTGAACGTTTTGCCGCCGACTGGGAAAGGAAAATGAATCTCATCACCATCCCTGAAATCAAACACTCAACAGGGAAAAAAATTGCCGTGATCGGTTCCGGCCCCGGCGGATTAACGGTGGCTGCCGACATGAGGCAACGGGGTTATGAGGTGACGATCTTCGAGGCCCTTCATGAACCGGGAGGGGTCCTGACATATGGCATTCCCGAATTCCGCCTCCCCAAACTGATCGTTCAGGGCGAGATCGATTACCTGAAAAAAATGGGGGTGCGGATTGAGCTAAACCATATCATAGGGAATATTCTAACAGTGGATGAGTTGCTGGAGCATTTCAATGCCGTTTACGTGGGCGTAGGTGCCGGTCTGCCCTGGTTCATGGGCATCGAAGGCGAGAGCCTGGGCAATATTTTTTCCGCCAACGAGTACCTCACCCGCATGAACCTCATGAAAGCGTACCGTTTCCCCGAGTATGACACCCCCATGCCCAAAGGCAACAAGGTAGCCGTGATCGGCGGTGGTAACGTGGCCATGGACTGTGCACGCACAGCCCTGCGCACCGGCGCCAATGAGGTGACCATCATTTACAGGCGTTCGCGTCATGAGCTCCCCGCCCGTGCCGAGGAAGTGCATCATGCCGAGGAGGAAGGCGTCAAATTCAAGCTGCTCACCAGCCCCGTGCGTTACCTGGGCACCGACACCAAGGTCATCAAAGGCATCGAATGCATACAAATGCAGCTGGGCGAACCCGACTCCTCAGGGCGCAGAAGACCTATTCCCATCGAAGGCACCAACTATATCATCGATTGTGACCTGGCCATCGTCGCCATCGGTAACGGACCTAATCCGATACTGTTTAAGTCGACACCCGACATGAAACTGAACAAACGGGGATACATCGAAGTCAATCCGGAGACAGGCGAAACATCCAAGGAATTCGTTTATGCCGGTGGTGATATTGTAACGGGCGCCGCCACCGTGATCCTGGCCATGGGCGCCGGCCGCGTCGCCGCCAAAGCCATGCATGAAAAGCTATCCAAACTGACAATCTCTCAAAACAAAAAAGCCGGCTGATACGCCGTGCCATAGTTAGCTGGTCCAACGGATGTGCCTGAAAGAATCATCCATGGCGTCCATCTTTACTTGTGGTGCTAAGCGCCGCCGCCTGTTCAACTATGACTGCGATGTTATCAACAATAGGTTTGAGGAGGCGCTGGGAAGGAAGTAGGAGAGTCAAGCTGCAAGTGGAAGGGGGTGAGGATTTTTGTTTTCTTTTCTTCATTCTGTCAGTGCGTTGGCGGTTTTGCTCTTAGTGTGCACATGAAAAGCACGACAATATGTAAAATAGCATTGGCTTTCTATTTAATGAATTTCTGAAATTTCCTCCAATGCTTTCCCAATTCACGCCATACGTCATTAAAGTCCGGTATTGCTGTCATTTGATTTGCTAAGTGTTCATTCCAATGCTTTGCAAAGGTTCTTTCTTTTTGTTCAATCACTTTGATTAATTTGTTTGCATCATATCCTTTATATTTTGCCTTGACCTGAAAGGCGAAAATGTGATCTTCAATATCTTGTCCTTCCGTTTCAAACAAATACCAAAGATCGTAAATGTCCCTGGGGGTAGTTCGCTGCATGATGGATCGCATTTTTTCTGCGATCACTTCTCCAAGTGAGTAACAGAGGATGCTATATTCCTGATTAATATCGGAATATGGATTATTGACTTGTTTTTCTTCTGGTTCATAATAGATTAGTTCGTCCTGGCTGATGTCAACCTTAATGTCTTTGTTGGCTCCGGCACCGCCCAATGGTCCGGTATAGGCAAGATAGAAATTGAAATTCCCTGTTTCGTGCTGTGTTTCATTTTGAATAGACAGAGAAATCCTGGATTCCTCATACACCCATTCCATTAATTTATTGAAAGCAGCTTTTATCGCACCTATAATAAATTCTTTGCCTTTGAAGGTAAAATCAAGGTCTTCTGAAAAGCGATAGTCCGGGAAATAAATTTTTTTCAGTACTGTACCGCCCTTGAAAACCAGGCTTTCTTTCAAAAACGGATTATTTGCAATGCCACAGATTATCCAGGAAATGACATAGTCTTTTTCAATTTGAGTATCCCGAATACCTTCTTTTCCGGCTATGGATTGTATTTCTCCTGGTTGTATCATTGGTTCATGTTTCTATTGATTTAAGTGCAGTTTTGAAATTCATATTATCAATAATACACCATTGGGAGTAATGATATCCATATTTCATTTCTGAAGGATCCAAGAGTGCATAGGATGGAGTAATATTTCCCCTTATGAAATTCCGTAATTCGGGAAATAGGCCAAGTCGGTCAATGATGAAACCAAGTCTCTTGTATACTGCTTGTGTATTAAAATTTTCAAGGTACTCCTGAAATTTTAATGGTTGCAGTTTATCTCTGCTTTTATATAGAGCTTTGGTTATTTCCGTGATGCCACCGGCATAGTTTGGTTTGTATAAGCAGTCTATAAAAGTCTTTTCGAGATCGCTACAGTTTACTTTGTGGAAATCATCAATCCAATGTTTTTTGTAACCAAAGAATCGTTTTTTACTCAAGGTAATGAACTCAAACCGGACGTTCTTAACTTCTTGAACTTTGGGTTTTACCTGTTCATGTGTAACTAATTGTTCTACCAGGGATGGTTGTGTGATTAAACCGTGAATATCTAAGGCACTATAGAATCCGATATAATATTCATGGGGCTGTACCATGGCTTCTGCTGTCAAGTGCCAGTTCGGAAAATATTGATCAGGGTGTTGCTCGTAGGGAATACGGTGATACAAACCTTCTTTGATACGCATGATCACTCCTCTCTTTGTCATGTCGCTGAGTAACTTTCTTATGGTAGAATAGTTCTTATCAGCGAGAATAGTCAAGGCGTCAGTTAACGTAAAGAAGTCCTTCTTCTGTGCAATAAGTGCATTCAGAAGTTGAGATGAGCGATAAGAGATATTCTTGTTCATATCTAAATTGTGAGTTTTAACCTCACATTTAAACTATAAAAGCAAAATTAAACAAAATTTTAGAAGAAACACTACTATGAAATATTTTTTATATCTTAAAAGTGAGTTCTAAAGTAACATTTATACTACGAAAGAACAAAATTATAAATCTCGTAATAAAATGTTTTAAAATAAGAATAAAATTTATTAATTTTGTTGATGATATAATAAAATAAAATTATTTTGTTCTGATTAAGATTAATTTAAGCAAAAATGAAATATTTAATAGACATTTCGCAGAAACATACTCAAAAGATTCAGAAACTTATAGAGAAAGGGGATTATGAGGGTATTGCGCAGTTCATTAATGTGGCTATCGAGAACCAATTGTATCTGGAGGAATCTGGGCTACCATCGTTTACTGTGAATGAGAAAGACTTTGACATTCCTCCAGTCAAAGAGAGTAATAATAAACAGAGCGAAAAAGCAAGCATGAGTCTAAAATTAACAGCATTTCATGCTAATCCGCAGGTTGTCCCTCCACCCTCCTATATACAGTTGGTGCTTGGTCAGAAAGAGGGAAAGGAAGAATTATTCTGGCTTTGGGGACAGATCAATAAAATTCTCCCTGTAAAAATCGGTGTCCGTACATTATTCAGAGAATTAGGAAGTAATGCAAAGATGCCTCTTAATGATTTTACAGATGTGGCTGTTGAAGAAGCAGTACGTATTGGTGAGCGATTACGCGCCCACGAAGATCAATTAAGAAAGTTGCGTAACCAAAGAATAAGTGCCGGCTTACCTAAAGTTGGTGACGAAAAAAGTCAAACAAGATACAGGGCGCAATTTCTGGCGTATGGCCGGAAAGATGGATTGTTGGATGGAGCTATGGCTTTATTCCGGTTTGCAAGTATTGATACGGACAGTGGAAAGCACATGGTCGGTATAACACAGGCAGGGATTAATTTCGCCAAAATTTCTAATCCGGTTTTAGATGAAGACAATTTGGATAAGTCGTTAAGCCCGGAAGAAATTGATTTTTACCTGGCACATGTCAAAAATCATGTCAAGGGGGAGTTTGCCGGCATCAAATGGATCTTAACAAAAATTGAACAGGGCATTAATGAACGGGAATCTTTGAATAATGAACTTAAAAAAGAGTTTGCCGAGTTGTGGAGTGCTTCTGATGCTGTGATCAATACACAACGTGCCGGTTTGATGTCTCGAACGTTCGAGTTGGGGCTATTGGAAAAAGAGAAAAAGGGAATCTATGTTACTTACCATAACAGCGATTTTGGAAAATCATTTATAGCAAAAAACTAAACGAATTATGGTAAAGAATAAAACTGAAGTACTATCTAATATTGAGGTAGTCGTTTTTGCATTATTTCAATTGGGTGGAACTAAAAAGAAGGTTCATACAGAACATATCGCTGTTAAATGCCACAAGCTTGCCCCAGATAAGTTCTCTTGGCAGTTAAAGGAGTATAAGCAATTCCCAGATAGAGCTGCCGTATACCATGCTTTACAAGATGCTCGTAAAGAGAAATACAATCGACTTGTGGAAGGTCGAGGCGGTCGTGACGTATATGGTGACAGAGAAGGTTGGCAAATTACAACGGAAGGTATTAAGTGGCTTAAAGAAAATGAGAAACGCATTGCTGAGGCCTTAAGGCAAGAGCGTCCTCAAATGAAAATGCTCGATAAGAATCGCTTCTTAAAAAAACTGAAGAATGAAGAAGCTTTCTCAAACTTCTTACATGATGGAAACATAGAAAAAGTCTCCCGCTACAATTTGTCCGACCTATTAGGCTGTCCCCCTGATGCTTCTTTTCAAGTGATTAGGAAAAAGTTTGAAGGATTAAAAACTCAAGCTGAATTAGTATCGGATAAGCAGGTGAATGAGTTCTTAACACTTTGCATCAAAAAATTTGGAGATATACTCAATTCCTAAAATTTTAATTATGGAACTTAACAAACCAATAGACCTTAAGCTAACCAGCAGGTACTTCCAGCAAAACAGAGGTTTCGCAATACGTGATGTTTTTGATGCTCTAGTTGAGTTGATAACTAATTCTGATGATAGCTATCACAGATTGTACAAAAAACAAAAAAGAAACGAGGATGGTGGTCCTATTTTGATAGAGGTTAAAGAGCAGCGTAAAGGTCAATCTTCATTAATCATTGTACGAGATAAAGCTGAAGGAATGACACTTCAGGAAATGAAAAAGAAGTTGGCGGTTGTGGGAGACAGAACCAGTGAAGAAGGTGATAGGGGCTTGATGTCAAGAGGATTGAAAGATTGCACAGAATTAGGTGATATTGTAGTAGAATCAATCGTCGATAAGAGGTATTACAAATGTCGCATAAACTCTCGACCAGCTCAATTTGTTCCTGAAGTAGATGGAAAAAAGGTATCACCTAAACAAAGAAAGGAATTGGGAGTCGATAAAAACGGTACATCCGTCACTATATATGTAGCACCAGATAAGAGAGTTCCAAGGATAGAGACAATACAGGAACAATTGCCTTATCGCTTTTCATTGAGAGATATTCTTTCTAAAAAGAGTGCTACCAAGGTGTCCATTAGAAAACAGGAAACAAAGCCAGAAAAAATAATATACCTGGAACCAGAGGGTGAGATTGTTGTGAACGAACGATTTGAATTGCCGGAATATCCTGAAGCAAAATGTTCCTTACAAATATGGAGAGCTGAAACGGATTTAGATGACATTAGCTATGACAAGTATCGAAAATCAGGACTATTGATAAAAGGAAAGAGAGCAATTCATGAATGTAGTCTGTTGCATGACGGTATTGAAAAGGACAATGTAGCCGGGAAGTTTTTTGGACGTTTAGAATGCGAGTACATTGATAATCTTATTGATGAATATGATGAAAGAGAAAAGAAAGGGGAGCGGCACCCTGATAACAATCCCAAATTTCTAATTGATCCTAACCGGCTACAGGGATTAATAAGAGAACACCCTTTTACGCAAGCGTTATTTAGGCATCCGACTGATGTCTTGAGAAAGCTTATAGAGGAAGAAAAGCAAAAGGTATCAAAGAAGAAGGAGGAGGTTGGAAATGAGGCAACTCGTAAACGCTTGGGAGAACTTGCAAAGGCAGCAAGTAAATTCCTCTCTCAGCAAGTTGATGAAATCGAGGAATTGACGAAAGGCGATCATTTGGATGAGGAAGCATTTGCTCGCAATGGAATTCTGCTTTTCCCAAAATACTTCAATGTTGCTTTGGGAGAGGAACGGTTGATTACATTATATGTGAATCCAAAAATGTTAAATGGCACAGAAGAAATTAATGTTTGGAGTAAAGACAAGAATGCTTTAAATGTGCTCGATATGCATCCTGAACTAAGGCCTCATTCTAAAAGATCAGATAGGATGATTGCTACATTTCGTGTGAAGGGGGGAAGGCTAACAAACCAATATATTACACTAATTGCTAAATGTGGGCATTTGTCTGCGATTGAAGCCTATGGCAAAGTAGTTGAAAAGAGAGGTGATGAGCATGAATTTCAGTATGACTTGGAATTTGGAAGTAAGAAATATACGGTTAAGGAGGGAAGAAAACGCACACTAAAAATCTATGCAAAATATCCTGAAGTTTTGACAGAGGAAACACTAATTTCGGTTTTTTCGTCTGATTCAGAGAGCTTAGCAGTGAAAGGAAGATGTTTTTTAAGTCCGGTACTAGGATCAAATTTCGCAATTGGTGATGTGACCGTCCACGGTCGAAGGGTAAAAAGTAGAGCCGTAACAATTACTGCCACTTTGAATAGTCATGAAGCAAAATGTAAAGTTAAAATTACCTCACAAGAAGAGCAAAAAGTAGATTTTGATTTCAAACTTGTTGAGAAGGATCTTGGAAATTTCAGGGCCGTTTGGGCAGACCAAGATGGACAGCCTAATTTACTTGAGATATCTGCACAGCATGAATCGATAAAACGTTATTTGGGACCTGATTTCAAAGGACAAAATGAACCACATTTCCGGATAATGTTGGCTGAAATAGTTGCTGAAAGTATTTGCCGTAAAGCCCTTCAGTATGAAACGCAACAAAATCCATGGGACTTCCGATTTGGTAGAGTAGAGTGGTAGGGCTATAAGCCCTACCTACCCCCTCATCAAACCGTACGTGCGGTTTTCCCGCATACGGCTTTCCTAAAGACTTCTTCATTGGCTTTCACAGGCAGTCTTTGTAAAGAGTATTTTGTCGGGTCTATCAACCCATATTGTTGTACAAGTACATCAAAGGCTTTTTGTCTGTAAAGCCTACTCTTTCGCTGACTTTTTCGGTTAAAATATCGATGCAGTTTTGTTGAAAGATAATAGCGAAGTCGCCTTTTGCTCATCTGTGGATAGCTTACTCCTTCTATTGTATAGTAATTTAGCCATCCCCTGATTATTGCATTGAGTTCCACCGCTATTGTTCCAGCCGCACTGTGACCATGTTCCCTCAAATAACTTCTGACCTTATCTCTGATCTTTAGTTCAGAGTGCTTACCGGGTATTATTTCCCAGTATTTCTTCCCTTTCACATAGAGATCCCGACTGTAACGTATGGTGAATCCCAGAAAATCAAAGCTCATTTCCGTGGCTTTTACCTTTCTGGTTTTCTTCTCATTAAAGGTTAATCCCATACGCTCAATCAAACCGTAAAGTCTTTCCGTTACCTGTTCGGGTATCGCTTTACCCATCAGTACAAAATCATCTGCATATCTTATTATTTTAACCCCATATTTATAAAACACACTTTTAGGATTGTTCACTATCCTGTCAAGCAGATGCAGGTAAACGTTCGCAAGTAATGGTGATATCACCCCTCCCTGCGGTGTTCCTGCCTTGCTTTTCTTACCTCCTTTAAACTGCCCGTCCTCAAATATCGGAGCCTTCAGCCATTTCCGGATTAATCTTAAAATGCGCGGGTCTGATATTCTTTCTTTCAACACTATTATCAGTTTGTCATGAGGTATCGTGTCAAAGTATTTGCTTAAATCAGCTTCCAGCACCTCTGTTTTTCCTTCTTTCAGATTTGCCTTTATTGCCGTCATCGCTCCCTTTGAACTTCGCTCCGGACGATATCCATATGAACTCTCCTCAAAGTCCGCTTCAAATATGGGTTCAAGTATCATTTTACATGCTGTCTGCGCTATCCTGTCTTTTACCACGGGTATCCCTAACGGACGTTCTCCACCGTTGGCTTTGGGTACCATTACCCTTTTTACCGCCTGTGGTCGGTATTGCTGAGTCCTTAGCTCCTCCCCTAATTCCGACAGGTATTTCTCTACTCCGTATCGTTCCACATCTTCTATTGTTACTCCGTCTATGCCTGGTGATCCTCCATTTTGCTTCACTACCTTCCAGGCTTCTCGTAGTATGTATGGAACGAACATCTTATCGTACAGCACATAAAATTTATACCCCTTTTCCTGTTTGGCTTTCTGATATAGTTTCCTTTGAAAGGTTTCCAACCTTTCCGCATCCGGTATCTCGCTCCGCCGCCTGTTAAACAGTTCTCCCTGTCCGGCTGCTCCAACACTATTTTGATTATTATACATCAATTTGTCCGTTGTCTCTTCTGAAAACTTTATCTTTAGCAATGCCCCTTCGCTATCCACGCTTTTACCTTTTCGTGGGTCATACACTACTACGGGCATCTCCGACTCCCTCGCCAGCCTTGACCGGGCCGCGTTAGGGTATCCCACGTTCATGTGTTACCTTCTCCTGCACGCAACACCATACCACTCAGGGTATCTGCCAGACTGCTTCTTGCCGTTACTTCGTCTGGCATGGCAGGTTTCATCATATCCGAGAGATTGACCGATAACCATAGGTTTAACGAAGCTTAACTGGTGCAGCTTACAGAATCGTATTGCCTGAGCTTCACAACGTTTGTTTCCGCACAGAGTGTCAGGTATACTTCAACCTGAACGGCAAATTGGATTGAAAAGAACTTTCATCTTTTTAGGTATTTGTTTATATTTACACACGCCTCGTGGCGCACCGGATTTAACAGATGACTCTTTGATTGTAGATACAATATTTGTCGAATTTCAGAAACGAATGCGTAAATTCTTGCCTATCGCTCATAGGGTCATGTTAGCAGATGAAGATATCCCACAATCTTCCGATTAGAATGTGAAGGAAAAACGAGCTCTTTCTCCAATTGGATGGATATTCTTGCAGTGAACTGGCAGAAAATAAAAAACCTCCGAAGGATCGGCCAAAAAATATTCTTGTTTTTCTTCTGAGTCCAAGTCATCTTAGCCAGTCCGTAATTATATAATATTCCGATTGAACATTTATTTCTTTGTTATTTTATTATTATCAGTCCACCGTAAACTTGCTATGGATTATACAAGTTTCTCTCTGTTTCGTCACTGTCAACTGAGCACATATGTATCCCCTTTTTTATTTTTTTCTCGTTTATGGGCTATTGTTTCCAATTATAAGCTACGAGCTGCAAGTGGAAAGAAGTAAGGACAGAAAATATTTAAATTATCTTTATGTGATGGTTAAATATCACTGTGCCTAGCAGTCATCTCTCACAGGGAGAGAACCATCGTCAGTCCCCAACAAATAATAATGCTATCTTTGTAAAAGTTAATAAGTGAGGCCGATGTCCATCCATCCCCATAAACCCAACCTGAAGAAATACTATTTCTCCGATACCTCTTTCATCAACCTGATGAAGAAGAGGATCTACCATGTCCTGCTGGTAGCCAGCGCTTACGACGCCTTCATGCTGGAAGGCGACGGCCGCATCGACGAACAGATCTTCAACGAATACGTCTCACTGAACCTGCGCTACCCTCCCCAATTCATCCTCACCAATAACGAAGAGGAAGCCTTTGCCATCCTCCGGAGAGAGAACATCGACCTGGTCATCCTCATGCTCAGCGCCGATGAGACCGACACCTTCGGCCTGGCCGAACGCATCAAAGCCACATACGCCGACAAGCCCATTGTCGTGTTGACGCCCTTCTCACGTGAAGTCACGCTGAAAGTCAACCACGAAAACCTGAGCTATATCGATTACATTTTCTCATGGCTTGGCAATCCTGACCTGTTGCTGGCCATCATCAAGCTGATCGAGGACAGGATGAACGTGGATTATGATGTCAATGAGGTGGGCGTACAGACCATCATCGTCGCAGAGGACTCCACCCGTTTCTATTCCAGTTACCTGCCCATTTTCTACAAGATCATCTTCAAGCAATCCAAAGCCTTCATGACCGAAGGTCTGAACGAGCACCAGCAGATGCTCCGCATGCGGGGACGCCCGAAGATACTGCTCGCCACCACTTACGAGGAAGCCGTCACTCTGTATGAAAAATACAAACTCAATCTGCTGGGCATCATCACCGATGTGGCCTTCAAACGCAACGGTGTCATGGACAAGGAAGCCGGCATCAGGCTGGCCAGAAAGGTGAAAGACGATGACGAGTTCATGCCCGTGCTGCTGCTGTCGTCGGAAGCCGCCAACGAGAAGGTGGCCCGACAG
>Ga0172365_10000076_pt1 | contig 52824 bp, 49 predicted proteins | sample LakKivSesite48cm_FD_114535 | JGI IMG/M metagenome (GOLD analysis project Ga0172365, IMG submission 114535) | Sediment microbial communities from Lake Kivu, Rwanda - Sediment site 48cm | ecosystem: Environmental > Aquatic > Freshwater > Lake > Sediment | place: Rwanda: Western Province, Lake...
AGTTCCAGGGGACAGGATGCTGAATAGCCTCAGGCTGAGGAACATCGCCACGATCAGCGACACGCTGCTCGAGCTGGGAGATGGCTTGAACGCGCTCACCGGCGAGACTGGCGCCGGCAAGTCGATCCTCGTCGACGGCCTCCTGCTGGCCCTCGGGGAGAGGGCCGACCATTCGCTGGTGAGACCGGGTGCGCGGACCGCGAGCGTCGAGGCCCTCTTCCTCCTCGGGGGCGGGCAGGAGATGACTGTCAGGCGCGAGATCTCGAGCGCAGGGCGGAGCAGGCTGCTGATAGACGACGAGGTCTTCTCTCTGGAGGACGGCCGCGCCCGGATCGCCGATCTGGTCGACCTCCATACGCAGCGCTCCACTCCTGCCCTCATGAGCCGCAGGTTCCAGCAGGCATGCCTCGACGAGTACGCCGGGGCCACGGCCGTCGCCTCCTCGGTGAGGGACCTGGTCAGGGAACTGCAGGGGATCGAGGGCAGGATGGTCGAGCTGCGCCGGGAGCTGGATTCGGGTTCGCCCGCTCTGGAGATGTTGATGCACGAGGAGAAGCTCCTCGGAGAGCTCGGAGCGTCGCGCGACGAATATGGCGACCTGCTGGAGAGGCGCAGGCTGCTGGAGAAGGCGGAGGCCGTCGACAGGCTGTTCGGCCATGCCCTGGCGGTGCTCAGCGGGGAGGAGGGCGGTCTCCTCACCGCGATCTCCGCCCTGAGGTCCTTCCTCATGAAGTCCGGCGAGGACGCGGGCGATATCCCCGACCTCCTGGAGACTGCGGGGATCGCTCTCAGAGAAGCCTCGTCCAGGTGCTCCGCAAGGCTGTCGAGCATCGAAGGCGCTCCGTGGATGCTGGAGCAGATCGACGAGAGGCTGGACAGGTATGCAAGGCTCCTCGGCAGGTACGGGGGCGACATCGACAGGCTCCTCGCCAGGATGCAGGAGGTCTCCGCAGCGATAGAGGAGAGGGCTTCGACGGAGCGGAAGCTGGAGGAGATGGCCGGGGAGAGGGAGAAGGTCCTCCGGACGCTGACGGTCTCCGTCCCGGAGCTCACCGGACTTCGCCTCCGAGGCAGGGAGCCGCTGGTCTGTTCCGTCTCCTCCGAGCTGGCCAGGCTGGGCATGCCCGATGCGGTCTTCGCGGTCGAGTTCCGCGAAGCGCCCGGGGAGAGGTCCGTCCGCGCAGGTGACCTTCGGGTCTGCTCAGACGGGGCCGAGCTGCCCGAGTTCGTGTTCAGCGCCAATCCGGGGCTTCCCCCTGGGCCGATCTCCTCCGTGGCCAGCGGCGGTGAGCTCTCCAGGCTCAGCCTTGCCATCAGGCTTGCCCTCTCGGACTCCTCCGGCAATGCGACTCTCGTCTTCGACGAGATAGACAGCGGAGTAGGAGGAGAGACGGCGGGACTGCTCGCGGACTCGCTCTCGAGGGCCTCGCTCGGGAGGCAGACGGTGGTCATCACGCATCTCCCCCAGATAGCCAGCAGGGCGCTTCACCATCTGGCGGTCAGCAAGACCGTCGACTCGGGGATGCCCGTGACTTCGGTCCGCCCTCTCGAGGGCGAGTCGAGGATCGAGGAGATAGCCCGCATGCTGGGCGGCGGAAGCGCCGCGGTCGAGCACGCCAGGTCCATGCTCGAAAAGGCCGGTCCGGAGAGGTGATCGGACCCTTCCTGAACCTGCCCAACTCGCTGAGCCTCTCGAGGGTGCCCCTCTCCATGCTCGCAGGCTTCCTGCTCCTCTCGCATCTGAGGTATGCATCGGCGGCGATGGCCCTTGCCGCGATACTGACGGACTGGCTCGACGGCTTCCTCGCCAGGAGGACCGGTTCCGAGACCGCCTGGGGCCGTGTGCTCGATCCGCTGGCCGACAAGCTGGGCTTCGCCGCATTCGGGACATGCCTGGCCATCACCGGCAGGATTCCCGTCTGGCTCCTGATAGCGCTGGTCTCGCGCGATCTGCTGATCCTGGGAGGGGCCTCGGCGCTGATCCGCAGAGTGGACTCGCCTCCGGGATCCAACCTGGCCGGGAAGCTGTCCACCGCAGTGATGGCAGCCTACATGACAAGGCAGGTCCTCGTCTCCACGCCATCCCGGGGCATACTGCTGGGCCTCGACTGGCTCGGGCTCGCCGCCGCCGTCTTTTCGCTGGCGGGGCTCGTCTCCTACATGCCGCGGCTAATGCACAGGAGGGCCGTCCTGTGAGGCTCTCCAGGCTCGAGATACTCGGGTTCAAGTCTTTCGCCGATCCGGTGGAGCTGGCCTTTCCCACCGGGATAACCGCGATCATCGGGCCGAACGGGTGCGGCAAGAGCAATGTGGCCGACGCTCTTCGCTGGGTTCTCGGCAACTCCAATCCCAGACAGCTGAGAGTCGAGCGGATGGAGGAGGTCATCTTCTCGGGCAGCTCCGGCCGCAAGCCCCTTGGAATGGCCGAGGTCAGGGCCGTCTTCGACAACGAGGACAGGGCCCTGCCGGTGGAGTTCTCCGAGGTCGCCATCTCCAGGCGCTTCTTCCGGTCGGGCGATGGCGAGTACTCCATCAACGGCAGCCACTGCCGGCTGATGGACGTCACGGACCTGATAGCGGACGTCGGTCTCGCGAGCAACGGGTACTGGATACTCGAGGCCGACATGGTCAAGACACTGCTCTCCCCGAAGCCGGAGGACCGGCGCTTCCTGTTCGACGAAGCCTCGGGGATAGTGAGGTACAAGATCCAGCGTCACCGCGCGGAGCTCAAGCTCGCCGCGGCGGCCGCCGACCTCGAGAGGCTCGATGACGTACTGAGCGAAGTCCGCAGGAACACCGAAGCTCTGAAGAGGCAGGCCGCGCTGCTACAGAGGTACGAGAAGGCGGCGAAGAGCGTCGCGGCGATAGACGCCCTGCTCGAATCCCGGGAGCGGGCCTCAGTGGAGTCTGCGCTGTCGGGCCTGCGCGAACAGCTGAGACAACTGCTGGCCGCCGAGCAGGACATGGGCGCCGAGCTCTCCGCGGTCTCGGCAAGGCACGCAGCCTCGAAGCTGGAGCTGGAAAGGGCCCAGACGAGGCTGGACGAAGCGCATGCGCGCTGCTCGTCCCTCGAGAAGGAGCGGTCGGACGCGGAGAGGGATCTGGCGGTCGCCGACGAGAAGTCGAGGAGCCTGACGGAGCAGAAGGAGGACCTCGCCGCGAGGTCCTCGGAGGCGCGCGCCCGGGCGGCCGCCATGATGGAGTCGGCCGGGAGGAGCAGGGCCCTCTTCGAGGAACTTGCGAAGGAGGTGGACTCCGGCAGGACGGCCCTGGCCCGTCTCACCGAGGCTGTCTCGGAGGCTGCCGCCGGGCTGGCGGATGCCAGGAAGCGGGCGGACGAGGCAAGACACTCGCTCTCGTCGGCCAGGGCGGTCGTCGAAGGCCTCAGGGCGTCCCTGTCGAGCGCGCGCGCTGGAAGGGCGGAGGCGGCGGACAGACTGGCGGAGGGTAGGGCCGCGACCGGCATCCTGCGGTCGGAGATGGAGAGGCTAGAGTCGGAGCTGACGGAGTCGGCCGCAGTTTCGCGGTCGGCGGATGCTCAGGCGGCCTCGGCCGGGAAGAGACTCGAAGCAGCCGCGTCCGCCCGCGCTTCGGCACAATCGGTCCACTCCGGGAGATCCTCGGAGCTTGCTGGCGCACAGGCGTCCTGGGCGCTGGCCTCTTCGAGGGTCGCCGGCCTGGAGTCGGGATCTCCCGAGGCCGCTTCGGACGCGCTCTCGGCTCTCCTTTCTCCTCCGGAGGGATGCGCGAGGGCTCTGGAGGCGTTCCTCGATGCCTTCCAGGAAGCAACTCCCGTCGAGCCCGGTCGAGTCGAGGGGGAACGGGGCAGGAGGGTCCTCATCCCCGTGCCCTCCCCCCCGCCTGGCCTGCCGGCCGGGGCGAAGCTCCTCTCCTCCCTGTTCGAGACCGTCCCGCGTGGTCTGGAGGGGCTGCTGTCCAGCTGCATCCTCGCCCCTGACAGGGAGAGCGCCGAAAGGTGGCTTCTCGAAGGCTCCAGGCTCCCGATAGTCACTCCCGGGGGCGACCTGTTCCGGCCCGAGGGGCTCGCCCGGCTGGGGGTGCCCGAGGAGGGGGCCGGCCCTCTCGCGAGGAAGGCTCTTCTCGAGGAGGCGAGGCTCGTCCTCGGGAGCGCCGGGAAGGCCCTGTCTGCATGCCAGGCCTCGGAAGCGGAGTCCCGCAAGGCGCTGGCGAAGGCGGTCACGGCCGAGGAGAAGGCCAGGGATGAGCTCGCAGGGGCTCTCCGGAAGTCGGCTTCCGCGGAGGCTGAGGCTTCCTCCCTCATATCCGCGCGAGAGAGGACGGGCATGGCCCTCGCGGATCTGGAGAGGTCCATACCCTTGCTGGAGGAGGAGCTCAGGGCTCACGACGAGTCGGATCTCCAAGGGAGGATCGAGGAGGCTGAAGCCTCCGAGGGCAGAGCGCTCGGCGCAGTCGATGACTGCTCGTCGGTCGTCCAGGAGCGGCAGGAGCTTCACAACTCACGCCTGCGCGAGGAGGCCGGGGCTGCGGGGAACCTCAGGCTTCTGGAGGCCAGGATGGAGGGCGCCGCGGCTTCCGCGAGCCAGGCGGCCGCCTCGGCCCGATCCTCTCTCGAGGAGGCGGACTCCCTCGGGGAGCGGGCAGCCGCGGTGGAGAAGGGGATGGAGGAGCTGAGAGCAGCCTCCGAGGCCGTCAGCAAGAGGATCGGCGCATTGGGGGCCGAGCTCGCCGAGGCACACGGGAACAGATCCTCTGCGGCATCCGCGCGGGCTGCCAGGCTCGAGGAGAGCACGGCACTGGAATCTCGCGTCTCCCATCTCAGGGAGAGCCTCGCAGAACTCAGGGAGAAGAGGGCAGGGCTCTCGTCCGAGGCTGCCATGTCGGAGGAAAGGCTGAAGAGGCCTTTCGACGAGAGCGCACTGCCGCCCGAGGGGAGCCGCCTCGCCGCCCTGGACGACGATCAGCTCCGGAGGGAGCGCGCCAGAACGGCTTCGGAGAGAGAGGGCCTCGGACCCGTGAACATGCTGGCCACACAGGAGTACTACGAGGCCCGGCAGAGGATGGAGTTCCTCGAGACCCAGAGGCAGGATCTGCTCCATGCGAGGCAGTCCCTGCTTCAGGCCATCGGCGAGATCAACGCCACTGCGGCCGTCAGGTTCAGGGAGACCTTCGAGTCCGTGAGGACGAACTTCAGGGATCTGTTTTCGAGGCTCTTCGAGGGCGGAGAGGCAGACATCCAGTTCATCGAGAGCGCGGATCCGCTGGAGGGCGGTGTAGCCATCTCCGCGCGCCCGAGGGGGAAGAAGCTGGAGACGCTCGCGGCCCTGTCCGGCGGTGAGCGGGCCATGACCGCGGTGGCGCTCCTGTTCGCCCTGTACCTGGTCAAGCCTTCTCCCTTCTGCGTACTGGACGAGCTGGACGCGCCCCTGGACGATGCCAACGTGGACAGGTTCATCGACCTGCTCGAGAGCTTCTCTGCGTCGACGCAGTTCATCGTGATAACACACAACAGGCGCACCATGGAGGCCGCGGACAGGCTCTTCGGCGTGACGATGGCCGAGGAGGGGGTCTCCACGCAGGCTTCGGTCTCTCTGGAGGCGATGGCGGAAGGCGCCGAGTGAGGATCTTCCACAGGCTCTTCGCGGGAGGATCTCTCCCGGAGTCGCTCTCGAGGGCCTTGTCCCGCCCCGGCGCCGGCCTCGAGACTCTCTCGACGGTCGAGCAGACGCTGATCGAGGCCGATCTCGGATGCGATCTGACCGACCGCATACTGGACGGATTGCGGGAGGGGCGGATCTCCGCGGATCACTGGCGCAGGGATGTGGCCGACATCCTCCTGGCCGGACTGCCCGCCAGGAGGGCCCCGCTGGAGCCTCCTCCGGTGCCTCTGGTCTCGATGTTCATAGGCGTGAACGGCTCCGGCAAGACGACAACGATCGCGAGGCTCGGGTGGAGGGCACGGGGTGCGGGATCCAGGCCGCTCCTCTCCTGTGCCGACACATTCAGGGCGGCAGCCTCCGAACAGCTCGCGCTCTGGGGGGAGAGACTGGGACTGGAAGTCTTCTGCGGCAGGCCGGGCGCCGACCCCGGATCCGTGGCCTACGACTCGATCTGCAGGGCCAGATCTGCCGGCCACGATCGGGTGCTCATCGACACGGCGGGCAGGCTCCCGAACAAGGCCGGCCTGCTGGATGAACTCGCGAAGGTGCGCAGGGTGTGCGGCAAGGCGATGGAGGGCGCGCCCCACGAGATCATGCTGGTCCTCGACGCGTCGGTAGGCCAGAACGCGCTCTCCCAGGGGCGGCGCTTCGCCGGGGCCCTTCCCCTGACCGGCCTGGTCCTGACCAAGCTCGACGGCACCGCGCGCGGCGGCTCCGTGCTCGCCCTCTCATCGAGCCTCGGAGTGCCGATCGAGTTCGTGGGGACTGGCGAAGCGGAAGACGACATGATCCCTTTCGACGCCGGGGAGTTCGTTTCCGCCATCCTCGAGGGACCGGGGGACTGAGGTGCTCCTGATATCCGGGGTGACCAAGAGCTATGGGAGAACGAAGGCGGTCGATCGTCTGTCCCTCCGGGTCGGCCCGGGGGAGGTCTTCGGTCTCCTCGGACCGAACGGCGCCGGCAAGACCACTACGCTCAAGATGATCTCCGGGCTGGTCTTCCCGGATTCCGGGACCATCGAGGTAGCAGGCGTGGACACGATCACCAGGCCGGACGAAGCCCGCTCGCGGATCGCCTTCGTGCCCGACCAGCCCACGCTCTACCCGAAACTGACAGGACGGGAGTTCCTCCGCTTCATGGGGAGGGCACGCGCCCTGCCCCCACGGGAGGTCGGTGAGAGGATCGACTTCTGCGAGAGGCTGTTCGAGATGGAGGGGTGGATAGACATCAGGGCGGAGGCCTATTCGCACGGGATGACCCAGAGGGTCGCCCTTTCCGCCGCTTTCCTGTCCAAACCTTCGCTCTATGTCATCGACGAGCCGCTGGTCGGGCTGGATCCTGCCGCCGCGGGGACCTTTGCAAGGATGATCAGGGCCGCCGCCGACGGGGGCGCGTCGGCAATCATCTCCTCTCACACCCTCTCGGCCATCCTGAAGCTGTGCGACCGGCTGGGAGTCATCCACGAGGGGAGGCTGGCGGCTGTGTTCGAGGCGCGGTCGCTCTCCGAGGCCGATCTGGAAGCCGCCTATTTCGGCATAACCGGAACCAGTCCGGCCGAGGCGGGGAGCTACTTCTCGGGCTGACCGCGGCACGGCGACATCGGAGCCGCGGCTGCAGTGCAGCCCCCTGGCTCCGGCCCCCGGGCGGTGATCCAGTGCTCCCTGGACCTTTGCACGACCTCGATCCCCTCAGGCATGTTCGGATGTAACGCCGGCTGCTGCGCGGGCGTCCTTTCGTCAGGGAAACCAGCGAAAGGGGAGTGCAATGGAAGCCATCCTGGTGCCGATAGTGGGGATCGTGGTGAGCATAGGCGGGCCGATCGCCCTGGTGATCGTCATCCTGGCCAACAAGCACCGCGAAGAGCTCGCCAGGTACGAGACTATCAGAAGGGCCGTCGAGTCCGGGCGGCCGACGGCCGAGGTGGAACAGATGCTTCGTGCTTCCGGGGCCAACCCGCCCAGCCCGAACAGATCCCTGCGCACCGGGATAATCCTGTTCGGGATCGGCATCGGCCTCGGGCTTATAGCAGTCCTCGTCGGTGAGCCTGATGCGTTTGCCGGAATGGGATTCCTCTGCGCCCTGGGCGCGGCGTTCATAGTCATCTGGCTCTTCGTCGACAGGAAAAAGCGTCCTGCCGATGCGGCCTGATCTCTCTGCGACCGTCGACCGGGCGCGAAGGGGAGACATGGGCGCTTTCACTGATCTGGTGAGGTCGCACTCGGGCCTCGTCTACGGGATCGCTCGCAGGATGGTCCGCGACGCCCACTTGGCCGAGGACATCAGCCAGGAGGTCTTCTTGAAGGCCTGGTTGGGCATCGGCCTCCTGAGGGAGAGTGCGAGCTTCACGTCGTGGCTCGCGTCGATCGCCAACAGGGCTTCGCTGGACTTCCTGCGGAGATCCAGACCCGAGGACCCGGTCGGCGAGGAGGCGGACGAGATTCCGGCACGGCCGGCGGAAGTGCCCGATCAGGGATCGAAGCTCGTCGAGGAAGCCCTGTCGCTGCTTGGCGAGCGTGACCGGCTCCTGCTGACCCTGTTCTACTACAAGGATCTCAGGGCCTCGGAGGTGGCCGGGGTCACGGGGATACCCGAGGGCAGCGTTCGAGTGTACGTTCATCGTGCAAGAAGACGCTTGAGGAGCCTGCTCGAAGGAAGAGAAGATGAACTTCTGCAATCGAACTGAAGAGGTGCTCGCGTTCGTGCTCGGCACGATGGATCAGGCGGGCCGGGCATCCTTCGAGAGTCACCTCGCCACGTGTCCCGTCTGCTCGAGGGAGCTTGCGATCGAGCAGCGGATCGATAGGGCCCTGGCGGCGCCCGTCGAAGCGCCGCAGGAGCTCGGGGAGAGGCTCGGCGAAGCCCTCGCCGTCCTGGCGAAGCCTGCCGGGTCGCGACTCCACACGCCCAGGATCCTCTCCTGGATCGCGGCAGCCGCTGTCCTGACGGTCCTAGGATGGATGATCTCCGTCCGGCTCCTGGAGGGAGTCCTGCCCCCGGGTGCCATGGGGCAGCTGGCCGGTGTGCTCACCCGGCTGACCTCGTCCGCGGGTGCGAACCTCGGCACCCTGATAGCGGCCGGCAGCCTGACGGCTGCGGCCGTGGCGATAGCCTCGCTCCTGCCCGGCGAGTAGCAGGCGCTGTCGGAGGGTGCCGTCGCAGGCGATCCGGAGGGGCATGGCATCTCGGCCCGAAGCAGTACGCCCGCGCCTGATCGTCAGCAAGTGCCTCGGTTTCGAGGCCTGCCGATACGACGGCTCGATCCTGAGCGACCGGTTCATCGAGAGGTTGCGGGAGCATGTCGAGTTCCTCCAGGTCTGCCCCGAGGTCGGCATGGGCCTGGGAGTGCCGCGAGAGCCGGTCGGACTCGTCGGGGCTGTCCGGGCCCCGCGGATGATCCAGACGGCGAGTGGAGTTGACCTCACCGAACGGATGGTCTCCTTCTCGGAGGGCTTCCTGAGAGGGCTGCCGGAGATAGATGGGGCCCTAATGAAGTCCAGGTCGCCCTCCTGCGGGAAGGGCGACGTGCCGGTCCACGGGCCGCACGGATCCGCAGATCGCACACGGACGGGCTGGGGTCTCTTCTCGGCAGCTGTCGCACGCTGTCACCGGGACATTCCGGTGGAGTCGGAGGCGAGGCTCCTCGACTCCGGGACAAGGGAGCACTTCCTCGCCAGGGTCTTTGCCTCCGCCCGGTTCAGAGCCGCGGCTGCGTCCTGCCGCGCTTCGCGCAGGAAGGGACCTCTGGTGGATTTCCACTCTGCGATGAAGCTCCAGCTCATGACGATGGACAGGGAGGCGGAGAGGAGGCTGGGCAGGCTCGTTGCATCTTCCGCTCCCGTGCATGGACTGCTGGAGGAGTACCGGGCCGGGCTCCACGAAGCCATGAGCAGGCCGCCGCGGACAGGTGCGACGGTCGATGCGCTCCTGCACGCCCTCGGTTTCTTCGACGGGAAGCCTTCCGAGGCCGGTAGGGCGGGCTTCCTCGAATCGGTGGAAGGGTTCAGGACCGGGAGGCTGCCGCTGAGTGCCTGCCTATCCATCCTGAGAGAGTGGCTTGCGAGATGGAGGAGCGACTGGCTTGCGGCGCAGTTCTTCCTCGCGCCCTATCCCGACGGGCTCTCGGACCTGTCGGATCGGGACCGGGGACAGGCATCTTCCGCGCCCGCGGTGAGGCGGGTCGACAGGAGGTCAGGATGAAGGAGGGCTTCGTTTCGGCAGCGCCCACGGAAATCGACGGGAACGTGTTCAGACTCATCGCGGAAGAGTGGATGCTGGTGACTGCGGGCGACTTCCAGTCGTGGAACACGATGACGGCCTCATGGGGCGCTCTCGGAGAGCTGTGGAACAAGAAGGTGTGCTTCGCATTCGTGCGCCCTCAGCGCTACACGCGCGGATTCATGGATGCCGCCACCAGATTCACGCTGAGCTTCTTCCCCGAGGAGAGCAGGGAGGCTCTGGAGTTCTGCGGGAGTCACTCGGGAAGGGACTTCGACAAGGCCGAAGCCACCGGCCTGACGCCCTTCGAGCCCGCTCCCGGGACAGTCTCCTTCGCACAGGCCAGGCTGATCGTCGTCGCCAGGAAGATCTACACCCACGACATCGACCCGGGCGGGTTCCTGGATCAGGACATAGCCGACTGCTACCATTCGGGCGACTACCACAGGATGTACGTCGGGGAGATCCAGGCGGTGATGAGGAAGGCCTGAGCCCGAGGGGGCCCGGCTCAGTCCTCTCTGGCGACGTGCCTCCGAAGCTCGTTCAACTCGCGGAAGTGGCGCCGCTCCTGGTCTATGATGCCCAGGATCTCCTTCTTCTGCGGTCCGGGCACCGAGCTCGTGACCTCGGTGTAGAAGAAGATGCTGTCCATCTCACGCCTTATCGCGAAATCGATCGCGGAGACCAGGTCCGTCAGGTGGCTCCTCTCGTCTGCCAGCCTGGTCCTGGAGAAGATCCGCGCGAGGGCATCCAGGTCGCGCGAAGAGGGGGAGTCGTACCCGGGGAAGCTGAAGTCCGGCGTCTCCCGGCTCTGCCTCTCGAAGGAGCTCCTGTGGTCGGCCTCCTCGGCTGCGAGGAACGAGAAGAACTCCCGAAGGCTCTCGTCACCGGAGTGGGCTTCTGCGAGGGACCTGTACAGCTCCTCCCCTGCGGCCTCCATTCTGGCGGCCGCTTCGAACACCTGCCTGGACTGGGTCGTCACCTTCCTCCCCCGTTCTCGATGTCCCCGTCGCCGATAGTGTACGCGGCCGGCATCTGGGGGGTCCACATCACGTTGGGAGCGACGGGATAGACAGGTGCAACCGCACCGAGGTCGCTAAGCGCGTATGCCATGTCCTCCAGCATGCCGTACGGGGCCGCGAAGAGGAGCTCGGTGTTCTGCGTTCCTCCGAACCTCCGGTCCCCCGCACAGGGGAATCCCACTATCGGACGGCCCGTCGACTTGACGAAGCCTATCGCAGAGCAGACGGCGGCTTCGGCTACCGTCGCCGCCTCCACCTTCTCGCCCGTCCTGTATACGCATGCGTGGATCAGGCGCATGACCTGGGCAGGGTTGGCATAGAAGATCACTGCGTCGGGCACGATCCCGCCCGCATCGCGCAGCGGGGAGAGCAGGATGGCGTCGAAGGCCCGCCCGGAGTCCCCTATCTTGAAGGTGTTCTCGAAGAACCTCTTCCCCGCCTCCGCGTTCTCCACGTAGCGGCCGACGGCGGCGGTGCCGTTCCGGAACGCCTCGGGAGTCCCTATCAGTCCGGTGCAGGCAGCACCTATCGAACAGACCATTCTCTCCGGGACTCCGGAAGCAGTCCTGCCCTGGTGCCGCGCCATGGATATCAGCTGGCAGATGTTGAGCTTGAAGGGCAGGGGCTTCTTCGGCAGATCGGAGGCCGATTCGTAGAGCCTGACGGCCACCGGATCGGTCTCCAGTCTCAGGGCCTGCATGAAGAAGTCCGACAGCTCTCGGCAGTCCATGTATCCTTCCTTCCCTCTCATGTCGTCATGGATTCAGGCCCGAATATAGTCCTGCTCCCGGGGCTTGACCGTCCCGCCCCGCGGAGTTTGTTTCCATTGCCGAGAACGACGATGCGGGCCGGAGGTTCCCCTCCGGTCCGGAGAAGCCCCTGGAGGGGACGATGGACCTGAGCACCAGGCCGCTTTCGGGGATGAGGCAGCTCTACCCCGCCGACATGAGGATCGAGAACTGCATCGTGGAGAAGATCCGCCTTGCCGGAGCCGCGTACGGGTTCGAGGAGTATGACGCGCCGACCCTGGAGCCGGTCGAGCTCTTCCTGGCGAAGTCGGGCTCGGAACTCGTTCTGGAGCAGAGCTACCGCTTCACGGACAGGGGCGGCAGGAACCTGGTCATGAGGCCGGAGCTCACTCCGAGCCTGGCCCGGATGATCGCTTCGGGCCAGGACATCGCTGTTCCGGTGAGATGGATGTCCTTTCCCATCTGTTTCAGATACGAGAGGCCGCAGAGGGGGCGGGTGAGGGAGTTCCGCCAGTTCAACTGCGACATCCTGGGTGTTCGCGACGAGTCGGCCGATGTAGAGGTGATCCTGGTGCTCGACAGGATCGTCAGATCGTTCGGCGCCTGCGAGGGCACGTGGGCCATCCGTCTCAGCAACAGGGAGCTTGCGTCCGAGCTGCTCGCCGCCCTGGGCGTGCCCGCATCCAGTCATCAGGATGCGTTTGCGGTCATCGACAGGAAGTCGAAACTGCCGCCGGAGGAGTGGTCGGCCTGGGGTGTCGAGAAACTGGGGACGGGCTTCGGAGCAGTGGAGCGCCTGACCGAATGCACCGGACTGGACGACCCGATCCTCGATTCCATGCTGGGGGCGAGCCGGTCCCTGGGGTCGATGAGGGCCCTGGTCGGAACCCTTCGCGAAGCCGGACTGTCGAGCGTGACCTTCGATCCATGCATCGTGAGGGGCCTCGACTACTACACCGGGACCGTCTTCGAACTCACGGACACGGGCGGGGCGAACCGGCGTGCCATCTGCGGCGGAGGGAGGTACGACAACCTGGTCGGGCTCTTCGGGGGCAGGCCGATGACAGGAGTCGGCTTCGGCCTGGGGATCCTGACTCTGAGGCTCTTTCTGGAGACCTACGGGCTCCTCCCGGCGGAGCTGTCCTCCAGACGCCCCCCCGATGTCTACGTGGCCGTCTTCTCGCCCGCCGAGAGGGATACCGCCTTCAGGGCCGCCGAGGTCATGAGGTCCTCGGGCCTCACCGTGGAGATGGACCTCGAGTGCAGGAGCCTGGGCCGCCAGTTCGGGACCGCATCGAAGATCGGTGCGCGGTTCGTGGCGGTGATAGGGCCCCAGGAGGTCTCCTCGGGCTCGGTCTCGCTCAGGGACATGAGGACGGCCGTCCAGCGGACGATGTCGACTGCCGAGGCGGTTCGGGCGATTGAGTCCGGGAACGCTGACTGAGCGCAGGCTCCCCCTCAACGTCCCCGAGGCCTCGGTCTGGGCTCTGCTGCTGCTCGTCTCGGGAGTCCTCTCGGCGGCCCTGGCGGTCCCCGGCCGGTTCGATCCGTCGGGATTGGTGGCGATCCTCGCATCGGCCGGCTTCTACTTCAACTCCGAGACGATTCCCAGGCAATTCCCCCTGCCGCTGAAGCTCTACGGAGCCCTCGCGGCGGGCGCCCTGCTGGCGCTGCTGGCCCTCGCGTCCAGGACGGTCCCGCTCCTCCTCCCGCTGTCGGCCCTCGCGGGCCTGTCATGCCTTCTCGTATGGGGCAGCCTGGTGCTGATCGAACGGGGGAGGTTCACGCTGAGGATGTTCAGGTCGCTGTGCGTCCTCATCCTCCTCGGGAGCGGACTGGAGGCTGCGGGCGCCGGCGACGTGCTCCTGAGGATAGGCCCCGGGAACATACGGGGCGTCCCTTCCCTCGACATCCCGATGATCCTGATAACGCTCGTGGCGGTCTTCAACGGACTTCGAGCGAGATGGGTGCACTACCTCGACCTCAAGGGGAAGCTGATCTGCCTCGCAGGCTGCATCCTCGCGATAACGGTCTTCAGGTCGGCCGAGACCTCCTTCCGCATGCTGACAGGGACTTCCCCCGCCATGGCCACCCTCTGCCTCTACTCGAGCTACTCGCTCCTCGTCAGCTCGGTGGTGGCCCTCCTGCTCCTGCTCGTGAGCCTGCCCTCGGCCAGGCTGGTCGACAGGCGGGCCAGGGAGCTGACAAGCCTGCAGGAGATGGGTGCCGTCGTACTCGAATCGACTGACGAGAAGGGCATCTGCACCAAGGCCGCCAGCCTGTGCAGGGAACTGACCGGAGCCGACTGCGCCTGGGTCGAGATCGAGGGACGGGACGGCTCCACGAAGATCTCGGCAGGCTCGGGCGCCGCGATCGAACCCGGGTCGCCCGGCACCGGGCTGGGTCGATGGGTGTCGGAGAGGTACCCCTCCTCCAGGGGCGCAGTTGTCCTCAGCAGCGTTCCGCGAGGCTTTCCGCACGCGTCCGCGGCGGCCCTCGGCCTGAAGGTCGGCTCCCTCGCGGCAGCCCGCCTCGAGGCGGGGGGCGCCAGGATGGGGAGCCTCCTCGCCTCGAAGTCGGCGAGGTTCGGGTTCATGGACGAGTCGAGGCCGGTGTTCGAGGCATTCTCGTCACAGGTCACGGCTGCTCTGCGCAACGCCAGGCTCCTCGAGCAGGGGCTGGAGAGACAGCGCTACGTCGAGGAGATGGCCCTCGCCAGGTCGATCCAGCAGGGCCTTCTGCCCAAGAGCCCGCCCGGTGTGGATGGACTCGACCTTGCCGGAACCAACAGGGCGAGCACGGAGGTAGGGGGCGACTACTTCGATCTGGTGGGCGGAGGAAGCTCCCTGCTCACCTTTGCAGTCGCCGATGTCGCGGGCAAGGGGGCTCCGGCGGCCATACTGATGGCAGCTGTCCAGGCAGGGCTCCATGCACTCCTCACCGAGCAGCCGGATCCGACGGCAATAGCGGTGAGACTCAACAGGCTTCTCTGCAGGAGGTCGCCCGACGACAGGTTCGTGACCTTCTTCCTCGGCGTCATCGACCCGGCGACAGGCCGGTTCCGCTACTGCAACGCCGGTCACGAGCCACCTCTGCTCGTCCGCCGATCCGGCACAGTGGAGGAACTGGACAGGGGCGGTCTTGTTATGGGTATACTGGAGGATGCGCCCTACGAATCCGGCGAAGGGCGCATGGAACCCGGGGACATGCTGGTCCTGTACACCGATGGAATCACCGAGACCCCGATGGAGGGTGACGGCCCCGAGTTCGGGAGGGACCGCCTCGCAAGGTGTGCCGCCGAGTCTCTAGGCCTGCCCGCCGAAGAGGTCCTGTCCAGGATACTGCGCCGTGTCGGCGAATACAGGGGCGAGGCAAGCCAGCACGACGATCTGACCCTTGTCGTCATCGGAAGGCCGTCCCGGCAGGGGCGGGGAACGGAGGAGTGATGGAACTGATCGGATCGAAGACCGAGACATGTCTGATGAAGGCCTTCGCAGGGGAGTCGCAGGCCAGGAACCGCTACACCTATTTCGCGTCCGTGGCCCGGAAGGAGGGCTACGAGCACATCGCTGCCGTGTTCGAGGAGACGGCGGCCCAGGAGAAGGAGCACGCGAAGAGGTTCTTCAACTTCATGAAGGGCGGCGAGGTCCAGATCACCGCGTCCTTCCCGGCCGGACCGTCTGGGACGACCCTCGAGAACCTGCGTGCCGCGGCCCTCGGGGAGATGCACGAGTACACCGAGATGTATCCCTCGTTCGTGAAGATCGCGATGGACGAGGGATTCAACGCAGTGGCGAGGGTCTTCGAGGCGATAGGGAAGGCCGAGACGTTCCACGGCCATCGCTACACGATGCTCGCGGACTCGCTGGAGAAGGGGGAGATCTTCCACAGCGGGAGCCCGGTCACCTGGCGCTGCAGGAACTGCGGCTACATCCACGAGGGGACGGAGCCTCCCCAGAGCTGCCCAGCGTGCGCCCATCCGACGGCCTACTTCGAAGTGCTGAAGTAGGGATTCGCAGCGGCCCCTGGCGAGGTCAGTATTCGACCGTACGGACTTCAGGGTCCGGGAAGGGGGTTGCGAGATGGCCGAACTCCACGGTGTCTACAAGTGCGAGATGTGCGGGAACGTGGTGGAGGTCCTTTCTGCGGGCGAGGGTGAGCTGGTCTGCTGCGGCCAGCCCATGAAGCTCCTTGCGGAGCAGACTGCCGACTCGGCGAAGGAGAAGCACGTACCGATCGTCGAGAGGGTCGAAGGCGGCTACAGGGTCAAGGTGGGGAGCGTGCCGCATCCCATGCTGGAGGCGCACTACATCAACTGGATAGAGTTGCGGGCCGACGGAAGCGTGTGCAGGAAGTTCCTCGCGCCCGGCATGGAGCCGGCCGCGTTCTTCCCCTGTGCCGAGGCGAAGGTCCTCGGCGCGCGCGAGTACTGCAACATCCACGGCCTGTGGAAGGGATGACATGATCGACAGGAAGATGCTCAAGGCCCTCAACGGGCAGATCAACGCCGAACTGTACTCCTGGTACCTGTACATGTCCATGTCGGCCTGGTTCGAGACTGTCAACCTGCACGGCTTCGCCCACTGGATGAGGTTGCAGAGCCGGGAAGAGATGTCCCACGCCATGAAGATCTACGACTTCGTGATAGCAAGGGGCGGCAAGGCCGAGCTGGCGGCGATCGACAAGCCGGACGCGGTCTGGACGACACCGCTTGCTGCCTTCCAGGCGGCCTACAAGCACGAGGTGTTCATCACCTCCAGCATCTACAAGCTGGTGGAGACGGCTGGCCCGCTGGGCGACCATGCCACTTCGAGCTTCCTCAAGTGGTTCGTGGACGAACAGGTCGAGGAGGAGGCCAACGCCGACGCCATCGTGCAGAAGCTGCTCATGGCCGGCGACAACATGGGTGCCCTGATGATCATCGACAGGGAGCTGGCTTCGAGGAGCTAGCCGGAGCCAGACCGGACAACGCTTCGCGGGAGGCTTCGAGGGGATGAGGAGCTACCAGGAGTTCGCCAGGGAGAGGTCCGCTCTGGACGAGACCGTGATGGAGTACGCCGACCTGGTGATCAAGAGGCTCTACAGCCTCGATTCCATGGCCTGGAAGGAAGGCGCGCTCGATCCGGCCACGAAGGACCTCATCGCCCTCGCCGCCTCCCTCGCACTGCGCTGCGACGACTGCGTGCTGTACCATCTGGGGCGCTGCGCCGAGGCCGGAGTCCCGGTGGAGAAAGTGGTGGAGGCGCTGGGCATAGCTTCCCTGATCGGGGGCACCATAACCATCCCGCACTTGCGCAGGGCGATCGGCGCATGGCACAGGATGCAGTCGAGGATACCCGGGGACGACTTCCCGGCCATCGAGTCCGAGGCGACTGCGATCCTCCGGAGCGGTGCGCCGCCGGCCGAGGCGCTCGGCTCGGTCTGCGAGCTTCTCCGGAACAGGATCGGCAGGTACGACTGGGTCGGTTTCTACCTCGTCGCTCCGGGGAGGGGGAGGACCCTGAGGCTCGGTCCGTTCTCGGGCGCACCGACGGAGCATGTGGAGATCGGCTTCGGGAGAGGGATCTGCGGGCAGGCCGCTGACACCGGCAGGACGCTCGTGGTGGCGGATGTCTCTGCGGAGGAGAACTACCTGGCCTGCAGTCCCGATGTGCGCTCGGAGGCTGTGGTGCCTGTCTGGCACTCTGGAGGCCTGGTCGGGGAGCTGGACATCGACTCCCACGAGCCGGAAGCCTTCTGCAACAGGGACAGGGCTTTCCTCGAGAGGATCGCGGCCCTGTCCGCCCCTCTGGTCGCGGAGGCGGCCAGCTCGCAGGAGAGTCTTCCGGAGGAAGGAGGAGCCCGATGAGCGGGGGCTTCGAAGCATTGCGGATCTCGGACAGGCTCTTCTGGGTCGGCGCGGTCGACTGGGACCTGAGGGATTTCCACGGCTACTCGACCGGAAGGGGGACGACCTACAACTGCTACCTCCTCACCGGGACCGAGAACGTCCTCTTCGACACCGTCAGGGAGCCCTTCTACGACGAGATGATGGCACGCATCTCCTCCGTGATCCCCCCGGCCGAGATCGGCACCGTCGTGTCCAACCATGCCGAGATGGACCACTCCGGCAGCCTTCCGAGGCTCATCGCGGATGCTTCTCCCGATCGCGTCTTCGCCTCCGCTGCCGGCGTGGAGAACCTCGGGATGCAGCTCGGGCTTGCTGCGGGGGCGGTCACCCCGGTGTCCGACGGGCAGACATACCGGGCCGGTGATGTGGATCTGGTCTTCGTGGAGACGAAGATGCTTCACTGGCCGGACAGCATGTTCACCTGGATTCCGGGATGGAGCGTCCTGGTCTCTCAGGACGCCTTCGGGATGCATCTGGCCACTTCCAGGCTCCTGGCATCGGACAATGAGCCCTCTCTCCTGAGGCTGGAGGCGGCCCGCTACTATGCGAACATCCTCCTACCGTACTCCAGGCTCGTTCTGAAGCTGATCGACCGGATCGGTTCCCTCAGCATCTCTCCCGAGATGATCCTCCCCGATCACGGCCCCTACTGGAAGGCCGGCACGTCTCTGCCGCCCGGCTGGATAGCGGGCCTCTACTCGTCCTGGGCTGCCTTGCGCCCGACGGACAGGGCGGTGGTGGCCTACGACACGATGTGGCACTCGACGCAGAGGATGGCGCACGCCGTGGCCGAAGGGCTTTCCGCAGGTGGAGCCAGGCCGGTCGTCTTCCCCCTCGGGGGGAGCCACAGGAGCGACATCGCCGCTGAACTGCTGGAGGCGGGCGCGCTCCTCCTCGGCTCGCCCACGATCAACAACGGGCTCTTCCCGACTCTCGCCGACCTCGTCACATATCTGAGGGGGCTCAGGCGGACCGGGCTCGTCGGAGCAGCCTTCGGATCCTACGGATGGAGCGGGGAGTCCGTGGGGCAGCTCGAGGAGGGCCTGGAATCGATGAAGGTCGAGCTGGCAGCGCCGGGTCTCAGGGTGAAGTTCGCCCCGACCGCGCCCGACCTCGAGAACTGCCGCTCCCTCGGCCTCCAGGTTGCATCCAGGATAGCCCGCCAGGGCGGCTGATGGCCGGATTGCCCGCGGGATCGGAACCGCCTGCGATACACGGCCGTCCGTCGGCAGGACGGGCCGAGGCCGCCGGTCTTGCCGTGATCGCCGTCCTCGTCTGCGCGTCGCTCTTCGCGAACCTGTTCACGCCGGTCGTCCTGGCGGCAGGCGGGATCGCGCTTCTCATACTCACCGCCGGCTCGCCCATGCGGGTCTTCACGCTCTCCATCGGCCTCATGTCAGTGTTCACGGCGGGCGAGCTGGCGGTCGTCAGGCTCGGCCTCGGCTTCGCCGTCCTGCAGATAGACGAGATGTTCCTTCTCGCTTTCTTCTTCTACTACGCGATGGCGGTCGCTGACGGGAAGGCGGAACGGACAGGGGCGGGCCTCCTTCCGTTCTCGATAGCGGCATTCCTGCTCCTGGCGCTGATCTCGGCCGCCAGGGGATTCGCCCAGGGGGCGGGGCGCGACGACATCTGGTCGCTCCGGACCCTCTTCGGCTATGCCGCCTTCTTCCCCTGCTGCTGGCTCGCCTCCGAGCCCCGGGCCCGCGAGCGCCTCTGGACGGTGCTCTTCGTCTCTGCCACGCTTGCCGGGGTGTCGGTCGTGTTCAGGGCCATGACCGGGCTAGGGCAGGGCGTGTTCCTCACCGAGACCAGCGGTCTCCGCGTGGTGACACGGGCCGCCAACATCACGGCGGTCATGATGGTCGCGCTCGTCGCCAGGATCTGGAAGGCGCCTCGCAAGCCGCCGATCGTCCTGGCGGTGCCGGCCATCGTGGTCATGGCGGCCTCCGTCCTCCTGTCGCAGACCAGGGCTCTCTGGGCCGGAACGCTCCTCGCGCTCGCTGCCGCCTGGTTCCTGAGTCTGTTCCGTCGGGAGCGGGGCAGGCCTCTCGCGAGGAGGCTGGTGGTCTCCCTGTCGTTGCTCGCCGGTCTAATTGCCGCAGGCGTGCTCGCAGTCTCCATGCTCGGTCTCCTCTCCACCACCGATCTGACGCAGAGGGCCGTCGGAGTAGACGAAACAGCGTATCCCATAGATGTCTCCCTCCTCTCCAGGCTGCTCTCGTGGGCGGCAGTGCTCAAGGAGGTGTACGGTCCGGCCCTTCTGTTCGGGAAGGGGCTGGGGGCCTCGATAACCTACTTCAAGCCCGAGTTCGCGGAGATGAGGACCCTTTCATACGTTGACGGCTCGTTCTGGCAGACGCTCCTGGACATGGGGCTGACCGGGGTCCTCGCCCTGGCCGCGCTCTACGCCGCTGCGCTGGTCAGCTCTGCAAGGCTCTTCCTCAGGACGGCCGACCAGAGGAGAGCTTCGGTGGCCCTCGGTGTCTTCTGCGGCTCCGTCGTACTGGCGGTGGCCGCGCAGATGAGCTCGGTCATCACCAACTACAGCTACACAGTCATCTGGGCCCTCATCCTGGCGATCCTCCATCTCGAGTGGAGAGCCGAGCGCAGGTGCGCCGAACCTCCTTGTCCGGTAGGACGGACCTAGTTATTCTTTCCGGTCGATCGCCATCCGATGCCCTGATGCTCAAGCCTGGAGGCCTCCCCGATGAAGATCCTCGTCATCAACAGCGGTAGTTCTTCGATCAAGTTCCGTCTCGTGGACAGCGTGACGGGGGAGAACCTTGCCGGCGGTCTTCTCGAGAGGATCGGCCTCCCGGAGGGGAGAGCCGAGTACAGGCTGGGGGTCAGCGACAAGCTGGTCAGGGAGCTCCCCATTCCCAACCACTCCACGGGTCTCTCCCTCCTCCTCGGCATGCTCACCGATCCCGCCAGCGGCGCCCTGAAGTCCCTGGACGAGATCGGAGCGGTGGGTCACAGAGTCGTCCATGGAGGAGAGCGGTTCACCCACTCGGTCCTCATCGGCCAGGAGGTCATCGCAGAGCTCGAGGAGTGCAGCGTGATGGCGCCTCTGCACAACCCGCCGAATCTGCTCGGCATCAGAGCGGCCATGGATCTGCTCCCGGGAGTGCCGAACGTGGCGGTGTTCGACACTGCATTCCACCAGACCATGCCCCCGGTCGCGTACATCTACCCGCTGCCGTATGAGATCTACGAACAGAGGCGCATCCGGAGGTACGGCTTCCACGGCACGAGCCACCAGTATGTGTCGATGCGGGCTGCAGCCATGATGGGAAGGCCGGCCGAGGATCTCTGCACCGTCGTCTGCCACCTCGGCAACGGGAGCAGCATAACGGCAGTGAAGAACGGCAGGAGCATCGACACCAGCCTCGGGTACGGGACCATGTGCGGCGTCATGATGGGAACGAGGTCGGGAGACGTGGATCCCGCGATACTTCTCGAACTGATAGAGAGCGGGGCGATGAGCGCCTCCGAAGTGAAGGACATGGTCTACAAGAAGAGCGGCCTCGTCGGGATCTCGGGTGTCTCCAGCGACATGCGGGATGTCGAGGCGGCGGCGGAGGCCGGGAACCAGAGGGCACGCCTCTCCCTCGAGCTCTTCGCCGACAAGGTCCGCAAGTACATCGGCGCCTACGCGGTCACGATGGGGCGGCTCGATGCGGTGGCATTCACGGCGGGCATCGGAGAGAACGGCCCCGAGATGCGCGAGTTGATTTGTTCCGGTCTCGAGGTCCTGGGCGCGCGGCTGGATCCCGAGGCCAACAAGGTCCGCGGTCAGGAGAGGATAGTCTCGACTCCCGACAGCGCCGTCAGCATCCTCGTCGTGCCGACGAACGAGGAGCTGATGATCGCGAGGGAGACGGAAAGGGTCCTGGGGCCGGCAACGATGTGAGATCCCCGGGCCGGGGACTGGAGACCAGGGACTGGAGACTGGAGACTGGAGACTGGAGACTGGAGACTGGAGACTGGGGACTGGGGACTCGCTGCAGGAGGACCCCGGCCAAGACGACAGCCCCTTCAGCCTACAGCCTACAGCCTTTTCAGTATCCTCCCAGCAGCCCGTCCCTCCTCGAGCGCCTCATGGCCCATCGGTAGGTCAGGATGCCGGCCGGCACGCTCAGGATGCAGTAGGCTCCCAGAACGACGAGTTCGTGGGTCATCCCGGCCGGCCCCTCGCCGGCGAGGAGCGCCCGTCTCATTCCCTCCAGCGAGGAAGTCAGAGGAAGCAGGGAGGAGACCGGCCTGAGCCATCCGGGGAGGATCGAGACCGGGTAGTAGACCCCGCCCAGGAGCATCGATGCGCTTCCATAGAGCCACCGGATCGGGTTGCCCTGCCTGTACACCAGCATGAACCCGCCGGTCACGGCACCCGTCCCGGCGAACGCGGCCACGCTCAGGACCAGGATCAGCAGGGCCGCTGGCAGGTTCGCCTTCGAGAGATCCAGGCCGAAGACCGCCGTCCCGATGATCAGATAGACGGCGACTCGCCAGGAGGCCTGTAGGAACTGCCAGAGAACGCTGCCCAGGGCCAGGACGGAGAGCGGCGTGCGCGATGCGGCGGCCGCCTCCAGAGTCCCCAGGACCTGCTCGTTCCTGAACGAGCCCGCCATCCCGTCCAGGCTGAGGCTCAGATAGCCCTGGAAGGCTATGCCGATCAGCACGAAGGAGAAGAAGTCGCCTCCGTAGGCGTCGAGCAGGCCGGGTGCTCCGCGGCCCGCGAACCTTGCCAGCAGGTAGAACATGAATACTGCGGCGAGTGCGCTGAGGATCCCCGAAGCGAAGGAGATCCTGTAGGTGAGGGCGAGGCGGATCTCCTTCCGGGCTATGGCGAGAAGAGCGCCTGTCACTTCAGCCCTTACCTGACGGGGGCGGCACGGCCCTTCCTGGGAACTCGAGAATCGTCCCCGAGAACCGGACGGCCTCCTCCACGGACGGAGTGGCCATTATGACTGCCGCACCTGCCTTCCGCATCTCTCCCAGGAGACCGGCGAATGACTCGGAGAGGCGATCGTCCAGGCTTCGGAAGGGCTCGTCCAGAAGGAGGAGCCTCGGACGGTGCAGGAGCGCCCTGGCCAGGGAGAGCCTCTGCCTGTATCCGGCGGAAAGTGCCTCGACGGGCTTGTCCGAGTCGGCCTCGAGGCCGAGGCGGTCGGTCACTTCGGCGATGGAGTCGCGCAGGACCCGGCCCCGCAGTCCCTGGAGCCCCCCGAAGTACTCGAGGTTGGCCCAGGCGGACAGCCTCCAGTAGAAGCTCCTGTCTCCGGAGAGCGAGAGCCCGGTCATCCCGGCCGTCAAACCGTGTCCCCGGACGGGATCGATGCCGAAGACCCTGACGGAGCCGGAGTCGGGCATCAGGAGGCCTGCGATCAGTTTGAGGAGCGTGGTCTTCCCGCTGCCGTTGGGGCCCGTGACGGCCGTGGCCGAGCCCTCTTCGGCAACGAGGCCGATCCCGTCGAAAACGGTCTTCCTGGGAACGCGGCGAAGCGACATCCGGCCGGGGAGACCAGCCGGGAAGCTCATGCCGACCGAGGTCAGGGCCGCAGCCGGCGCGGCTTCAGCCATGTGACCGCCGGTTCTTCCTTACCGCCTCGGCTATGACTTCCTCGAGCAGGTGACGGTTGTGCGAAGACGTGTCAGCGAGGGAGGCGACTATCAGCAGCAGGGTCCCGAGGACCATGAGGAAGAACCCGGCTATGGCCACTCCCTTGAAGGGTGTGACGGCAGACACGATCAGCCAGCGCACGAAGACGAAGGTTTCCATGCAGATGCCTGCAAGGATCATGGCCATTCCGGGCAGCCCGTAGAACCTCCATGGCATGTGGTCGTGCGAAGCCGAGTACATGGCCCCCAGGGAGAGGGCCGCGTACCGCCACAGGTTGCCCGAGATGCGGGACCTGCCATGCTCCCTCCTCGGCTTCACGGGAAGAGAGACCTCGCGGACGGTGAGCCCCTTCCAGGCCAGGTCGATGAGGGCTTCCTGCGTGTATGTGAACCTGCTGAACGAGCTGAGGAGCTCGAGGGCCGCGGGGCCATAGGCGCGGAAGCCGCAGGTGGCGTCGTGGATCCTGACCCCGCACAGGGAGCTGACCGTCCGTGCGACCAGTCTGTTGCCCAGGCGCTTGACGACCGGCATGCCGCTGGAGGGCTGGATGAACCGGCTGCACGTGGCCAGGTCCGCCGAACCCGAGACGACGGGCTCGAGAAGCGCGGGAATGCCCGAGGGGTCGAACTGGCCGTCCGCGTCAAGCGTCACGAGAACCGTGTAGCCCTCTCTTCGCGCGATGCCTAGAGCCGTCCGGAAAGCTTCTCCGAGGCCACGGTTCCGCCCGTGGCTAACGACCCGGGCTCCGGCGGACGCCGCCTCCGCGGCCGTCGCGTCCGTCGACCCGTCGTCCACAACCAGGACATCCACCGAGTCGATGCCCGGGATGGAGCGCGGCACTGCCCCCACGACGCCGCCCACGGTGGCGGCTTCGTCCAGCGCGGGCAGTGCGACGAGCAGCCTCAGTCCCATCAGCGGCAAGCTAATTCCCGGGCCGAACAACTGCAAGTGTCCGTCTCCAGGCTTGCTGTGGCGCCGGCTCTGTGTTCTCTTATTCGCATGATGCAGTTCGTGCTCTCCCTGGCGTGCCTGTCGGCGCTTCTGCTTGCGTTCGATGGCATGAGCCGGCTTCTCGGGCAGGGATCGAGGGACTGGTCCGAACGCGTTGCGGCGGGGGCAGTTGCCCTTGCCTTCCTCGTGGGCTGCCTGGTATGGCTCGAGTTCCCGGGCAGGGCCGTCCTGTGGGCCTGCCTCGCCGTGCCGGCCGCATTTGCGATCCGCAGGCCCGCGAAGCCGTCCATGCGCATCCTGATCCCGGTTCTGGCCGGGCTCGTCCTTCTCTTTCCGCTCGCGGCGATGCCGCCAATGGCCAGGGACGCGCTGGACCATCATCTGTACCTGCCCAGGCTCTGGCTGGACTACGGGCGGATGGTGCGTCCCGGATGGGCCGGCTACTTCAGCTATCCCTATCTCGTGGAACTGCTCTATTGCCTCACCGGGGCTACCCTGGGATTCGCCCGGGCCGGCATGGTGAGCCTCGCAGGGTTCCTGGCGGCCCTCTTCGCGGTCATGAAGAGCGCGGAGGACTTCAGGAAGGGAACGGGCCTTCTTGCCGGGGTGCTCCTGCTGAGCATGCCGGAGGCGCTCCGCAACGCCACGTGGGCCTACTCGGACTCGTTCCTCGTGCTGTTCTCGGTTCTCGCCTGGCGCGAGCTGATCAGGCCGGCCGGCAGTCCGCTGCGCGCCTCGGCCTGGGCGGCCTCCGCGGCGGCGTGCAAGTACAACGGGATCGTCATCCTGCTGGCCGTGGCGGCCGCGATCCCGGTCCGCTTCCGCCCGAAGCCCTCGGTCCTCCTGGCCTGTGCGGGCATCGTGGCCGCGATCTCTGCGTCATGGGCCGTGCCCAACCTCGTCGAGCACCACAACCCGGTCTACCCTCTGCTCGGACGGCTCTTCGGCACTTCGCGGCAACTGACCGGGGAGTCGAGGCAGCTGCTCGCGGACTACTCGGAGTTCTCGGCCCCGGTCGGGAGCGTGCTCGACCTGGTCGCGCTGCCGGCGAGGCTGGCGACAGGAGGTGAGTGGGACGACCCGAGGCAGTTCGATGGCCCGGCAGGCCCGCTGATTCTGCTCGGCACTGCGCTCTTCCTGATCTTCGGACCGAGGCGGAGGCTGGCTCTGCTGCCCGCCTTCTGCCTCGTGGCGTCCATCGGCGCGGGCTGGCCCGCGGTCAGGGTGAGATACCTCCTCCCATGCCTGGCGATGCTGGCGGTGCCGGCCGCGTCCGGGCTGCGGGACGCGCTTGGGAGGCGGGGCGTCGTCGGTGTGCTTGCCGCCGTGTGCTTTGCGGTCTGCCTCGGCTGGACGGGCTCACGCCTTCTGAGGCTGTACGCGTCCGAGAGGCCGTGGGAGGCCGGCAGGCCCGGTTTCCTGGAGAGCCGCTTGCCTTTCATGAGGTTCTATGAGATATCTGACAGCGTACTTGAGGCCGGCGACACAACCCTGTTCCTGAACATGGGAAACCGGGCCTTCTACTTTCCGGGATATGTCGTCTACGAGGAGACCCGATTCCCCCTGCCGGTGCTGGACAGGATATGGAGGGGCCTCGACGCTGACTCGATCGCTTCCGAGATGCGGAGCTCCGGCATCGGGTATCTCGCCGTGGACATGTCGGTGTCGGAGATAAACATGTCCGGGCTCCTGGACGCGAGGGGATTCGGGACCTGGCGCGACTTCGTGGCGAGGAAGCTCGACCCCGTGGTTTCCGAGGGGCCCTACATCCTCTTCAGGCTGGAGGCGGAGAAGGCTCCGAGGATCCGCCTGAGGAGCTCTCCCTCGTCCGACACGTTGACGAAATCGACCGGGATGGAAGAGAGGGCATCGATATAGGCACGAATCACGGCCGCCTTGGTGATCCGCTGCTTGCGGTGATGCCGGTCCCTGTTCTGGGAGATCGTGCGGACTATCCTGATGAGGACCTCTTCCTGGTCGGGTCTCACCGGTACGGTGAGGCGCACGCTGGCGAGATCGTCATCGGAGAGATCTACAAGACTGGAAACGACTCCGGCGTTTCTCTTTGCAGTCATGATGAACCTCCGGGGCCAAACATAGCGGGACTCTGCCGTCCGTCAAGCCATAATATGAAATTGCGGATTTCTGAAGTTGGGGTATTGACGCCACGGCAGGGGTCCCTTAAACTTCGATTCGTGCAGGAGGGCACAGAAAGTGTCCGGCTGCTTCGTGAAGTGGTCGGCACGGAATAAAGCGGTTGGAGGCGAACATGGGCTTCGGCAGTTCGGTCAAGTCGGCCGTCGGCCTAGACATAGGAAGCCACTCCGTAAAAGTGGTCGAGCTTGTCCGGGCCGGGAAGTCGCTAAAGCTTTCTCACTACGCCATTCAGGAGCTGGCGCCCGGCACGGTGGTCGACGGCGAGATCGTGAACCGGGAGCATGTCAATGCGTCCATACGCGATGCGATCCGCAACGCGGGCATCAAGCCGAAGACCGTTTTCTCCGCCGTCTCGGGACGAAGCGTCATCGTCAGGCGCATCCCGATGGAGAAGATGTCGGAGGAGGAGGCTCGGCAGGCCATCCACTGGGAGGCCGAGCAGCATATCCCCTTCCGCATAGACGAAGTCAGCATCGACTTCAAGATCATCAACCCCGAGCTCGCGCCGGGCCAGATGGAAGTTCTCCTGGTGGCCGCGAAGAAGGAAGCCGTCGAGCTCCACAAGGGGCTTCTGGCAGGCGCCGGGATCAGGCCCACGGCGATCGAGCTCGAGCAGTTCGCACTCCAGAGGACGTACGAATACTCCTACAGGCCGACTGCCGACGAGTGCGTCACGATCCTCAACATAGGCGCCGAAGTAACGAACATGGTCGTCGTGAAGGGCGGGCTCCCCAGCTTCAACCGCGACCTCTCCATAGGCGGCAGCCGGTTCATAGAGGCCCTCCAGAGGTCGATGGGCCTGGACTACGAGACCTCCGAGAAGGTGCTCCGCGGAGAGCTCCCCGAGGGCGTCTCTCCCGACGAGGTGCGCTCCGCCCTGAGCTATGTCATCGAGGAGCTCTCGACGAGCGTCCGTCGCTCCTTCATCTCCTTCCAGGCCTCCGGGGAGAGCACCAGGATCGACCGGATGTACGTCAGCGGCGGCTGCTCGCTGGTCCCGGGACTGGCGACCACACTGAGCGAGCAGCACGGACTCCCCGTCGAGGCCCTCCAGCCGTTCCAGAACCTCCAGGTGGACGCCTCCATCGTGCCGGAGGACGACAGGGCGGCGATCGGCGCCCTCCTCGCCGTCTGCCTCGGCCTCGCGCTCAGGGGCTTCGAGCCCGGGCGCGTCAACATAAACATGATGGAGGCCGGCGAGACAAGGAAGAAGAAGGCCCCCTCCGGAGCGGCAGCTCCGTCCGGATCGCCGGTGGGTGCGATTCTCGGCGCCCTGCCGATAGTCCTCCTCGTCGCCGGCGTGGTGCTGATGGGGCTCCACTACATGAACCTGAAGAAGCAGGACAAGGCTCTCCAGGCCCAGATCACTCAGTTGGACAACGAGATCGCGCAGATGCAGACCCAGGTCAGCCAGCAGCAGCTGGTCTCGGACCTTGCGAGCCAGCTCGCCGCGAAGCAGGCGGCCGTGCAGAGCCTCGCCCTGAACCAGAGATACTCCGTGTATGTGATGGAGTACCTCTGCAGGGCGCTCTACCCCGAGCAGACCACACTCGCCGAGGAGGCCGACAAGGGGATCTACCTCACAGCCATGTCGCTTTCCGACAGCACGATGCATCTTACCGGCATCGCGCGGACCTGGGGCGACATCGTTTCGTTCCAGCGCCGGCTGGCCGACCTGAAGCCTGACGGACAGACTCCGCTCTTCAGGCTCGCCGACTACGGCCAGACCTACAGCCTCACTCTCATGACACCCACGGGAATCGTGACCACGGGGGCGGGCGCCGGGACCAGCGGAGCCGAGACTCGATACCAGTTCGATCTGGCGGTGAGCGTCAACCGGGCGTCACTCGCACCTCTGGTTGGCGATTACTCCGGCATTTGATGGGGGGAACATGAAGAAGTTTCTCGTTCTCTGCTGCGTTGCCGCGGTGCTCGCCCTCACCGGGTGCGACCCGTTCGGCACGGATGAAACCAAGGCCTATGTCACGGGCATGGCCTATGCCGACACCGCCTGGACGGAGCCGCTCGAAGGCGTCACTATCCTGATGACCGGCGACTCCGTCAACACCTACAGCCAGTCCACGCTGACGGCCCAGGATGGCGTCTTCTTCATGGAGATCCAGCTCTATCCTGCCCCGGGCGGCGAAGGCGACTTCGGATACGTCCTGCCGGGGTACGCAGTCCTCGGCCTCGAGGCGTTCTACCAGGGAGGGCACTACATCTACGCGGACATCAAGTCCAACCCCTTCGTGATACAGGTTGGCGACACCCTGACGGTCGAGCCGGTAGACATCTACATGCTGACCGGAGCGAAGTGAGGATCGGCCCCGGTAGGCCGGGGAGGAGGTAGACGGTGGCATCTGTAGACCTTCGCGACCCGAGGCTGTTGAGGTTCGTCCTCGGGCTCGTCCTCCTTGCTGCGCTCGTTTACGTGTACTTCAACTTCGTGGCGAAGGGGACGCGCGAGGCCATCGCGACCGCCCAGGACGCACTCCAGATGAAGCAGATGCAGCTCAGCCAGCTGCGCGCCCAGACGTCCGAGGACATGGCCGTGATGGCTCAGCAGATAGAGATGTATCAGCAGGAGCTCTCGAATCTGGACAGGTTCCTGCCGCGATCCTACAGCCAGGACGACGTGCTGGAGATGCTCACGGCGAAGGCCGCCAGCAGCGGCATCCAGATCGTCGGGCTGAACCCGCTGCCGCCCTCCGTGCAGGGCGACTATGCGGTCTACAGCTGGCAGGTCCACCTGACCGGCAGGTACCACAGGCTGGGCGTATTCTTCGACCAGCTCACCCAGGAACTCATGATGACGGCAATATCGGATCTCAACATCCAGCAGCTGAAGGCGGCGGAAGGCAAGTTCGACAACATCGAGGCGACCTTCACCTTCTCTGCCTTCTCGCAGCCATAGGGGGTGACGGTTGTGAAGGCTGGTTCTATCGCCGCAGTGCTCCTTCCGCTCGCCCTGGTTGCGGCAGCCTGCGGCCCGCGATCAGGCGGCCAGACGGCCGCCCTCGGTACGGAAGTCAGGGTCGCGGAGGCACCTCCGGTCTTCGGCTGGATGGATGTCTCTCTGCCGGGCGGAGCGCCCGCAGCGCTCGTCCCAGACGACTCCGGTGCCTGGGCAGTTTACGACGGCGGGGTGATCCTCCGCTGCGATCTGGCAGACGGCAGATGGCGCAGCTACTCGCTGGGCCCCGTCGCTTCCCACGTGGTCTCCGCAGCGGCAGCCGGTGGAGCGCTCTACGTCCTCTCGGACTCGTCGCTGGTCTGTTTCCGTGAGTGCGCACAGGCCGTGGCCACTCCGCTCCCCGAGGGATTCGCTCCTCGTTCGGCAGGTCTCGCAGGGAGCGACATAGCCCTCCTGGGCTCCGACGGGCAAGTCGCCGTGGGAACGCAGGGCGGGTTCGACGTCCGCAGACCCGACTCTCCCCTGCACCCCACTTCGGGTCTCTACAGGGTCGGGCCGGACTGGGTCTTCGCCACCGACACCCTTCTGGTCCGCTACGACCCCTCGGTGGGCCTGTGGCAGACCGAGCGGCTCCCGTCGCGCGGGCTGCTCTGTGCAGCCGACGGCCGGATACTCCTCGGTTCGGAGGGGCGGGTCCTGCGCAGGACGGGCCCCGGGGCCTGGGAGGATGTCTGCGAAGGCAGGCTGTTCGCAAGCGGGATGGTCCTCACGCCTTCGGGCATCTGCATGGCGTCCGACCCGTCGGTGAACATCGCTCCGGCGCCTTCCGTGGACCCCGACATGCTTGCCGGCGGCGGCTCGGGAGGAGTGCCGGTCTGGGCTGCAGACAGCCTCGGACTGCTTGCCTGGTCGACCCTCGGGACGATCGAGACCAGGCTGCCCGGCTACGACCTTCAGAGGATCGAGTGTACGATGGCAGGCCAGGGCGGAACACCCGCCTCAGGCGGAACGGCGTCGGTGACGCCGGTCCTGGCCGCTGCGAGCGGAGCCTTCAGGATATACGAGAGCGTCTCGAGCAGGCCGGATCCCTTCACGGAGTTCCCGGCCCGCCGTCATGACCTGCGGCGTCCCCTCAGCGAGATAGCCGTCGAGGAACTGCGCCTGGTCGGCGTCACCCTCGATCCGGTGGGCGGCAACCAGGCGATGGTCGAGGACGCGAATGCAGTTCCCTACATACTGTATGTGGGAACGGAGCTTGCCAACAATACGCGAGTGGCCGAGATAACCAGCAACGAGGTCATCGTCGTCCAGGAAGTCACCGTTGACTACGGGCCGGACCGGGGAGGAGAGGCGTCGATACCGACGATCTACTCGATGCGGCTTCATGAAGAGGGTGGTCTGTGATGCTTCGAGCACTCATTGCGCTGCTGCTGGTGCTGGCTCTGCCGGCACTCGCCTACAGGGTTACGGATATCACCGTGACAGCCAACGGCGATCGGACCCAGGTGACCGTGGTCGCCGACGGACCGATCACATATGAGAAGTTCCTGCTCACAGACCCGATGAGGGTCGTGCTCGACCTGACAGATGCCGTGCACGCCCTGCCCACGACCGATTTCGCGGTCTCCAGGGGCGGCGTCAGCGCGCTGAGGACGAGCCAGTACAAGGCTCCTCCCGACGGCATCGTCAGGGTCATCGTCGATGTCACCGGGGAGCTGCTCAACTACAACACCTCGACGGACGGCAACACTCTGATACTGTCGCTCCAGACCAATCCGTCGGGAACGCCCTTCACCGCCTGGTCGGCTTCCAGCCAGAGCATCCAGCCGGCTTCGGTGTCGGGAGGGACCGTCCAGCCGCTCACCTCTCCGGTGGGCACCGGGACGACCGGCGGCGAATACGCCTATGCGGCTCAGGGCGTGCTGGTGAGCGAGCCCTACACGCAGCCGCAGGACGGCTTCCCGGTCGAGTGGAGAGGCACGGGCGGAAGACGCGTCACCATTGACGTGGTGGATGCGGACATTCGCACGGTGCTCCGCTCCATCTCCGATGTGAGCGGCCTGAACATCATCGTTCCGGAGGACTACCAGTCAACGGTCACTGCGCAGCTCCGGAACGTGGGATGGCGCGATGCACTGATGGCCATCCTGAACTCCCAGGGCCTGGTCGCGACCCTCGAGGGAAGCAATGTCCTCAGGCTCTCCCCCAGGGCCGACTTCTACTCGGACATCAGCGACATGGCCAACAACCGCAGGGAGAGGCAGAACCTCCAGGATCTGCAGACCGAGGTCTTCGTCATCCGCTACGCGAAGGCCCAGGACATAAGCGATGCGACTCAGACGGTGCTGAGCGAGCGCGGCGACATAAGCGTCGACAGCAGGACCAACTCGCTCATCGTCACCGACATCCCCAGCAAGATAACGGAGATCGGCCGGCTCCTCCCCATACTCGACAGTCCGACCGCCCAGGTCATGATCGAGGCGAAGCTTGTGGAGATCGATGCCTCCGCCAGCTCCGAGCTGGGCATCGACTGGTCGCTGGGCAACCTCAACCGCAGCGACGCCCTCACGCATGTGGGGGGTGACGCAGGCCTCGGCGTCGGCTCGCCCACGGGGACGATAACCTTCGGGACTGCGACGAGCATGTTCGATGTGAGTGCCGTCCTCGGAGTGCTCGAGCAGACCAACAGGGCTCACATCCTCTCGGAGCCGAGGATCGCCATCATCGACAACATGACAGGTAAAGTGCTGTCAGGCAAGCAGGTGCCTCTTACGCTGAGAGACGAGTCCGGCAACTCGTACATTCAGCTCTACGAGGTCGGCGTCAGCCTCGAGGTCACGCCGCACATCAATGCCGACAACAACGTCACTCTCGAGCTGAAGCCGAAAGTGAGCGACCTCTCGGGTGAGGCCACTTCGTCGAACCAGCCCATCATCCTCACGCAGGAGGCGAACACCACCCTGATGATAGACGACGGTGCCACGGCCGTTATCGGCGGCATCATGAGAACCAAGCAGTCGACCCTCGAGAGGAGGATCCCGATCCTGGGCTACATTCCCCTGATCGGCGACCTGCTGTTCTCGTACAAGTCGACGACCACAGACAACACGGAGCTCGTGATCTTCGTAACACCGCACATCATCAGGCCATACTGAGAGTGATCCGACTGGGGCGGGGGGCGTGGAAGGGCCGCGTCCTCCGCCCCTCTTTCCCTTTGAGGCCCACTTCCTCCCTCGTCCGTTCCGCTGTGGTGGACATCCTGGGCCCGGGTTGGCTGGAGGGGAGGAGGGTCGTGGACCTGTGCTGCGGGAGCGGGGCAGTGGGGATCGAATGCATGGGATGCGGAGCGGAGCACTGCACGTTCGTGGACTCCTCTCCGGCGGCCGTCGCCTTCGTCAGATCGGAGCTGGAGTCCCTCGGAGTCCGCTCCGGGTTCGCCACTGTGTGCATCGATGTCAGGAAGCTCGACTTGAGAGCCCTGCGCCCGGCTGACCTCGTCTTCGTGGATCCGCCCTACGAAGAGGATTCCGTGTACTCCTGGATCGCCTCCGTCGACTGGGCCGCGTCGGTCACCCGGGGCGGGCTGGTGTTCGTCGAGTCCGGTGCGGGGAAACCGCCCCCGGGCCGGTCCTGGACGAGCCGCAGGTACGGGGACTCCAGGCTTTCGTGGCTGGAGATCGGATGATCAGGCCTACAGTGGTCTATCCCGGGACTTTCGATCCCGTGACGAGGGGTCATCTGGATATCGCCGCACGGGCCGTCGAAGTCTTCGGCTCCCTGGAGATGGCCGTGGCCCGGAGCGGGATGAAGGACCTCACATTCCCGGCCGGGACCCGCGCGGCACTCGTCAGGTCCTCGCTCGACGAGGCAGGCATCGATTCCGTCGAAGTGACGCTGTTCGACGGACTGCTGGTCGACTACATGCTCTCCAGGGGCGCCGGCGTCTTCATCCGCGGGCTCAGAGCGAATGCGGACTTCGAGTACGAGTTCCAGATGCAGCTCATCAACAGGAAGCTCGCTCCGGGCATCACCGGGCTGTATCTGATGCCGGGAGAGAACTACATCTATCTGTCCTCGACGGTCGTCCGGGAGATAGCCGCGCTAGGCGGGCGGCTCTCGGAATTCGTCACGCCGTCGGTAGAACAAGCGCTGAGGGAGAGATTCCCCCACGGCGCATCCGGAAGGTGAGATGGACTACTCGAAGCTGTCGAGGGCTCTGGAGCCTTCCGCGACGCTCCAGCTGACTGCGAAGGCGGGCGAGCTGAAGAGGCAGGGCAGGGACATCGTTTCTCTCTCGGCGGGCCAGCCCGACTTCCCGACGCCGAGGGCCGCCGTCGAAGCGGCACGCACTGCGATGGAGAAGGGCCATACCGGCTACACGCCGACGCCGGGGATACCCGAGCTGAGGGAGGCCGTGGCCCTCGCCACCGGCCGCAGGCGGGGGATGAAGTTCGGCCCGTCCAACGTGCTGGTGAGCTGCGGCGCGAAGCACGCCCTCGCCAATCTGCTCCTGGCGGCCGTTGATCCCGGAGACAAGGTCCTGATCCAGAGGCCGTACTGGGTCAGCTATCCGGAGATGGTGAAGCTCGCCGGCGGGATCCCGGTATGTGCGGCGGGAGAAGCCCCTCTCCTCTCGGGGGACGACATCCTGGCCGCTGCCAGGGATGGAGCGAAGGGGGTCATCCTCAACTCCCCGTCCAATCCGACAGGCCTGGTCTATCCGGCGGATCGGATGCGGGAGGTCGCCGAAGCCATCCTGGGGGCCGGGATGTGGGTCATCTCCGACGACATCTACGAGGACCTGGTCTATCTCGAGGGCGGAGCTCCGCACGTGCTGGACTCGGTGCCCGATCTGGCCGCGAGGACGGCGATCGTCTCAGGGGTGTCGAAGACCTACTCCATGACCGGATGGCGGATAGGGTGGGGGGTCGCGCCGGATGGATGGACGAGGATGGCCGGCAGGATACAGGAGCACATGACCTCGAATGCCACGTCCATAGCCCAGTGGGCATCCCTTGCCGTCGTCGCAGGAGGTGCCGAGGAGGAGCGCCTCTCGATGCACTCCTCCTTCATGAGGCGAAGGGACATGATCTGCGAGATCCTCCGCGGAACGTCCGCGCTCGACTTCCGGAGGCCGGAGGGAGCCTTCTATGTATTCCCCTCGATCCGGGGCCTCGACGGGACGAGCGCCCGCTTCTGCGAGGAGCTTCTGGAGGCGGAGGGCCTTGCGATAATCCCCGGCTCCGCCTTCGGTGCCGAGGGCTTCGTCAGGCTTTCCTTTGCGGCATCGGACGGCGATATTAAGGAAGGCGTTCGACGCCTGCAGAGGTTCATCGGGAGGGGAGTGCCCGGATGATCGTTTCCTGTCCGAAGTGCGGGAAGAAGTACTCCATCTCGGACGACAAGATCGGGGACACGCCGAGGCGGCTCAGATGCCGCAGCTGCTCGGAGGTGTTCTCGGTGTCGGCTCCTCCGAAGGAGCCACCCCGGGAGCCTGCGGAGGAGGACTCCGTCACGAGGGCCCGCCGGCTCGCCAGGGTCCTGGCCAGCGACATGGTCGTCTACAACAAGGACCTCGTCGAGAAGGCGAGGAGGGACGGCAGTCTCCCCGAGGTGATGAGCGCCGAGATCGAGAGGTCCTGGCAGCTCTGGAAGTCACGCTTCCCCGACGAGGGCCTCAATCGTCTGGATGTGTTTCGCAACGCCCTCAACGACATACTTGCCGGCGGCATGAGCGCATTCGACGACTGGACGCCGGAGAGCCGGTAGCCGGGCATCAGGCGCGTGCGGCCTCCGACCCCCGATCTCGAGGCCGCTGTCCCCGGACTGGAGTCCGCAGCCGCCGGTCTATGGCCTCCCATCTCCTGCGATGTGATCCCTTACGCACCTGAAGACGATATGCGCGAGGATGAGATGCACATCCTCTATCTGCTGCATGTCATTGCTGGGAACGATTATCGACTCCGCGGCCACCCTGGCCGCCTCGCCGCCGTCGAAGCCCGAGAACAGGACCGTCTCGGCGCCGGCCTCGCCGGCCAGTTTGAGCGCGTTGATCACGTTGGGGCTCATGCCGCTCCCCGACAGGCCTATCACGACGTCGCCGGGCTGGACGAGATTCCTCAACTGCTCGCCGAAGGTGTTGGTGTAGTCAGTGTCGTTGGCCCATGCGGTCAGAAGCGGCATGTTCTCCGCGAGGCTCATGGCCCGCAGCCTTCGCCTGCCGGGCATCGCAGTGCCCTTGGCGAGATCGCAGACGAAGTGGGCAGCGGTGGCGGATCCGCCTCCGTTCCCGAACACGAAGACGGTGCAGGCGCGGTCGTAGGCCCTGATGATTATGTCCGTGATCCTCCGGATCTCCTCGGGAGGGACCTTCATGACAAGCGCGCCGATCGAGTCCAGGTACGTCCTGATCATCTCCAGCATCATTCCCGCCCCGACCTTCCGAACATCTTGGGGGTCTTGTCCATTGCCTCGGTACCGGACCTGACCCTGGCCCCCTCTGTGACCAGGGAGTTCCTGAGGGAGCACCGTTCGCCGACATCGCACCCCGGCATGAGGACGCAGTTCTCGAGGAGCACCCCCTCACCGATGGTGCTGCCGCTCCTGGCCCAGAGAAAACCTCGGACCGCAGCGGAGTCCGGGAGGATCGCCCCGGGCTCCACGAGAACGCCGGTCCGTGGCAGGGCCCTGCTCCATGGGCGGGCCATGCCCGAGAGGATCTCGCCACAGGCTGAAAGATAGGCCGTTCCCGGCCCCGGCCGCCTTGTATACCCCGGGCAGAACTCTGCCGCAAGTCCTGCTCCCAGTGCCCCGAGGGCATCGTAGATCGCCGCGATGCCTGCGGGTCGATCCAGGGGCAGCAGCCGGGAGAGCCCCGGACGGACGAGCCACATCCCGCTGTCCGCGGTGTTGGAGCGTCCTGATGCATGATCGTCGTGCAGGACCGCCCCGTCAGGGAGGGTCCACAAGGACCTTCCGCCGCAGGTCGCCTGGGACGAGAGGGCGACAACTGCAGCCGCGCCTGCTGCCGCGGTCCTGAACAGGGGCGAGGGATCCTGCCTCCTGATGACCGAGGAGTCGACGAGCAGGAAGGGCTCGCCCGCCGCTGCGCTCTCCGCGTCGGCGGCCATGCGCCCGAAAGGGCCGGAATCGACCCGCATCCCCCGCGGAAAGACCATCGGCGGCGTGCTCCGGGGCGTGCACGGGACCATCGCTCTCCCGACACCCAGGCTGTCCAGATGGAACAGGCAGTCCTCCAGGAGCCCGCAGCCTCCAGGCAGGACTGCATCCGGCGCGCCGTCCGCCGGCGGCAGCACCAGTGCAGTCATTTCAGCCCGTACGCCTGCCATGGACTGCATACCGGATGAGCCCGTTGCCGAGACCGGCACGGGCGGACAGCGAGTAGAGGAGCCTCTGGAGTCCGCACCTGAAGTACAGGAACCTGAAGGCCGCCTCGGCGGGCGAACCCGTCAGCACAGCCGGGGGCGAGACTCTCCTCCGGATCTCCCCGTAGTTCCCCGACTGCCTCCTGACGACCGCCAGGCCGCCCTTCTCCAGGAAGGCCTCGAGCGTTCTCGGGGAGAAGAAGTAGAGGTGCGCGGGCACCGCGTCCGGTTCTATCGTGCACGCCTTCATCCCCCGCAGAGCAGCCTGGGCCAGCTCCTCCCAGTGGGATAGCTCCCAGGGGCACTGGACCACCAGGATGCCTCCGGGCGCGAGCAGGCGGGCTGCGCAGGCAAGTGAGCGGAAGGGCCTGTGGAGGTGCTCGAGGACATCCAGGAGGAGCACCACGTCGAATGACCCGTCGTCGAAGGGTGCGGTCTCCAGCGTGCCCGTCCTCACGTCCAGGCCGAGGTTCCGCCTGGCTGCCTCGGAGCTCAGAGGGCTGACCTCGAGCCCGCTGACGGCCCAGCCCCTGGATCTCAGGTGGTCCATGAGCAGCCCGTACGCGCAGCCTACATCCAGCAGTCTCCTCCCCGCCGTGACCCTCTCCAGATCCAATGCCCGGCGGTCGAACAGCTTCTCGTAGACCGGGCGAAACTTCTCGAAGGTGCTCATGTAGCCGGCGTAGCCGACATCGCCGTCTTCGTAGTAGGCCCTTCCGTAGAGCTCGGCGGCCGCCTCCTCGGCAGGGCGGTCGGAGAGATAGACAAGGCCGCAGACGGGGCAGCGCGAGACCGGCCAGCCTCTGCTGACGGACAAGAGCACGGGTCGATCCGCGCCGCAGAGCGGACAGGCCGTGTGCTCCCTCGGGAACCCGTTCCAGTCCATGGTGGGAGTGTGAACACTGGCGGCATGCCGGGTCAACCCTTGACAAGCCCCTCCGGATAGTTGACACTCGTTTGCCGGGGAGGCGGAAATGGGCAGTCTATTGGCGTCCTCGGCAAATGGAATGGGGGCTTGACGACTCTGGTCCCTTGACGAATCTTGGCGGCCGTGCCTTCCGCGACTCCCCGCCCGGCCCGCGGGGGGACGGATGGCAGGAACAAGCAGCTGACTACAGGGTTATACACGGTGTCTCAGCGGTTCATGGAAGTGAAAGGCGGTCGACTTGGCGACAAGGAGAACGGAAGGTCGCTCTCTGGAGCTCTACCTTCGCGAGATCGGGTGCAAGGAAACGCTCACCTCCGAACAGGAGGCCAACCTTGCAAGGCGCATCCGTGCGAGTGACCAGGATGCTCTGAACCAGCTCACCGAGGCGAATCTGAGGTTCGTCGTCAGCATAGCCAAGCAGTACGCCAACCAGGGCGTGGCGCTCGAGGACCTCATCAACGAGGGCAATGTGGGGCTGATACGCGCAGCCAAGGGCTTCGACGAGACCAAGGGCTGCAGGTTCATCACGTACGCGGTGTGGTGGATCCGCCAGGCGATACTGCAGGCCCTCGCGGAGCAGTCCAGGATCGTCAGACTGCCGCTGAACAGGGTCGGGGAGCTCTACAAGATGGGGCGGGCCACGCGGGAGCTGGGCCATTCCCTCGGCCGCGACCCGACGACCGACGAGATCGCGAAGGAACTCGACGTCTCGCGTGAGGAGGTCGAGGGAATGATGTCGATACACAGCACTCACCTGTCCCTCGACAGTCCCGTGTACGAGGGCAGTGACAAGACCTTCCAGGAGATGATCGCCAGCGAGAACCAGGTCGCCCCCGACGAGGCGGTGGTCCAGGAGGCGATGAAGAAGAGCGTGGACGTGATGCTCGAGATCCTCGACCAGAGGGAGCGCACGATCATCCAGCTGTTCTTCGGCCTGGGCACCGACAGGAGGCACACTCTCGCGGAGATAGGCCGCACGATGGGCATAAGCCGCGAGCGGGTGAGGCAGCTGAAGAACAGGGCCATCAGCAAGCTCTACGAGTGCGCTGACGGCAACTCGCTTCTGCTGTTCCTCGAGTAGTCCGGCGGCCCCGACCCGCGACGGTAGGACATGCCTCTAGGGACCCTGCACTGGGTGCCGTGGCGCTCCGGGCGCGGGCGGCCTCTGAAGCTCACCCGGCTGAGGCTCCAGCTGGCCGGCTTCGCCGTGGCCCTGACCATCTCCGTTCTCATCGCGGCGGCCTTCCTTGCGGGACGGGAGGTCGGGAGCCGGCGCGCCTTCGGCAGTCCGGGCACCTCCCGCCGCATCCTCGAGGGAGAGGTCTACCAGCTCCACGAGAGGGTGGACCAGTTGTCCGACCGCCTGGTGGAGATAGCCGAGCGGGAGGAGAGGGTCATGGTGGCCGGTGCAGGCCTGAACATTGATTTCTCCGGTCTCCTCCCCGGATCCGGCGGGCAGCTGGAAGTCGGCGGGGACACCCTCTTCCGCTACATCGACGATGTGGATCTGAAGCTGATCCTCTGCGAGCGGCTCGCGGAAGCCGAATTGTCCGCCTACGACTCTCTCGCCGCCCACTTCCTCACCATTACCGAGCAGTTGCGGAGGATTCCCACGATCTGGCCCGCGGAGGGCTACTACGTCAGCAACTTCGGCCCGAGGATCGATCCCTATACCGGCGCAGTCAGGTTCCACAAGGGAGTCGACATCGCCGAGAGGAGCGGAACGCCGATCTACGCTCCTGCGGACGGCGTGGTGATCTTCTGCGGATGGACCTCGGGATACGGTCTGAATGTCGTCGTGCGCCACACGCCGAGGATCTCCACGAGGTTCGCTCACTGCTCGTCCGTGTGCGTGAGCGTCGGTCAGTCCGTGATGAGGGGCGATCTCATCGCGCGAATCGGCATGACCGGGCGCGCCGTTGGCCCGCATGTACACTATGAGGTCCTCGTCGATGGCATACAGGTCGATCCGGACAACTACATCATCCGCTCAGGCCCTCGGGAATCCGTCTTCTAGGCCCGGCGAGCGGACGCCGCTGAGGGGCTTCGACGCTTCTCTCTGGGACGCGTACGCTCCGTTCTTCGACCTCGAGGAGGGCGCGGTCTTCCCTGTCGACCAGAGGGAACTCGACTTCTACTCGTCCCTCAGGAGCTCCCTGGGAGGACGCTGCCTGGAGATAGGGGCCGGCTGCGGGAGGCTCGCCCGCTCGCTCTGCGGAGGAGGGCTCTCGGCAGGCCTGGAGCCTTCATCGGGCATGCTGGACCGATGGACGCCGCAGGCCCGGGAAGCCATGCACAGAGTCAGGGGGCTGGGGCAGGAGCCGCCCTTCAGGCCGGGGGTCTTCGATCTCGTGGTCTTCCCGTACAACGGATTGCACTGCCTTCTCGACCCGGAGGAAAGGGCGTCTCTCTGCAGAGAGGCGGGAGAGCTGATCGCACCGGGGGGCTGGCTCGTCCTCGAGACCTGTCCGGCCTTCTGCAGGAGGCCTCTGGAGGAGGACCGCGAGCGCTACAGGCAGGAGGCCGGCGGCGCCTGCGTGAGGCTGGTCGAGTCCGTGAGGAGGGATTCGCAGCTCGAGACGATCACGTTCGACATGCGCTACCTCGTGGATGAAGCGCCAGCCGCCAGGCTCCTTCTCGTGCTGGCCCTGATCGACTGCCGCGGGCTTCTCGCTCTCCTCGACGCGTGCGGGCTCTCTCCCGTGCATGTCTGGGGTGACTACGACCGCTCCCCCTACGACGAGGAACTCTCTCCCAGGCTGCTGGTCGCCGCCAGCAGGAAGGAAGCCAGATGACGCCTCTCCTCCTGGTAATGCTCGCCGCGCCGGTCCGTGTGACGGACCCCAGGTGCCCCGCGGTGTCGCCCGACGGCTCCACCGTCGTGTTCTGCTGGCGCGGGGACCTGTGGGAGGTCCCCTCGGCAGGCGGTCGGATGCGCTGTCTCACGCCGGGCCCGTCCTACGAGAGCAGCCCGTTCTGGTCTCCGGACGGCTCCCGGATCGCGTTCACCAGCGACAGGACCGGCGGAGGCGACGTGTACGTGATGCCCTCCGGGGGAGGAGAGGCGGCAAGGCTCACCTGGCACGGCGGATTCGATCAGGCGATGGGCTGGTCGGCCGGGAGCGACAGCGTGTACTTCAGATCGGACCGCGAAGGCGGCTCCGGCTGGATCTACTCCGTTGCCACGACCGGCGGGGAGCAGCCCTGCGTGATCCCGGCGACCGTGGAGAGCTTCTGCCGCACCCCGTCCGGCCTCGCGGTCGAGAGGGGATTCACGCCATGGTGGAGACGGCACTACGTGGGTTCCGCCTCGAGGGATGTCTGGAGGGTCTCTGCAGGGGAATGGACGCGCGTCCTCGATTCCGGCAGGGATGAGAGGTGGCCCCTCTGGAGCAGTCAGGGACTGATCTTCGTCGAGGAGGACTCCTCGGGCAACGCGGGTTTCCACCTGCTACTCGACGACGGGAGCACCCCGGAGACGACTCATCTGCCTGGCGACATCACCTTCCCGTCGATCAGCGCAGATGGCTCCGTCGTGGTCTTCGAGTTCGACGGGGGTCTCTGGAGGGCTGACATCCCGGGTTGGGAGCTCGGGAGGATCGACCTGGAGGCCGACGCGGACGACCCGTTCCCCCTGGATGTCGAGACCCTGGTAGGCACCTTCGCCGACGGATTCGACCTGAGGGCCGACACCGGCCAGGTCGCGGTGGTGAGCGAGGGGGAGATCTTCTGCGGCCGTCTCGAAGGGGGCTCGATAGGGAGCGTCAGAAGGCTCACCAGGGATCCGGGGCGGGAGGAGGCGCCAGCCTGGAGTCCTGACGGGACGATGCTGGCCTTCACGTCAGAGTGGGATGGCAGATCGGACCTCTATCTGGCAGGTCCCGCACCTGCGGACAGCGGATTCAGTGTCTTCCACATGCCGGTGCCTCGCCGGGTGGACCTTCCGGTCATGGCGGCAACGGATCCGTGCTGGGCCCCGGACGGCTCGAGGATAGCCTATCTGGATCAGGACGACAGGCTCCACGTCCTGGACACGGGGAGCATGTCCGATCTTCTCGTGTGCGGAACCGAGGGCATAATCCACATCGCCTGGTCTCCGGACGGGAGCTGGCTCGCATTCAGCGTCCCGGATCTGGCCAACAGGGAGGATGTCTTCGTCGTGCGGTCGCGCGGAGGGGAACCGGTCAACGTGAGCCGTCATCCCAACGACGACTTCCAGCCATTCTGGCCGTCGGACGGCCGCCGGCTGATCTATGCCAGCCGGACCGAGGACGGGCAGTACATGCTCAGGCAGGTGTGGCTCACGCGGGATGACTACAGCGCCGATCGGGACAGGCGCGACGAGCTGCTCGACCAGCCTGTCCCCGAGGTGGCCATCGATTTCGACGGGCTGCAGAGGCGCACCGAGACCCTCTGCACGGTGACGGCATGGTATGACTTCTATGGCGCCTCGCCCGACGGACGGATCTTCGCCTTCCGGGCCTACGACAACGACGGAGGGTCGGACCTGTGGACCGTGGACTGGCAGGGCCACGGGCTGAAGAGGCTGACATTCACCGACGAAGATCCGTTCGACATCAGGATCACTCCAGAGGGAACCGTGTTCTACATCGGGACCGGCAGCATGCTGCGCTCGGTGCCCTCGACCGGGGGAGGCTCTCCTGCGGTGCTCAACTGGTCCTGCATGGCCGACTGGAGCATCCCCGACAGGCAGCTCCAGAAGTTCGACGAATGCTGGCGCCTCCTCAGGGACGGCTTCTACGATCCGGCCATGCACGGGTACGACTGGAACGCGATGAGGGCGGAGTACAGGGACAGGGCCGGCGCATGCCTCCTCGACGAGGACTTCAACGATGTCGTGAGTCGGATGCTGGGCGAGCTGTCGGCCTCGCATCTCGGAATCTACGGCCCGTTCACCTGGGGGCAGGGCCTGCCCACCGGCGAACTGGGGGTGATCCCGGACTATTCCTGGCAGGGCCAGGGAGTGAGGATCGACAGCATCGTCCCGTGGTCTCCAGCCGATCTTCCAGAGTCCAGGCTCCAGCCGGGCGATGTGATACTCTCGATCGAGGGGACCCCCGTGGGCCCCCTGGACGACTTCTACAGGCCCCTCGCAGGCCGGGCCGGGGAGGAGACCGTGCTCGAGGTCCGGCACGCGGGAGGCGTGTTCGAGACGACCGTGACCCCGGTGTCTTCCTGGTGCCTCTACGATCTCTCCTACGAGGCCTGGGTGGAGCGGAACCGCAGGATAGTCAGCGGCCTCACCGACGACCGGGTCGGCTATCTGCACATACCGTCCATGGATCTCGAGAGCGTCCAGGGCTTCCTTCGCGACCTGTTCGCCGAGGGCATCGACAGGGACGGCATGATAGTGGACATCAGGGACAACGGCGGTGGAAGCACTCACGACGAGATCCTCCGAGAGCTGTCGCGGCCCGGCTACCTCATGTCGAGGGACCGCAGCGGGGCCGAGACTCTCCAGCCCCTGGGAGTGTGGCACAAGCCGATAGTGCTGCTCATAAACGAGAGGTGCTACTCGGACGCCGAGATCTTCCCGGCCGGCTGGAAGGCACTCGGCATCGGTCCGGTCGTCGGCAACACTACCTTCGGCGCGGTCATCGGGACGAACGACGTCACCCTTGTCGACGGGGCCGGGTTCAGGATCCCGTCGGAGGGCTGGTACACTCTCGAGGGGGCGAATCTGGAGAACTACGGCGTCAGGCCCGACGTGCTGGTTCTCGAGATGCCGACCGACTACGCCGAGGGCATCGACCGTCAGCTGGCCGAGGCCGCCAGAATAGTCATGGGGATGGTCGGACCATAGCCCGCAAACCCCTCCGGGCCTTATCTTCGCCCGACAGCGCCGGGCAGGGGAATTCCCGCGGGTTCCGGTGGCGCGGTCCGGCCGGCATCGAACCCCGGCCGGCAGTCGACAGAAGGCGAACCAGGTACCGGAGGTGTTGATGTGAAGCGCACTATCGTGGTCATGCCGGGCGACGGCATCGGGGGCGCCGTGATGAAGGAGGCCATCAAGGTGCTCGGCGCGGCCGGCTTCGAGGCTGACTACGTCCACGGGGACATCGGATGGGAGTTCTGGAGGAAGGAGGGCAACGCCCTTCCCGCGCGGACGGTCGATCTGCTCGAGAGGCATGGCACGGCGCTCTTCGGAGCGATCACGTCCAAGCCCAAGACCGCTGCCGACGCGGAGCTGGATCCCTTGCTCCGGGGGAAGGGCCTGCAGTACTACAGCCCCATAGTGACGATGAGGCAGCACTTCGACCTCGACATCTGCGTCCGCCCGTGCAGGAGCTTCAGCGGCAACCCGCTCAACTTCGTGCGGAGGGGACCGGACGGTTCGGTCGAGGAGCCCTTCGTCGACACGGTGATCTTCCGGCAGAACACCGAAGGCCTCTACGGCGGGGTGGAATGGACGAACCCGCCCGACCAGGTCTACGAAGCGCTGATGACGCATCCCAAGTTCCGGGACAACTTCTCGTGGTGCCCGAGGCCGGAGCTGGCGGTCTCGACCAGGATCTTCTCGAAGAAGTACGTGACCAGGATAGTGAGGGCGGGCTTCGAGGAGGCGAAGAAGCGCGGCCTCGGGACCATCTACATCTGCGAGAAGCCCAACGTCATCCGCGAGACCTCCGGCATGATGCTCCGCACTGCGCAGGAGATCGGCAGGGAGGAGTACCCGGGCATCCGAGTGGCGGATGTCAACATCGATGCCATGATGATGTGGCTGACGAAGAATCCCGAGGAGTACGGGGTCATGGTGTCGGGCAACATGTTCGGCGACATCGTATCGGACGGGTTCGCCGGGCTCGTGGGCGGGCTCGGCTTCGCCTGCAGCGCGAACCTGGGCGAGAAGGTCTCGGTGTTCGAGCCCACTCACGGATCGGCGCCGAAGTATGCCGACTACCCCGTCTCGATAGTGAACCCGATAGCCATGGTCCTCGCGGCGTGCATGATGCTCGACCATCTGGGCGAGGCCGGCATGGCCGGCAGGATCCGCGATGCGGTAAGCCTGGTCGTCTCGGAGGGGAGGGTCCGCACCTACGACATGATGAAGATGAAGGGCTCACCCGATGTCGTGGACCGGGGCGCCGCGGGCACTTCTCAGATGGGCGACGCGATCGTGGAGGCGCTGGGGAGGGTCTGAACAACGATCCGAAGAACGGGGTCCGGAGTCCGGGGCGGCGGGCTTCGGACTGCGGACTCCGGCGGCCGTCAGTCTTCCGGCTTCAGCTCGAAGTCCTCTCCCGCAGAGACGGCCCCGCCGGGTCTGCTGCGGGCCGCCCCGCGCCGTGCCTCCCTCCTGGGGGGCTTCTTCGATGAGGACGCCTCCTCTCCGGCGGAGAGAGCCTGGATGACTGCGCCGGGAGTGACGCCGAATGCCCGCGCTATCTCCGCGTAGGTCATGCCCCACTTCTGACGGCAGGTCTCGAAGGCCGCGTGGCGCAGGCGCCTCAGCGGACGTCCCCGCGGCTTCAGAAGGTCCGCCCTGCGAACCCCCAGGTCCTTCGCGAGAAGGCCTGCGGGATCGGCAGGGAGCATCCGGGGGCCCTCGTCGCTTTCGGCGCCGCCGCCTCCGCCTCCGACGCCGGTCCTTCGGAAGGAGCCCCAGTCGGGCTCGGGCTCCTGTGCATCGACCATGCGGGCGAACAGGGCCCGGTCGCTTCCGAGGAGAGCCGAGGCCCTTGCGGAACCCGTCAGTACGGGCATGTCCTCTCCGGAGGAGTAGGCCCTGAAGCTCGACCATCTCCACATCTCCGGGAACAGCACCAGGCCGTGCTCCCTTGGGAGCCCGTGGATCCAGCACAAGGCGGCCCTGGCGGCTTCGGAGCTTGGGAGGGGGGTGCTGGCGAACCTCTCTCCTCCGTACAGCCGGGCGCCCGTGCCGTAGACGTCCTTCCTCGACCTCGAGTAGCGACCCAGGAGAAGCCTCATGAAGTCTCCGAGGTCGGTGCCGGAGTCGTGCACGACCATGCACATGGCATCCGGGAGAAGGCAGAAGGCGAGCAGCTCCACGCCGGGAAAGCGGGCCTGCACGGAAGGCAGTATCCTGATCCATGAAGAGAAGTCCGAGTCCTCCCGGAACAGCAGGAATCCCGGTCCGGCACGGGACACGATGAAGTAGTCTGTGTCGGATCGAAGCGTTCTTGCTGTTCTGGGCAAGCTTATCCCTCCGGTGCGGATCAAACAGGAATATCCCCGGCAGAGGCCTGCCGTGCAAGCGCCGCCGCCGTTGACCACCGTTCCCCGGAACTCTATAACAACTTCAGCGTTGAAAGGCAGTGTAGTGCATGGCCCTCGACCCAGAAACGGGAGGAATGCAGTGAGATTGCTGTTTGTTCTGCTCATGGCCGCGGCCGTCTCCACCTGCTGGGCGGATGCTGCCTACAGGGCGCCGCATTCCGTGGTGCCCGCCACCTATCTCGGCTCCGACGGCGACTCGGTTCTTCTGGAGTTCGACCTCCAGGCGCTGACCGTGCAGAGCACCATGGTGGATGGGTTCGGGTCCGCAAGCGAGTTCAGGGTCCCCGGCGGCGGTTTCGTGAGCCAGGTCGGGAGCCCCGATCTGCCGGCCATCCGGAGGATGGTAAGGATCGCCAATAACGGAGGATACAGGCTGGAGGTCGTTTCCGAGGAGTCCTCGGTTCTCGGAAGCTACTCCGTGGCTCCCTGCCAGACTCCGCCCTCCCGCAACGGCGACACATATCCCTACAGGATCGATCAGTCGATCTATTCGAGGGACGCCCTCTTCCCGGGCGAGGCGGCCACGCTCGAGAGCTTCGCGATCCTGAGGGACATCCGTGTCGCATGGGTCCGCTTCAACCCGGTCCGCTACGATCCGGTCACGGGCCAGACCGTCCTGACGACACGGGTCGTCGTCCGCCTCGTCCCCACGGGCGAGCCCGGCGAGAACGAGTTCGCGAGGGCCGCCCAGGGCTGCACCCCCGACTTCCTCCCGAGCTACGGTGATGTCCTGGGATTCGACCCGGCTGGGATGAACGCGGTCACCGGGTGCTATCTGGTCATAGGCTCTGCCGAGAGCATCGCGCTCTGCCAGGACCTCATCGACTGGAAGCGCGAGAAGGGCTATCAGATCGAGTATGGAGTGGTACCCGCGATCGGCACGACCTCGTCGGCGATCGACGCGTGGATCGAGAACGCCTACAACACCTGGCCCAACCCGCCTCTCTGGCTGCTCATATGCGGCAACGCCGGGGTCGTCCCGACTCCGATGTCGGGCGGCGTGGCCATGGACAACCAGTACGGAGTCATCGGAACGGGGACCGTCCCCTCGATCCATGTGGGCCGCCTCTCCTACGAGGACACGGCCGACCTGTCCTACCAGACCTGGAAGATCTACAACTACGAGGCCGATCCATACATGACGAACCCCAGCTGGTTCCAGAACGCCATGAGCATCGGATCGGCGACCTTCCAGGATCCGTGGCACAGCTACCAGTTCGCCCAGATCTTCATGGCGCACGGGATGCCGACGGCCTACTTCTGCGACAGCCCCCAGTACGGGGGAGCGCCTCCCACGATCCCTGCCATCTCGCAGTGCGTCGACAACGGGACGTCGCTGATCAGCTACATAGGACACGGAGATGTCCAGTACTGGGTGACATCCGGCTTCAGCAACAGCGATGTCGCCAACCTGACCAACGGCATGAGGTTCACCTGGATCAACTCGATCGCGTGCTACAACGCGGCCTTCACCGACCACTACTGCTTCGGCGAGGCCTGGATGAACGAGGGATCGACGGCCGACCCGAAGGGTGCGATCGGCTTCATGGGCGCGACGACGTCCAGCCCGGTGGGTCCGACGGACTCCCTGGCCGACTACACGTTCCAGGGGTACTTCGACCTCCAGATGTGGCACATGGGCCAGGCCGTGGACTACGGCAAGCAGATGGTCTACCAGTTCTACGGGCCGGGCGACAGCGGCAACAACAACATGCACATGATCTTCGGCTGCCCTGAGACCGACATCTGGTGCGAGACCTCTCCACTTCCCGCGCTGACCGGCACCCACTCCTCCACGATAAGCCCGGGCACCTTCACCGTGACTGTGACCTCCGCCGGCAGTCCTGTTCAGAACGCGCTTGTGGGCGCCGCCCAGGACACGACCTATCTCGACGGAGCGTACACGGACGCATCGGGAGTGGCAACCCTGACGATCCCGTACGATCTGCTCGCGCAGTCGCCTGACGTGACCATCACGGCCACGTATCACAACAGGATCCCCTACCGGGGCTCGGCCACTCCGGAGGGGACGGGGGTCGGGGACGGACAGGGAGGCGAGACGGCCCAGGCCTGGCTGGCCAACCCTGCTCCCAGCCCGTTCACAGGATCGACGAGCGTGGGATTCGACACGCCAGGCGGGATGACGCGGCTGGTGGTCTACGACATGTCCGGCAGGGCTGTTCGGACGCTGGCTGCAGGTTCCGCCCTGGCAGGGGAGTACTCGTTCGCCTGGGATGGCCGTGACGACTCCGGACACAGGCTCGGCGCCGGAGTCTACATGGTCCGGCTCACGACTTCGCAGGGCAGCCTGACGCGTTCCTGCGTGATGCTCAGGTAGCCGGGTCCGACCGGCAGAGGAAGGGGGCCGGGGCGACCCGGCCCTCTGCATTCGGCGGGAGGGTGGAGGAAGCCCCCGATCCCGCCCGCGCTTGACGCGGAGATGGCTCGGGGCTAAATTGCACGAGCTTTTTGACGGATGGTAATTCAGCACTTGCAGGAGGTCAAATACCGGTGTCGACCTATCGCGGGCCGAGGATCCGGAAGATAAGGTCTCTCGGGACCGCTCTGCCGGGCCTCACTCACAAGGAACCAGCCAAGAGGAAGCTGCCTCCGGGCGAGGCGGGCGCCCAGCATCGCCGGCGCCGCCTTTCCACCTATCGTCTCCAGCTGCAGGAGAAGCAGAAGATCCGCTTCAACTACGGTCTGTCCGAGAAGCAGTTGCGCAGCTACTACGATCAGGCGACGGCCATCGCCGGGGAGACCGGGAAGAATCTGCTTCAACTCGTGGAGCGCAGGCTCGACAACGTCGTCGCCCGTTCCGGTTTCTCGCCCACGATACCGGCCGCCCGTCAGCTGGTGGCGCACGGGCATGTGACCGTCAACGGCCACAAGGTCGACATCCCGTCGTATCTCGTGAGGGTGGGGGACATCGTCTCGCTGAAGGAGTCCAGCCGCGACCTGAAGGTGATCGTGGAGAACATCGCCCAGGGGCGCGGCATAGGCATCCCGACGTTCCTCGAGATCGACCCCAAGGCCCGCAAGATCTTCGTGAAGTCTTTACCGGCCAGGGAGGATGTCACACTGGAAGTGCAGGAGCGGATGGTCGTCGAGTACTACTCGAAGTAGCCGCTCGGCTGGATCGACACGGGGGCGCCGCGCGAGCGGCGCCCTTCGTCTTCAGGGGCCTGAAGCCGGAGCGACACCGTTTCCGGACCTCTCCCGTCCCGGTTCCCCCGCCCTGCCTACTTCCCGGCGAGAACCGCCAGGTTGTCCGCCAGGATCCTCGCGTAGTCGTCCCTCGGAAAGGCCGAGGCCAGAGCCCTCGACACGATCGGCAGGGCCTTCTCCGGGGGGAGCGTGTAGCGCATGGTCGTGAAGCCCGAACGGTAGGCGGCGACCTCGCCCGCCACGCTCTCGTTTTTCATGATGCACCTGGCCATGAGCTCCGCCACCGGGCCGAAGTCGTCCTCGTCCATCCCGAAGCGGGTCATCTCCGAGACCCCTGTCCTGATCCCGCTCGAGACCAGGAATGTCTCGTCGTCCGGGAGTGCCTGGTAGTTGACCACGATGTTGTTCTCTTCCAGGCGCCTGGCGATGTCGGCCCCGTCGCCCCACTTCGACACGCGGAGCACTACCTGATGAGTCGCCGTGTATCCGTCGGAGGGGTCGCCCTCGACCTCGAGCCCGCTCCCGGCGAGCTGCCTCGCGAAGGCCCTGGCATTCCTGAGAACCTGGTTCTGGTACTCCCTGCCGTACTCGTTCATCTCGAGAGCGGCCACGAGAAGACCGATCAGGGTGGCGAGATGGTGGTTGCTGGTGCTGCCGGGGAATGCCCGGCTCCTGATGTCCAGCCACAGCTTCCTCATGGGGCTGTCCTTGCCGAGGTTGCTCACCACGACACCCCGCTGTGGCCCGAAGAAGGTCTTGTGGGTCGATCCGGTGACGATGTCGGCCCCCTCGGAGAGAGGGGACTGGAAGGCTCCGTAGAGGCCCAGCACATGAGCCATGTCGTACATGATCACCGGCCTCGGATCCATGTCCTTCACGAGCTCCGCGACCAGGCTGACCGGCTCTGGATAGAGGAACATGCTCTTGCCGAAGACTATCAGCTCGGGCTTCGCCTTCGCCAGGATCTCCGGGAGCCTGTCGGTGTCGATGCGATACATGTTGTCGGCCCTGACCGGGAAGTTGACGCAGTTCTCCTCGCCGGTTCCGGGGTCGATGTCGACGAAGTTGTAGAGGGCGCCCATCGGCTGACTGGAGAGGTGCCCGCCCTTCCCGAGATCGTTGTTCATCACGGCGGCGAGTTTCCGGAAAGTGCCCTTCGGGCTCTCGCGATTGACGAACTTGGTGACGGCCTTGAACACAACCTCGTTGGCCATCTGGCCGCTGACCGGCCGCAGCTCGGCCTCCGAGCAGCCGAAGAACTCGCGCAGCGCCTCCTGCGCCTCAATCTCCACATCCCGGATGAAGTCGGTCCCCTGGTAGAAGTAGACCTCGCGGCTCTTCATCGTGCGATGCTCGGCGTACCTTCCCGCGGGGTCGCACATCTCGCAGGCCTTCACCAGCGGGCTGGGAGTGTTCTCGGAAGGGATGAGGTTGATGCACTTCCTCTGGCGCCAGAGATTGTTGGCTTCGATCCGCCCGAACAGCTCTTCGATCCTCTCCTGGAAACCGGACATGTGTCGATTCCTTTCGATGAATCCCCGGTAGCCGGCTCGCCCCTCCGGCAGCGGGCCTATCCCAGCATCGAGATCTGCTTCTCCACCATCGCCCTGAGCTCCATGAAGCTGAACAGCTCGGCATCGGCGCCGCACGCAGGCCTCAGCACGCGGTTCACGAAATAGATCAGCTCCCTGTTCCATTCCGACTCGTCCACAATCCCATAGGAGTTCGTCGTCCTGAGGTCCACGCGCTTCTGGGCCAGGGTCCCCGCGTGGAGTGCTATGAAGCCCCTGATCTCTCCGGACTTCTTCGCCTTCCACTCCTCCGTCATCGAGGCCAGGACGGTCATCTTCCTCTTCCTGTCGCGCATCTCGAGCCCTGCGGCAGCCAGCGATCCGGCAAGCAGGATGCCGAATCCGGCGAAGGCCAGGCCCCTGAGTGTCCTCAGCCTCGCGATCCCCCGATCCGACGAGACTGCCTCCTCGACCACGGCCTCGTTCCGCCAGCCGCCTATGGTATGGGCCCTCTCGATGTCGGAGATCGCCGTCCGTATCCTCTCGCCGGCGTAAATCGCCGCGAACAGGGAGGACAGGGCGGCGACCAGGAGGAGGATCATCGTGACACTCATCCAGAGAGGCGGAGTGAGGGACACACCGCCACGCTCGAGCCCGCCCCTCGTCATCGCGTCCTCCCTTCGGACCCCCGATTCCCCGGTGGGTATACTAAGGCCGGCGCGGTGCATCCGGGAAGGACGGCCGCTGCCGCGGATGCGCCGGCATGCCGCAAGTGCATCCGTTGCGGCCGCTTGCCATTGCCTGGTCATTTCGCCATAAAAGATGGACTTTCCCGATGGAGGGCTCACATGCAAGATCTTGTGGCTGAAAGGCTTCAATCTCTGGCAGAGAGGCTGGAGAAGCTCCGGGAGGGCCTTTGACCTCGCCTCCCTGGAAAAGACCGAAGCCGCGCTCACGGATCGCATGGCCGCGCCCGACTTCTGGGAGGACAGGAAGGCCGCTCTCGCGGCGATCGGCAGGCTGAACGCCGCCAGGACATGGACCGAGCCGCTCAGGGCCTTCGCAAGGGGGCTGGGCGAGGTCCGGGCCGCTGCCGAGCTTCTCGAGACCGAGGAAGACGCCGATCTCCAGGAGGATGCCGAGAAGCGGCTGGACGCTCTCGAGAAGTCCATGGAGCACCTCGAGTTCCAGAGGATACTTTCGGGCAGGGACGACAGGTCGGATGCCATACTCACGGTGAAGCCGGGGCTGGGGGGCATAGAGAGCCAGGACTGGGCCGAGATGCTTCTCAGGATGTACGTGTACTGGGCGGAGCGGATGGGGTTCGAAGCCGAGGTCCTGAATTCGCAGCCGGGCGAGGAGGCTGGGATCAGGGAGGGGGTCCTCTCCGTGAGGGGCCCCTTCGCCTACGGTTATCTCCGCGCCGAGAACGGGATCCACAGGCTGGTCCGCCGCTCCCCGTTCGACCAGAACCACAGGCGGCACACCAGCTTCGCCTCGGTGTTCGCCCTTCCCGATGTCGACGAGAGCATCGAGATAGATATCAGGGACGAGGATCTGCGGATAGACACGTTCAGGTCCAGCGGCGCGGGCGGACAGCACGTGAACAAGACATCGTCCGCCGTCAGGATCACCCACATCCCTTCCGGCATGGTCGTGACCTGCCAGGACGAGAGATCCCAGCACCGGAACAAGGAAGTGGCGATGAGGATCCTGAGGGCGAGGCTCTACGAGCTCGAGGAGAACAGGGTGAAGGCCGAGAAGGAGGAGCTGGAGAGCACCAAGAAGGAGGCCTCGTTCGGCAACCAGATCCGCTCCTATGTCCTTCAGCCGTACCAGATGGTGAAGGACCACAGGACGGATGTCGAGACTTCCGATGTGGATGGCGTCCTCGCGGGGGACATCCAGGCGTTCATCGAGGCATACCTGAGAACGGGGAAGCAGTGATGGACCTGAACGACCAGATGGAGGCACGGCTCGGGAAGCTGGCTGCGCTCAGGGAGAAGGGGATCGATCCCTATCCCCCGAGAGCGCTGCGGGTCGAGCCCATCCCGGCCGTGATCGACGCAGGCGAAAGTGATGCGCCGGTCCGCATCGCGGGCAGGATGCGCTCCCGCAGGGAGCATGGGAAGACGGTGTTCGCCCATCTCTGGGGACAGGAGGGATCCATCCAGGTCTACTTCCGCAGGGACGACATGGGGGAGGATCTCTGGGGGCTCCAGTCCATGCTCGACCTCGGCGACATAGTGACGGTGGAGGGGCCGGTTTTCCGTACACGGACGGGGGAACTGACGATCGCAGTCCGGGACCTGCGCCTGCTCTCGAAGAGCGTCAGGATCCTCCCGGTCGTGAAGACCGACTCCAGCGGGAACACCTGGGATGCCGTCTCCGACACGGAGTTCATGTATC
>Ga0172365_10000077_pt1 | contig 51001 bp, 38 predicted proteins | sample LakKivSesite48cm_FD_114535 | JGI IMG/M metagenome (GOLD analysis project Ga0172365, IMG submission 114535) | Sediment microbial communities from Lake Kivu, Rwanda - Sediment site 48cm | ecosystem: Environmental > Aquatic > Freshwater > Lake > Sediment | place: Rwanda: Western Province, Lake...
ATACAGGTATCAGGTTTCCTTAATAAAGCAGGCCGGGTCAAAGGGGTACAGGTTGCAGGATTCCTGAATATCTGCGATTCTATTGAGGGGATACCTGTCGGTTTTATTAACATGGTGAAGAAAAACGGTTACCGCAGACTGGAGTTTTCCGTGAGTGAAGTGAAATATGCGAATATTTCCTATAAGATGGGGGTCCGGAAATTATATAATATCTATTCATTTGGCAAACCAACAGGACCGGGAAGCCGGTGGATGTATGGCTTCGGGCTGGGCACCGAGATAGATCTTGCTGACGGCATGCTGCTCAACCTGGAAGCCGAAGCGAACCAGGAGTTATGGCTGGCAGATGCAGTCACAGGAACCATCCTGAATAGTGACCGGTTGAATATGGTCAACCAGGTAAGGGCAAATTTCGGATGGAAATTACAGGAAAGGACTGTGCTGTTCATTGGTCCTTCCTTTAACGTTTCTGTCTCTGACAGCAGGACAGATGAGGGGTTGCGGTCATGGTACCATGTCGCTCCTTCCTGGACAGTATATAATCATTATTCAGCTAATCAACAACATACGAATGTCAGTATGTGGTTCGGCATCAACGGGGGCATAAGGTTTTAATGGGATGATACCACTCATTCTTCTCCATATACCTCAATTACGGACCTGCCGGATTCTTTACCTTCCTGTGTGACCAGCCAGGCAATATTATCTGCCACCTGCCCGGGTGTGACCCATTTGCTGAAATCCGCATCCGCCATATCCTCCCGATTGCGGGGGGTATCTATGATGCCCGGTATGATCACTGCAGCTTTAATACCTTTCTCCTTCCCATCTTCATTGATGATCTCAGCCAGCCTCAGCAACAGTGATTTGGCCAGGGTATATGCCATCATATTTGTGCCCTGACGTACGTCCAGCGCAGGCCGTGCACCTATAAGGACCAGCATGCCACCGGTCCCTTCCATATGCCTGAAAAGCGGACGGGCAGTATGATAGGCCGAAAAGAAATTCAGATCGAACATGCTCTTTACCCTGTCCGAATCAGTTTCACGAATGCTGCCCGGAGCAAACCCGCCTGCTATCATGACGCCCAGACTGACCCTTCCCGATTCATGTATTATCTCCGATATGACCTTTTCTGTCTCCTGTTCATTAAAAAGATCTGACCGGTATACTTTCAGATCAGGTGCAACCATGAACGAAGTATCGCTCCCCGGAGAAATAATTGCACTGACCCGGTAACCCGCCTCAAGGAATTTTCGTACCGTGGCTTTACCAAGATTGCCGGATGCGCCTGTTATTACTGCATGTACACTGTTCATCATAAAGATCTAAGGTTTTGTTTATATGAATGTGCTGTTTTATCCACCACTGATATACTGTTAAATTAAGAATTTATTGTGACTCTTTACTTTATTTATTATTTTCCGGCTTATTAAGTGTCTCAGCGTTATGAAATACAGGCTTGTCCTTTACTGGCTGTTCACAGGTCTCGGCTGTTCTGTCCTGTTTGCACAGGAGCATGGGCTGGAAACGATCACTATCGCTGACCTCAGGCAACATCTTGAATTCCTGGCCTCTGAAAAGATGCAGGGAAGAGGTGACGGTAAGCCGGGTCTTGATTCAGCTGCAAGGTACCTGACAACCCGGATCGGGGATATTGGCCTTATACCGGTAGATGAAAATATGGATTATATCCAGGATTACACCCTGTATAAAAATACCTATTCCCGTGATAAGAATAAGATATCCATAAGTTATCGTGGCCATGAGCAAGTCATTGGTAACCGGGATTTTTATATGATTGTCCCCCAGAACCCTGAGAGTATGCATCTCAAGGGTGAAATAGTATTTGCCGGTTATGGCATAAAATCAGAAGAAAACCACTATGATGATTTCGAAAATGTGAATGTAAAAGGGAAGATCGTATTAATAATGGACCGTGCCCCGACAAGTGAAGATGGTTCATCCTGTTTATTTGAAGATATAGGCTGTCACAGCCTTCAGAATTTATTTTATAAATATTTCCAGATACTTATGCTGCAGCCAAAGGCTATACTGGTGGTGCTTGATCCCAAATCGGGGCATTCCTCACTGGGTGATATAGATCCCTCCCTGCCCGGAATGATCAGTACTTTTTATTCTTATGAAGCCCCATCTGAAACCGATGAAGATCAGACCGGTGAGAAGATGAAGGTAATCCTGATCCACAGGGATATTGCGGATAAAATCCTGGAAGGAACGGGTTATACCTTGCCGGGGCTGCAGGAAATGATCGACAGGGAGCTGAAACCCCATTCGTTCCCTGTCAGGAATAAAACCATCAGTATCGACCTTGAGATGAGCCACGATAAAATAATTATGCCGAATGTGGCAGGACTGGTCAGGGGATCTGATCCGGTACTGGGCAATGAGGTCCTTGTCCTCATGGCACATTTTGATCATATCGGAACAGACTCATCAGGAAAGATATACAGAGGAGCAGATGATAATGCTTCGGGTTCAGTCGCACTCCTGGAAATGGCAAAGGCATTTATGCAGGAGAATCATAAACCGGGGCGAAGTATACTGTTTCTCTGGGTCTCAGGTGAGGAGATAGGACTTTTTGGTTCAAGGTACTATACTGCTCATCCGTTGCTCCCTCTTAATAATACTATTGCTGCGATAAATCTTGATATGGTCGGCAGAACAAAAACTCCTGCAGACACCGGCATAATCATGAATGATTCCGTAAATGTCCTGGGGGCGGATACTCTTGGGGTGATCGGTGGTCATCAGAGCAGGGAATTGCTGCATATTGCAGATTCCTTTGCCAGGAACTGCCATATTGTTCCTGACTACAATTATAATGATATCAACCATCCCCAGAAATTATATTACAGAAGCGACCATTTCAGTTTTGTCGTACATGATATACCGGTGCTGTTTTTTTCAACAGGCATTCACAGGGACTATCACCAGCTTACTGACACTCCCGAAAAGATCGACTATGAAAGACTCGAAAAAGTATGCAGGTTTGTTTATCTGCTCAGTTACAGCCTGGCAGACAGGAAGGAAAGGATCGTTGTCGATCATCCATACAGCACCTGGTGAAGGTATCCGAAAACACCCTTAAACATACTATTTTTACAGGCCGGGTAATAAGCGGGAATAATCGATAATTGAGTATCTTTAGCTAAACAAATTCAGACAAAAATGACCAGGAATCTTCTTGTACCCATTGATTTTAAGCCGGAATCACTTACAGCTCTTGATTACGCTGTATCACTTGCTGCCAGTATACAGGCTGATATCCACCTTCTGTATGTCATTGAGATAGAGAATCCATTATTAAAAATGGTGCTTACCGGGGAGCAGAGAGAACTGATCATTGAAGGAGCCAGAAAAAAGATAAATACCCTTGTCAAGGAAAAATCAGGTGCATCAGGCAGGGTATTCCATGAGCATGTCCTGCAAGGAAAGATTTATGATAAGATAGTCGAAACGGCTGTCGCCATTAAGGCCGAAATGATCATTATGGGACGTAAGGATTCCTCTGACATGGTGAAGAATTTTACAGGTGCCAACACTCTTCATATCATCAGGGAATCGAATATTCCTGTAATTACGCTTAAGAGAGAGATCGCCCTCACAGGAAGCAGACACATACTTTTGCCCCTTGACCTGTCGAAACAGGTCCTGAAACAGGTTTGCAGTTCTGTTCGCATAGCTCACCTGCTCTCGGCAAAAATCTCCATTGTGTCTGTACTTCCTGTTGACAGGGCAAGCGTGGAAATAAGTTATTCCGTGCGCCTGAATGAACTCAGGGAGTTGTTTGAAAAATCAGGTATCAACTGTAATTATAAACTCATTAAGGATACTTCGCCTGACCTGCCGGTTATATTGAACAATTATGCCAGGGAGATCAAAGCTGATCTGCTGATCACAATGACCCAGCAGGAACTGAACTTCACTGAATATTTTATCGGGTCTGTCGCACAGGAGATCATAAATAAATCTGATGTCCCGGTGCTCAGTATCACTCCCACAATAGAGGAATATGAGACTGTTCCGGATGAATTTATAACCAAGCTTGTTGATCCAATAAATATCCTGAAGTACTGACCGGTTGTACCTTATTATAAAAGCCTGAGCACAGTATAACTTCACGGATATGAGCTCCCAGTTAGATAATTCCGTCAACCAGAGATTTTCATCACGCCTGGGACTGTTGGTCAGTGCACTTGGTATTGCAGTAGGGACCGGTAACTTCTGGAGATTCCCACGCATTGCAGCACAGTCGGCAGGTGAGAAAGGAGCCGGTTCTTTTCTTATTGGCTGGGTACTTTTTCTATTCCTGTGGAGTATCCCCCTGATCATTGCTGAATATGCGCTGGGGAAGAAGCACCGTTCAGGACCCATAGGTGTTTTCCTGAAAGCTGCCGGCAGAAGGCTCTCCTGGATGGGTTCATTCGTGGCCATGGTGACAATAGCCATAGCATTTTATTATGCAGTGATCGTCGGGTGGTGCCTGTTTTACCTGGTGCAGGTCCTGATTATTCCCCTTCCCGGGTCCACGGAAGAAGCATTTCATATATGGAACAATTTCCAGGACAGTGCCTGGCCTTTCCTGTTTCATCTCATTGCTATTACACTGGCGGCCCTGGCTATCTGGAAAGGCATCAGGTCCATTGAAAAAGTCAATACAATTCTTATTCCCTGTCTGCTTGTTATTATCCTTATCTCTGTTACCAGGGCTGTAAGCCTGCCCGGTTCAGTTGAAGGGATCAGGTACCTGTTCACTCCCGATTGGTCACAGCTGAAAGAACCTTCCACATGGCTTGCCGCACTAACCCAGAACGCCTGGGACACCGGTGCGGGATGGGGACTCTTTCTTACCTACGCCGCATATATGCAGGTAAAGCATGGAGCGGTGAAGAATGCATTTATCACTGCCTTGGGCAATAATACAATTTCACTATTTGCCGGTATAATAATTTTTAGTACCGTTTTTTCCGTACTGCATATCGAAATGGGAATGCAGAATCCTGAGATCCTTTCGATAATGAAATCAAGCGGTCCGGCTTCTACAGGGCTTACATTTATCTGGCTGCCGCAGTTGTATCAGCGTATGTTTTTTGGTAAACCTCTGGCTTTTATTTTTTTTCTCGGGCTCTTTTTTGCTTCATTCACCTCGCTCATTGCCATGCTTGAACTGGCATCAAGGGTTTTACTTGATAAAGGCATGAAAAGATCGTCTGCTATTCTTATAGTTGTATTGATAGTGTACCTGGCCGGACTTCCCTCAGTCATAAATGTCAATTTCCTGAGTAACCAGGATTTTGTGTGGGGACTGGGCCTGATCATTTCAGGGGCATTCATTTCCATTGCAGTCTCAAAAAACAAAGTCCGGGTGATCACCGCTGAAATTAATGCTGTGGATGGTGACTGGAAAGCAGGCAGGTGGTGGATGTTTAATATCAGTTATTTCATCCCTGCGGCCGCCTTGATATTATTACTCTGGTGGCTGTTCCTGTCCGCAACGGTATTTGCACCCGGAGACTGGATGAATCCGTTCAATCCCTTCAGTGTTATGACCTGCCTTGTGCAATGGGGAACTTTCCTGGTAATCTTTGTACTTTGTAACCGGTTTATTATCAAAGGATTGTAAACTGCCGGTTTTAAGAATAGCTGCTCCCGTCCCAACAATGGGTGCAAAGTTTTTCCTTGGGTAATCCGATAGCTGCGATCAGGTCATCCATCCTTTGATACATCAGGCTTGTCAGTTTCAGCCGTTTCCTGATCTGTTCGACCATAGCCTTGTATTCATCAGATTCCGCATCCATATACTTTTCTAAATCAACCTCATCGGTACCTTTCAGTTCATAGATAGCTTTTCTGCCGGCCAGATCAAGCCTTGTACGGGAAATGGAGAAGTTCAGGAACTCACATGGGAAAAGCAGGGTAGGACAGGCAATACGCAAATGTACTTCCCTGGCGCCCTCATCAAAAAGCTTCTTTGTGTTATTCTTAAGCTGGGTACCACGAACGATGGAGTCTTCACAGAAAATAATCCTTTTACCGAGGATCAGCTCCCTGTTGACTATAAGTTTCATCCTGGCTATATGGTCGCGTACCTCCTGGTTCTGGGGCATAAAGCTACGGGGCCATGTAGGAGAATATTTTACAAAAGGTCTCGTATAGGGTATTCCCCTCTGGTTGCTGTAACCTATCGCATGACCCACACCTGAGTCAGGTATGCCTGAGACGCAATCTGCTTCAACAGTATCGCGGCGTGCCAGGGCTGCACCACAACGGTAACGGCAGGTATCAACATTAATATCTTCGTAATAGGCAGCAGGATATCCGTAATAAACCCATAAAAAACCACAGATCTGCATCTTTTTGTCGGCAGGTTTCTTTACTTCAATACCATCTTCAGTTATCAAAACCACCTCACCAGGTCCAAGGTACCTGGTAATTTCATAACCCAGGTTTGGAAATGAAATAGATTCAGTAGCCACGGCAAAGCTGCCTTCTTTTTTACCGATCACCACCGGTGTCCTTCCCAGCTTATCCCTGACGGCGTAAATGCCTTTTTCAGTAAGCATCAGAAGTGAACAGGATCCTTTTATATGATGAAAAAGGTTATGTATGCCTTCCTCGAAACTATTACCTTCACAGATAAGGATAGAAGCCAGTTCGGTCTGGTTAACTCCTTTCTCACTCAGTTCGGCAAACCGCTGGCCCATTTGAAGGGATCTGTCCACCAGCACATCCAGGTTGCTAATTTTGCCGACCATTGAAATAGCAAACCTTCCCAGGTGGGAACTGGCAATTATGGGAGAAGACTCTAAATCAGATATGATCCCTATACCTGATCTGCCGGCCAATTCATCAAGCTCAGGTTCGAATTTAGTCCTGAAATGATCATTTTCAATACTGTGTATAGCCCTTTTGAATCCATCGGAGTTGAGAACTGTCATGCCGGCTCTGCTTGTACCCAGGTGTGAATGATAATCTGTGCCATAAAACAGATCCAGCACACAATCATTCTTTGAAATACAACCAAAAAATCCACTCATTTAATTAGGGTATTATAAAAAATCAGGTATAACGAATTGGGCTAAAAGTAATCAAAATTCAATAGCAACACCATGTACTCCTGCCAGAAAAATTACTAACTGTTCATAATTTTATATATTTCTGATTATCAGGCAGAAATGGATATTATTAGTCAATAATATTTCAAAACTTTCTGATTAAACAGAACTTTATAGTATATTTATAGTAATCCCTTAATGCACATATAAAAGTTCTGCCATGAAGTTTGCATACATTGGTACATATCCCCCCAGGGAATGTGGTATAGGTACCTTTACACAGGATCTTTATCAGTCAATGATCACCTGCCGGAACAGCGAACATGATAAACACGAAGGATTTGTTGTGGCAATGAATGATCATGATCTTGAATATGATTACCCGCCTGAAGTTAAATTCACTATCCGGCAGGAACATCAGCGTGATTATATCGAAGCCGCAAAAACCATTAATTACAGTGGTGCACATGCCTGTATTCTCGAGCATGAATTCGGGATTTTCGGTGGTTTGAATGGCGTCTATATCCTTCCTCTTTTGCACAAGCTGGAGATACCCCTTGTAGTGACCTTTCACACTGTTCTCAGATCTCCCAGCTATGACCAACGGGCCATTACCAAAGAGATCTGCAAAATGGCCAGCAAGGTTGTCGTCATGAGCCACCGTGCCATTGAATTCCTGACAAAATCCTATAAGATACCCAAAGAAAAGATCACACTGATTGAACACGGTGTACCAGACCTGCATTTCAACCAGGAAAAATCAAAAAAGGAATTTCATTTTGAAGACCGTAAGGTGCTCCTGACTTTTGGACTGATAAGCAGGAACAAAGGCATCGAGACTGTTATCCGTGCTCTTCCCGAGGTGGTGAAGAAACACCCGGCAACTCTTTACATGATACTCGGTAAAACCCATCCCAATGTGATCAGGCACAGTGGTGAGGAATACAGGAATTTCCTCAGGAGGCTGGTTATAAGCCTTGATCTTGAGCAGCATGTCTTTTTCCTTAATGAGTTTATCAAGCAGGAGGACCTGTTCAAATACCTGTCTGCAACAGACATATACGTCACACCATATCTGAATGAGGCACAGATCACCAGTGGTACCCTCTCCTATGCCATAGGCGTCGGGGCGGCAGTCATATCAACCCCTTACTGGCATGCCCAGGAATTATTATCTGAAGGCAGGGGCATATTATTTGATTTTAACAATACAACCCAGCTGACAGATATAATACTTGAACTGCTTGACCATCCTGCCAGGATGCATTCCCTGAGGGATAAGGCGTTCAACTACGGTAAACGGATCAAATGGCCCAAGTCAGGAGCAAAGTACGTGTCACTGGTTAAAAAGATTGTTGAAAAACCTCCCGCGGTTGAGGTGAAAAAAGAATCAATTATTGACCTCCTGGTACTTCCCCCTTTCAGTCTTGCCCATGTTCGAAGACTGACAGATGATACCGGCATCATCCAGCATGCCAAATACGGGATTCCTAACCTGAAGGAAGGTTACTGCCTGGATGATAATGCGCGGGCGCTGCTGATGGTCCTTATGACATACCGCCAGAAAAAAGATCCTGTCGCGCTGGAGTTGTTACCTATTTACCTGAGTTATATCCATTATATGCAAAGGGAAGAAGGTACATTCCGCAATTTCCTGAGCTTCAGACGGGAATACCTCGACGAGGTAGGCTCGGAAGATTCATACGGTAGGACGGTCTGGTCACTGGGTTATCTCCTTGGTAATGCACCCAATGATGCTTATTATCAGACAGGTAAACTTATCTTATTCGAGGTCCTGCCCTACTGCAAGAACTTACAATCCCTGAGGGGGATCGCCAACACAATTATCGGCATCTGTTATTACCTTAGGAGCAACAGGGACGATGAATCCATGACAGAATTGTTAAGGGACCTGGCCTATAAAATCATCAACCAGTACGAGAATAACAGGTCTTCCAGCTGGAGATGGTTTGAGCCTATCCTGGCATATGACAATGGCATCCTGCCCCTGTCGTTGCTGCATGCCACAGAGATTCTCAATGATGAAAGGATAACTGAAGTGGCGCTTGAATCCATCGAGTTTCTGACCAGGCTGAGCATGAAGGATGGCGTTCTGTCTCTTATAGGCAACGAAACATGGTATGTCAAAGGTGGTGTACGGTCAATGTATGCACAGCAACCGGTTGATGCCCTTGCCATGGTGTTGATGTATTACCAGGCTTATTATGTGACCAGGAAAAAACAGTACCTCAAACTTATGTTTTCATCATTCATGTGGTTCCTCGGAGAAAACGACCTGCGTATGAACCTGTACGATTTTGAGACTGAAGGCTGCTGTGACGGAATTGAAAGGTATGGGATAAACAGGAACCAGGGTGCAGAGAGTACCCTGGCTTATCTTATATCCCATCTCAGGATCCTCAGGGCACACGAACAACTGCATAAAACCTCATAACTATGCTGGTTACACGTTATCCCGGAAATCCTATACTTACGAAGGAAGATGTCCCCTATCCTGTTGCCACGGTTCATAATGCGGCGGTTACCAGGATGAACGGAATATACGTAATGCTTTTCCGTTCCCATCTTTTCAGCGGAAGAAGCATCCTGGGAAAAGCTACCAGCAAGGATGGTTTTCATTTCAGTGTCGATCCCGAACCTTTTATGGTCCCTGCAACAGAAGGTATATTCATGGAGTATGAAGAATATGGAGTAGAGGATCCCAGGATCACATACCTGGAAGGTACCTACCTGATCACCTACAGTGCCTATTCACGCCATGGTGTTCGCATAGGCCTGGCAAAAACGAAGGATTTTTTAAGCATTGAACGGTTCAGCCTTATTACAGAAGCTGATTACCGTAACGTGGTGATATTCCCTCAGCGTTTTAACGGTTTATATGCCAGGCTTGACAGGCCTCACTCAGACATATCACCCTGGTCGGTATGGATATCCTATTCACCCGATCTGAGATTCTGGGGGGAGTCGAAACTGATTATGAAGCCTGTACAGTATCACTGGGATGAGATGAAGATCGGTCCGGGCGCTCCTCCTGTCAGGACAAGCCGCGGCTGGCTGAACATCTATCATGGTGTCTTCCCTACAATGGATGGGAATGTCTACCGCCTTGGTGTGGCACTTCATGATCTTGAAGATCCTTCCCTCATCATTGCAGTCGGCGATCAATGGATCCTTCAACCGGAAGAAGTATACGAGGTAACAGGTTATGTCCATAACGTTGTCTTCAGCTGTGCCGCCGTTCCCGAGGATGATGGAACTTTAAAGATATATTGGGGAGGAGCTGATAAGGTCATGTGCGCAGGGACAGCTGTTGTTGAGGAGCTGGTCGATCATTGCCTTACCCATCCCAGAAAACCCCTTTAGAATGAGAGTGGCCATACTTGCTCCTATTGCATGGCGAACACCTCCCCGGAAATACGGGCCATGGGAACAGGTTGCTTCCAACATTGCGGAAGAACTGGTCAAAAGGGGTGTCGGGGTCACCCTGTTTGCCACCGGGAATTCTTCTACTGCAGGCCGTCTTGAATATGTCAGTGAAACAGCGTACTGTGAAGACCAGATGCTCGATCCCAAGGTGTGGGAATGCCTGCATATCAGCAACTTAATGGAACAGGCCTCCGCTTTTGATATCATACATAACAATTACGATTTCCTCCCCCTGACCTATTCCTCCCTCATCCCGACACCAATGCTGACAACTATCCATGGCTTCTCTTCGCCGAAGATCCTTCCTGTATATATTAAATACAACCGAACCACCTGGTACGTTTCCATAAGTAACTCCGACAGAAGCCCTGAACTTGACTATATTGCCACGGTATATAACGGCATTGATACCGGCGACTTCACATTTCAGCCTTTACCGGGTGATTATCTTTTATTTTTCGGACGGATCCATCCTGAAAAAGGTACTCTTGAAAGTATCCGCATTGCGAAAAAAGCAAAAATGAAACTGATCATATGCGGTCTGATACAGGATGAAACATATTTTAAGGAAATGATCGTCCCTCACCTGAACAACGATGATATCATTTATGCGGGCAATGCAGGTAAAGAAATGAGGAATGAACTTTTAGGTAATGCTCTTGCCCTCCTACACCCGGTTAACTTCGAAGAACCTTTTGGATTGAGCGTGGCAGAGGCTATGTATTGCGGGACACCGGTAATAGCTTTTAACCGCGGCTCCATGCCCGAGCTGATCCTGCACGGGAAAACAGGATTCCTGGTAAAAAATGAATATGAGGCTGCTGACGTTCTGCCGCAAATAAGGGATATCAAAAGGACAGACTGTCATCAATGGACAAAGCAAAAGTTTACGAGCGAGAGAATGGTCAGTGATTACCTGGAGGTTTACAGGAAAATATTGGAGACTTAGCATTATCCTTTTTTAAGCTCGGTGATGAGCTCACTAAGGTTAACCGTAGCAAAAGTTGATGCATAATCGGACATCGCATATGGAATGATCAGATCCCCGTTATGCAGGATAGAACCGCAGGAATATACTACATTGGGTACATAACCTTCTCTTTCCTTATCGTTGGGTATCAGTAAGGGTTCTTTTAGCCTTCCGATCTCTTTTTCGGGATTATCAAGGTCAAACAATACCGCTCCCAGGACATACTCTCGCACAGGTCCGACAGCATGTGTAATCACCAGCCAGCCTTCATCTGTTTCGATTGGTGAGCCGCTGTTGCCGACCTGTAAGAATTCCCACGGATATTTTGGCTGTTGCAGCAGCTTTGCACTTCTCCACATATTAATCTCATCTGAAAAGGCAATATAATTATTGACCCCGTCAATCCTGCACAGCATGGCATATTTTCCATTTATTTTTCTCGGGAATATGGCCATTCCCTTGTTCTGGGCTATCTCTCCATGCAGGGGAATCACGCTGAAATGATAGAAGTCTTCTGTTTTCATCAGCTTGGGGAGAATGGCAACACCATCATAAGCCGTATAAGTGGCATAATAGGTGACCTTGTCATTATCGGTGAACCTTACAAAACGGGCATCTTCAATCCCGTTTTTTTCAGTCTCAGAGATAGGGAAAATGACACGTTCGGACAAAGCAGTATCCATGGAGAATTCAATCTCATAGTGCGAATTTGCAAGCCACATGATCTCTTTCAATAATAACTCCTTGTTCGTGTTCAATTCAAGTTTCTGCCTGGCATAATCCACACACCTTTTCAGCTCACCATAAGTAAAGGTATCTCCCAGTTGCTCCAATACAAGCGCCGTGGAAACGATATTATTAAAATTCTGCATCTCATCGAGCTTGTTCATGAAGGCCTGCTTATCGTACACATGACGCTTGATATGTTCTGCCTCATCAAGCAGCTGACCCGGCTCTTCTGTCTTCAGGTCATTGTTCTTGTCCAGCACTCCCGTTCGAAAAACGATTGATGAGATGTGTCCTTCTCCTGTGGCACGGAAACTGATTATCACCCTTAATTCCTCAGCACCCAGCTCAGTCTGGTCAGGATGTATGACCATTGAAGGATTAAAAAATGCGGCGGACTCGATCGAATACTCCATGGTAAAATAGGAACCTATCAGAACCTTCCTGTTTATATCCAGACTGTCTTTATCCACCTCAAGCTGATCCAACAGATGATCCAGCCGGTTGAAATTATTTTCAAATATTTTTGAAATGTTCCTGTGTCTTTTTGAAAATCCCCGCAGCACCTGTGACAGGTTCGCCTTGACCTGATCCTCTTTCATATCAAGGATTTTCTTCAATAATTCCAGGCTTCTCTCATCTCCCGTATATAAGAATCTTGCAATAACCCTGCTCGGATCAGGTTTAAATGAGATGTCCTTTCTTATGACTTCTAATGCCATAACAGATCCCCCGGTCACTTTACTAATTATCGTAAATATAATTTATTTGTTCATAATTTTCTATGTATTTCAGTAATTCATTTAATGATATAGAAAATATCACCGATCTCCTTACCAATTTTTATATTAAACCCTTCCGGTTTCTGACAACAGCTTATTAATGCCTCTCCCGGTAACCATCTCGCGTGAGTCTGATACTTGATTCAAGGCCTGTTGACCATCACCTTCTCAAATAAAACAGCATCTAATTATGCCATTCTGACATATATTTTAAAAATATCATGCCATATTGTCATCAAAAGTATCAATTGGAGGTGTGTCTGACAGGTTTTTGCGCGTGGTATGAGCTTTGATAAATAAAAAGCGAAAACAAAAATGTCAAACTAAAATACAGGAGGACCAAGCCATGTTAGCAAGAATAAACAAAAGATTTCCGACTTTCTTTGATGATCTCATCGGAAGGGAATTTATGCCTGATTTTTTTGAGGCAGATGGTTTTAAAAGCTTACCGGCTGTGAACATTATTGAAGGAGATGACAACTACACCATTGAGGTGGCTGCTCCGGGACTTGAGAAGAAGGATTTCCATATTGAGCTGGAAAATAACTGCCTGACCATTTCTTCAGAAAAAGAACAGAAAAGTGAAGAAACAAATGAAAAGTTTGCCAGGAAAGAATTCAGCTACAGTTCATTCAGGAGAAGTTTCACACTGCCTGAAACTGTGAACAATGAAAAAATCCAGGCCAATTATAAAGACGGCATTCTTTATGTAAAAGTTCCCAAGAAAGAGGAAGCCAAAGTAAAGCCGGCCCGTCAGATCGCTATCTCATAATATCTTATATTGAAAGCCGCCCCCCAGTACACATGGGGGCGGCTTTCTTTTTTACTGAACAATGGTTGGCCACTTAAATTTCTTTGTTTCTTCAGGTTTTCCGTGTATTACCTGAAAAAAAAATTCTGTTGATTCCTCGCCAGATGATCAACATCATCTTTTTGCAATGACCAATATCATTACCGGCAAAAATCGAGAACATGTTTAATAATTATGTTTGTAGGCGATACTGAACCCTGTACAGATAAAATTTATTGTCAGTCCCGGTATTAATATTTAAAACCTGATGAGGATATGTTCACGGAAAGTTTTGAAAAAGAGGACAGTATAAACTGGCCAGATAAAACCATCCTTATTGTAGAGGATAACTTCCACAATTATCTTTACATGCAAGCTGTACTTGAACGAACTGATATTAAAATATTATATGTGTCTGATGGTGCTGATGCGATCAATACTGCCCGGCAACACCAGGAACTTGACCTCATCCTGATGGATATCAGACTCCCTTTTGTAAGCGGATATGAAGCAACACGGCAAATCAGGGAATTTAATCCCTCTATCCCTATAATTGCCGTTACTGCCTGTTCCATGTCAGACGAAGAAGAAGAATGCAAGAGAGCAGGCTGCAATGCCTACCTTAAAAAGCCAGTGAGCCAGAAAGAACTGATCTCCGTAATGTCAAGGTATCTTATCCGGGAGTCTCATTATTCTGTTACCCCTCATTATTAGGCCGGGACGAATATAGCAGGGTCGGTGAATATTTTTTAAATTCAAATTATTAATTATTTTTGCAGGCCGGTTATTTTAACCGTTACCTGAATTTTAAGAATACAATATATGGCTCACCATTTTTCGGCAAAAAAAAGGATCAGGCAGAATCAGAAGCTCAGGGAGCATAACCGTTACTATGCGAAGTCTGTAAGAACCGCTTTGAAAAAATTACGTGGTACTACTGAAAAGGAAGCAGCGAACAACCAGGTACCCGTCCTGTTTTCGATGCTCGATAAACTGGCTAAAGACAAGGTTATACATAAAAATAAAGCTGCCAATCTGAAATCTGAGCTTGCAAGGTATGTCAACAGTTTATAGCTGTCCTTACCTGCAGACCTGCTGATTTTCCCCTGTCAACTGACTGTTACCGGTACCCATGGGAGGGTGTTTTGAATACATCCAACAATTTTGAACGGTTGTCATTCTTCCCATAAACCACACCTGCCCCGGCATGGGTATCAGAACTTTCTGAAAAACAATCCCTTACCTGTTTAGTAGTGCCCGTGAAGCGACATGCTTCCGTCTTCACTTTAATAATTTACTGTTCCCTGAAGACAGATATTTTGCATTGATAATCATTAAGGATAAGAATATCCATTTATTTCAGCAGCACCAGATGCATATCAGTAATAAATCCGGAACGCATAAAGCAGATAACAATCCTGCAACCCGCTGATTCATTTAATATTTAGTAATGTGAAACCTTACAGGAACCTGCGGATAAAGGAATGGGCACTTGAAGACCGCCCGAGGGAAAAGCTTATATCCAATGGCAGAAACAGCCTGAGCAACGCCGAACTGATAGCGATTCTGCTTGGATCCGGCAATCATTGTGAATCAGCGCTGGATGTTTCAAAAAAGATTCTCAATCTCGTGGACAATAACCTGCATGAACTCAGCCGTTTGTCTATCGATCAGCTGAAGAAAATCAAAGGTATTGGTCCTGTCAAGGCAACCACCATTATTGCCGCGTTTGAACTGGGTAACCGCAGGAAACAGGCCGAACGGCCTGAATATGTCAGGATCACCAGCAGCAACGAGGCATTTAAGCTTATGCTCCCTGTTGTTGGGGATCTCGTCCATGAAGAATTCTGGATCCTGCTGATGAACCGTTCAAACCGGTGCATCAGGAAACAAAAGATAAGCCAGGGGGGCATATCAGGTACGGTTATAGATGTACGCCTTATCCTGAAGTATGCTGTTGAATTGCTGGCTTCCTCCATGATCATCTGCCACAATCATCCGTCGGGAAATCTTCAGCCCAGTGAAGCAGACAATAAAATCACAAAAAAAATCATGGAATCAGCAAAGATCATGGACATACAACTGCTCGATCACCTGATTATAGCTGATAATTCTTATTTCAGCTATGCTGATAATGGCCTGATGTGAAGGTTCTGTCAGGTAAGCTTTCCTTTCTCTCATCTGTCTCAACCGGATCACTTCTGACAATCCTGTCTGCCTTATCCCTGACGTACTTTTATAACTGACAGCTGGTCATCACATGTTTCAAGCATCTCACTGACTGCCTTTCCTGATACAGGATGTATGAGCCTGGGAGCGATCTCGGATAAGGGAACAAGCACGAACCTGCGACGGCCAATTAAAGGATGCGGTATGATCAGATCATCTGTCTCAACAACCTGGTTATTATAAAAAAGAATATCTACATCAATAACACGTGCCTGGTATGCACTCTTATCTTTTTCCCTTCCCATGGATCCTTCCATATCAGATATTAACGACAGCAGTTCTCCCGGACTGCGGGATGACCTGACCTGGAGACACTGGTTCAGGAATTTTTCTGGATGGCTGAATCCCCATGGTTCTGTCTCATACAGGGATGATGCACGTATGACGGGTCCGATTCTCTGACTGATCATTTCTGTGACCTGTCTGAGGTTATCTGCTTTGTCCCCCATATTGCTTCCCAGCATCAGAAAAACAGTGTTCATGCCACGAAAACTATTTTTGCCGGGAATGGTCAGCCTGATAAAACCATCCTGCCAGGCTGATCAAATCCGTATTTTGACAACCATGCCACACATTTCAGCTCTCATCCTTACCTGATACAACATTACTAATATAATTTTTATATTTGACTTGAATTAATTTAATACTTATAAAACCAGTTATTGTCTAACATTTTAAATAAATCAGAATGAAAAACTTCTTAAAATATTTGTTGGCCACGATAGTTGGCATATTTATTTCCTTCTTCCTCCTGTTTTTGCTAATGGTCATTATTGTTGCTTCCTCAACAAATAAAAAACCCATGCAAATAAAAACAAACACCATTTTATTTGTCGATCTGAATGAACAGATCGTTGAAAGGTCTGCCGACAATCCTTTGAATTATTTACCCGGCACCTTTGCTTCAGCCCGTGAGATGGGATTGAATGACATCCTGGAAAACATCCGGAAGGCGAAGGAAGACGAGAATATCGCAGGAATTTATATGGAGCTATCATATATCCCTGCAGGTATTTCTTCTGTGGAGGAGATAAGGAATGCTATTCTTGATTTCAGGAAATCAGGAAAATTTGTCATCAGCTTTAGTGACATTTATACTCAGAAGGCCTATTACCTTGCTTCCGCAGCTGATAAGGTATATGTGAATCCTGCCGGTGATATAGCTTTTACAGGTCTTTCTTCCAGGGTAATGTTTTTCAAAGGTGCCATGGATAAGATGGGTATTGATGTGGAGATTGTACGCCATGGTGATTACAAGAGTGCTGTTGAACCTTTCATGAACAGGACAATGAGTGAAGAAAACCGGAAACAGACCATGATATGGGTTGGAACCATCTGGAAGCAGATGCTTGCAGAAATATCTGCCTCACGCGGTATCAGTACAGAAGAACTTAACCAGTACGCCGAGAAACTGGTTATCTCCAATACTCAGAAAGCGCTTGAGTACAAGTTGGTCGATGGCCTCAGGTATAAGGATGAGATAATCAATGAACTGAAGAAACTGACAAATACTGCAGAAAAGGACGACCTGGCCAGTATAACCTTAAGGAAATATACCAAAGTTCCTGACAAACATGGTAAAGGTTATTCGCGCAACAAGATTGCTGTAGTGTATGCCCATGGTGATGTTCTTATGGGTAATTCCGGGGAAGGGACCATCAGTTCAGAGAGGATATCTAAAGCCATCAGGCAAGCCAGACGTGACAGTACTGTAAAAGCTATCGTCTTCAGGGTAAACTCGGGAGGAGGCAGTGCTCTTGCATCCGAGGTAATATGGAGAGAGATGGATCTTGCCCGGCAGGTTAAACCTGTTGTTGCCTCCTTCGGTGACGTGGCAGCTTCAGGAGGTTATTATATCGCAGTACCGGCTGATACCATTATGGCCCTGCCCGTCACCATTACCGGATCAGTCGGGGTTTTTGCACTCCTTCCTGATATGGGTAAATTCCTGGATAAAAAAATAGGTATCACCTTTGACGCGGCGAAAACAAACCGGTCGGCTGATTTTGGATCACTGGTCAGACCACTGACACAGGACGAACGGCAGGTAATTGAACAAATGGTTGAAAAAACATATGATGAATTTGTCGGGCATGTCGCAGACGGCAGGCATATGAGCAGGAAAGAAGTTGATGAACTGGGACAGGGTAAGGTATGGAGTGGTTCCAATGCACTGGAAAATGGATTGATTGACCTGCATGGTGGATTATATGATGCTATCAAACTGGCAGCTGAAATGGCAGGCATTGACACATACAGGGTTACCTCTCTTCCCAAACTGGAGGATCCGTTTGAAGAGTTGCTCAAAGCACTTACAGAAAATACGCGGATATGGTTCCTTAAAGGTAAACTCGATGAAAATTACAAATACCTGGAGCAATTAAATAATATCGAACAATATTCGGGAGTCCAGGCCAGGATCCCATACCTCGTCACAGTTGATTGAGTTGTTATTGACAGGATACTGATCAACTTAATATTCATTTTACCGCTTATCCCGTGGTCCGACGTGATAATATATTATTAGTCGCCCTGTTATATCCGTTTTCCCTGATCTATGGCTTTGTTGTCAGTATCAGGAACATACTTTTTGATTACCATATACTTGTCTCTCATGAATTTGATATACCGGTCATTTCCGTTGGTAATATCACGGCTGGAGGTACCGGGAAGACACCTCATATTGAACACCTTGCAAGATTACTGAGGACAGAATTCAGGGTGGCTATACTCAGCCGGGGATACAGGAGAAAATCGGGTGGATATCAGCTTGTGACCGGGACATCGACAGCCGGGCAGGTGGGTGACGAACCCTTACAGCTTAAGAAAAAATTTCCGGATGTAATAGTTGCTGTCGAGAATAGCAGGGTCAAAGGCATAAAAAGGCTTATGGCCGAATACCAGGATCTGAGTGTTATCCTTCTGGATGACGCCTTTCAGCACAGGTATGTAAGACCCGGATTGTCTATCCTTCTTGTGGATTATAACCAGCCCCTGTCTGCTGATCGTTTGCTGCCTGCCGGACGATTGAGGGAACAACCGTTCGAAAAGAGAAGAGCACACCTGATACTGGTTACCAGGTGTCCTGAACATCTAAAACCCATTGAAAGGCGCCTGGTTGTTAAAGACCTTCAGCTGTTCCCTTTTCAGCATCTTTTCTTTACAACCATAAAGTATGAGGAACCCAGGCCTGTTTTCCCTGATGCAGTACCCGATCCTCTGACCCATGACCTGATAAGGTCCTTAAAACCAAATCTTCTTATGGTGGCAGGCATCGCCTACCCCCGTCCGTTAAAAAAATATCTCAGAAGCATCTCCACCAGGATCGATGAGATCATTTATCCTGACCACCACCCTTATCGTCAGAAAGATATTGAATTTATCAGCAGGAAGTTTTACAGTCTTAATACCGGTGAAAAATTCCTGTTCACAACAGAGAAAGATGCCATGCGTCTGCAAAAATATGCTCATATGGATCCTGCTATCAAGGCAAGGGCATATTATGTGCCGCTGGTTATTGACTTTCTTAATGAAGACACCCGGAATTTTAACCAACTTATACTTAATTATGTCAGAAATAACAGAAGGAACAGTATCCTTCATAAAAAACAGGATTGATTTCCATCCTGAAACAGGGATCATTCTCGGGACAGGATTGGGAGGCATGGTATCGGAGATTGACAGGGAATATACACTTGATTACGAATCCATTCCAAATTTCCCGGTTTCAACTGTCGAAGGTCATCGCGGGAAAATGATCTTTGGGCGAATAAACGGGAAGAAGATAATCGCCATGCAGGGGCGGTTCCACTACTATGAAGGTTATACCCCCCAGCAGATAACCTTTCCTGTCAGAGTTATGAAATCGCTGGGCATTGACCACCTGTTCGTTTCCAATGCAAGTGGTGGTGTGAACCCGGAATATGAGATAGGAGACCTGATGATTCTGGCTGACCATATAAATCTGATTCCAAATCCCCTTATGGGGAAACATAATCCTGCAGACGGTCCCAGGTTTCCTGATATGAGTGAAGCTTATGACCGTCAGCTTATTCAGAAAGCCCTGGACATAGCCAGGAAGCATGGCATACGTGTACAGAAGGGCTGTTACGTGGCAGTCACCGGCCCCACACTTGAAACACCTGCAGAATACAGGTATTTCCGCACCATCGGGGGCGATGCTGTCGGTATGTCAACCGTACCGGAAATAATTGTTGCAAGGCAGATGGGAATAACCTGTTTTGCCATTTCCATAATTACCGACCTGGGAATACCTGGCAGAATTGTCAAGGTCACCCTTGAAGATGTCACAAGGGTTGCTGAAGAAGCAGAACCCAGGATGACCCTGATCATGAAAGAACTTATCAATGCCCTGTAGTTTTTACCTGTATCTCCTGGCAAGAACACATGATTCTTTATACATACTTCTGTTCCCGCTTTTATCAAAAACCTCCACTACCAGCAGGTAGATACCTGATCCTGCCAACCGCTGATCGTCAGTCAGTCCGTCCCAGGTGAGGAAACCCTGCGTTCCGGCCAGCACATTCGCCGCCAGTTTCCTGACACGACGACCGCGCGGATCAAAGATGCTGGCGGTGATAACATTACCGGGCTTATCAAAAGTCCATGTCAGACACATCATATCCTCATTGCCGTCATTATCCGGTGTGAAGGTTTGCGGATCAACATGGATTATCCGGTCGGCAGTAACCTCATTTAATGATTGTGAGTTTTCATAACCGGGTGTGCCGAAACCTGCTGTCTCGGCAGCAGAATGCCAGTTATTTGGATCGTTAGTCATTCCTTTAAAGGATATACGCTCAAGCGATATACCCTCCCGTGAATCCAGCAGAGCGAAATGCATATCTTCCGAATAGTTCAATTCATCGATCACCTCAAACCATTTGTTTAACAATACCACATTCCCTTCTTTGTCTCCCAGTGAAGGCAGGGAGGTCCGGATAAGGCGGGACGGATCCCTTACGTAATACATGCTTCTGACAATTTCCGGACTTGTGCTCAGAGCCACATATTCCCCGGGATAGAACAGATAATGTTTATCCGAAACCGTACCTGTTACATCAAGCCGGCCGCTAGCTCTGTCACGCGTCCCGAGCATCAGATCAGCCAGGTCAATTACTTTCTCACAGTTATTAAACAGTTCCAGGTAATCAACTCCACCGGGCAGCGGATTAAACAGCAATTCACTGATCAGTATATCACCTGCCACAACCGGCTCGGACAGGGCAAAATGTTCATTTCCGTTTAACTGAAGCACATTCCCGCAACAATCTGTCAGTCTTTTATCCGTGGTAAGTTCATAAACAATCCGCTGCCTGAAAGGATGGTCATAAACAAGGCGGACAACTGAATAATCGGCTTTCATAACAATAATGCTATCCGGTGAGCCTGCACCGTGATTCACTGAATAACAGGTTTTATCCTGTACCCTATCGGGGTCGATTGATTCACTGAATCCGATCTCAAGGTTCAGATTATCAGGACAGTATATATTACTGACCATGGGAGATGCCCTGTCAGGATTATCTGAACGTACTGAGTTGACAAAGCATGGAGTGCCGCCGAGGAGGCTGACGCTTGACCTCCAGTTTTCTGCTCTCCCGCAGAAATTGCCAGGATCGATCTTTTCAAGCGCCCAGCCCCCGTTTTTCTTATACTCATCAGTATGCCAGGCCGGATCGTACAGAACAAAAGAAATGATATCACCGTACTGATCCGACAATTGTAACAGACCACCCTGGTTGGACAGGCAGGCTGATGATGTGAACAGGCTTTTTATACAATCACTCATGCCAAAAAGTGCCATTGCTTCACTCGAGGTCAATAACAGGTATCCTTCAGGAGGAATATGCCAGGGCCCCAGCACCCAGCCCCGTCCTTCGGTGCTAAAAACCCATCCTGCAGTGGATATCTCATATCCGCTCCTGTTAAAGAGCTCCACATATTCATAGCCCGGAAGACCATTTACAGGTTCAGGATCATACATTATTTCATTGATAACGACATCATACTTCTCAGCATGCCGGTAAAAAAAGTCTGTCTGTAATAATGCTGCAATGTTCCCTTTCCTGTCACAGGCATTTTCTATTATAATACTGCTGTATGATCCGCTGGTAAAATCTGAAAGGAAACTGATATAAAGAGAACTGTCACTGACAATTCCTATGCTGTCTGCGACCTGTTGCACTGAGCCGGGTGAGACAACAGATGCATGAACCTGTTCGTCAACGATGGATTCACTGAATGTGACCAACAGCTCATGTCCGCTTGTTACCTCCACCTTTCTGATAAAGGGTGGTGTGGTATCATTCATAAAGGTACCGTCTATGCACAGGTCATCAAACCACAGCTTCTGATCCTGTCTTGAAGAATATTCATAAAAGATACAGAACGACTGAATCTCAGGCAACCAGGAATCAGATCCTTTGCCAGTAAAAATGACGACAGGCTCTGATGAGGATATCATCTTCATAGTCATCATCCACTCTCCTTCCCGGCTTCTTTCCACATTGAAAAATAACGGCTCGTAAATGCCTGCCTGCTCCTGCCAGTTGATCCCCGTGTTTATGATTTCAAAAACATCTCCTTTATCTATCCGGAGCAGTCTTACTATATCGTCAGAGGTGTTGTGATCAAGGGTAATGGCAATGGCGCTTATCTCACTGAACTCATCATAGGTTAAGGATGTGTGATCACTTACAAGGTAGACCGCCCACCTGTTTGCCTGTGAAGGATCATACCCGTGTTTCAGGGCAAATTGCCACCGGGTGGTTCCCTGCTCCGGTCGAAGGCTGTCAATGGGCAGGCAGATCATATCAGAACCCGATTGAGGATTATCCCGGACATGTTTCAGGGAATATTCACCGGTTACCGGTGACTGTGCAGAGGCATCCCAGGCACTGTCTGCCTGCATGAACCAGCAGGAAAGATCCCTGTTTTCAAAATCATAACGGATCTGTGCTGATACCAGGACCGGCAGGATGAGAAATACCGGTGCAAAGTTTCTTAAAGAGTTTTTAAATGTTGCTTTTTTCATTACTGTGACCTTTTTAGTTTATTTTGTTCCTGTTGTACCAGTCGAATCATGATTTTGGTTATCAAATTTTCATTCAACCCGGCTGTTGAGATGGAATATGTTAAATCCCCGTATAATATCTTGCATTATTTAGCAGTACAATGAGTTAATTAGTATGTATCTTTATGCCGCTTATTTTTAATTTTTAATATACCTGTATATGAATGTCGCAGTTGTAGGTGCTACCGGTCTCGTTGGCCAGGTAATGGTCAGGGTTCTTGAAGAAAGAAAGTTCCCTGTCACCACCTTTTATCCGGTTGCCTCAGAAAAATCTGTCGGTAAGGAGCTGAAATTTTCAGGAAAGACACACAAGGTCATAGATAACCAGGAATGTGTAGGGCGCAGACCTGACCTGGCAATCTTTTCCGCCGGTGCTGCCACATCCCTGAAATGGGCGCCCGAATATGCGAAGGCCGGAACAACTGTAATTGATAATTCGTCTGCCTGGCGTATGGATCCCACCAAAAAGCTGGTTGTCCCTGAGATCAATGCCGGTGTCCTGGGACCGGATGATAAGATCATTGCCAATCCAAACTGTTCCACCATCCAGATGGTCCTGGCAATTGCTCCATTACATAAAGCATATACCATTAAAAGAATAGTTGTTTCCACCTACCAGTCGGTGACTGGGACCGGTATGAGGGCAGTCAGGCAGATGGAAAATGAAAGAGCGGGAATAAAGGGTGAAATGGCTTATCCCCATCCTATTGACAGGAATTGTATTCCGCACTGTGATGTTTTCCTTGAGAACGGTTATACAAAAGAGGAAATGAAGATGGTAAATGAAACGAGGAAGATCCTTAATGATTACAGTATTGCCGTTACTGCCACAGCGGTAAGGATCCCCACTGTTGGAGGACATTCGGAATCGGTAAACCTTGAATTTGAAAAAGAATATGACCTTGATGAGGTAAGGACTATTTTATTAAAAACTCCGGGAGTGGTTGTGATGGATGATCCTAAGAACAATATCTATCCTACTGTCTTACAGGCACATGACAGGGACGAGGTTTTCGTTGGACGGCTGAGGAGAGACGAATCCCGTGAAAAATGTCTGAACATGTGGATCGTGTCAGACAATCTCAGGAAAGGAGCTGCCACCAATGCTATCCAGATAGGAGAGTACCTGTACAAGGAAGGTCTGCTTTAAAAGGACGGGACCGGTCAGTGCGCCGCCGTTGTCTGTCCGTCACGGTACATCCTGCAGAGGTTACATGGTTATCAAACGGATCAGTGCAATTTTTATTTATAGGCGGGTATCTGCATCAATACAGAAGGTCATCATAGGGATAGCGCCGAACATGAATTTCCTTCACTTTGCTGTATAGCATATCTTTAATCTCTTCAATATTTTCCTTATTCTTTGCCGACACGAACGTACAGCTTCCATCACATTTGGCCATCCATGTATGTCTGAGATCGTCGAGGCTGTAGTTTTCACGGCTAACCGGTGTGAGGTCGTCCGCCTCTTTGCGGACGTATGTGAAGGCATCTATTTTATTGAAAACCATAAACACCGGCTTATTGACAGCATCTATCTCGTACAGCGTCTGCCGCACTATCTCAATCTGTTCCTCGAAATTGGGATGAGAGATATCCACCACATGGAGAAGTATATCTGATTCACGCACCTCATCAAGGGTTGACTTAAATGATTCTACAAGAGTATGCGGCAGTTTCCGGATGAATCCGACTGTATCAGACAACAGGAACGGCAGATTACCGATTACCACTTTCCTCACGGTTGTGTCGAGCGTGGCGAACAACTTGTCTTCAGCAAAGATGTCTGATTTGCTGAGCACATTCATAAGGGTGGATTTGCCGACATTTGTATAACCCACCAGTGCAACCCTTACCAGTTTTCCCCTGTTTTTTCTTTGTATTGATTTCTGCCTGTCGATCCTTACCAGGTCTTCCTTAAGTTTTGCAATCTTTTTTCTGATGATCCTCCTGTCGGTTTCAATTTCTGTTTCCCCGGGGCCCCGCAGACCGATACCGCCACGCTGGCGTTCGAGATGGGTCCACATTCGTGTCAGCCGGGGCAGCAGATACTCGTACTGTGCAAGTTCCACCTGGGTCTTGGCATGGGCAGTCTTCGCCCTGCCTGCAAAAATATCCAGGATCAGGTTTGTCCTGTCAAGTATGCGGCAATTCAGTTCCCATTCAATATTCCTCATCTGGCTGGGGCTAAGCTCGTCATCAAAGATGACCAGGTCCACATCATTGATGCGCACATAATCCCTTATCTCCTGCAGCTTCCCTGAACCGACAAATGTTCTTGGATCAGGATAATCCAGGCGCTGCACGAACATTTTATCAGGTACTGCACCTGCTGTATAGGTAAGGAATGCCAGCTCTTCAAGGTATTCGTAAACCTGCTGTTCATCCTGCTGGTTGTCAATAATCCCTATCAGAACGGCTGTTTCAGGTTTGGATCTGGTAACGAATGGTTCTGCCATACTCAGGCTGAGGGTAAACAGTATTGTCCGGTTGCAGCGGCAAAATTACTTAATTTACTGGAAATATTGCGGTTAATATATATATCTGCGGTTACGGTATACAGCATCCCTTATTGCATATTTTAATGTTTCTGAACAGTTAAAAATCATATCCCCGTCAGTCGGGAAGGGGAGAAATTTACTCTGAAGCAGCTGCAGTTGTTTTTCATCAAGGGCTTCAATATCACCGATAGCACGGGCTGACCGGTGTTCAAATACGTTCTCTGCAGCAATAGGTTCCTTTTTGATCAGCTTTGCGGGGTGTGTGGATTGCATTTCCATATTACCTTCAATCCTTACCGCTTTTTGCTGAAAACTCTCAATGACAGTGCATGACAGGGTCTTGTATTTCGGCACCTTTATATCATTCCCCAGGCTATCTTTCATTACATTACCTTTTTTATCGAGCACATATTCAAACCCGTCCTTTACTTCTTTCTTGAACATCTTATCATTCTGACTGACATTCTCAGGGGAGACGTTTATCATTTCAAGATTGATCAGGATGTTATAATCATAGTCAATGGAAGGGTCCATGTCTTTCAGATGGTACTCGACCCACATGTTTTCCAGATCAGCTGTGTTTATTTCAAGCAGGCCATCCATAAATTCCTCAGAGAGCCTGAGGTGTGTCAGGTTGTTGACCTGCACGAGCACACGGCTGATACCGCGATATCTGGCTTCAGCCATCAGGTTATCTATATCAGGAAACTGTCCTGACCGGTATGTTTTTGCCCTGACCAGTTCATCATACGCCTGCCTGAATGATTGTTTTGTATTCTGCTTCATTAGCTGCCTGGCATCTTTGTAGAAATAATCTGCTGCTTTGCCCTTTGCATCAATGATCTCCTGGTCATAGTCAACAAAAGTGTAGTTGATCTGCTGCCCGTCGATCTTCAAAGGCAGGACAGTCCGCACACGGCTTTGCCTGTCTTTCATGGTGGAATATCTTGCCACTACCTCATCCCAACTTTCCGGATTGTTTTCCTGCTTCAGGAATTTTATACGATCTTCATCAATCTGGTTCGCCAGCTTATATGATTTGTCAAGCACCTTTGCATCTTCAGTACTGCTGGGTTTTTTCACCAGTTTTTTGACCGCTTTATCTATTGCTTCGTCGTACCTGCCCTGTTGCATTAGCCTGGATGATGATGCACATGACGCCAGGACCGCAGCTGCTATGATTACCGGGATTAAATTTTTCATTTAAGATATTATTATGATTCACTAAAAATACGAAGGCAAAAATTAAATGACAAAAAAATCCTTGTGTTTACAGGGTTCACTCGTCCATCTGAAGGATACCGGGATGATCGTCAGGGTCATCACTGAACCAATCTGAGAAAATATCCCTTTCTTGTTTTCCGGATCAGCTTTATATTATTTTTTACGTACCTTGAGGGCCATTCTGCCAAATTAATGTTTAACCTTATCATTTAACTATGGGTGCCTTTCATTATCCGATTATCCTGACTATTCTTCTATCTATAACCGGTTGCACACCGGAAAACTGGATTGAGCTTTTTGACGGCCAGACACTTAACGGATGGCAGGCTTCGGAGAATACTGATTCATGGAGAGTTGAAGACGGAGCTATTATAACTAGTGGTTCGCGGTCTCATTTGTTTTATACAGGGAGTGTGAAGGGGCATAATTTCAAAAATTTCGAGTTCATGGCTGATGTTAAGACCTTACCCGGAGCCAACTCCGGGATTTATTTCCATACCGCGTTCCAGGACAGCAGCTGGCCTGCCAAAGGTTATGAGTGCCAGGTGATTAATTCCAATACGCCTGCTGAGCCCGGTGCCTACATTGAACATAAAATGACAGGCAGCCTGTATGCTGTCAGGAATGTATGGAAATCACCGGTACCGGATAATGAATGGTTTAGTTACCGCATTGTCGTTGAGGGAAAAACAATCCGTATATTCATAAACGGTGAGATGATGGTTGATTATACAGAACCGGATGATCTATACCGTGCTCAGGGCATGGAGGACCGGCGCCTGTCTTCGGGCACCTTTGCCCTGCAATGCCATGATCCGGGCAGTGTTGTGTATTATAAAAACATAAAGGTCAGGCCCCTTCCCGATGACCTGCCCACACCAGGCACGCCACCCGGAGATCCGGAGTTTGAAAAACAGCTTATTGATCTTTCTGCACAGAATTTCCCGCTGATCGATCTGCATATACATCTTAAAGGAGGGCTGACTGCCGACCAGGCACTTGCCAACGCCCGACAGTATGGGTTTACTTATGGTTTTGCAGTCAACTGTGGATTAAAAATGGGATTTGAAACGGATTCAGCCCTGAAGGAATTTGTCAAATCCTATAAAAAACCCCCTCAGACATGGTTTGCCATGCAGGCTGAAGGACGGGAATGGACGGAACTTTTTTCTGAAGAAACCGTCTCCCTGTTTGACTATGTCTTTACGGATGCTATGACCTGGACCAATGACAAAGGTAAACGTATGCGCCTGTGGATCAAAGAAGAGACAGAGGTGGGTGATCCACAGAATTTCATGGATCAGCTGGTTAACCGCATTGAAAAGATCCTGAATAACGAAGCTATTGATATATATGTCAATCCAACCTACCTCCCTGCTGAGATCAGTGACAGGTATGACGAGCTGTGGACAACGGAACGGATGGACCGTGTCATCAGGGCATTGGCCGATAACAAAATAGCACTTGAAATTAACAGTAAACTCAGGCTACCCAGCCCGGCTTTTATCAGGAAAGCTAAAGAAGCAGGCGTCAGGTTCACTTTCGGAACCAACAACGGCGGGCCAAATGACCTGGGCAGGATGGAATACGCTATCCGGATGATAAAAGAATGCGGCCTCGTGCCCGGGGATATATGGATCCCGGGGAAACCTTCCTTATGACTCCAGGTACTTTTGTGCCGTACCCTATATAATCCTGCAGTTGTTCCTGGTAATAATGATCTGAACTAATAGCGATCACGGTCAGCTCAGTGAGAATGCTGAATTTATTACCTCGCTGATATCCCTGCCATGCATGTAAAGAACTTTTTATTAATGATACTATTGCTATATTTAGCCCCCGAATAAAACATTATTTTTTTAACCAGGTATTAATTATGGAGGACGTATGAAAGATCATTTTTCAATAAGCCCGAGTGGAGAAAAATTTTCCTTACCGGAACCCGAAGACTATAAGGTTGAATTTGAGAACCTTAAGAAACGAATAGAAAATGAGCGGGCCAGGAATCGTGAAATTGTCGTTGTTATGGGTATCGGATTTGTCGGTGCTGTCATGGCTGCTATTGTTGCTGACAGTGTTGACAAACAAGGCCAACCGACAAAATTTGTCATCGGGATGCAGAGGCCCAGCGTGCGAAGTTTCTGGAAAATACCTTTACTCAACCGGGGTATGTCTCCCGTAAAAGCCGAGGACCCCGAAGTGGATCCAATGATCGCCCGCTGCGTTAATGAGAAAAAGACATTAATGGCAACCTATACCTATGATGTTCTTAATCTGGCTGATGTGGTTGTGGTTGATGTTCAATGTGATTATCTGAAGGAAGATCTTGGTAATGTCCGTACAGGCAGAACCGATATGGCTGCCCTGGAAGATTCGCTTAGAGTGATCGCCGAGCACATCCCGCCAGATGCACTTGTCCTGATCGAGACAACAGTAGCCCCGGGAACAACCGAACAGGTTGCCTATCCCGTGATGAAAAAGATCTTTAAAAAACGGGGTATTGAATCAGAACCTCTGCTGGCCCACAGTTATGAAAGAGTTATGCCCGGGCGCAATTATGTTTCCAGCATCAGGGATTTCTGGCGGGTATGCAGCGGAACCAATGAAACAGCAAAAGAACGGGTGGTGAAATTCCTGAATGATGTGCTAAATACGGAAAAGTATCCCCTGACAGTTATGGACAGACCCATTGAATCGGAGACAGCTAAAATTGTTGAAAACAGCTACAGGGCAACTATTCTTGCTTTCCTGGATGAATGGAGCCTGTATGCAGAACGCAACGGTGTGGACCTGATTAAGGTGATAAAAGCTATTAAGATACGTCCAACACACAATAATATTATTTTCCCTGGTCCCGGAATAGGGGGCTATTGCCTTCCCAAGGACGGAGGTCTGGGCGTATGGGCATATAAGCATATCCTCGGCTTTGACGATGATATTTTCAAAATCACGCCACTGGCGATTGACATAAATGATACACGTGGCCTGCATGTGGGAGAGCTTACCCGTGATGCACTTCGTAATATGGGCAGACCGATTGCCGCAGCTGAGGTTCTGGTGCTCGGTGCTGCCTATCGCGAAGATGTGGGCGACACCCGCTACAGCGGTTCAGAGATAGTTGTCCGTAAGCTCGCTGAAATGGGTGCTGAAATCAGGATACATGATCCTTATGTTGAGCACTGGTGGGAATTTGAACAGCAGGACACCTACCCTGCACCGGGTCAGAGCAAAGCAAGGTTCTTCAGGAACCAGGAAAGGTTAAAGGATCTCCGGGTCGAACAGGATCTTTATAAAGCCCTCCATGATGTTGAAGCAGTTATTTTTGCTGTACCACATAAAGCATATCATGATATAAGCCCTGATGAACTGGTGAAGACTATTGGACAACCTGCTGCGATAATCGATTGCTTTGGTATATTAACGGATGATAAAATACGGCGTTTTTTCATGCTTGGATGTGAGGTTAAAGGGTTAGGCCGCGGACATATACAGCGTATCAAAGAGGAAGTACGAAAGTCATAAAATTTGCAGCCAGTCCAGATGTTCGGAAAAACTGCAAAACAATCCTGGTATAAAACCTGAAGGTAAGAGGACAGTCATCGCATCATATTTAAAAAAAATCTGTAAAAGTTGTTAATCTCTGATAGGGAGAGCTTCAGCAGGAATATCTGAAATGTTTATAACACCGATTAATTAGTGGACAATGAATTTAAGATGATACTTTACACTGAAAAAACCGGATAACAATTTACTCCCCACTCTTCCCATAGTTAGGAAGAACTCTTGCGCTCGGATCATTTACATTGCAGTTAGCCCATCCTTTATTGGGCATCCAAAAATCCTTGATCACATTCGCCCGGCCAGGGAAATGATGTTCAAATATTTCACGGTACATTAAGGATTCCTTGGAGATTGGCGGCAAATAATTATATTCTACCTGCGCAATTAGCAGATCCTCGTCCGAATAAAGTTCCTCAGCATAAGCTTTTAAGGAATCCGTGACGCTATGACCCACGGCATCTGAAAAGGCTGCCTTTTCACGATATAATATTTCTCTTGGCAAATAATCCCCCTCGAAGCTTTTCCTTAACAGGTATTTTCCAATGCCCGTAAAATTCATTTTCAATTCCGGCCGGATACGCATCACGTACTCTAAAAAATCCAGGTCACCAAAGGGAACACGGGCTTCAATGCCGTTGGAGGAAATACATCTGTCAGCCCTGAGAACATCGTACATATAAATTTCCCGGATTCTTTTTTCCGCTTCATTTTGAAATGCCTCCGGAAATGGGGCAAAATCAGTGTATTTATAACCGAAAATTTCGTCACTTATTTCACCCGTCAGAAGTACTTTAATATCTGTATTTTCACGAATATATCTGCAGAGAATATACATGCCTGTTGATGCACGAATAGTTGTAATATCAAAAGTTTCGAGATTATATATAAGTGTGCTGAGGGTATTAAAAAGTTCCTGCCTGGAAAATAAAACCTCAGTATGTTGTGCTCCAAGATAATCTGCAACAATCCTGGCATATTTAGTATCGATAGGTCCTTCATCAATCCCTACCGCAAAAGTCCTTACAGGTTTATCCATCAACCTTGCACCAATTGCACAAACAAGGCTGGAATCGACCCCCCCGCTGCAAAGGAATCCAACTGGTACATCTGCCATTAAACGTTTCTCAACCCCCCTTGTAAGCAGGTGATTAATATTCCTGCAAACTTCTTCGAGATCATCATCATGATAACTGGTGATATAAGAAACATCACGGAATGAATGGAATTTTTCACCGTCATAATAGTGTCCTGGGGGGAATGGTTTAACAAATTTACAAATTGAATGGAGGGCTTTCATTTCGCTGGCAAACATGATTTCCCCGGATTCAGTATACCCGTAGAACATAGGGCGGATACCAACCGGATCACGTGCTGCGAAATATTTTTTTTGCAGCGAATCATATATGACAAAAACAAATTCCGCATCAAGGTCCAGTGCCGTCTGTCTGATACCTTTCTCCAGGAATATGGGGATTATAACCTCACAATCGCTGTCAGATTGAAACTTATAAGTATTTTCATATTTTTTTCTTAATTCAGGGTAATTATATATCTCACCATTACACACAAGGTGGATATTTTGATAAACCAGCGGTTGATTACCACGGTCGGAAGTATCAATAATTTTCAACCTGTGAAATCCTATCCAGCCGTAATCACCGAAATCTTCCATACAAGTATTATCAGGTCCTCTGTATTTGACGTTCCTGAATTCATAAGGCACTTTCAATTTGACCATTTTATCCCGGCCTGTATAGACTGTAAATCCGCACATGAGATTTAGGAATATATGAATTAATGATTTATAACTAAATTGAGCCAAAAATATATAATTTGTAACTATTAAACAAATTTTAATTAATATATTTTATTTATTTTGCTCTTTTGCTTACATTTATTAATAATTATCAGTTATGCAGTTATTAAAAGCAAATGCACAGTCTCATGACCATGGATGCACTGGCCTTTTTGTGTCAAAGTTGGACACGTATGAGTCTTGAATCAGGCTCAGCTGGTGGATTATTTAGCTGGAGTAATAATTTTCTTTTTAAAAGAAGCGATAATAAAAGTTCGGATAGAAGGCTCCTTCATGCCTTTGGTGCCCTGCCACCTGTTATCAGTACGTCATCATGTGGTGTTTGGCCATAATTCCCAAGGATAAAACTTGTTATGCTGACAATCTTGAAGTATTTTGAATACATGGAAAAGGAGTGATTACCGGCGTAATTTTATTAACTTTTCTCATCCTAAGAAGCTAGATGTAGGAGGCGGTCATAGCTGCGGCAAACATCTGGTTTGTTATACCATTGTGGAGATAAGGGGAGTCGAACCCCTGACCTCGTGACTGCCAGTCACGCGCTCTAGCCAGCTGAGCTATATCCCCGATAGGTGGTGCAAATATATAAAAAAAGCGAAAATTCAATATATCACAGCTCCCTGAGCTCAAAAATATAGTAAAGCACAAGCTGCCGGTGCAAAATGACGATTATCAGTATGGTTAACTGATCCATGTATCATTTCAATCACTTTTTATTATTTTTGGAAACATGTGGCACAGAAGGCTGATAGCAATACTTCCTGTTTTCTTCCTGTCATGGACATTAATTGCAGGTGACGGACATCTCATAAATGTTCAGGTTTCAAACGGCAGGGGAATTACCGTTTATCTCTTCAGTCATTATGGTGAACGAACCATCCTGGTGGATTCGGCTATGTCAGACAAATCGGGAAATATCCTGTTTCATATGCCCGAAGGATCCTCTCCAGGATTATATGAACTCAGGTTCCCCAATAACCGGTTCATGAGACTTATGTATAATAATGAAGATATTCAATTTTCCACTGATGCCGCTTATCCGGCTGACAGCCTCAGGGTCATTGAGTCATTAGAAAATGAAATTTATTATGAGTACCTGAGGCTTTCAAGGAATGTAATCTACCGGTTAAGTATCCTTGAACCTGTTATAGATTATTATCCCCGGAACACTGATTTCTTTTCAGAAGCTGCACATGAAGTGCAAAGTCTTGTCAGGAAAGAACAGGATTTTGTTGATAATATAACTGCAGACTATCCCGGCAGTCTGGCGGTACATTATGTTAATTTTACGCGCAACAACATACCAGATTTGTTTTTGCCTCCCGAAGTGAAGAACGAGATCAGAAAGCGTGATTTTTTTAAAGGAAAGGATTTCAGGGATACCCTTTTATTACAAACAGATGCTTACACCAGTAAAGTCATTGAATACCTGTCCCTTTACCGTAACCCCGACTATAATTTTGACGAGCAGGAGAAAGCATTTATCCGTGCTGTTGATACCCTGCTGCTAAGGAATGTGATGCATGATGCTGTTTTTTCATCGATAGTACAATACCTGGTTGGCGGATTTGAAAAGTTCAAGTTTGAGCGGGCTCTGAACCACATATATGAACAATATGTTCCCATGATATCCTGCACCGATGAATCTGTAAGGAACAACCTCGAGAAACGCCTGGCTCAGTATTCAAAAATTGTACCCGGTGTACCCGCCCCCGATTTCAATATCTCTGACATAGACGGCAAGATGGTGCATCTGTATAATTGTTCCGCACCAAAGATCCTGTTGATTTTCTGGGCCAGCTGGTGTCCGCACTGCAAGCAGGAGCTGGCAACTTTAAAATCAATGACTGCATCTTCCGGCAAGGCTGTTTCAGTAATGCCATTTATTATTGCCATCAGCATTGATTCTGAGGAAAAGAAATGGAGGGATGAGGTTCTTTCACAAGGTTATTCGTGGACCAATTGTGCAGAACTGAAAGGATGGAACGGACCCGTTGTATCATCTTACTATATCTTTGCCACACCTACATTTATCCTGCTAGGTCCTGATAAGAAAATAATTGAGAAATCCGGTACGCTGAACGAGATCAGCAAATTTTTCTGAAAATCACACTGGAGCTAAAAAAGGTGTGAATTGTTCCGTGCTGGCGTATTACGTGTTTGCGGTTTGAAGAAAGAAAATAGGTGTTGGAAACTATAAAAATGAAACCCGACAACACGCAACATGTCAACAATTCTTTCTATTTTACTATTCACTTTCCCCTCCGACTTGGGTCGTGTGCTCGTTTATAACTATTGCCCTTACTCTTTATTCCCTTTACTCACCACTCTGTACTCATCTCTCATCGGATGACTCCACGTCATGTGATGAGTTACAGAAATCTTCTCACTGGCGCCAACTATGCTGGTTTTCGTTTACAACTAGAACCTAGTAAAAGCATTCGTCACAGACGAGCGCTATCCTATCGCAGGTTTCAAAATAAAGGGTGCCCTTTTGAGACACCCTTCATAGAATAATCCAGAGATATAATTCTCCTGATAGGACAATCCTGTCTTATATTACGGCATATCAGGAAGTTTCCATCCTTCCCTGTAGGTATGCTTCACCAGTTCCTTTGCAAACTGTGTTGCGTGTATAGGATCCGTATATTTATTATTCCAGGTAGGATGGCCGTTTTCAACATTGAAATTTTCCTCGATGCAGATTCTGACGTTTTCTTCTTCAGTCAAATTGGTAAACTGCATCCTGTCTCCATCCCATTCAAGTTCTTTATTGAGCCCCTGCAGACGCACTGCACAAACACCCATAACCACCATTTCATTAAAAGGTCCGGCTTCACTGAAGGGAGAAGCTGTCTCCACGCGGCTCTCCGGACTTTCCTTGCAAGCCCTTACCCAGTCCATTTCATGGGACAGTTCAACACGGCGTCTTATTTTTGGTGCATCTGGTATCCTTCCGGAAAGCAACCAGGGATCCTTGCCATAGCAACCGCAGATCAGGGTATCTTTCGAGCCGTAGAACAATGTCCCACCACCATTGTCATTCATATCCCTGCCTGCCGGCCAGCCTTTGGGTTTCATAGGTTCGAGACCGCCATCATACCAGGTCACTTCCACCTCAGGAAAACTGACTTTTTCTGCAGCAGGACGTTCCGGGAACGTAAGCCGCACCATCTGAGCATTGGGGGCACAATCCGTCAGTAAGAGGGTCGAACTTCCCTGTACCTTTACAGGATATTTCAACCGCAGGCCTAGAAATACTGGATGGAGGATATGGCAGGCCATGTCGCCCAGTGCCCCGGTGCCATAATCCCACCACCCACGCCAGTTCCATGGATGATAGATTGAATTGTAGGGTCTCAGCTTTGCAGGACCGGTGAAAAGATCCCAGTTGAGGGTGGCAGGTACTGTCATCACCTCTTTGGGAACATTGAGCCCCTGGGGCCAGATCGGCCGGTCGGTGAATGCCTCAACTTTCTTCACTTCACCAATCTCCCCGTTGAGAATCCATTCAATTACCAGGTTCACTCCTTCACCTGAAGAACCCTGGTTACCCATAGACGTTGCAACCTTGTATTTCTTTGCAAGATTTGTCAGGAGCCGTGATTCGTAAACGGAATGGGTCAGTGGTTTCTGAACGTAAACATGCTTACCCATGGTCATGGCATGTGAAGCAATAAGTGCATGGGTGTGATCCGCGGTTGCAACAATAACAGCATCGATAGATTTGCCCATTTCATCATACATCTTTCTCCAGTCCCAGTATTTCTTTGCGTCAGGATAAGCCGCAAAGGTATTTGCAGCATAATCCCAGTCAACATCACAAAGTGCTACAATATTCTGAGTACTGACATTCTTGAGATTGGTAGCTCCCATACCACCTATACCCACAGCAGCAATATTCAGTTTGTCACTGGGAGCTGTATAGCCCAGGCCTGAAACCACCCTGCTGGGGATAATAGTTAAGCCTGCAGTAGCTGCTGCAGTTGTTGCAATAAACCTGCGACGTGAAATCCGGGAAAACCCGTCATTTTTTTCGTCTTTTTTCATATTAATTAATATTAAGGTTAGAGATAATAAATCTGATTTGTGGAAAAGTAGTTTTGAAAATACTAAAATAAAAAAGAATAATATCTTTTAGCGCATTCCTGTTTGAAAATTTGATTGAAGAGGCAATTCCACCACTCCTGTTTTACCCGGTCGAATATTGAAAAAGCCAATCTTTTATCTTTTCAGTATTAAAAATGTTATATTTAAAGATCAAAAATCCAGTCCTTGTAATCCCCTGGTTCTGTGAACAGATACATTCACAATCTGATACAGGAAGGTGAACATCTCAGGCAGGATTTCAAATACGAAATCACTGACTCACGAAAAATTGCCAGGACACTCGCCGCTTTTTCCAATACCGAGGGTGGTAAACTTTTAATAGGAGTAAAAGATAACGGCCACATAACTGGCATCTCCTCGGACGAAGAATATCATATGATCGAGGCGGCAGCACAGATGTACTGCAAGCCGGTGGTGAGCTTCACCTGCAGGAAATGGAACATACAGGGGAAAAATATTCTTGAGGTAGATATTCCCCGTTCAGCCGTCAGACCCGTTTATGCACAGATAAAGGAAAGCCAGTGGCAGGCATATATCAGGGTTCATGACGAGAATTTTCCTGCCCCTGCGGTTCTGCTGAGTGTCTGGAAAAAAGAAGGCCGTAAAGGGGGAATACATTTCAGGTACAGTCCGGAAAAGAAAATCCTTCTCGACTACCTCAGCGAACATGAAACCATATCCGTGTCGCAATACTGCAGGATAGGAAAGCTTTCAAGAAAGATAGCTGTTGACATCCTTTCAGACCTTGTCATCCTGGAGGTTATCAGATTTGATTATTCAGAAAAGGGAGCGATCTGCCGGTTCATCGAAGACTGAATAAAAGCTGCTGACCCACTGACTTCCCGTTATACCTTTAACATGGCGAGAATGGATTCAAAGATAGCTCTGCCGTCTGTATTTCCCAGCTCATCATCTGCAGCCCTTTCAGGATGGGGCATCATCCCGTACACATTCTGCCTGCGGTTACATACACCGGCAATATTCTCCAAGGTCCCGTTCGGATTACTGTCCTCGGAGATTATACCTTTTTCATTGCAATAACGGAACAGAATCTGGCAGTTCTGTCTCATATTCTTAAGAGTCTCATCATCAGCATAATAACGACCCTCACCATGAGCAATGGGAATCTTGTAGGACCGGTTCTTATCAAGCAGTGAAGTAAGTATGGTACAATCGTTATCAGGTTTTATAAAAACGTTCTTGCATACAAATCTCTGGTGGCTGTTATGAAGAAGGGTGCCTGGTAAAAGTCCTGCCTCACACAATATCTGGAAGCCATTGCATACGCCAAAGACAAAGCCGCCTTTTTCAGCAAATTCTATCACATTATCCATTACCGGGGAGTACCTGGCAATGGCTCCTGACCTGAGGTAATCACCATAGGAGAATCCCCCGGGCAAGACAATCGCATCAACGCCTTTTATGGTTTTGTCCTTATGCCACAGCTCATAAACATCCTGCTCCATGATATCGCGAAGAACATAAATCATATCATGATCGCAGTTGGATCCCGGGAATATGACCACTCCAAATTTCATACAGCTATTTTGACGCGTAAAATTATTTAAAATTCTGAAGTTACCGCCAATACCGCATCAATAAAAGTTTTAATTTATTTACGACCGCCCCGGCATGCCGGGGCGGTCGTAAATCTTTCTACTATGTATAAATCCGAATAATCAGTATATTTGAGTACTTCTCAAACCGCTAATAATCTGCAGATGGAATCTGTTATGGAAATCGATGACCAGGATATATATCGTTTTACCCAGGCAGTAAAATCCATATCAGATTATGATCTAAGCGAATATTCTGACAAATCACTGAAACGCAGGCTGGCAAAGGTGCTGCTGGATACCCATACAGATCTGCCCGGGCTTCTTAAGATTATGAGCCATGATCCTGTGTTTCTTGAAAAGATCATCAAAGACATCACAGTCACCACCACTGAATTATTCAGGGATCCTCCCATATGGCATACCTTACGATTTGAGATCCTTCCCATATACCAGCAGCAGCAGGCCATAAACATATGGCATGCGGGTTGCGCAACAGGACAGGAAGTTTATTCAATGCTCATCCTCCTTCATGAGCTTGGATTGTTCAGCAGGACAAATCTGTATGCAACTGATCTGAATGATGATGCCCTCAATGTTGCAAGAAAAGGGATGTACAAGTACCGGTTCAATATTGGTTACCTGGAAAACTTCGATAAGGTTATAAGGGAAAATCCCATGAATAATGAAGATTATCGTGACATACCCTATTCCGATTATTTCGAAATCGATCATGTAAGGGATCTTATAACATTCAGGCCGTTCCTCCTGGAAAAACCTGTATTCAGAAAACTGGATCTTGTACATGAAACAAATCCCTTTAGTGTATTTTTTGATATCATTATGTGCAGGAATGTTGTTATTTATTTCAATTTTAACCTGCAGAACAAGGTGTACAGGCTATTTCACGACAGCCTTAGCAGTGGGGGGCATCTGATCCTGGGGATGCATGAAATCATTATGGGTCCCCTTGCTTCTTATTTTATTAAGAATAATCAGGTTTATACAAAAAAATAAACCCACAGGAATTAATGAGACAATTACTCATCCGGACGAGATTTTTTTTGCTGACGATTTTCTGTGCCTTACTATGGATTATCATCGGTTTCGTGATGTACAGCAACCTTGACCGGATCAACAGGCTGCAGTCATACAGGACAATGACAGGGCTGCTGCCGGGTAATATCTCTGAGATACGAAATGCCGTTTATACAGTTATCTATGAAGAAAGACAGAGCATGGAATTTTATGAAAACGGCAGAAGCGGTGGACTGGCTTCTTTTAATAATACATGTCTGAATCTCTATAACCAGCTGAAACTTTACCAGAACCAGGGATATTTCAATAGGAGAGCTCTTCTTGTCCAGAAGATGAATAACATTACCGGTTATCTTTCCGGTATCCAGTCCGAGCTGGAAACCATTGTCTCCCTTAACAGGAAAATAGGGTGGGATGTTTACGGGCTTACAGGTTCGTTAAATGACAGGATGGAGGAGATATCTGCCCTGTTGAATAACCAAAGCCTCCGCGACCGGTCCTTTTACATGGAGATCTGTTCCCTTACAAGGACATATCTACAACATCCTGCCTCTGAAATTGAGGACAGGCTGAACAGCCTGTTCCTGAGATATTTCCCTTTTGTAAGGGATACAGAAGGTGCCAGGTCAGGAGTTACTTCTACCCTTCCCATAGAGATATCCACTTCCATCAGGCATCATTATGAACTGTTCAATGAGCTGACGCAACTGAACAGGGAACTCGGATATACCCTGTTTGACGGGCAAAAAGGTTCCCTCTTAAGGAATATTGACATCACCACTGAAGAAGCTAAAGCTCTTTCCGAATTATCCGGCATTGAGATAAGCGCCTCCGTTAAGAAAATATACCTGGGCACCGGCCTTCTCATAATATTCAGCCTTTTATTATTTATTGCTGCCCTTTATATCGTATCTCATTCAGTATATTTTCTCCTGGATGATATACGTTCCTACCTCGCCGGTCTTGCAAGCGGTAAACACCCTGCAGAACTGAAGCCCGGTGGTAATGATGACATCACCATCATGGCCGGCTTACTTAACACCCTTTCCCAAAGCCTGAAGGAAAAAACTGAGTTCGCCCGTGATATTAAACAGGGAAAAGAATCTATCTCTCTTCATTCACTGGGTCCGGATGATCAGTTGGCCAATGCACTTATTGAAATGGGTGAACATCTTAGAACCGCAAAATCAGAAGACCTGAAAGAACAGGAAGCAGCTGAAAAACGAAGGTGGGCGAACGAAGGTATAGCCAGGTTCAGTGAAATCCTCAGAACCCACCGCACCCAACTGGAAGATCTTGCAAATGACCTGATCAAAAACCTGGTTAAATACCTGAATGCCAGCCTGGGCGGACTGTTCCTCACTGATCAGGATGATAACAATAAATTACACCTGATTGCTTCATATGCTTACGACAAAAAGAAATTCATCCAGTCATCCTATAGCCCCGGTGAAAGTCTGGTGGGTACCTGTGCCATAGAAAAACAGAAAATATTCCTGACAGATATTCCTGAAAACTATATCAAAGTCACTTCAGGTACAGGAGAAAGCAGTCCCGGGAGCCTGATCCTTGTACCTCTTAAACTTGAAGAAGAGGTGCTGGGAGTGATTGAGCTGGCGTCCATCCATATTTTCAGGGAACATGAAATAGAATTTATAGAGCATATAGCCAATAGTATTGCTACGACTATTGCTGCAGTCAAACTGAATATCCAGACATCCATGTTACTGGAACAATCACAGAAACAGGCCAGGGAGATGGCTGCACAGGAAGAGAGAATGAGACAGAACGTCGAACAGTTGCAGGCCACGCAGGAAGAATCAGCCAGGAGGGAATCGGAAATTACCGGTATCCTGAACGCTATTCATAATTCTGCACTGGTTGCTGAATATGATATGGACGAGAAACTTATTTCCATTAATGATAAATTCATTATTCTCCTGGAAACACAGCGTGATCATATCTCCGGCAAGAGACTTAATGAGATCATCGGCATCTCAAGATATACTGAATCCTATAAACAACTGTGGACGAGGCTGAAAGAAGGAGAGACTGTCTCCAATGTCGAGAAGATCAAGCTGGTTAATGGCAAGGATATCTGGTTACGGCAGACTTATACACCCATCAGCGGTAAGGATGGCAGCTTGTTCAAAGTACTGAATATAGCCTCTGATATCACTGAAACCATAAGCCAGCAGGAATCCATTGAGAAGCAGGCGAATGAAATATCCAGGGCGAATATTGAAATGAAATCCTTCAGCAAGGCCGTTGACCTTGCCCTGATAAAATGCGTGTTCGACCCGTCCGGCCAGATACTGGAGATCAATGAAAACTTTGAAAAGATCACCGGTTTCTCCGCCAAAGAGATGATCGGCAAGAACAACAGGATATTTCTTCAGAAAGCGGAGAGGGAACAGTTTGATAAAATCTGGGAGGATGTGCTTAAAGACAAACCTTACAGCGGGGTAATAAGGCGTACAAAACCGACCGGCGAAGAAGTATGGATCATGTCAACCTTTACCCCTGTCAAGGATGAAAGCGGTACCATATATAAAGTATATTACCTTGGCCAGGATATAACCGAACGAAAACTCAAATACCAGCTGCTCGAGGAGGCCAACAGGGAAATTGAGCGGCTGAAAAATGCCTTAAAAGAACCTCACGCTGAATGAACAGCCGGACGAATTTATCGGAAAGATACCGGACGGGTGCGATCATCTCCTACGTGTTGCTGATCGCCACCCTGGTCATGCTTTTCATTACACTGTGGAACAAGCTGACCCTCAATCCTGTAATCCACATTGGTAATTTGTTGTATTTCCTGCTCCTTATTACCGGCCTTCTTTCCACTGCCCTGTTTATTCTCTTCCTGGCTCTCAACAGCACAATACCTCCCTCTGCCCGGGATATCCGGAAGCCTGAGGCAGTTGAAGAAAATGTTCCATCACAGGATAATAAACCACAGCCTTTCAATGCGCCCTTCGAAGTGGATATTGATATTCTGGCCGATAAAATTGTACCGAAACCGAATCCCAGGGAAACATTGGAAAATTATACGGAGAAAATACTTATTAACCTTGCCCGGGAATTTGAATTTACTCAGGGAGTCTTCTTTATTAAAAATCCTGTCACAGGAGCTTTCGAGGCAAGAAGCACCTATGCCTGGGCATCCATAAACCTTCCCGGATCATTTGTCGCAGGTGAAGGATTGAACGGACAGGTAGCCAAGGACAAAAAGATCCTGTATCTGAATAATATTCCTGATGGTTATGTAAACGTTGTATCAGGACTGGGAGAGGGGAAAGCATGCCACCTGATAATCATTCCTCTCTTGCTAAATAAGGAATCATTCGGCATAATTGAGCTGACCTCTTTCCGTCTTTTTAACGACGAGTTTATCTGGACTATGCGAAATATTGCCAAGATTATCAGCAATGTTATGGTCACCAAAATCAGGGCAAAGGAACCAGAAGTTTAAAAATCTGTCATTAAAATATTGATAACCTGTTGTTTAATTTAAAATACTGCTAAATGGAGCTATTAAATCTTCCGCCAGACAACAGGAGAAAATATTTTTATTTTGCCGCCGGTATTTTCGGGCTGCTTGTTTTACTCATCATATTAATGCTTGCATTAATATTTGATAAACAGGAGATTACCCTGGCACATATGATACAGATCCAGATGCAGCAACCCGTATTGTTTCTTTTATACCTGCTCCCTCCCCTGGTTGTACTGGCTGTCGGCAGGTATTTTATGACGATAGAAAAAATCACAGGAAATTTCCGGGAACAGATCAACAGGAAAGATTCAATTATTAACCGCTACGCTGATTTTGCCAAGCATATCGGGGAGGGTAACTATGAAGAGGAGATCATGCCTGAAAATGAACAGGACATCCTTGGCAAATCACTGGTGGTCATGAGAAATAATCTCCGCGCCAATCATAAAAAAGAATCTGAACAGAACTGGATCTCTGAGGGCCGTAACGTCATTTCCAACATACTCAGGATGTACAACAAGCTTGAAGAGCTTGGCGATCATGTGCTCGAACACCTGGTAAAGTATATACATGCCGTCCAGGGTGCAATATACCTTTATGACGAGGAAGGACATAAACTGGTAAGCCTGTCCACTTATGCCTATGGACGTAAAAAATACATCACCACTGAGTTCCAGGTTGGTTACGGCCTTATCGGTCAGTGTGCCTATGAGATGGACTTCATATATCTTACAGAAATTCCCGACTACTATTATACCATTTCCTCAGGACTGATAGGTGATAAAAAACCAAAGACACTGCTCCTGGTACCGTTGATCTCAGATGAGAAGCTGCAGGGTGTCATTGAGATTGCCTCACTGGACGAATCCATTTCCGAACTGACCATACAGCTTGTTAAAGAGCTTGGTAACATCATTGCCAGGACACTGTTTAACCTCCGGATCAATCAAAAAACTGTTCAGTTGCTGGAGGAATCCCAGAAGATGACCCTCAAACTCAGGAAAAATGAAGACATGCTGAGGGAGAATGCAGAAGCGATGCAGTACACCCAGGAGGAGCTGAAAAAGTCAAACGAACAGCTGGGAAATAAGATCAGGGAAGTTGAGAACGCACAGGCCAGGCTTCATTCACTGCTGGAAAATGCATCGGAGATCATTACGATCTATGACCAGAACCAGAAGATAATATATATCAGTCCGTCAGTCCTGCGTATCCTCGGATACAACCCGCAGGAAATGATAAAGGGTAAGGATATGGAAAGGCTGTCACTGCGCGGTCAGGCTGATCTGAAGAATCTTTTCAAATCTTTAATTGAAGATCCTGATGTGCCGCGGACAATCGAATATACATTTGTCCGTAAGGATGGTGAAATAATATCCCTTGAAACAACAGGGAGGAATCTGATGGGTGATGCTTCTGTATCAGGAATCCTGCTGAACTCAAGGGATATCACTGAAAGACGCAGGGCGGAAAAGGAAGAACAGATGAGATCGCGGATGCAGGCGCTGTCGGAAAACAGCCTGGACCTGATCATTCGCCTCAGCATGGAGGGCCGGTTTTATTATGCCAATCCTGTTGTTGAGGATTATACCGGACTGGCACCTAAAGACCTGATAAACAAAAACCTGCAGGAAGTGGGTCTTCCGCAGATATTGCATGGTTATTTTACAAAGATCCTTGATTCACTGGCAGAGCATACACAGAAAACAAATACGGAAATATCTATCCCCATCAAGGTTGGAGAAAAAACCACGGAAAGGATCATGAGTATTGATGCGATACCTGAAAGTTCAGGGGAACAGATCGAAACCATCCTGTTTGTCGGTCATGACATAACAGAAGCAAAAAGGATTGAGCGTGAGATACAGATCAAGAACAGGAAGATAGAAGATAGCATCAATTATGCCCGGCGTATCCAAAGCAGCATACTGCCCGACGCCAATCATATCAGGGAATTCTTTCCCAGGTCATTCATATTTTACAAACCACGCGACGTAATAAGCGGTGATTTCCCATGGTTCTTTGCAAAAAAGGATCATATTTTCATTGCAGCAGTTGACTGTACCGGACATGGTGTACCAGGTGCCCTCCTGTCATTTGTCGCTTATTTCCTGCTGAATAACCTGGCAGATCACAGCAGGGATTATACGGCAGGGGAACTTTGTGACCGGCTGCATACTGCTGTCCAGTACACCTTAAAACAAAACAGGGCGGACGCTGAAGCCCGTGACGGTATGGACCTGTCACTGTGCAAAATTGAGCTTGAGAGCGGACTGCTCCACTATGCCGGGGCACATCGACCATTATATTTCATCCGTAGCGGGGAGCTCACGGAATACAAAGGTGAGCACAAGGCTATAGGGGGGATACCCAGCAAAAGGAAACCTGAGCCACCATTTACCAATCATATTATTGAATATAAAAAAGGTGACAGGATATTTTTCTTTTCTGACGGGATGCCTGATCAGCTTGGTGGACCCGAGGAGAAAAAATATTCCCCGAAAAGAATACGTGACATCATCCTTCAGAACCCCGGATTTACCATGAATCAATTTAATAACTTCTTCGTGGAAGATTTTGAGGCATGGATAAAAAACCACCGTCAAATTGATGATGTTTTAATGATTGGTATTGAATTTTAATTCATATTTTTATTGAACTGCTCTTAAATGCAACAACCTGTTATGTATGGTCCCGGAAGAATTTAACAGCGGATATCTGAATTTCGTGTACGACTTTTATAAGACAATGAAAGCCAAAGAGATAAAGATCGTATACGAAGGAGTGATTACTCACCAGATCATTAAAGCATTCATTGCCCTGTCAGAAGCGCAGATGGAACAGACCGGTGAATCAGCCAGGGTACAACGCATCGTTTTTCATGTTATGGTCGAATGCCTGCAGAACATCAGCAAACATGCCTGTCCTGTCAATAATAATGAATCCGAAAAAAGCCGAGGTATCTTTCTTGTCAGCAGGCAGACCGAGTACTTCTGCATCACTACCGGTAACATCATCGTGTCTGAGAATATACAGAAGCTGAAAGGTGCTCTTGACCAGGTAAACAGTCTCAACAGGGATGAGCTGACAGAGCTATACAAACACCAGATGAAAGAAGGAAGGATATCAGAAAAAGGCGGTGCCGGCCTGGGATTTATTGATATCGGCAGGAAAACCGGTAACCCTCTTGAATATTCTTTCCTGAACGTCTCCGAAACACATTCATTTTTTGTTCTTACCATAAGGGTCTCAAGGGAAACATAAACAAACAGTATGGAACCGATACTCATCACAGAAACCTATGATTGCCCGGGGATCACTCTGGATCAGGAAAACAATATCTTCCAGATAACCGGGAGATCCCTTCCTGAAGATGTGTACACATTCTATGACCCGATAATTGTCTGGATGACCGAATATGCAAAACAACCAAATCCGGAAACTGTATTTGATTTCAAGTTTATCTATTTCAATACTGCCACCTCCAAGATTATCCTTGATATACTGACCCTGATGGAGCAGATGAATGAAACCGGCCATAAAGTGCTGGTGCGCTGGCATTATCTCAAAGACGATGAGGATATGAAAGATGCCGGAGAGGAGTATTCAGGGATGGTAGAAGTACCTTTTGAGCTGATCTCGCACCAGATCTGATGACAACAAGCTGACCACCGACCTATGAGTGAGGAAATACTGAAAGCGCTGATGCAGCTCTTTGCACTTATTGCAAAGCAGGATGGTGGTGTGGAAGAGAATGAAAAACAGTATGTCCGCACATTCCTCACAACCCAGTTATCCGAAGATAAGGTACGTGAATACTATGCTCTGTTTGAGGAACATTCCGGCCTGGCAGAAGAAACCCGGGATGTTTCAGCCGGCGAACAGGAAAAACTTACCTCTGTAATTGATTCCGTACGAATCCTGGGCATATGCAGAAAAATAAATAAAACCCTTACCCAGAACCAGAAGGCGGTGGTCCTTGTGAGACTTTATGAACTGGTCAATACCGACAGGAAATTTACCAGGCAGAGGATGGCGATCATTTCCACCGTCGCCGAAGTATTCAAGATCAGTAAGGAGGAGACCCATGGCGTTGAGGAATTTGTCACCAATACTGATGCTGACAGCATAACCGACCAGCTTATTCTTTTGCTATGCGACAGTAAACCACTGAACGACAGGTGCAGGTTCATGCGTGTTGAAAAGCTTGACGGATGCATTTACATACTGAATATCCCCAGTGTTGACTTGTACTTTCTTAAATATACCGGTAGTGAGGATCTGTTCCTGAACGGTCTTCCTGTCAGCAGCAATAGGATATATCTTTTTGCCAGCGGCAGTACCCTCAAGCTGCCCAAAGGCAAACCTGTTTATTACAGCGATATCTCCGCCGCTTTTCTCCAGGAAAAAACAGATATCAGGCTGTCTTTTGACGTAAGAAATATTCAATATTTCTTTCCAAGTGGTCACCAGGGTCTGAGGAGCATATCATTTTCTGAGAGCCATGGCGGACTGATTGGTATCATGGGATCCAGCGGGGCCGGTAAAACAACCCTGCTGAATGTTCTTTCAGGCATAAGCAAACCGTCTTCAGGGTCGGTGGAAATAAATGGTATTAACCTCCACAGGGAACCTGGCAAGCTTTCAGGAGTGATCGGGCTCATTCCCCAGGATGATCTTCTTATTGAAGAGCTTACCGTCTTCCAGAACCTGTACTATAATGCAAGGCTCTGTTTCAAGGATAAGTCCAAAGAAGAGATAACTTCTCTTGTACGGCAAACCCTGTCACGCCTGGATCTCTCCGAAATAATGGATTACAGGGTTGGCAGTGTGCTTAATAAAATGATCTCGGGAGGACAGCGCAAACGACTGAACATAGCCCTCGAACTGATCAGGGAACCTTCGATATTATTTGTTGATGAGCCAACCTCAGGACTTTCCTCGCGTGACTCTGAGAATGTGATGGATCTGCTGTTACAATTGTCACTGAAGGGAAAGCTTATTTTTGTTGTGATCCACCAGCCTTCATCAGAGATATACAAACTGTTCGACAGGATCATCCTGCTCGACACCGGCGGTTACCTGATCTATTACGGTAATCCCGTGGAATCAGTCATGTATTTTAAAAGGATGGATGCCCAGATCAACAGCGAGATAGGCGAGTGTCCAGTATGTGGTAATGTAAATCCTGAGCTGCCGTTCAATATTATTGATGCCAAAGTAGTGGATGAATTCGGTCATTATACTGAAAAGAGAAAAGTCGATCCGCCACGGTGGGAACAGCTGTTCAGGGAAAACTATACCATTGAGCATGCCCTTCCTGTTACCGAATCCCCGCCGGTGAATCTCACCATTCCCGGCTGGTTCAGGCAGACCGGTATTTTTTCCCGGAGGGATATCCTTTCAAAGATCAGTAACCGCCAGTACCTTCTGCTGACATTGCTTGAAGCGCCGGTCCTTGGATTTATCCTCTCCTATATCATACGCTATATCGCTGATCCCGGCTCTCATGTGTATATTTTCAGGGAGAATGAGAACATCCCGGTATATATTTTCATGTCACTGATCGTCGCACTTTTTCTCGGACTGGTGGTCAGTGCTGAAGAGATATTCAGGGACAGCAAGATCCTTAAGCGTGAATCTTTCCTGAACCTGAGCCGCTCGGCATACCTGGTATCAAAAATATCCATACTCTTACTTATATCTGCAATCCAGGCTTTATTGTTTGTGGTGACCGGAAACAGCATTCTTGGCATAAAGGGTATGTATGCTGCCTACTGGTTTGCTTTTTTCTCCACCGCCGCCTGTGCCAACATGATCGGGCTGAATATTTCTTCTGCCTTTAATTCTGCCATCACCATCTATATCGTTATCCCCCTGCTTATCATTCCCATGATGGTGCTCAGCGGGGCTATGTTCCCGTTCGATAAGCTTAACCGGACTGTGGGCAGCGTTAACAAGGTGCCCTGGATAGCTGAGATCATGGTGACCAAATGGTCCTATGAAGCCCTGATGGTCTGGCAGTTCAGGAACAACGAATATGAGAAACAATTTTATGAGCTCAGAAAAGCCGAAAGTACAGCTGATTTCAAACAGGTATATGTGCTGCCGGAATTAATGGACAGGCTGGAAAAGATAAAAAATGAATATGCCCTGAAGGGCAGCATAGGAGAAACAGTTAATGACCTTGCCCTGTTAAAAAATGAGATCACCAGGGAAATGACCCTGGTCCCTTCCGTACAATATCCCCATCCTGAAAGGCTCAACCCCCGGCAGATAACGCCGGAGGACATTGATCTTATGCAGGCCTATCTTCAACAGCTCGATGAATACTACCGCAAACAGTTCACACTTGCCAACACCCGGAAAGAGATGCTGATCGGGTATTTTACCAAAAAAGAGCCCGGTGTGTACAATGCTGTCAAGAATGCCTATTATAACGAAAGTGTCGCCGAGCATGTCAGGAAAGTCTTTGAGAAACATAAAATGGTGGAATACAAAAACCAGCTTATCCAACAGATCGACCCGGTGTATCACGATCCCTATCCCGGAAGCTGGATAGGCTTCAGGTCACATTTTTTCGCCCCGCGCAAATATTTCATGGGAAGGTATTATGATACCTACCGGTTTAATATGGGATTTATCTGGTTCCTCCTGGCTTTTTTTTATATTACCCTGTATTTCAATACATTATACAAAACGATCCGGTTTTTTGAGAAATTTAAATACAGGTGAAATGATTTCTGCGGTTGGTTCTTATACTTTTTATATTTTTGTTTCATTATCTCCTAATCATTCCTGCCATGATAACAAGAATTATTCTGGTTCTTCTGCTTGCCGGTCTGATGGCATGTCAATCCAATAAAGGCAAACTGGACGCCGGAGATTTTGAAGTTCCTGATTCGGTAGCGGAAGCCGCATCACAGAAGGTTTCTGAAGAAGCCATGGAGGAAATTGTCCAGAATGTCTCTTCACCTATCGAGATGGCGGCTCTTATCAAGGAGCTCGGTGTGCCTTTCTCCACAAAGTACCTGGCGAGCACACGTAATGTCGATGAGTACCATACCAATTTCCAGATGGCTTATAATCTTGGGGTTTTCGGCGCTGACCTGGGTTATCTGAATATGTACAATAAAAATACCCAGGTGACTGACTACCTGACAGCCATCAACAAGCTTGCAGATGGCATCAAGGTAGGACAGTTTTTTGATTTCACAACGCTGAAGAGGCTGGCCACCAATAATGAAAATATCGATTCCTTACTGTACATATCTGTCAGCAGCTTTAACAACATGGATGATTACCTGAGGGAGAACCACAGGGGTCACCTCAGCGCACTGATGATAAGCGGTATATGGGTGGAAGGTTTATACCTGGTGACACAAGTGGCAGAAGCAAAAAGCGATCCCCTGCTTACCGATCGTATCGGCGAACAGAAAATCAACCTTAACAACATTATGCTTATCCTGAATAATTATGCCAGCCAGCCTGGCTTCCCTGAATTCATCGGTATGATGAATGAGCTGCGTTCAGTGTATAATGATATTAATATTACTTATGAAATGGGTGAACCGCAGACGGTTGAAAAGGACGGAATGGTCATGATCGTCCAGAATGAAAAAAGTATTGTACACATGACTGATGACCAGATGAAAACTATCATCGCCAAGACAAAGGAAATAAGGAATAAATTAACCTCAATATAAGATGAAAAAAGAAGTCCTGCTCCTATTGTTTATCATGTTCACAGGCTTTACGGCACTCCATGCCCAGGCGCCGGAACTGATGATTGACAGCTGTGCTGCAGCCGCCGGAAGCAATGCAACCTACCTCAAGGATTTTGTGGTTATCCTGCCTGCAGCCACGGACCGTGATAATCCGCCGATTGCAAGGTTTCCTCTTGTATTAAGCAAAAGCAATATTTACCGTTTCTCCATCTGCAACTCCAGGGAGTCGGGGGGAGTGGCTGTCATGAAACTCTATGACAGTAACCGAATGATCTTCAGTTCTTATAATGAAACTACCGGGGAAGAGTCCAATCCGTTCAATTTTATGTGCCAGAAGACCGGGATATACCATGTTTTCATTTTATTTGAGAACGGGAAGCCCGGACAGGCAGTGGGTATCCTGTCCTATGTGACCAAATGACCCATCCTTAGGCAAAGTGCTGTTAAAGTACCCGGACAGCATTTATTTTACAGTCTCATCATTTCCCGGAAGACGGGTTCTTCAGGTAATTGCTATAAAAGTACCTGGACAGCGGCAAATGACAGGATAAGAAGCAGAAAGAGAATCTCCCCGATGATCCGCGATTTTATCGCAAAAAAGTAGAAAGACAGCACGTATGCAGCCGCTATTCCGGCTATCATGATCAGTTCGGGCGATCCGGTGAAGAACAACAGTAAAAAAAGGACCGATAGCAGGAACAGCCAGAAAAAGACTTTCGAAAACTGCCTGATGAGTACTTTCAGCCCCTGGTACATATTAAACATTCTGACGCTGGCCAGTATGATCATCAGCAGCAAAAAGCCAAGGAAGATATAATAAGGATAGGCCAGGTAGACGGTATGATGG
>Ga0172365_10000078_pt1 | contig 50965 bp, 56 predicted proteins | sample LakKivSesite48cm_FD_114535 | JGI IMG/M metagenome (GOLD analysis project Ga0172365, IMG submission 114535) | Sediment microbial communities from Lake Kivu, Rwanda - Sediment site 48cm | ecosystem: Environmental > Aquatic > Freshwater > Lake > Sediment | place: Rwanda: Western Province, Lake...
AGCCTATCGACAGGGCTATAGGCAGTATGCCCAGCACCGTAGCCGAGGCGGTCATAAGTATGGGTCGCAGCCGTGCCACAGCCGCTTTCTGTATGGCCTCCATCTTCAGAGATCCTTTTTTCTTGCGCTGGTTGGCGAACTCCACGATGAGGATGCCGTTCTTTGTCACCAGCCCTATGAGCATGATGATGCCTATCTCACTGAAAATGTTAAGGGTCTGGTTGAAGAACCACAACGAGAAGAGGGCACCGAACAGGGCCAGGGGCACGGTCATCAGGATGATTAAGGGATCGATCCAGCTGTCGAACTGTGCTGCCAGGATGAGGTAGATAAGTATCAGTGCCAGGATGAAGACGTACATCAGGCTGGAGGAGCTCTCGGCATAATCACGTGATTGTCCTGCCAGTGATGTCCTGAAGGTAGGCGGCAGTACCTTGGCGGCGATGCGTTTCATCTCGTTAATGCCGTCACCGAGGGTGACGCCGGGAGCCGTCCCCGCCGAGATTGTGGCCGCGATATAGCGGTCATAAGAATAAATGGTCGACGGGTTGACATCTTCATCCCACCGTGTTACATTCTCTAACGGGATGAGTTCGCCTTTGTCATTCTTCACATAGACCGATTGCAGGTCGGAAGGTGAATCTCTCTGATCACGCATGACCTGCCCTATGATCTCATATTGTTTGCCATTCATATAAAAGTAATCGAAACGTTGTCCCGAAAACAATAGCTGTAACGTACGCGCTATATCAGCCATGTTGACGCCCATCTGGGCGGCTTTGTCACGGTCTACAGTCAACCTCAGTTCGGGCTTGTTGACCTTCAGATTGGCATCGACAAAACGGAGGATGGGGCTCTTCTGGGCTTCCTCGAGAAAGATCGGTAGTATCTTGGTCAAAGTGTCAAAGTCGGGTGATTGTATGACGAACTGCAGGGCCTGTCCGCCAAACCTGTTGCCTATCGTCGGTGGCTCATAGGGAAAAGCACTGATGCCGGTTACTGTCAGCATATCCTTCGAAAATTTCCGGAAGATTTCATGTTGGCTCCTTTTTCTTTCCGACGGGTCGGGGAAATAGATCAGTAACATTCCTTTATTGGGCGCATCGACGACCGAAATACTTGGGGCTATCATCACAAAATTCCTGATAGCTTCAGGGATGGAATCGACAACATATTGACTCAGCTCATCCATATATTTCTCCATATATTCAAAAGAAGAACCTTCGGGTGCCAGCGTATTGACGCGGACATTACAACGGTCTTCCAGCGGGGCCAGCTCCGAATGAAGGGACCTGCCAAAGACGATGATGAAACCGGCCACCACGACCAGCAGGGGGAAGACGATCCAGCGCCGTTTCAGGAAAGCGGCAAGGGAATAGCGATAGGTGTGGTTTAAAGCAAGGAAGAAAGGCTCGGTCATTCTGAAAAACCAGTTCATATTAAGATGCCGTTGTTTCCGCAGGATGCGTGCACCCATCATAGGCGAAAGTGTGAGGGCGACAAAGCCGGATACGAGCACCGAACCGGCGACGACGATGGCGAACTCACGGAATAACCTCCCGGTGAGCCCCTTCAGGAACATGATGGGGATGAAGACGACCGCCAGGGTCACCGTGGTGGAGATGATCGCAAAGAAAATCTCCTGGATACCCTGGTAGGCGGCTTTGAGGGGTGGCAGCCCCAGGTCGACCTTGCTGTAAATGATCTCCAGGACGATGATGGCATCGTCGCACACCAGGCCGATAGCGAGGATCATTCCCACGAGCGTTAACACGTTGATGGTGATGCCCGTCAGGAACATGATGAAGAAGGTGGCGATGATGGAAATGGGAATAACGATAACGGGAATGATGGTCGAACGCCAGTTACGCAGAAAGAAAAAGATGATGAGCACCACCAGGACGAAAGCCAGCAGTATTGTTTCTTTCACCTCGCGCACGGTTTTGCGCTCGAAAATAGTGAAGTCGTAACCCAGCTTCATATGATAATCGGCAGGGATGATTTTTTTGACTTCATCCATGCGTTTATAGAACTCATCGGCTATGGCAATTGAATTGGCGCCCGGTTGGGGCACCACGCCGATAGCGATGACGGGATGCAGGTCACTTTTAAAGAGTATCCTTTCATTTTGCGGGCGCAGCTCGGCGTGACCGATATCACTGAAGCGCACGATCTTACCATCCTCCTGCTTGATGATAAGGTTGTTGAATTCTTCCGGCGTCGTCAGCAGGCCGGTAGTCCGGATACTTAGTTCGGTGTTGTCGCCTTCGATACGGCCCGAAGGCAGCTCTATGTTCTCCTTCTTAACGGCATTTTCGACATCCAGCGGGGTGAGACCATGTGACGCCAGCTCGTCGGGGTCCATCCACAGACGCATGGAATACCTTTTCTCACCGAAGATGATGGTGCCGGCTATTCCCGGTATGGTCTCCAAACGGTCTTTGATATACCTGTCGACAACATCGCTTACCTCGAGGAGTGTTTTGGTCTCGCTCGTGACAGTCATGAAAATGAGCGGATTGGCATTGGCATCCAGTTTTTCAACAATGGGCGGGTCGATATCCTTGGGAAGGAATTTCACGGTCTTGGATACCTTGTCACGGACATCATTAGCTGCCCGCTCAAGGTCTTCGCCCAGGTTGAATTCAACGGAGATGAGGCTCGACTGTTCCGTGGATTGCGAGGATATGACTCGCACTCCTTCGATACCGGCAATAGCCTCTTCCAGCACGTCGGTGATCTGGTCCTGTATGACTTGTGCATTGGCACCGGTGTAAGTAGTCGTAACATTAACAATGGGGGGATCTATGTTGGGGTATTCCCGGTCACCAAGAGAGACATATCCGACAATACCTGCTATGACCAGAAGGATAGCCATAACTATAGGTAGTATGGGTCGGTTTATGCTGGATGAGGAGAGGCTCATGTCAGTCGAATTTAACGATTTGAACCGGCGATCCCTGTCTAATCCTGAGCAGGTTGGTAACCAACAGCGTATCGCCTACCTCCGTTCCCTCGAGGATCTGTACCATGTCGCTGGTGCGTATACCTGTTTTCACCCAGGTCATGACAGCTTTTCCCTGTTTGACGGTATAGACGTTATATCCTTTGATTGAAGGGATAAGGCATTGTGTGGGTACGAAGATGCCTTCCTGCGCCTCGGTGAAGGTAAGCGATACTTTCGCTGAGGTTCCGGGGATAAGCAGCCCCTCATCATTGTTGGCATAAGCCATGACCTGCAGATCACGGGTGTCCTGATCAATGCCGGGTTGTATGGCCGCTATGACAGCTTTGAACAGCCGCGGATTGCCCGGGATGGTGAACGTCACCTCCTGCTCGTCTCTTATACTGCCTGCATAACGTTCAGGCACGGCAAAGTCGAGGCGGATGCGATGCGTGTCCTCCAGGCGTGTCAGAATCTTTGAGGGAGTGATATAAGCTCCTTCGCTCACATACCGTATCCCGACTTTACCTGCAAAAGGAGCGCGTATTTCCGTTTTATCCAAGTCAACCTGCACCATGTTGATCTCAGCCTCAAGCGTCTCCAAGGCATTTAGGATTTCATCATATTCCTGCTGGCTGATACCGCCGGTTTCCAAAAGAGCCTTGCTCCTCCGTTCATTGTCTTTGGCCAATTTCTCTTCCACATGTAATTTCGCCATTTTAGCCTGTAGGTCTGCATCATCAAGCTTGAACAGGACAGCATTCTGATTGACATAGGTGCCCTCGGTGAACCGGATTGACACCAGCCGCTTGCTGATCTCACTTTCAATATTCACAGCTTCATAAGCACGGAGCGACCCGATGGTATTGATATCATACGTGACCACCGTGTCACGCACCAAGTACCCCTCAGCCGGTATCACCGGCATTGTCGTCACCGTCATCATGGCGCGGCTTTGCTCTTTTCGCTTTACAAGCTTTATGACCGAAAAGATTATAATAAGACCGGCCAGAACGTAAAGAATGATCGATTTCTTCATGAAATGAGCATTTTATAACCTGTATGGGATTCCCGGTTCAGCGCTTTCATCAGGCCGTCAAATATATCAAAAATCATCCACCAAAATGAAATACACTTTAGAAATGGCTTTGACAGCCCTGTCGGAGAAGAAATCGTACGAAGGGAACAGTGAAAATTTCCCGCCGTGCTGATCTTCGCCCCTGTTGACCAGCAGGACCGTTTGCCTGTCATTTCTGTTAAATACCTCGCTGAACGTAAAAACACAACGGTACCCGTCTTCAGCCGCCACGGCAAACAAACCCTGTTTAAGGTTCGTTTCGGTCATGGCAAAATTACCCGACAGAAGCACATCGAGAGGGATACCCATGAAAGTGGTGATGCCATGGATACCACGGCCGCGGCCATAAAAAACCGTCGGTATCGAAACCTCCGGCATATCGGCCGGGTAATCGGGGATAACGGCGACTTCCCTGTCCCGGTCGAAAACTTGTATCTCCGGAGAGTACATCGGTTGCATGCCATGTTTAACCGGAAACGATCGGGGAAAAGATTTTATTATGATCCTGGAAGGATTTGACAGATTCCTGACGGTGACCAGATCGCTGCCCACCACCAGCTTAGGCTGCTGCGGCAGAGGCCAGATATCCTTTGTCCTCGACGGCACAATGGGAGCCACACGCGTGGCAATGATGATGTCATCACGATGGACAGGGTAATAAATCTCACCCCAACTCAGGACGGAGCGCTCACCGGCGTCGTTTTCAACGACCACGTAAAGATCGATGACCGATGAAAACTCCTCTTCATTGGCCTTTTTCACTATTCTGTCGTTGAGAATGTCGCAGAGCGAGTAGCCGTCATAGCGGTAGGTGCCTGTGAAGACCACTGAATCATCCATCCGGGTCTCTTTACAGGCGACGGTGTGCAGTGGCAGCATCGAAAAATCAACCCTCCCGGGATTGGCTATCTCCCCCGTCACTTCAACCGTGGGAGCAGGCAGGACGGTGGTGGCGGCATCATCATAAAAATCATTGGTTTGTCCCCTGACACACCAGGGCCATATCAGGGACAGCAACAGCAAAAGATAAAATGAATTTCTCATTGTCCTCTCAGTTTTCTTCATTTAACTTCAGATCCTTTAGAATATCATTCACCTCTTCTTCCGTAGAGGTGAGTTTCTCACGGCATATCCTGATGAGCCACGTGGCCCGTTTCACTTTCTGTGAGAGCACATCCACGGTGATCTCACCTTTTTCGATTTCCTCCACGATGGCCGTCAGTTCCCTGAAAGCTTCATCATAACTGATCTTTTTCTCCATGGTCCGGTTGTATTGATTTTACGATACTGATAATTTTTCCGGAATGCAATTGTGTTGTCACGGTCTCATCCTCTTGCACCTTCCTGGCGTCGGTCAAAGGTTTGTCACGATACCATGTGATGCTGTATCCTCTTTTCAGGATGTTCAATGGGTCGAGCAGGTGGAGGCGGTGTTGTGTTTCGTCGAGGGTCTGGCGGCCGTCTCTGACGACCTGGAGGGCGTGCAGTGTCAGCAGCCGTGACAGCATGGCGGTGTGGCTTCTGTTCTTTTCGAGCAGCCGCAGGGTCTGTGTTCTGAAGGTCCAGAGGGTGTCCGTCAGGAGATGCTTCTTCTCTTCCAGAATATCCAGGGCAGCGGTTAGGAGGGATTGTGCGGCGGCGTCGACAGTCGTGGCAAAATCGTGGAATTGCCCGATGAGAAAATGGGCCACATCCGTCGGTGTGATCTTGTTGGTATGGGCGGTCATTTCCACAACGGTTTCATTGGTGGAATGACCTATGCCGGTGATCACGGGCAGGGGGAAGAGGGCCACATCCCTGGCGAGGTCGTAGTGGTCGTAACAGCTCAGTCCCGTGTCGTCGCCGCCACCACGAATGATGGCCACGGCATCGAATAAACCGGCATAACGTCCGATGATCCGCAGCTGACCCCGGATCGAAGCCACAGCTTTGTCGCCCTGCAGGATGGCCGGAAAAAGAACATGAACGAATCTGTAACCCCAGGCGTTATGTGTGAGGGTGGTGATAAGATCGCTGTAACCCCTGGATGTCTCAACGGAGATGACGGCGAGCCGTTTGGGCAGCAACGGCAGCGGCAGCAGCCTGTTGCGATCGAAGAGACCCTCCTTTTTAAGTTTTTCTATGGTCTCTCTCTTGGCCCTGGCCATCTCACCCAGGGTGAAGACGGGTTCAATGTCGATGATGTTGAGCGAAAGGCCGTAGATATCGTGAAAGGTCACCGTAGCCAGGAAAAGGATCTTCATGCCGTCGCCGAGGGGCTCACCCGTCACGCTGCGAAACTTCACGGAGATGGCCTTGAAGTTGTCAGACCATATTGTCGCACGCATCTGCGCTTTGATGGTGTTGCCGTGCTTTTCGACAAGATCGGGATAACAATGCCCGCTGTGGGGGTAATAATTCAACCGGGCCACCTCGGCCATTACCCAGTAACTCTCATCATATGCGTTGGCGAGGGTGAAACGGATGCTCCCCGTGATCTCCGACAGGCTGTAAATGGTTCTGTTATCGATGCTTTCAGGCATGCCGCAGGAATGTCAATTGCCGACTGTAAATGTACAGGGAATCGGGATAAAATCATACATTTGCGTCATAACTATTCAATCAAATATCAATCGTGGGTGTTATGAATTGTGCATTGAAATCTTACGTGCCGGTGGCGGTGATGGCCGTGAGCCTGTTTTTTACCGGCTGTCAATCAAAAACAGAAAAAATGGAAACGAAACTCAAAGAATTTATTACGGGCTTTGAGGCCAAGGCCAGACCACTGATGAAAGAGACCAACCTGGCAGCCTGGAATGCCTCCATCTCAGGAAAAGAAGAGGACTATAAAAAATCGGAGGAACTGCAGATCCGGCTCACGGCGCTCTTCGCCAACCGTGATGATTTCGCCGTGCTGAAAGAGATCAGGCAATCGTGTGCCGTGAGGGACGAGCTCCTGAACAGGCAGCTCACCATCCTTTACAATGATTTCCTCGATAACCAGGTCGACACGGCCCTGCTGGCCCGCAAGATAAGACTGGAGACGGAGATAGAGAAGAAATATTCCAACTTCAGGGCCGAGGTCGGTGGCAGGCAACTCACCGACAATGAAGTGGAGGACATCCTGAAAAACTCAACCGTAACGCAGGACCTGCAGCAAGCATGGGAAGCCCACAAGAAGATCGGCCCTGTGGTGGCCGGTGATATCATCAGGCTGGTGAAACTCCGCAATGACATAGCCCGGGAGCTTGGTTTCTCAAATTACCATGAGATGAGCCTGAAACTCACCGAACAGGACCCCGCAGAGATCAGCCGCCTCTTCGACGAGCTCGACAGCCTCACCCGGGACGCTTATACCGGGGTGAAAGATGAGATCGACACCTACCTCGCCAACCGTCTGCATATCAAAAAAGAAGAGCTCATGCCGTGGCATTACCAGAACCGTTACTTTCAGGAGGCGCCAAGAATTTATAACGTCGATCCGGATCAATATTACAAGGACAGGAACATTGAAACGCTGACGGAAGATTATTACAGGGGTCTGGGCATGACCGTCGACGACATGCTTGCGTGCAGCGACCTCTATGAGAAACCGGGCAAAAACCAGCATGCCTTCACCACCGACATCGACAACGAAGGTGATATACGCGTGCTTTGCAACATTAAGCCCGACAATTACTGGATGAATACGATGCTGCATGAATTCGGTCATGCCGTGTATGATAAATACATCAACCGCGCCCTTCCCTTTTTCCTCAGGGAGCCGGCCCACATCTTCACCACGGAGGCCGTCGCCAATTTCTTCGGGCGCATGGCTTCCAACCCCGAATGGTTATGCGACATGAAACTGATCGATCAACAGGAAAAAGATAAGATCGCCGGTGAGAGCTATAAGGTCATGCGGCTGGAGCAGCTCGTCTTCAGCCGCTGGTCGCAGGTGATGTACCGTTTTGAGAAAAGCATGTATGAGAACCCCGACCAGGATCTTAACAAGCTGTGGTGGAACCTGGTGGAGAGGTTCCAGATGATCCGACGCCCTGCCGGCCGCAATGAACCCGACTGGGCTACCAAGATACATATTGCCACCTCACCATGCTATTACCATAATTATCTCCTTGGCGAGATGCTGGCATCACAGCTGAATCATTACATTGCCGTTACGGTGCTCCACTCCGACTATCTGGGACAAAGCTACGCGAACAGGCCCGAGGTGGGCAACTTTTTCATGGAGAAGGTCTTCTCGCCCGGCAGCCGCTGGTACTGGAATGAGATGATCGAAAGAGCCACCGGTGAGAAGCTGACACCGAAGTATTATGCGGAGCAGTTTGTAAAACAATGATAGGAATACAATTGTGTAACCGGTTGTACGCTAAATTGTTTTATTGTTATATTGCTATATTGTTGGAGCAGTTAGATTCTATTATTTTGTTACTTCGTTACTTCGTTACTTCGTTACTTCGCTACTTCGTTACTTCGTTACTTCGCTACCCCGTTATATTTTACAGTCCTGCAAGCCAGTCGCACATTTTCTCCAGGAGATAATCGGCGAGCTTTCTCAGTATCCGGCGGCACTGTACCAGGTAAGCGTCCATGGCTTCGCTGCCTTTAAAGGCCGTCACGGCGGGATACTGTACAAGATGAGCTCGTTGCTCTTCTCATTGATGGCCAGAGTCGCAGAAGGACTTAAATCCCTGACGTTTAAATTCAGATTGACAAACATGTTATGATGCTATAATAGACGCCGCGCAAAATACGACTTTTTTACGGATTATCCGCTTTTCAAAAGCTTCAAAATAAATATTTTGTGTCGTATGTTGGAACTATGATCTATTTTCCTAAATTTGCAGCCGATTTGAGAATAAAGCTACCCGATTAAGTAACAACCAGCGAGTAAAGCATTGACCTCTATGGCTTCCCTGTAGTTTTCTTGTCGTGTCTGAAACTCAAAATCGTAAATATTAATTAATTTAAAAAAATTATTTTATGAAAAACATTTTTGTGTCAAATCTAAGTTTCAGTGTTGGCGATAGCGATCTGAGGCAGGTTTTTGAAGAGTATGGGGAAGTGATCTCCGCCAAAGTGATCACCGACAGGTTTTCCGGTAAATCACGCGGTTTTGGGTTCGTGGAGATGAAAAACGACGAAGAAGCCGATAAGGCTATTGAAGAATTAAATAATGCCGAATTTGATGGTAAAGTGATCAATGTTACCATTGCCAGGCCCAGGGAAGATCACAGGCCACGTCCCGACCGTCCCCGTTTCGGCAATAACAGGTATTAATAACGAACGAAACTTTCTTGGGGGACACAACCGGTGGCTGTGCCCTTTTCTTTTACCAGCCCGGTAAAAAAATTCCCGTTGAAGGGTCACATCTGAAGGTGGATCCGGATTAACTGTAAGGTCGCACTGATAATTCATTTTGCCAATGAAGACCTGTATGTTGACCGGCATCCTCGTTGCGGTATGGTGTTTCTGTTCCGTGTACCGGTGCATGCCACAGCCCGGACGGGCAGCGTCAGATGATTTTTATTCCCATTTTGATGACAAGCCGCGAGGACCAACAGGTTTACGCATTGTCTTTTACAACCTTGAAAACTTCTTCGACACCATCGACGACAGTCTGGTGAAGGACGAGGAGTATACGCCAGGGGGTGCCAGGCGCTGGAGTGCATGGCGTTTCAGGCAGAAGGAACTGCACCTTTACAAAACGCTGGTGGCGTTGGGGGGTTGGGAGCCTCCCGGGATCATCGGTATGTGTGAGGTGGAGAACAGGGGTGTCATCGAGAGGCTTTTGCGCGAAACACCTCTGAGACGGTACGGGTACCATGTGATCCATTACGAATCACCCGACGAGCGTGGCATCGACGTAGCCATGCTGTACCGGCCCGGCAAATTTATCCCGCTGTCGCAGGAAGCCATTCCCATTCTTGCGCCGTCGGGGGAACCGGAGGGGACACGCGATATCCTCAGGGTGACGGGCACCCTTTTCGGCGGCGATACGGTGCATCTGTTCGTTAACCACTGGCCGTCGCGTTATGGCGGCTCGCTGGCGTCAGCCCTGCGACGGGCAGCGGTGGCTGCCGTCCTCCGCCGGCATGTCGATTCTCTTCTCTTATCCAATCCCAAAGCATATATTGTCATCATGGGCGACTTCAACGACGATCCTTCGGACGAGAGCATCACCAGTTTTCTGGGAGCGAGAACCGACACCGCGGGCTTTCAGGCCCATGACCTTGTCTGCCTGATGTCGCTGATGAACCATGTGCCCAATGCCGGCACCATCAAATTCAGGGAGACGTGGAGCACCTTCGACCAGTTCATCGTGTCGGGATCGCTGTTATTGAAAAATGAGAATCCCGGATTGCATTGCCGCCAGGCCGCCATCTTTGCGGCGCCATTTCTTCTGGAAGACGACCAGACCTATCTCGGTACCAGACCGTACCGCACTTTCTCAGGGCCAAGGTATCTCGGTGGGTTCAGTGATCATTTGCCGGTGTACTTAGATTTGGTACATCCTTCCACAACGGCTCATTAGGATCCTTAGCTGCGAGTTACGAGCTGCGAGCACCTCATCCCCAAGCCCCTTCTCCTAAAGGCGTAGGGGCTTTTTTTCCTATGACATTTCAACTGTCAACCGTCTACCGCCAACTTTTTAATTTACCTAATGTGGTAAAAAACATTAATATTTTTTGTTTTTAATAATAAGAAGAATTATATTGCATTGATTTATTAGCAATAGAAACTTTACTTAAGCCGGTCTGATAAAACTACCCATGAAAATCTCGATAAACTGGAACAAGCTGATCAGGGAAGTACTGAATGCCGCATTATTCATATTTCTCCTCCATTTAATAATCTATATAGATATAAGAATAGCCACCCATATAGCTTTGAAGTACAGTCTGCACATGACAGAGCCTAATCTGGATGAAGCTAACATATTACCGCGAATTTTTCATGCTTTGGTTTACTTTTATATTCCGTCAATTGCCGGACTAATACTTTTTCTTTTCTTTGAAAGGCGCGGAAAATACTCCATCGGGCTTTTCTTGCTTGCCATTCTTGCCCTGTTACCGGTATTTGTAAATATTGAGGTCATGTGGCGTAACTCAACGTGGTACATCTGCAATCCAAAACACTATTTGATAACAATTTCCAGGTTTGTCGACATTACCTTTTCAACTGTTTTTTTATTGTACTCGATCATTCCAATAATCCTTATCTCTAAAAGGTACGCAAAGTCACAAATAATATGGGTTGTTGTAATGTTCATTCTATCACTTTATACTCACACTTTCTTTTTCGGAAACTACTATACCCTGTTTTTCAAGCCTGTTTATTTACCATTTTAGTTAGAGTTGCAAGTTGCAGGTTGCAAATTATAAATTTCGACCTGTAACCTGTAACCTGTAACCTGTAACCTGCAACTTACACTTAACAATAACTTAATACTTCGAAATTTGCCTGATAACAAGTAAAATCTTAACTTGCGCCGTCACTAACGGCCGTTGCTCCATGCCATCAAGTTATCTGACTTTCAAGTATTTCGATCTTCAGCGAAAAGCCTTTGAAAGTAATTACCCTATCCTGCAGGTCATTAGCGAGACGGAGGCCGTTCATGACCTGAGGGTATGCCTGAAGAAGCTCAGGACACTTTTTTCTTTGTTCGGTTATATCGTCCCCACCAGATTCAACAGCAAGCAGAATTTCAAGCCCTTCCGCCAGCTTTTTCGTGAGGTGGGTATCATCAGGGACTTGCAGGTGCAACAAATCGAAACAAAAACGATGGCCGGAGGGTCGCTGTTGGATTGCAGGCTCTATCTCGATTTCCTGTCGCAGACCGAGCACAGGGCCCGACAAAAGCTCGACCACTGGCTAAAGGCTTTTACTCTTCCCGACTGGGGTGCCCTGCAGCATACGTTACAGGATATTGCTGTTGAATTCGGTGATGCGGCGTTGCGGCAAAGCACTATTAATTTCATTGCCGGCAAACTGACGGCGGTGCGAAAGCTCATCACCGGCATTCCCACCGACGAGACGCTCCACGACACCCGGCGCCTGCTCAAGGAAGCCCGCTTCATGCTCGACATGCTCAATGCCTACTTCCGTGACGATCCTTTCAAACCTGACATTCAACAATCAATAAAGCATACCGAAGACATCCTCGGGGAATGGCACGACCGGATGATCGGGTTTCATTACCTGGGTGATTTCATCCACAGCGAGGAATCACAGGATCTCCGGCCCCCCCCCTTCTGTTCCGGAATGCTGCAGCAGTTGCTGAACGAAAAGGAAAAACTCGAAAAAAAAGCATTGCAGTCCATAAAAAAGATCACCCTGGTTTTATTATAAAATTCACTTATCTTTAACTTTCCCTTAGTCATCACTGCAACCATTCATTTATCCGCAACCCTTAAAACATGGTACTATGATCTACATCACCCGCATCGTCGATTATTCTTATGACGACGCCATGGTCAGGGTGACTGAAGCCCTGAAGAGCGAGTGATTCGGTATCATCACCGAAATCGATATAAAGAAAGTCATAAAGAAACTTTGATCTTTTCCGGCAGGCATTCATAGATATAAGCGCCTTCGCCGGATACCCGGTGTAAAAGTCCCTGAAGCGTGTCGACAGGCGTCAGGTATGTTTTCATTCTCCAGAGGTCACAGGATGAATCGATTATGATCTGCCCGGCAGGGAATTTCTTTGCCATGACCGGAAGAGGTATGGCTGCGCCATCATGCACGATGAGGATGTCGGCATGAACCGGAGGTAACACAGTCATATCATGTCCAAATGTCCCATCGGCAATAACCACCCTGACATCCCTGAACTGAATGAAATTCCTGTTCCTGTAAAACACATCATTTTGGTAGTCATTCTGCCCCTCAGAAATTTCAATGGGCACCTTTACAGCCGGCTTCAATCCCATCATTGTCCATCCCTGTTCAACATAAAATGCCTGTTTCACCTCATCATTGATCAAACCGGAATCGGCCAGGAACCAATGATCTTTCCCGTCGATGAAGTCATAAGCCGCCTGATGCGGGATGCTGCAGACAACAATCTTATGCTGGCGATGCTTAACGGTGTTCCGGACAAGAAAAAGGACACCTGTGGATAAAATAAAAAGGAGGCAGCCAAAGAGTGCCATATGGTTCCCGTTGTTGAGAAATTTCCAGCCTGTAATGATGATACCGTATATGAGTATGCAACCGGCCGTGTTCATATAAATATTGGGTATTACGGCGCCAGGCAGGCCGTCAATCATATCGACCGTGCCGATGAGCAGGTGTGTCAGGAAGGCGGGCACGCGCGACAGCAACGGCATGATGAAAGCAACCGGAGAGCAGGCCAGACAGACCAGGGTACTGTAAATAATAAGGGTGGCCAGGGGCAGGACGACGATGTTGGCCGGAATGAAAAAAACAGGAAACTGATGAAAGTATAACAACGAGAGAGGCAGTGTGGCTATCTGCGCCGCGAGAGTGACGGTGGTGATGGCCCACATTTTCCGGGGCAGCCATCCCGTAACGGGTATCAGGCCTTCGAGGGGTCGTTGCAACGTGACTATGCCGATGACGGCGGCATAGGAAAGCTGAAAGCCGGCATCATGCAGCAGACCGGGGTTAAGCATCAGCAGGCACAGGGCGGAGGCGGCCAGGGTATGATAAGTGCCGGTCATCCGCCGCAAGGCCCCACCCACGGCAATGAAGCTGAACATGGTGGCAGCCCGCAACACCGACGGGCCCATGCCGGTGATCATAGCATACAACCATACCAGGGCTATGATGATGATCGTATGCAGTACCTTCAGGCCCGGTTTCCTGTTCAGGAATGACAGCGCAAAGCTCAGTACCACATAAATTAACCCGACGTGCATGCCCGAGACGCACAGGATGTGCAGCACCCCAGCCGATTTAAATCCCTTTTTCAGGCCCGCATCCAGTCCATTCCTGTCGCCGATCAGCAACGCCGAGATAACGGCACATTCATCAGTGCCAAGTTGCATGGACCTGAAAATCCCGCTGACCTTCTCCCTGATTCTGACCGAAAGATAGCGCAGGCCATGGGATGATGTGACCCCGATTATCCGCCATGATGAGGCAGGGATATATACCAGGTGAAGAATGTGCCTGCCGGCCATGAATTTACGGTAATCGAACTGGTATGGGTTTGCCGCCGCCGTCAGGGCCCTCATCTCCGCCCTGAATATGATCACATGACCGTAACGAAGTTTACCCGAACTACTGTCTTTAGTAATATACCCCAATACCTTCCTGTCATCCCGCTTCCAGGTCCGACCGTCACCGGTGGCGATAAGTTTAAGAATGGTGAAGTAAGTTTTGTCTTTTGCAACGCATGGTTCATTGATCAGTGCTATGGTGTATTCCGTTTGGGACTGCCTGGAGGTCATATCCTTACGGTTCTTCTCACCCGATGTCAGAAGGGTCAGCAGAGCGCCAAAGAGGAAAAACAAAAGGTTGACGGTCAATCCGGGGATCCACCGCTGCGGGTAACCCAACATCCGGCCCATGACAAACACAGACAAGCCGGTAAAGATAAGAATAGATGAACAGGCGATCAGAAGCAACAGGATTTGATGGCATGGCCATGAAAAAGCCACGACCGTGCCGGCGACAAACGGGATAAGAAGCCGGAACAGGGGGAACTGACTCCTGTAAACCATATGATATCCTTTAACCCTTTATCGGGAAAAGGATAAATTGTGACCCTGCCCTGTGAGGTATTATTGAAAGGGTGTTGATGTGATCACTTGCAGTATTGATCCAGTAGCTTTTGGGCTTCGGAGAGACCCAGGTCGAGTGCCTGTTGCCAGTCTTTGCAGGCTCCTTTCGGGTCATTGGAATTGTATTTGGCCAGTCCGCGGTTATAAAATGCGTCGGCGTATTGGGGTTTGATCTTAATGGCCTGATTGAAATCCTTAATGGCCTCTTTGTATTTTTTCTGTGCTTTCTCCACTGCGCCGCGGTTATTGAAAGCCTCGGCATTGCCGTCATCCAGCTCGATGGACTTGGTGTAGTCGCTGATGGCGCCATCCCAGTCTTTATTCAGGGCTTTGGCATTGCCCCTGTTGTTATAAGCCTCGGCATAATCGGGTTTCTTCACGATAGCCTTATCGAAGTCGGCAATGGCTTCATCGTATTTTCTGAGGGTGGCATATGCCAGGCCTCTGTCATAATAAGCCCCGGCATAGTTGGGATCGAGGCTGATGGCGGTGTCGTAGTCTTTTATCGCGTCGGCGGGGTAATTCAGAAAAGCCTTTGCGACGCCACGGTAGTTATAGGCCGGAGCAAAATTGGGTTTGAGCCGGATGGCCCGGCCGAAATCGTTGATGGCACCGGTGTATAACTTAAGCTCATTGCGGGCCTTACCCCTGTTGTAGTGGGCTTCAAAATTATTGGGATTAATTTTAACGGCTTTGTCAAATTCAGCCAGGGCGCCCTGATAATCTTTGGCTTCGGCTTTGTCAACGCCGGCTTTCATTGCCGAGTCGAATGCCGGGTTTGAGGGTTGACCGGGTGCTTTCTTCATCAGCTGAAATTTGGCCGGCTGTGTCACTTTATGAGCTACCATGGTTGCGGCGGTATCCTTTTTCACCGCTACCTTTTTACTTTTTTGCTTGCAGGCACCAAAAGACGATATGATCAGGGCCGGGACCAAAATGACGGATAATGTTCTATTCATTCTCATTTGGAGCAATATTTTTCAATTAATAATTCCACATTTTTATTTCCCATATCGAGTGCTTTTTGCCAGTTCATGCAGGCTCCGGCGGTGTCGCCTGCTTTGAGTCTGGCGTAGCCGGCGCTTTGCCATGCCTGTGTGTTGGCGGGTTGTAGTGCCACCACGCGGTCATAATCAGGTATGGCATCACGGTAAAGCCCCAGACCATATCTGGCATCGGCCCGGCAGAGGTAAGCTTCCGCACGGCCCGGATCCTGTTGTATGACAGCGTTCATATCTTCAATGGCGCCGTCATAATCCTGGATAAGATAGCTGGCTTCACCGCGGCAGAAAAGAGCCCCGGTGTTGGCCGGATCAAGTTTCACGGCGCTGGTGTAATCATCTATGGCGCCCTGAATATCCTTGAGGTTTTGCAGGGCCTGACCTCTTCCGGTGTAAGCATCCACATTGGTGGGATCGGCTGCCAGAGCCCTGGTAAATTCATCTTTAGCCACAAGGTAATTGCCGTCGTCGAGGGCCCGCATGCCCGAGAGGTAAGCCGCTTCGGACGGACTCTGCGACACCGCCGCCAGCCACGACAGGCTGAACAGCAGGATCAATATCATGTTGAAGTGTTTCATGGAAAGTCATTTAACGGCAAAAATAAAGGAAATAACCTTAAGATACAACTGAATACCGCCCCGGGATATTATACCGGGCGATGATTTTTCAGTGCGGTAACGATTATGGCGGCCGTTCTGGCGGATGCACCTGAACCTCCGAGTTTCATGACAAGATGCTGATAGTCGTCACGGATCCCAGCCCTGTAACCTTCATCATAAAGTAACCGTGACAACTCAGCCTTCAGGTTGCCAGGGTTGAAATCGTTCTGGATCAGCTCTTTCACGATGGCTCTGTCCATGATGAGATTGACCAGCCCGATGTGCCTGACATCGACCAGGCACCTGGCTATTTGAAAAGAGAGATAACCGCCCCGGTAACAGATGACCTGAGGTGTGGCGAGCAGGGCTGTCTCGAGCGTAGCGGTTCCGGAAGCTACAATGGCCGCATGGGCGTTCTTCACCAGGTCGTAAGTGTGATCAAAAATGATCCTGATGTCATTTTTCTTCATGACGGCTTCGTATATATTCCGAGAAACGGATGACATACCCCCGATCACAAACTGATAAGCGGTGAAATCGCCGGCCATGGCTATCATGGCCGGCAGGATGCGGCCTATTTCCTGTTTCCTGCTGCCGGGTAACAGAGCCACGATGGGACGCGCATCCAATCCGAAACGGTCACGGAAAGAGGCCGGATCCATGAACGGGTACCCCGGGGTGATGGCATCCAGGAGGGGGTGTCCGACAAAATCAACAGGGTAATGATAGCGGGCATAAAAATCTTTTTCAAAGGGCAGGATGACAAACATCCTCTCCACATACTTTCTGATCTTTTTCACCCTCGATGATTTCCAGGCCCAGACCTGCGGGGAGATATAATAAAAGACCCTGATATGATGGTTTTGGGCAAACTTCGCCATGCGGAGGTTAAAACCGGGGTAATCGATCAGGATGAGTGCATCGGGACGGAAGGTGAGAATATCCTTCCTGCACCTGTCAATGTTCTTCATGATGGCCGGCAGGTGCAGCAGTACTTCCGTAAAACCCATGAAGGCAACGTCACGGTAATGTGTCACCACTTTGGCCCCCGCTTCCAGCATCCTGTCGCCGCCCCAGCCGCGGAACACGGCCCCGCTGTCGGACTTTCTTATCTCTTTTATCAGGTTGGACGCATGCAGGTCACCGGAAGCCTCTCCGGCGATGATGTAATATTTCATGACCTAGATCTGCCATTTATGAACGATGACAAAATAAAGGATAAAATATATAAACGTGATCAGGAGGATGCCGCGGCCTGTCTTGTCAAACTTGAGATTGACCAGGTAATACCTCATGACAAACAGGTTAGGCACGAAGCTCACGATCGCGAGGATGTTCTCCTTGATCTGAATGCCTTCATTGATATAAGTAACGGCAAACGCCAGGAGATATAAAAGACCGAAGAGAATAACAGGGATGATGAGGCCCAGGACAACGCCCAGGATGTAAGAATCTTTATTCAACATGAAGGTTCCATTTCTTTATTTCGGCGATAGCCTGATGATTGGTAAAATCGAGGTGCACCGGGACGACCGACACATACTTGTTCGACAGGGCCCAGACGTCGGTGTCATGGCCGTTTTCGTAAGTTTTAAAGAGACCTGTCAGCCAGTAATAATCGCGGTTACGGGGATCCTTGCGTTCGTCGAACTCCTCGTCCCATGTGCCCCGGCCCTGCTTGCATATCTTTATTCCCCTGATCTCTTCCGCCGCCACGTCGGGGATGTTCACGTTGAGGCAGGTGGCGGCAGGAAGGCCCTGTTTCATGACCTTCTCGACAATGACTTTGACATATTTCGCACAGGCACTGAAGTCGGCCTGAGGGGAATAATCGGTAAGGGAGAATCCGACAGCGGGTATGCCTTCTATGGTAGCTTCAATGACAGCTGCCATGGTACCGGAGTAAAGGATGTTAATAGCCGAATTGGATCCATGGTTGATACCGGCCACCACCAGGTCGGGTTTATGGCGCAGGATCACTTTCTGCCCCAGTTTCACCGCATCGACGGGGGTGCCGTTGCAACTGTACATCTCAAAGCCTTCTTCCTTTATCAATGTTTTGATCCTCAGGGGCACCTTCACCGTAACCGCATGGCTCATCCCCGACATGGGATCCTGTGGCGCGATGACGATCACCCGTCCATAATCCCTCATGATGCCCGACAGCATAGCCAATCCCGGAGCCTGTATACCATCGTCATTAGTCACCAGTATTAAAGGTTTGCTCATAACCCTTGCTTTTTACAGCATGTTAAATCAGGGTGCAAAATTATAAAAATCCTCTTTAGCATGAAGGAGGTGCCTGTTTTTTTACCGTGATGGCCTGTCGTCAGAGAGAGGTCTGAAATTGCATCAGCTCTTCGTAAAGACGTTGCACTGGTAATCCCATGACATTAAAATAGGATCCTTCGACACGCGCTATGCCCACATAGCCTATCCATTCCTGGGCACCGTAGGCACCCGCCTTGTCGTATGGTCGGTATCGGCTGACGTAATATTCGATCTCCTCGTCAGGCAATTCTTTGAAATACACCGCCGTCACATCAAAAAAAGATGTCATTTTTTTTGCCGATCTCAGGCACACGCCGGTGATGACCTCGTGTCTCTTACCCGACAGTTTCCGCAGCATCCTGACGGCGGCATCATGGTCTTCGGGTTTTCCGAGGTTTTCACCGTCAAGCCACACAATCGTATCGGCGGCAATGACCAGGACATCCTCTCCAAGAAGCGTGGCGGGATAGGCCAACGCTTTCCTTTCGGCCAGGAAAAGGGGTATCTGTTCACGGGTGAGATGCGACGGGTAGCTCTCCTCCACCTCCGGGACCTGCACATCAAATGTCAGCCCCAGGTCGTCGAGCAAAAACCGGCGTCGCGGCGAGGCCGAGGCCAGTATGATATGATATTTCTTCAATGTGTGGTTTTTCATGCCGTCGCGGTCACCATGTGAAAGCCTCATGATCCATCCACTGACCCTGTACTTTCAGAACCTGCTCGATGACATCCCTCACGCACCCCTTGCCACCACCGCAAGCCGATATATATTTCGACACCGTTCTGATCTCCTCACAGGCATCGGCGGGACATGCCGGCAATCCCACAACCCGCATCAGATCATAGTCGGGGATGTCGTCGCCCATGTACAGTACCTGCGACGGGTCGATCTCATGATCATGAAGGTAATCGTTAAGTTTCTTCAGCTTGTCGCCAACGCCCAGAAAAACGTCGACGACATTCAGGGCATTGAAACGGTTCAGTATCGAAGGGGACATGCCCCCGCTGATTATGGCCACATGGTATCCTTTTTTCACGGCGAGCTGAAGGGCATAACCGTCTTTGACATTCGCAGTACGCAAGGCATCACCGCTGTGCATCAGATATACCGTTCCATCCGTGAGTACACCGTCGTAATCAAAAACAAACGTGGTGATGTTTTTAAGCAGTTCTTTATAATTGGTCATAAGAATGGGAATATGATGTTCCGGATTGTCATTTCGGGATTTTATAAGTGTATCGGCTGATCATTTCGCTCATCAGCCGGTATATCGCCGTCAGATCCTCTTTTTCCACGAGCAGCCTGAGGTGTTCCCTGATGACGGCTTCGTCGTGCCGCATGGCAGGTCCGGTCTGAACGGAAAAGGGTTCACGTGATTGCACCTTGGCCGCAGTCTCCTCAATCAACGGTCTTAAAAGGTCAAACGACAGCCCTTTCATTGCAAGTATCTCCCCTGCAATGGAATACATGAAATTTGAGAAGTTGGAGGCAAACACCGCTGCCAGATGAGCGTATTTCCTTTTTTCCGAGTCCATGGCGATGACCTGGTCCGATAACTTACCTGCCAGCGATAACAATAGCCGTCTGTTGCGAAGATCGCCGGCTTCGATTAAGAGGGGCACATGGTCGAAGTTTATGATCCTGCCGGGCGAAAATGTCTGCAAAGGATAAAAAACACCTACGTTGTGCGAACAGGCCTTCAATACATCCATCGGCACGGAACCCGATGTGTGGGCCAGCAACTGGTTGTCGTGCAGGGGTAACCTGCCGGCCACTTCTTCAATGGCATCATCGGGGACACAGACCAGGTAAAGATCTCCGTGCGGTGTTATGTCCCGAAAGTCATTGGTGTAATTTGTTTGAATGATGCCCGCCAGTTTTTTTGCCGAGGCGAGTGTGCGGCTCCAGACCTGTGTGACGGCAAGTCCTTTTGCGGTGAAGGCCATGGCGAGCTGTGTGGCCACCAGTCCGGCGCCTGCCAAAATGATTGTCTTGATTTCCTTGAAAGCCATCGCTTTTTGTTTGACATCATGAAGCGCGACCGCCGGCAGCCCATGGGTCCTGCACTCCATGCCGCAGTGAACTACCGGATGAACCGGAACGACCGGCCCCAGAAACCGGCCGAGTTACCCAGTATTTCTTCTATCCTGAGCAACTGGTTGTATTTGGCTATCCTTTCCGAGCGGCTGGCCGATCCGGTTTTTATCAGCCCTGTGTTCAGGGCCACCGCAAGGTCGGCTATCGTCGTGTCTTCGGTTTCACCGCTGCGGTGGCTGATGACGGTGGTATAGGCATGACGGTGTGCCAGATCCACTGTATCGATGGTCTCGGTCAGCGTGCCGATCTGGTTCAATTTGATCAGGATCGAATTGGCGACACCCATGTCAATGCCTTTTTTCAGCCTTTCGACATTGGTCACAAACACATCATCGCCCACCAGTTGTATCCTTGAGCCAAGCTTATCGGTCATCAGCTTCCATCCTTCCCAGTCATCTTCAGCCATGCCATCTTCAATGGAGATGACGGGGTATTTCTCCACCCAGTCCGTCCAGAAAGCGACCATCTGGGGAGGTGTCAGTTTCTCGCCGGTGGAGCGTTTCAAATGGTACACGTTCTCTTCAGGAATAAAGAACTCCGATGCTGCGGGGTCCAGGGCAATGTAAACATCCTCTCCCGGTTTGTAGCCCGCTTTTTCAATGGCCTGCAGGACAAATTGTATGGCCTCCTCATTCGACTTGAGATCGGGTGCGAAGCCTCCCTCATCACCCACATTCGTTGAAAAGTTATGGCTTTTCAGGACCGCTTTCAGGTTGTGAAAGACCTCGGCGCCCATTCGCAGGGCCTCGCTGAAGGTCCCTGCACCGACGGGCATGATCATGAATTCCTGAAAGTCGATATGGTTATCGGCATGCGATCCCCCGTTGAGGATATTCATCATGGGTATGGGTAACAGCCGCGCATTAACGCCGCCGATGTACCTGTAAAGGTACTGGTCGGTTTCCTGTGCCGCCGCGTTGGCGACAGCCAGTGACACGCCCAGAATGGCGTTGGCGCCCAGCTTTTCTTTATTGGGTGTGCCGTCAAGCTCGATCATCCGCAGGTCGATTTCGGCCTGCTCCGACACATAATACCCTTTCAGCTCCTCGGTGATGACGTTATTGACATTCTGAACGGCCTTCAGGACACCCTTTCCGAGGTATATGCTCTTATCATCGTCGCGCAGCTCAAGGGCTTCATGAATGCCCGTGGAAGCCCCCGAAGGCACGGCAGCCCGTCCGATGGTGCCGGTGCTGGTGTAAACTTCCACCTCAACGGTCGGATTACCCCGTGAGTCGAGGATCTGCCGGCCATGGATACTGACAATTGATCCCATATGATTTGCTTTTTAAATTAAATGGCTCAACAATAAGATAAAAAAAGGATAAAGCCCGCCTGACCTTATCCTTCGAAGTTACACATTTTATGTTTCAGTCCTTGTTTTCTTCAGAGGTTTCGCTTCCGGTTTCCTCTTCCTGTGATTGTTCGTCTGTCACGGCAGCTTCCGGTGCCGGTTTTTTCTTCGTGGTCTGCGGTGTTTTCTTTTTTGAAACCGTCGTGGTTGTCTTAGCCTCTTTAGCTTTAACGCCTTCCGTCTGTTCTCCCTCCCCTGCTGGCTTTGCCGTTTTTGTCTTGGGGGTTGCCGCTGTCTCACCCGGCTTCTTCCTTGTCCCTCTCCTGCTCCTGGTTGTCTTGGTCTTCTTGGCTGCTTTCTCGCCCTTCATCAGTTCGTTGAAATCCACGAGTTCGATGAGTGCCATCTCGGCATTGTCACCATGTCGAACACCCGTTTTCAGTATCCGGGTATATCCGCCGGGACGGTCAGCCACTTTTACCGACACTTCCCTGAACAATTCCGTCACCGCCGCTTTATCTTGCAGGTATGAGAAGACCATCCGGCGTGAATGGGTTGAATCGACCTTTGACCGTGTGATCAGCGGTTCAATGTATGTTCTCAGGGCCTTGGCCTTGGCCAGGGTCGTCGTGATCCTTTTTTTCAGTATCAGTGATGAGGCCATATTCGACAGCATCGCATCCCGGTGCGGTTTTGTCCTCCCCAAATGATTTATGGCTTTCCTGTGTCTCATGACATTTATTCCTTATCCAGTTTATATTTTGTTATGTTCATTCCGAACTCCAGACCTTTCGACTTGACCAGTTCTTCCAGCTCGGTGAGTGATTTCTTACCGAAGTTTCTGAATTTAAGCAGGTCATTCTTGTTGAAGGTGACCAGGTCGCCCAGGGTTTCAACATCGGCGGCCTTCAGACAATTGAGAGCCCTCACCGAGAGATCGAGGTCCACCAGTTTGGTCTTGAGCAGTTGACGGATATGCAGGGTGCTCTCATCAAATTCTTCCGTCACCGATTTCTCCTCGGTATCAAAAGTGATCTTTTCGTCTGAGAAAAGCATAAAATGATGTATGAGGATCTTGGCGGCCTCCTTCAGGGCATCCTTGGGATGAATGGAGCCGTCGGTGGTCACCTCCAGCACCAGCTTCTCATAGTCTGTTTTCTGTTCCACCCTGTAATTCTCAACAAAATACTTCACGTTACGTATGGGCGTGAAAATGGAATCCATTGCGATAAAGCCTATGGGCGCATTAAGGGGCTTATTCTCCTCCGACGGTACATAGCCCCTGCCCTTCTCAATGGTCATTTCAATGGACAGCTTGACTGACGGCTCCATGTGGCAGATGACCAGAGCGGGATTCAACACCTGGAAGACCGATAAGAATTTGTTGATATCGCCTGCAGTGAAAACATTCTGATTGCTGATGGCGACATTTATTTTTTCACTGGTCTCGCTGCTGATCAACTTCTTAAAACGAATTTGTTTCAGGTTTAAGACGATATCCGTCACATCTTCCACAACCCCTTTGATGGTAGAAAATTCCTGTTCCACACCTTCTATCCTGACAGATGTAACAGCATATCCTTCGAGGGATGAGAGCAATATCCGGCGCAGGGCATTACCGATGGTAATACCGAATCCCGGTTCGAGAGGACGAAATTCGAAAATGCCTTTATAATCATCGGCTTCGACCATGATGACCTTGTCAGGCTTCTGAAAAGCTAATATTGCCATGTGTTTTGAATTATGTTATCGAAATATCCGCGGGATTGACATTTTTTACTTGGAATACAACTCCACGATCAGCTGTTCTCTAATGTTTTCAGGGATATCCTGACGATCAGGATAATTCATGAATTTGCCCACCATCATATCATTGTCCCATTCGAGCCAGGGATAATGTACGACCCGTGATGACAGCAACGAGTCGGTGATCACTTCCAGTGATTTGGAGCGTTCCCTGATGCCGACGATGTCACCGGGGCGTAATGAGTACGACGGAATGCTGACCACCTCACCGTTGACGGTGATGTGACGGTGCGACACTAACTGACGCGCGGCAGGCCGTGACGGAGCAATGCCCAGACGGAACACGACATTGTCTAAGCGTGATTCAATCAGTTGCAACAACACTTCGCCGGTGATACCCTTTTTATGTGAGGCCTTCAGAAAGATATTCTTGAACTGCCGCTCCAGGATGCCATAGGTATATTTTGCCTTTTGCTTTTCCTGCAACTGCATCCCGTATTCCGACTGTTTTCTTCTTCTCTTGGATGACCCGTGCATGCCGGGCGGATAATTTTTTTTCTCAAAATATTTGTCGGGTCCGTAAATGGCTTCCCTGAATTTTCTTGCCACCTTGGTCTGTGGTCCTTTATACCTTGCCATATGATTAATGATATGTATTTAAAACGATGTTTGATTTATATGTCTGTGTGTCACCGTTCTCATCATGAGAGGGCTGTCTGTCATACCCTTCTCCTTTTGGGAGGACGGCATCCGTTGTGGGGCAGAGGCGTCACATCCTGTATCTCCGTTATTTCGATACCGGAGGTATGCAGCGTGCGGATGGCGGATTCACGTCCTGCTCCCGGACCCCTCACATAGACCTTCACTTTTCTGAGACCATAGTCATAGGCTGCCTTGGCACAATCCTGCGCGGCCATCTGAGCGGCATAAGGGGTGTTCTTCTTGGAACCCTTGAAACCCATTTTACCTGCCGAGGACCACGCAATCACCTGACCGTTCATATTGGTGAGCGAGACGATGATGTTATTGAACGATGCCTTGATGTATGCACATCCCAGTGGATCGACCCTGACGATCCTTTTCTTCGATGTTTTAGCAGTTTTTGCCATATCACTGATGTTTCTAAATAATTATCCTTATTCACCTGCCTGTCAGCGGCTTTTAAGCCTTAGGGGCTTTCTTCTTGTTGGCGACGGTCTTACGTTTGCCTTTCCGGGTGCGTGCGTTGTTCTTCGTACTCTGTCCCCTGACAGGCAGTCCGAGACGGTGACGTATGCCCCTGTAAGATCCGATATCCATCAGACGCTTGATGTTCATCTGCACCTCCGAGCGAAGCTCTCCTTCCACCTTGTAGTTTTCGGAGATGATCGTCCTGATCTTGTATTGTTCTTCATCGCTCCAATCCTGAACCTTCTTATCCCAGTCGACACCGGCGGTGCTCAATATCTTCTGTGCACTGCTCCGGCCGATGCCATAGATGTAAGTCAGGGCCACTTCACCCCGTTTGTTCTTGGGCAGGTCAATACCTGAAATTCGTGCCATAGTGTTATTTATTGATGTTTAGACATGTGTTTATCCGCCACGTATGTCCCCAATCCTTAACCTTGTCTTTGTTTGTATTTCGGATTCTTTTTGTTAATGATATATAATCTTCCCTTACGACGTACGATCTTATCTTCAGGTGTTCTTTTCTTTATGGATGCTCTTACTTTCATGGCCGTGTAAATTAAATTTTCTGTTTTTATTTATACCTGAATGTGATTCTTCCTTTCGTCAGGTCATAGGGTGTCATTTCAATCCTGACCTTGTCACCCGGTAATATTTTGATATAATGCATCCGCATCTTGCCTGAGATGTGGGCGGTAATGATATGCCCGTTTTCAAGCTCCACACGGAACATGGCATTGCCGAGTGATTCTTTCACTACGCCGTCCTGTTCTATGGATAACTGTTTCGACATAGCCGTGGTTTCTTACTGTTTCACTTAACTATTGTTGTTAATGACCTCATCAATGTATTTGAATGTTGACAATCGTTCGCTTTTCTCTTTTCTGATCACGATGGTATGTTCAAAATGTGCCGAGGGCAAAGCGTCAGCCGTTCTGATGGTCCATCCGTCCCTTTCCTGAATGACGGTGCGCACACCCATGTTGATCATGGGCTCAATGCAAATGGTCATGCGTTCCTTTAGCATGACGCCTTCACCCCGTCGGCCATAATTGGGCACTTCGGGTTTCTCGTGCAGGTTTCTCCCTATACCGTGACCCACCAGGTCATGTACCACAGAGAAACCGAAGCTTTCGACATGCTGCTGAACGGCATAGCCGATATCGCCAATCCTCTTGCCTGCCACCGCCGTTTCGATGGCTATATCCAGGGCTTCGCGGGTCACCTTCAACAGGGTCTTCACCTTGTCGTCGACGTCACCCACAGCGAACGTAAAGGCCGAGTCACCATAAAAGCCGTCCTTGATGGCGCCGCAGTCCACAGAGATGATATCCCCATCCTTCAGTTCCCTGTTGCCCGGAATCCCGTGCACCACCTGATCGTTCACCGATGTGCACAGGGTGTTCGGATAACCTTCATAGCCCTTAAATCCCGGGATGGCGCCATGATCCCTGATATATTCCTCGGCCACCCTGTCGAGCCGGGTGGTGGTTATACCGGGTTTGATCAGCCGTGCCACCTCGCCCAGAGCTCTCCCAACAAGTAAAGAACTTTCGCGGATCAATTTTATCTCTTCCTCGGTTTTTATAGTGATCATTTTAAAATCCATTCAATACCCTCCTGCTCTTCAGGCCTGTCTTAATAGCTGGCCATGCTCATGGTGCGTCCCTTGATCCTTCCTGTTTTCGTCAGACCCTCGTAATGCCTCATCAGCAGATGGCTTTCGATCTGTTGCAGGGTGTCGAGCACCACACCAACGAGGATCAGCAACGATGTGCCCCCGAAAAACTGGGCAAACTGGGTATTAACGCCCACGAGTCTGACAAAGGCAGGCATGATAGCCACAAAAGCCAGGAACAACGATCCCGGCAGGGTGATCTTCGACATGACCGAGTCGATGAACTCGGCTGTTTTCCTTCCCGGCTTGATGCCCGGGATAAATCCCCCGTTCTTTTTCATGTCATCGGCTATCTGGTTCGGGTTGATGGTCACCGCCGTATAGAAATAGGTGAAAACAACAATCAGAATGGCGAACACGAAGTTGTACCAGAAGCCGTTCATATTGGAGAATGTGGCTGCAAAGCCCGACAATGCCGTCGACCCGAAGCGTGCGAAAGTCAGGGGCAGGAACATGATAGCCTGTGCAAAGATGATGGGCATGACGCCTGCGGCGTTCACCTTGAGAGGGATGTATTGCCGCACCCCGCCGTATTGTTTATTACCCACGATACGTTTGGCATACTGCACCGGTATCTTGCGAGTACCTTGCACGAGCAATATCGACAGCAGGATCACCAGCAGGAGAACGGCCAGTTCTATGACAAACACCACCAGTCCACCTCCCTTGGACTCCAGCCTCGATACCAGCTCGCCGAACAAGGCAAAGGGTAATCGGGCAATGATACCGATCATGATGATCAGCGATATCCCGTTACCGATGCCCTTGTCGGTTATCCTCTCGCCCAGATACATAATGAACAGGGAGCCTGCCGTAAGAATGATAATCGACGACAGGCCGAAGAAGGAAAAGACCGAATGAGTGGGCACCTCCGGACTGAACGGATAGACGCCCTCGGGCGGCAGCTGGTTGACTAAGTTGGCGATATACGCCGGCGACTGGAAAATAAGTATCACCACCGTGAGGTATCGTGTGATCTGATTCAGTTTTTTACGTCCGCTCTCCCCTTCGCGCTGCAGTTTCTGAAAATAAGGTATGGCCATGGTCATCAGCTGCACGACGATAGAAGCCGAGATGTAAGGCATGATGCCCAGGGCGAAGATGGAAGCGTTTGAAAAGGCACCTCCCGAAAACATATTCAGCAATCCCAGCAATCCCCCTTTGGCTTGCGCCTGCAAGGCGGCCAGTTGATTGGGATCCACACCGGGCAACACCACATAGGCACCCAAACGGTATATAAGGATGATACCCAGCGTGTACAGAATCCTTTTTCTGAGATCTTCTATCTTATAAATGTTCCTTATGGTTTCAATGAACTTTTTCATTAACTGTCAGATTTTTGTTGCAATACCACCATTCGATTCAATAGCTTTGACGGCAGAAGCAGAGAAAGCATGGGCGGTCACTTCAAAACGGTCTTTCAGTTCGCCCCTGCCAAGGATCTTGACATGGTCATTTCTGGAAGCCAGTCCATGCGAATAATAGGTGTTCAGGTCGAAAACGGTTATGCCGTTCTCATCCGACAGCTTCTGTAAGGTGTCGAGATTGATACCGCGGTATTCTTGCCTGTTGATATTGGTGAATCCAAATTTGGGAACTCTTTTATGGAGTGCCATCTGACCGCCCTCAAATCCCAGTTTTCTCTTGTATCCCGACCGTGATCCGGCGCCCTTGGATCCCCTGGTTGAGGTTCCGCCTTTTCCGGAGCCCTGACCGCGGCCGAGGCGTTTGCCTTTTTTTATCGATCCCCTGGCGGGTTTTAAATTACTTAGGTCCATATTATTAATTTTTTCGTGCCGTTATACTTCTTCTATTTTCAAAAGATGTTTCACTTTATCTATCATGCCCATGATCTGGGGGGTGGTCTCCACCTCGACGGTTTGATGCATTTTTTTCAGTCCCAGCGCCGCCAGTGTTCTTTTCTGCCGTGCCGGTTTGCCTATGCCGCTTCTGATCTGCGTTATTCTCACTTTACCCATTGGTTTCTTTTCTTTATCCTTTTCTATCCATTAAATACTTTCTCTATGGTCACGCCGCGTATCTGTGCCACCGCGTTGGCATCCCTCATCTGAATGAGTGCATTGATGGTGGCTTTCACCACATTATGTGGATTGGATGATCCCTTGGATTTTGCCAGCACATCTTTCACTCCCACGCTTTCGAGCACGGCACGCATGGCGCCACCGGCTATCACGCCTGTGCCCGGCGATGCCGGCTTGAGAAAGATCCTGGCACCACCGTATTTCCCTGTCTGCTCATGAGGAATGGTTCCTTTCAGTATGGGCACGCTGATCAGGTTCTTCTTGGCGTCATCAATTCCTTTGGCGATGGCCGCCGTCACCTCTTTGGCTTTGCCCAGGCCGTAACCTACCACGCCGTTCTCATTGCCGACCACCACCACCGCCGAGAAGCTGAAGGTCCTGCCACCCTTGGTGACCTTGGTCACCCGCTGGATGCTCACCAGCTTGTCCTTGAATTCGATCTCGCTCGATTTAACCCTTTTTACATTTACGTTTGCCATATCCATCAAAATTTTAGGCCGGCTTCCCTGGCCGCCCTGGCCAGAGACTTCACCCTGCCATGATACAAATAGCCATTACGGTCAAAAACAACATTGCCGATACCGGCTTCCAGCGCTTTCGCAGCGATCGCCTTACCTACCAGCCTGGCCTTATCGACTTTGGTCACCTTCTGCTCCTCTATCTCCGGGATCCTCGACGAAGTCGACAGCAATGTCATCCCCCTGGTATCGTCAATCAACTGAACATAAATCTCACGGTTACTCCTGAACACACACATCCTGGGCCTTTCTCCCGTACCGCTGACGATCTTACGGATCCTCATTTTAATCCTGTGACGGCGGTAACGTTTTCTATCCTTAACTGACATGATTAAAAACATTAATGTGTTAATAATTTATTTCTGTGCAACAGCTTTACCGGCTTTCTTCTTGATTTCCTCATCGATGAATTTGATGCCTTTGCCCTTATACGGTTCCGGTTTCCTGAACGATCGAATTTTGGCGGCCACCTGCCCCAGCAATTGCTTGTCGATGCAACGCAGTGTGATGGTCGGGTTCTTGCCCCTTTCGGCCGTTGTTTCCGCTTTGATCTCCGGTGGCAGCGCCAGCACGATGCTGTGGGAATACCCTATGGTCAACTCCAGCAGCTGGCCGTTGACGTTGGCTTTATACCCCACTCCCACCAGTTCCTGTGTCACTGAGAAACCTTCTTTCACGCCTTTTACCATGTTGGCCAGCAAAGCCCTGTAAAGACCGTGCAGGGAACGGTCCTGCTTTTCATCCGATTGCCTTTGCACGAGCAGCTGTGCTCCGTCGACCTTGATCTTTATCCGGGAATCCACGGCCTGTTTCAGTTCACCCAGAGGGCCCTTGACAGTAACCATGTTATTTGATATGGACACCTGAACCCCTGGTGGCAACGGTACCGGTAATTTACCTATCCTTGACATGTTTAAGACCTCCTCTATTATTAACTGACATAACAAATGACCTCACCGCCGATCTTCAGGCTTCTGGCTTCTTTATCGGTCATGATACCCTGAGATGTCGACATGATGGCCACGCCCAGGCCGTTCAGGACACGCGGAAGCTCATCCACACCGACATATTTTCTCAGGCCGGGCCGGCTGGCACGCACCAGCTTGGTGATGGCCGGAATCTTGGTGACCGGATGGTACTTTAATGCTATTTTTATCTTTCCCTGCTTATCATCCTCTTCAAATTTATAATTCAGGATATATCCCTTCTCCAAGAGTATACGGGTGATCTCCCTTTTAATGGATGAAGCGGGTATTTCGACGACCCTGTGATTGGCATTCACGGCATTACGGATCATCGTCAAATAATCGGCTATCGGGTCAGTTATCATAGTCTGATGTTTATTCTTATGGTTGTGTGTTTTTACCAGCTTGCTTTCTTAATGCCCGGGATGAGACCCTGCAGGGCCATCTCGCGGAAATTGATGCGCGAGAGGCCGAACTGACGCATATATCCGCGGGGCCTGCCGGTCAATTTACAGCGGTTGTGCAACCGCACCGGCGAGGCATTCCGTGGTAACTTCTGCAGCCCTGCATAATCACCTGCAGCTTTCAACGCCGCCCGTCGTTCAGCATACCTGCTCACCATGGTCATGCGTTTGATCTCCCTTGCCTTTATTGATTCTTTTGCCATAGTTTTATTTATTGATTCATATTTTTAAACGGTAAACCAAATTCCTTCAGCAATGCCATGGCTTCCCTGTCGTTTTTGGCTGTTGTGACAAATGTGACATCCATGCCGTTGATTTTGCTGATCTTGTCGATATCAATCTCGGGGAAGATAATCTGCTCAGACACGCCAAAAGTATAATTCCCCCTGCCATCGAATCCTTTATCACTGATGCCCCTGAAATCCCTGATGCGTGGTATGGCCACGGCCACCAGCCTGTCTAGGAACTCATACATCTTGTCACCTCTGAGGGTGACTCTCACGGCGATAGGCATGCCGCGGCGCAGCTTGAAGTTGGAGATATCACTCTTCGACCGGGTAGCCACGGCGCGTTGTCCGGTGATCATCGTCATCTCGCTGATGCCCGTCTCGATCAGCTTCTTGTCCGTAATGGCTGAACCCACGCCCTGATTGAGACATATCTTGTTTAACCGCGGCACCTGCATGATGCTTTTATAGGCAAACTGCTGCATCAGCGCAGGAACGATCTCTTCCCTGTATTTTTTCTTTAATCTCGGTATGTATTCCATTACTTGATGACCTCCCCTGATTTTTTAGAATAACGGACCAGTTTTTTGCTTTTTGGGTCTATGCGACGGCCTGTGCGTGCCGGATTACCCGAACCATCGATCACCTTCAGGTTTGAGATGTGTATGGGCGACTCCTTATGCATGATGCCACCTTTGGGATTCTGTGTGCTGGGTTTGGCATGTTTCGACACCATGTTGATGCCTTCCACGATGGCCGTTTGCTTATCCTTGTTGATGATCAGGATCCGGCCCTGCTGGCCCTTGGAATCCCCCGCGATGACCATGACCGTATCGCCTTTCCTGACATGCAGTTTCTTGTTCATAACAGATGATCTTAAAACGTTACAGCACCTCCGGTGCCAGTGAAACTATCTTCATATACCGTTTATCCCTCAGCTCTCTGGCGATGGGACCGAATATTCGCGTGCCCACCATCTCGCCCGCACTGTTCAACAGAACAACGGCATTATCATCAAAACGAATGTAGGAGCCATCATTTCTCCTGATCTCCTTGGTCGTTCTTACCACGACAGCTTTCGACACGGTGCCTTTTTTGATGTTGCCTGAGGGCAAGGCATCTTTCACCGTAACAATGATCTGGTCGCCCACACTGGCATACCTTCTTTTGGTACCACCCAGAACCCTGATACAGAGCACCTCTTTGGCACCGCTGTTATCGGCTACAACTAATCTTGATTCCTGCTGTATCATAATTATTTGGCTCTTTCAATAATTTCCACTAATCTCCAGCATTTGTTTTTGCTCAACGGTCTCGTCTCGGCAATGCGCACCACATCACCCTCACGGCATTCATTCTTCTCGTCGTGAGCGGCAAAGGTGCTTGATTTTTTGACGAATTTGCCATAAATAGGGTGTTTCACCTTCCGCGCCACCTGAATGACGATGGTTTTATTCATCTTGTTGCTGATGACGACACCCACCTTTTCTTTTCTTAGCTTACGTTCCATGTTAAAATGGTTTTTTCTTTTACTTGTTCTGTGCACTCTTTATCTGTCCCAGGTAACGTTTCCGTAATTCCGTTTCGAGCCGTGCGACGGTTCTCCTGTAAACTTTTATTTTATTGGGATTCTCGAGTGGCGAAACGGCATGGTTCAGCTTCAGCTTGATGAGCTGTTTTCTTTCTTCTTCGAGCCTTTCAATCAATTCAGGTGTTGAAAGTTCTTTTACAACCGATTGTTCCATGGTTATCAGGCTTTTTCTTCAATATAATCTCTTCTGACGACAAATTTCGTAATGACGGGCAGTTTCTGTGCTGCCAGGCGGAGGGCCTCCTTGGCCACCGGCAGGGAGACACCGTCGATCTCGAACAGTATTCTGCCGGGGGTGACACAGGCCACGAACATCTCGGGAGCTCCTTTTCCCTTACCCATACGCACCTCGGCGGGTTTCTTAGTGATGGGCTTATCGGGGAAAATCCTGATCCATATCTGACCTTCACGTTTCATGTGACGTGTCAGCGCCTGACGGGCGGCTTCTATCTGGCGGCCCGTAATCCACTCCATCTCCAGGGTCTTGATGCCGAACGATCCAAAAGCCAGCTGGTTGCCTCTCATGGCGTTGCCCTTCATCCGTCCCTTTTGTTGTTTTCTGTACTTTGTTTTTTTTGGCTGTAACATCGTTACTATCTGTTAAGTTGTCATGCAATGAGTCATTATCTTGGTCCGTGGCCTTTTGACCGGCCTTTGGAGCGCACCGGTGCGGCCGCTTTGGTCTTGACGGCGGTGCCTGCCGGTGACAGATCGCGTTTTTCATACACCTCACCTTTGCATATCCACACCTTAATACCTATTCTCCCATAAGTGGTATGGGCTTCAGCGACGGCATAGTCGATGTCGGCCCTGAGGGTATGAAGGGGTATCCGTCCTTCCTTGTACTGCTCGCTGCGTGCCATTTCAGCCCCTCCCAGACGTCCCGAGATCATGATCTTGATGCCTTCGGCTCCGATACGCATCGACGATGCGATGGCCGTTTTTATGGCCCGGCGGTACGATATCCTCCCTTCGATCTGACGCGCCACCGTATTGGCTACGATGAGGCCATCCAGCTCAGGACGCTTGATCTCGGAAATATTGATCTGTATCTCCTTATTGGTGAGCTTCTTAAGCTCCTCCTTCAGCTTGTCCACCTCCTGCCCTGCCTTGCCGATGATGATCCCCGGTCTCGCAGTGTTGATGGTCACTGTCACCAGCTTGAGCGTGCGCTCAATGACGATCCTGGAGATGCCCGCTTTGGAAAGACGGGCATTCAGATACCTTCTGATCTTTTCATCCTCAACCAGCTTACTCTCAAAGCTCCTGCCGCCATACCAGTTGGAATCCCATCCCCGGATGATCCCGAGCCTGTTGCCTATCGGATTTGTCTTCTGTCCCATTAAATATCTTTTTAGTTTATTATACGATCATTCCTCGTTTATGCTTTGGCCGTTTCTTTAACCTTCTTTGTCTGCGGTTTCTCCTCCGGCACCTCCTGTTCCTTCTTGCTGCCGAGTATCAGGACGACATGGTTGGAACGTTTTCTGATACGGTTGGCGCGGCCCTGGGGTGCAGGACGGACACGTTTGAGCTGCCTGGCACTGTCGACTATGATCTCCTTCACATAGAGATGGCTTTCTTCAATGCGGACAGCCTCATTTTTACTCTGCCAGTTGGCGATAGCCGAAAGTAAAAGCTTGTGAAGTTTCTTCGACGGTTCTTTATGAGTGTTCTTCAAGATATTGAGTGCCGTTTCCACATTGGTGCCGCGGATAAGATCGGCGACCAGCCTCATCTTACGTGGCGAGGTAGGGCACTTACCCAGTCTGGCACTGTAAGATGTCTTGCGCATGTCCTTACGTTGCTCTGCTGTCATTCGTTTTCTGGCTCCCATGGCTGTGAGATTTCATTATGTTTATTTCTTTCCTTTGCTTCCGGCATGGCCCCTGAAGATACGTGTCGGTGCAAACTCACCCAAACGGTGTCCGACCATATTCTCAGTGATGTATACCGGGATAAATTTATTGCCGTTATGCACGGCGATGGTAAGGCCCACAAAATCAGGAGAGATGATCGAATTTCTCGACCATGTCTTTATGACGCTTTTCTTCCGGGACTGAACGGCTTCCATCACCCTTTTTTCAAGCTTATGGTGTATAAAAGGTCCTTTTTTCAGGGAACGGCTCATAGCAAACGTGTTTATTCAGTTAATGATTTATTTTTTTCTTCTCTCTATGATGTATCTATTTGAATCCTTCTTTCTGGTGCGTGTGCGGTATCCTTTTGCCGGCAATCCTTTTCGTGAGCGGGGGTGTCCGCCGGAGGCGCGTCCTTCGCCGCCGCCCATGGGATGATCCACGGGGTTCATGGCCACGCCGCGTGTCCGCGGTCTGCGTCCCAGCCACCGGCTGCGACCGGCTTTGCCCGACATTTCAAGGTTGTGATCCGGGTTGGAGACCATGCCGATGGTGGCTTTACATGTCTGCAGGATCATGCGTGTCTCTCCCGAGGGCATCTTCAGGATGGCGTACTTATCATCACGCGACATGAGCTGGGCATACGACCCGGCGCTGCGCGCAATGCGTGCCCCCTGTCCCGGCCTCAACTCCACATTGTGGATGATGGTGCCGAAAGGTATCTCGCTAAGATACATGGTGTTGCCTATCTCCGGCGTGATGCCTCTGCCCGAGCTGATCGTTTGCCCTACCTTGATGCCATAAGGCGCAATGATGTATCTCTTCTCTCCGTCGGCATAATGAAGCAGGGCTATACGCGCCGAACGGTTCGGATCATACTCGATCGATTTGACGGTCGCCGGAATGCCTTCCTTCTCACGCTTGAAATCAATCAGCCGGTATTGCCGTTTATGACCACCGCCATGATAACGTATCGTCATTTTACCTTCATTGTTCCTGCCTCCTGATTTCGTTATAGGTACCAGCAAACTCTTCTCCGGTCTGGTGGAAGTGAGATCGTCAAAAGCACTGATGAGCTTGAAACGCTGACCGGAGGTCGTCGGTTTGAATTTTTTTAAAGCCATTTATTTAAATATTGCTGTAAAAATCAATGGATTCACCTTCTGCTAATGTCACGATGGCCTTCTTATACGTGCCCGTCCTGCCCTTGAGAAGGCCTGATTTGGTATAACGGGTTTTGATCTTGCCCGAAAAGTTCATCGTATTCACCGACAACACCTCCACGCCGTAAACCTCTTTTATCGCTTTCTTTATCTGAAGCTTGTTGGCATGAATGTCGACGAGAAAACCATACTGATTCAGTTTCTCACCCTTGTCGGTCATCTTCTCTGTAATGATCGGTTTTTGTATGATAATCATCGCTTCAATTTTTAATTGGTCATCGGAGCCTTGCTTGCTTCGGCATTCAGGATAGTTTCAATCTCCTTGAGCGATCCCTCGGCGAAAAAGATCTTATGGTGATTGAGAATATCATAGGTATTCAGGTCTGTCGCTCTGGTGATAGTCACATAAGGGAGATTACGTGAAGCCAGGATGATGTTGCGGTCAACCTGCGGCAGAACGAAGAGTGTTTTTTTCTGTCCTGCCTCGAAGTTGGCCAGTATCTCGAGGAAATTCTTTGTTTTAGGTGTTTCAAAACTGAATTCCTCGATGACGACGATTTCGTTATCTTTAGCCTTATAGCTGAGTGCCGACATCCGTGCCAGGTGTTTGACTTTTTTATTCAGTTTGAAGCTGTAATCCCTGGGATGTGGTCCGAAGGTCCTGGCGCCACCTCTGAAGAGAGGTGATTTCATGCTGCCTGAACGCGCCGTACCTGTTCCTTTCTGACGTTTTATCTTGCGCGTGCTCCCCGAAACGGTGCTTTTCTCCAGCGTGTCATGGGTGCCCTGGCGGCGATTGGCCATATGTTGCCTGATGTCTAAGTAAATGGCATGGTCGTTAGGTTCTATGCCAAAGACAGCCTCATCGAGGGTCACCTTCCTGTTGGTGGCCTTGCCGCTTATCTGATATACTGTTAACTCCATCTTTCCAATATTAAATAGGAGCCGTTAGGCCCGGGTACTGATCCTTTGACTATGACTATATTTTTCTCCGGTATAAGTTTCATGATCTGCAGGTTGATCATCTTGACCCTGCCGGCGCCGAGGCGTCCGGCCATGCGTGTGCCCTTGAACACCCGTGAAGGATAGGACGAGGCGCCCACCGATCCCGGCGCCCGCAGACGGTTATGCTGCCCGTGGGTGGCCTGGTTGACGCCTTTGAAGCCATGACGCCGAACCACGCCCTGGAAGCCTTTGCCCTTGGTTGTTCCCACAACATCGATGTACTCACCCTCGACAAAAATATCGACGGTCAGTACATCGCCGAATTTCTTCTGGTGGCCGGCCTCGAAACGGGTGAATTCCCTGACGATTTTCCGGGGAGTGACCTTGGCCTTGTCGAAATGGCCCTTCATAGCCTTTGTGGTCTTGCTTTCTTTCTGCTCATCGAAGGCCAGTTGGAGGGCCTCATAACCGTCGGTGGTTTTGGTCTTGACCTGGGTGATGACACATGGCCCCGCCTCGATGACCGTGCACGGGATGTTTTTCCCGCTGGCATCGTAAATGCTCGTCATCCCGATCTTTTTTCCTATTAGTCCTGACATGTTGTTTCATTTTGAGGTTTCTGAAACCCCGTTCATTATACCTTGATCTCCACCTCCACACCGCTGGGAAGCTCGAGCTTCATTAAGGCATCGATGGTCTTGGAGGTCGTGCTGTAAATATCAAGAAGACGCTTGTAAGAACACAGTTGAAATTGCTCCCGTGACTTCTTGTTCACAAATGTCGACCTGTTAACGGTGAAAATCTTCTTATCCGTCGGCAGCGGTATCGGGCCGCTGACGACGGCGCCTGTCGATTTCACTGTCTTGACGATCTTCTCGGCCGATTTATCGACCAGGTTGTAATCGTACGATTTCAATTTTATCCGGATCCTCTGGCTCACGATCTTATGGTTTAAGTTCTTTAATTCATCCCCTCGCAAGAGGGGATCTGTAAGTTACTCCAATTATTGCTATATCAGTATATATCCTTTTATTTTATAGATAATCTCTTCCATGATGACTTCGGGCACACTGTCATAATAGGCAAACTCGAGCGTGGATGTGCCGCGGCCGGAGGTGATGGTTCGCAGGGTAGTCACATAACCGAACATCTCGGCCAGGGGCACATGAGCCCTGATGACCACGCTGTTGGCACGTGTGAAGACATCTTCCGTATGGCCCCGCCGCCTGTTCAGGTCGCTGGTGATATCGCCGAGGTATATCTCAGGCGTGATGACCTCCAGTCTCATGACGGGCTCCATCAGTACCGTTTTGGCTTTCTTACAGGCGTTCCTGAAAGCCATGTTGGCGGCGATCTCGAACGACAGGGCATCGGAATCGACGGGATGGACAGCGCCGTCAAGAAGACGCACCTTCAGGTTATACATGGGAAAGCCCAGGATGACACCGTTGTTCATGGCGGTCCTGAAGCCTTTCTCGACGGCAGGGATGAATTCCTTGGGTATGACGCCTCCTTTGGTGTCATTAATAAATTGCAGACCCTTCACGTTTTTATCACCCGGACCCACCTCCACCAGAATATCGGCGAACTTGCCGCGGCCACCGCTTTGTCTCTTGTAGACTTCGTGGTGTTCGACGGTGGTGACGAGAGCCTCTTTGTAAGCTACCTGGGGTTGTCCTTTGTTGCATGCGATGTTGAACTCACGCTGCAGCCGGTCTAACAGCACCTCGATGTGGAGCTCGCCCATGCCGCTGATGATGGTCTGGCCCGTCTCGTCATCCACCTTGACGGTAAAGGTGGGATCTTCCTCCGCCAGCTTGTGCAGGGCTATGTCCAGCTTATCCACATCTTCCTGTGTCTTGGGTTCGACGGCCACACGTATCACCGGTTCCGGGAACTTGATTGATTCGAGCGTGATGGGATGTTTTGGATCGCAGAGCGTGTCACCGGTATGGATATGTTTGAATCCCACGGCCACGGCGATATCCCCTGCTTCCACCCGCTGCAACGGCTTCTGCTTGTTGGCATGCATCTGCAGCAGACGTGAGATGCGTTCCTTCTGGTTGGTACTGGTGTTCAAAACGGTTGTGCCTGCATCCAGCGCACCTGCGTAAACACGGAAGAAAGCAATGCGCCCGACAAAAGGATCGGTGGCTATCTTAAAGGCCAAGGCCGTGAAGGGTTCCGTTTCATCGGAATATCTGGTTTCTTCTTTACCTGTGAAGGGATTGAGGCCTTTGACGGGAGGAACATCGGTGGGACAGGGCAGGTAGCGCACGATGGCATCGAGGAGGTTCTGTATGCCTTTGTTACGGAAAGCGGCTCCGCATAAGACGGGAGTGAAATGCAAGGACAGGGTGCCTTTACGGATGGCGGCATGGATGTCCTGCTCGGAAATTGTGTCAGGATTGTCAACATATTTGGCGAAGAGATCGTCATTGTCTTCGGCCAGCCGCTCCACCATCCTGTTCCTGTACTCCTCCACCTCTTTCTTCATATCACCGGGAATGGGCACCTCGAAGTAATTGACCCCGAGTGATTGTTCATCCCATTGAAAGGCTCGGCGGCGGATCAGGTCGACAACGCCGGTGAAAGTCTCTTCCATACCCAGGGGCAGTTGTATGGGCAGGGGATCGGTGCCCAGTTTTTCCTTGATCTGGTCGACGGTGTTCATGAAGTCGGCCCCGGCGCGGTCCATCTTATTGACGAAGCTCAGCCGCGGCACGTGGTACCTGTCGGCCTGTTTCCAGACCGTCTCCGACTGGGGCTCCACGCCGTTCACGCCGTCGAAGATGGCGATAGCGCCGTCGAGGACCCGGAGGGAGCGTTCCACCTCCACGGTGAAATCGACGTGGCCGGGGGTGTCGATGATGTTGATGCGGTGGGCCTTGCCATCGGCCTCCCAGAAAACGGTAGTGGCGGCGGAAGTGATGGTGATGCCGCGTTCCTGCTCCTGCACCATCCAGTCCATGGTGGCCGTTCCTTCATGCACCTCGCCCATGCGGTAATTAATGCCGGTATAGTACAGTATGCGCTCCGTCGTCGTGGTCTTGCCCGCGTCGATGTGAGCCATGATGCCGATGTTCCGTATGTATTTGAGCCGTTCGGACATAGTAGTATACCGTATTCCTGTTGTTTTATCGTTAAAACCTGAAATGGGAGAAAGCTTTGTTGGCTTCGGCCATCCGGTGTGTGTCTTCTTTTTTCTTGAAAGCGGCGCCTTCTTCCTTATAGGCCGCCATGATCTCGCCTGCCAGTTTCTCCTGCATCGACATCTCGTGGCGTGCGCGGGCGAACTTGATCAGGTTCTTCATGCCTATCGACAGCTTCCTCGAGGGCCTGATCTCGGAGGGTATCTGAAAAGTGGCCCCGCCGATGCGGCGGCTGCGAACCTCCACCGACGGCGTGACGTTGGCCAGCGCTTTCTTCCATACCTCCAGGCCGTCTTCCTTGGTACGCTCGCTCACAATGTCGATGGCATCATAAAAGATCTGAAAAGCGACGCTTTTCTTACCCTGGAGTACGATGTTGCCGACGAATTTGGTCACCAGCGTGTCGTTATACTTTGGATCCGCTGCCGTTATTTTTTTTCTTGGCTTTGCTTTTCTCATATTAACGAACTTATATTTTTTTTCTTGTAAATATCATTTTGCGTGAGCACATCAAAACACCCTCATCCTCTCGCTCTCCCTCTTCCAACTGACGACTGACGACTGACGACTACCTACTTCTTCTTCGGCCTCTTCGCCCCATACTTTGACCGCCGCTGTGCCCGGCCTTCCACGCCCGAGGTGTCAAGAGCGCCACGGATGATGTGGTACCTCACGCCCGGCAGGTCCTTCACCCTGCCGCCCCTGATCATGACGATGGAGTGCTCTTGCAGGTTATGGCCTTCACCAGGGATGTAAGCGGTGACCTCCGTACCGTTGGTGAGCCGCACACGCGCCACCTTGCGCATGGCCGAGTTGGGCTTCTTGGGCGTGGTGGTGTAAACCCTCGTACAGACACCCCTGCGCTGCGGACATGAATCCAGCGCCGGCGATTTGCTCTTGTATGTTAACTTCTTCCTTCCCTTGCGGACTAATTGTTGAATCGTTGGCATATCAACACATTGTTTATTATTACTCTGGTTTTTTAAAAAATAACTGCAAAAGTAGCAATTTTTTCAATTGTCCAAGTAAAATGAAGGAAAGACAGATTTTTGGTAAGACTGACACACCGGCGTTTGAAACAGGTGTTCCGGCCGGCTGAAACCTATAGTTGTCTTACTTTATCAGGTTTCCTTTTTTTACTTTAATTTCCTCAAGCGCTGCCTCAAAGAGGCGCCTTTCGTTTTTAGTGGGTGCAAAGGTACAACTTTTTTTTAGAAAAAAAATTTTGGATATTATTTTAGTGATATATAAGGGAGGTTTTGACGTAAAATCCTGAAATTAGCAAATGGTTATATTGTTTTATTGTTATATTGTTGGGATGAAATGTCAAACTATTAGCGGAATATAATTAAAGGTCGGCAGGCGAAACTACCCCGCAGGCGGAGTTGAGTCCCGATGAGACCCGCTTGTGGCGGGACGAAATCTGGATCGGCAGGTCTTCGGGTCTTCAGGTTTAAGGGTATTCGGGTCAACTCTATTCAGGCACCAACAAATCATATATTTGTTATGAGGATCAAATAAGGTGAACAGACACTATAAAAAGGAAAAAAACGAGGGGATGGTCAAGCACACCAGCGCAGGGTGATCAATTTAGTCGGCATATTCAACAAGGTGAACAGATATAATAAAAATGAGTGGCTGGTTATACATACCGGCGCGGGGCGATTAATTTAAACCAGCACCGACTTATTAATTTGGCCAATATATATACAGCTTATTTGTCATATGATTTTTTTAGTTCTCGAATGTAATGTTAATAAAATTATTTTATATTTTTATTGCTTTTTTAATATTTATATTTTATCTTTAGACTAATAAATCAGAAAGAAGTATTTTATTCCACCCAATGAATTGAAAACATGTTAGTTAATTAAATTTTAATATGATACATATGAGTGCTGTGTTTCATAAATTAAAGATGATGAAGTAATCTTACTTCATCATCTTTTATATAGAGATAATTAGTTATTTACAATATAATTGGCGTTGTTAACTTAAAATTAATCAAAATGAAAAAAAATATGCATTTACTTGAATCAATTATTTTTTTATATATGGCTTTTAGTATTTTATCACCAAAAATTCTTTCGGGACAAGAAATACAACCATACCAACCAATGGCCCTTGAAGGAGCACATTGGACTATTGCTTTATGGGATAATAATAATCCTCCTTGGGCACAGTATGATCTATACCAATACGTGATTCGTGGTGATTCTCTTTATAATGAAATATTGTATAAAAAAGTGTATTACAGAGAAATGAATGATTCATCAGGAATTATTATTAGTGAAAACTTAGGCGGATTAATGCGTGATGATACAATAAATCGGAAAGTATATACTATAAATTTTGGTCCCTTAAAATCATACGACTGCCCTACCAATGAAGAATTTTTATTATATGATTTTTCTCTTGAAGAAGGAGATACAGCTAATTTTTGTACTATTGTATATCCAGATTGGTATGTTATATATATAAATTATTATAATGAATACGGAAAAGTTAGAAAACACATAAAGGGGTCCTATTTTGATGATTTTTTAATAGAAGGAATAGGTTCAAATTATGGTGTTTTTGAATGGGGAATGGGTTCAAAAAACTCAATTCAAAATAGTAGAGGTTGGGAATATTTTCTTTCAGATTATTGTCTGGGCACAGATCAAGATTGTGATTGTAAGTTCGTTGGAATAAATGATGAACAAAAAAATCCCAGTTTTAGTATTTATCCAAATCCTTTATATAGGAATATTTTATATCTTAAGTCTTCTTTTCCTATTAATGAAGAAATTGAAGTCCATTTTTACGATTTAGTGGGAAAAGAGATATTTAGGACAAATTATAGAAATTTTGGTACATCACAATCAATCGAGTTACCATCTTCAGTATTGAACAATACTTCTGTTATATTTTTAATCATAAGATCATTAGATATGTCCATATCAAAAAAAATAATTATTAATTGAGTCCACTCCGAAAAGTCATTTTGAAATAAACTCAAAAATGAATAATGATTTTAAAGTATTCTCTATTAATGCATTAAAAAAATTCAATCTTATACAAATTCATTAAATTCAAGTTTTCGGAGTGGACTCTTAATTCAAATAACTAAATAATGAAAAAGATTTATTCAGTTTGTATCACTGTAATTTTGGGATTTAGTTTGTCAGGTTATTCCCAGGTCGATTTATAAACTGCGACAAGTATATATGATGTTATTGAAATTTATTACAATAACTTTGATACTGCAATTTTAAATGCTGAAGGTGGAGTTGGAAAAAATATAAGAGAATTAGGCATAGTATGGTGCCCTAGGCTATATCCTTCTGGTGATTCTCGCGATGCAGCAAATGCAATTTATAATTATGCAATTAATTATTCTTATGACGCAGGAGGATATTCACCCAATTGGCAATGTTTAGGACCTACAGGTTTACCTAATGAAAATTACCCTGGGGGCACTGGTAATGGACGAGGAAACGGACAAATGCATCGTATCACATTTGCAGCAAATTATGATGCTATAAATTGCCAAACCATTTATGCCTGCAGTTCTTTCGGAGGATTATGGCGATCGATAGATAATGGTGAACATTGGTCGAATGTTAACACTGATTTATTACCGTTTACCGGAGTTGCAGATGTTTGTGTAAATCCTGACGATACTCTACAAATATTTATATGTACAGGTTATGCAGATGGAGGGACTTCATTAAAATATTGTCCTAATTGGGGGAGCATCAATCCTTTATTTACACAAGGGATATATCGTAGTTCTGATTATGGTGAATCATGGGATCCTATTAATGATGTTTTTTTGGAAGATTTCGAGGATGGGGGTACTTGTAGAAGGATAATAATTAATCCTACTAATCCAGATCAAATTTTTGTTGCAACAACACTTGGTATCTATAGGACAAATAATGCAACCGAAGCTGACCCAAATGATGTTACTTGGGAAAATGTTTTATCTGGTGTTAATGGCAATGTTGATTTGGAATTTCGGGGATTAGCTTTTCATCCCATTAACCATGATACGATTTATGCTAGTGGTCAAGATATCTATAGATCGATTAACGGAGGAGATTCTTGGGTGAGTTTGACTGGTCCAACAACAGGCTTAGATTTGGATAATTTACCAAATAGTTTTTCAGTTAGTAGAATTAATATAGCAGTTACACCTGCGCAAGGAGCTATGGATACTTTATTTGCATATATTCAAGGATCCGAAATTGTTACTATAAATAATAAAGAGACATTACGCACTTGTCTTTATATTTATTTATATGATGGAGATAATTGGCATTAGATCCACTATGATTATTATAGTAGTACTCGGTATAATATTGCAGATTGTTGGATTGCAATAGCAGTATCTCCAATAAATCCTCATGAACTATATTATGGGACTACATCTGTTTATGGAACGACGGATTTAAGTAATTTCCAAGAAGTTATAGGATATTATGATAATGGTTTTCACGCTGATGTCCATGATATTAAATTTCAACCCATTTCAAATAATCCTAACCTGTTTATAGCCACTCATGGAGGTATAAATTATTATGATATTGAGAATGATGAATGTCATTATAAATATGAAGGACTTCAGGTTGCTACCGTTTGGGGTTTTGATGATTCTGAATTTGATGAGGATCGTTTCATTATTGGAAATCAAGATTGTGGTACAAACATTATGATGAAGTCTTTAAGTAATTGGAAATACATTTGTGGGGGAGATGGTTACAGCGGACGAATTGATGATGGAAATAATAATCTTGCTTTTTTTAAGGCAGGGGGTAACAGCTTTTGGGGGTTTGATTTTTCAACATTAACGCGACCAGCATACGAAACTTCTAAACGTCCAATAGATCCTTGGGGTAATGACAATAATGATCATCGAACATTAGTGCCCAACACATATCCATTCGTTAATAATCCACTAACAAATACAATGTTTTTTGGTTTTACAGAAGTATGGCAAAGGAAATCCCGTGAATGGGCAACGAGTAATACGAATTGGGAAGACTTATGGGAGATGGAATCAGACATACATAATGCCTCTTCTCCACCTCCAGCTGCATGGCAACGTCAAATAACAGAATTAGCAATTGCAGAATCTGATACTAACAGAATCTATCTTATAACTGGTGGAGTACAAAACGAGGAAGGAGCACCATGGCAATTACCATCCCGACTCTATAAAAGCACAACTGGGTGGATTTATGGTCAACAACCCCAAGAACCAAATTTTAACCTTATTGAATTTCCTGGTGGATCAATATCTGGGGATCAATTTCCTATTTTAACCGGAATTGTAGTGGATCCTGTTGATTCGAATAGAATTTGGATTACTTATACCGGATATCTTGATGAATATAAAGTATGGTACTCTGATGACGGTGGTGAAAACTGGTCCAATTATAATCCAAATGGAACATTGAATAATCTTCCTGTTAATGCCATTGTTTATCAATATGGTACGCCTGATAGATTGTACATTGGGACAGATGCCGGTATTTTTACAAGAGATGCAAATTCTACCGATTGGGAGAGATATGGGGACTTTCCTAATGTAAAAGTTGTAGAATTAAAAATTAATTATTGTACTCATAAATTAAGGGCTGCTACCTTCGGACGCAGTGTGTGGGAAGGTGATTTGATTGATTACGAAAATCAATATATAAAAGAGGTTAATTCAAGTCTTACAATAGATGAGGACTTGGCTCTCCAAGGTAGTTTGAAAGTTAATGAGGGAGTCACACTAACAATCAAAAAATTAGTTAGTGTTCCGTATGGGAACCAAATTATTGTTGAATCTGGAGGTGAATTAATAATTGATGGCGGAACAATCACAAATGCTTGTGGTTCTGTGTGGGAAGGAATTGTTGTTGAAGGAAATGCACATGAGGATCAGGATCCAACTTCCAATCAAGGTATGATTACGATTATACACGAAGGTACAATAGAGAACGCCAAAATCGGCATTAAAGCAATCGATGGCGGCATTGTAATGGCTGATTCGGCTAATTTTATCAATAACCATACAGCGGTTGAATTCACACCTTATGATTACGAAAATATAAGCCAATTTATTTTCTGTAATTTCGAAACAAATGAGGATTGTCTGCCGGATGCTCCTCCGGATTATTTTGTGACTTTGACAGGTGTTGATAATATTGAGTTTAAGGCTTGTTCATTTGTAAGCACATACCATCCTGAAGGAGGAGATTTGATTAGTCGTGGTAGCGGCATTAATAGTACCAATTCAAACTTTTTAGTCGATTACGAATGCAGAAATGCTACCGTCCCGTGCGATGATTATCAATATAATCTGTTTGAGGGATTATACTATGGGATTAACGCCATGGATGTAGGATACGGCAATTCTGTAACAGTGAATCATACCGATTTTTCGGAAAATGTGAAAGCTCTTTACCTTAGCGGTTTCCAGAGTGGCATTGAAGTTACATCTAATGACTTCGATGTATATAGTACAACATCAGATATTTATACAAGCTATGGCCTTTATTTGGATCATTGTACAGGATACCATATTGAGGATAACCGGTTTCATAACCAATCGGTTGTAAATGCTATCCCTGGCATATATGTTAATAATTCCGGTACAGAAGACAACAGGATTTACAATAATGTGTTTGATACTCTGAAATATGGAATAGTTGCATACAATGTTAACCGTGACTATAGCGAAAGGAAAGGTCTTTGCATTAAATGTAATGATTTTACCGATAACATTTATGATATTGCGGTTACTGTTTATGGACCCGTAAATCCTGATCTCGGCATAGCACAGTTTCAAGGATCAATGGTTGCATCTGATACAGCTCCTGCCGGTAATACTTTTTCATCGGGTGGTTCACATGAGTGGGACATTTATAATGAAGGAAATGCCATAACATATGTTTACCATAAGGTATCTTCTACTACTAAAAAGGTTAAACCTGATGACAATATGATTTCCCATAACGTTACGACGCAAGAAAACAGAAATGCAAATTATGATAAAGAAACGAGTTGTCCTTCTACCTTGTATCTTGGAGGTGGTGGAAAGGAAAATTTAATGGTATTATTCAATGAAGCAGAGACCAATATCCAGACAACAAAGTCTGCACTTGAAGAAGTTGTAGACGGTGGAAACACAGAAGAAACTAATACGGATGTATTGATGAGTATTCCTAATGAAGCTCTGGAAATACATGATCAATTGCTGAACCAGTCACCATATCTATCTGATACTGTGATGAAATCGGCTATTTACAAAGAGGAGGTTCTTCCCAATGCTATGGTACGTGATATACTTGTTGCCAATCCACAGGCTGCCAAATCAAGTGATATCCTGACCAAATTAGACAATCGATTGGATCCAATGCCTGATTATATGATGGATGAAATTATGGCAGGCAAGGATTCAGTTGGGGCTAAAGAGGTATTGGATTCTAAATTGGCATTGTATCAACAAGACCGGGCCAACGCATTTAATACGCTGGTAAGATGGTATAAAAATAACGGGGAAGATGCCTGGGCAATGGACAGTTTAATAGCATTTTTGCAAAATAATGGATCCATTCAATCTAAGTATAATATAGCATTTCTGCATCAATTGTTGAGAGATAGCACAATGGCTAACGAAGTATTGAATGACATTCCCGAAGAATATGATCTCACTGATGAACAACAGGCTGAACACGAAGATTATTCTTCATTGTTTGAGCTTTATCATAATCTCCAGAATGCCGGTAAATCAATTCTTCAACTTAATGAGAGCCAAATCAGTACTTTACAGACACTATCTGAGGATGATCAATTCACACCAGGAGTATTTGCAAGAAATATATTGCTCGTCAATAAATTGTCTGATTATGAAGAACCTCTGGTCCTGCCGGACGAAACTAAGCTTACCCCAATAAATAAAAACTTTAAAACCAACTCAACTCTCAGTCACCATTCAAAGTTGACTATTTACCCAAATCCGGCCGGAAAATATTTCATCGTTAAGTATCATCTTGAAAAGGAGGTCAATAATTTGCAGGTTGAGATTCTTGATATGACATCGAAAAAAGTTGGTGAGATGAAATTAAGGGGCGAGCAAGATCAGGTGGTAATCCCTGTGAATAATTGGCATGAAGGCATTTATTTGGTACGATTAATAGGTGATGGTAGCCTGATTGACAGTCAAAAAGTAACCGTCCTGAATAGATAAAGTATCAAATATCCTTCGTGAATCCTTCGGGTAACTTCGTGTGATTAGAAAGGATACCTTAAGGTATAACCTTTACTATACAGATTTAAAAACAAAACCCCACCTCCAATACACCTGCAATGTTTGGAATTTGTGATTTGGAATTTATTTGGTATTTGTGATTTGTGATTTATTTGCCCCGATAATTATCAGGGTTGTAATGATTGTTTTCGACATTAACAAAGCCCCGAAGGGGTAACATGATTATAGCCCGTAGTACCCATTTTCCCCCATAAAGCCCTGAAGGAGTGACATTATATTTTGTTTATCATTCGGTTTTACGCGTCAGTTAATTGATTATGGATGGATTGATTGATACTGAAATTCCTTCATACCTCGGAATTACCACTATGCCACCCCTTCGGGGCTTACATGCCATCTGTCCCTTCCCTGCTATAATCATATCATCCCTTCGGGATTGCTTCTAACTGCCAAGGAGATTCGGATCTGAAGATGTCTCAAATCAATAGATCATTCCCCCTCTCCGGTTCCCCGCGGAGGCGGGGACCAGGAGAGAGCCTGTCCCGCTGAAAAGCGGGAGTGTCAGGGGGTGAGGTTTTAAACGCGGCACGCGTTGCAAACGCGTGCAAACAAGGTGGGTTGCAAGTTACAGGTTAACGATTGAAGATGCCTGATGACCTGATGACCTGCAGACCTGTAAACCTGCCGACCTGTAAACCTGCCGACCCGTTGACCTGTAGACCTGAAGACCCGCAGACCTGAAGACCAACCCCGTTAGCCCTCCTTTTTCCCTCACTCACCGATTTCATCTTCCCCACACCCTGCTGCCGGTTTATTTTTGCATCATAAATTTTGAATTCATTGTTTCACTTTAAAATCTAAACATCATGGAAACACCAAATCAAAATCATCCGTACCGGCGGCATGCCATCGGCGCCGGCACGCTGATCTTCGGTATCGTCGTCATCCTCATCGGCCTCGCCTTCTTATTACGCAACATAGGCGTCATAGGCCACGAGATCAGTCACAACATCTTCTCCTGGGGTGCGCTCATCATCCTCATCGGCGTGATGAACCTCATCGGCAGGAAACGGTGGTGGGGCATCGTTCTCATTGCCGTGGGCATCTTTCTCCTTCCCGTCGTCTTTCAAGCTGTCTTCACCCCGGCTGTCAACTTCTGGCACATCTTCTGGCCGGCGGTCATCATCCTCTTCGGTCTGAGCATGGTCATTCACCGTGGCCGTTGGCACGAGGAACACTGGCACAAAGGACGCATGACATCGTTGTCCACCTTCAATGACTTCATTGACGAGGTGGCCGTTTTCGGTGGCGGCGAGCGGGTGATCCACTCCAACGCCTTCAGAGGCGGCAGGCTGGTGGCCGTATTCGGCGGCTCGAAGCTCGACCTGACCAGCGCCACCCTGTCGTCAAACAGCAATGAGATAGAGATCGTCTGCGTTTTCGGCGGGGCGGAGATCATCGTGCCGTCGGACTGGAACATCAGGATCGAAGTATTTAATATCTTTGGAGGGTTTTCGGATAAAACGAGCCCCTCGCAGGTCGACCTGAACAAGACCCTGATCATCAAGGGTGTGGCCGTCTTCGGTGGCGGCGAAATTAAACGCAGATAATGAACGCCGGCAGCAGCAATACTAACCTCAGCTTCTCAAGGTACCCGCTGGTTATACCTTATATCATCATGTGGATGGTGCTTGCCGCCATCCACTTTATTCTTTTAAAAGCGGTGTATAAACTGGCCACGGGCTATGCCGTCGCCGACAGCCTCGCTTTCAATACCCTCTTTGCCATCCTCGGCGTGGGCCTGTGGTACATGACCCGTTTCTCCGACCTGAAGAAAAAGGCCCTCACTGAGGTGCTGCTGTATCATCTCACCGGCATGACCGTGTCGGTACTGTTATGGCTGGGTGCCGGCTACCTCATTCTCTCTTCCGCCTTTGCCGGACAACCCGCGTACCTGGTGTTTCTGAAACATTCCATCGTCATCAGGATCATCAGCGGCATACTGCTTTACGGACTGCTGGTCAGCGTGGCCTATCTCATCATCAACTACCGTGACCTGCGGGAGCAGTTCGAGCGTGAGGCACAGCTCAAAGCGCAGCTGCGCGACGCCGAGCTGAGTATGCTGCGGTCACAGATACGCCCCCATTTCCTTTTCAACAGCCTCAACTCCATTAGCGCCCTCACCGTCGCCGACCCGGCCAAGGCACAGGACATGATCATCAAGCTGTCGGAATTTATGCGTTACTCCCTCAGCCAGACCGACGAGACCATGAGCACCCTCGGGAAAGAGCTGGCCCAGACCGGCCTGTACTTAGACATCGAAAAAGTGCGTTATGGTGAGCGGCTGATGCTGACCACGGATATCGAACCACAATGCATGACATGCCGGTTGCCGGCGATGATCCTTCAGCCGCTGATAGAAAATGCCGTGAAGCACGGTGTCTATGGAACCACCGAGAAGGTGACCGTCACCATCACGGCCGGGTTAAAGAACAGTGACCTTTACCTGGTGCTGTCGAATAATTATGATCCGTCGGCGGGAATCACAAAAGGGACGAAGACAGGCCTGAAGAACGTCGCGAACCGTCTGGTGACCCTCTTTGGCCGCAGTAACCTTTTACAGATCGATAAATCCGATGACCTCTTCAGGGTCCGTTTAACCATACCTCAACATGGGCAAGATTAAAGCTTTGATCATCGACGATGAGCCCCTGGCCAGGGCTCTGATAAAAAATTATCTCGCCGGCCACCCTGATGTGGAGATCGCCGGCGAATGCGAAAACGGCTTTGAGGCGCTGAAAGCCATCCAGGAGCACGAACCTGCGCTGCTGTTCCTCGACATCCAGATGCCTAAAATCGACGGCTTTGAGATGCTCGAGGTGCTGGACAAAAAACCCGCCATTATCTTCACCACCGCTTACGACCAGTATGCCATCAGAGCCTTCGAGATGAATGCCGTGGATTACCTTCTCAAGCCGTTCTCTAAAGAAAGGCTGTTGCAGGCCGTCGAAAAAGCCCGGATAAGGCTCGCTGACACAGCGGCATCCGACCAGGCATTGAATCGCCTGCAACAGCATCTGGATGAATCACCAAAGACCCTTGACCGCGTGGTGACACGCTCCGGATTGAAGGTCATCGTCATACCTGTCGACCAGATCCATTACCTGGAAGCACAGGACGATTAT